>TARA_R110001599_G_scaffold185983_1_pt1 | contig 12210 bp, 7 predicted proteins | sample TARA_R110001599 | Tara Oceans TARA_R110001599 (sample SAMEA4398360) | marine metagenome | biome: Polar Biome; feature: [MES] marine water layer (ENVO:01000295) within the mesopelagic zone...; material: water (ENVO:00002006), including particulate matter (ENVO:01000060) such as...... | reverse complement strand
ATGTTGCCTGTCTTGATGGGGATGCTTGGTTTAGGTACGTTACGAACTTACGAAAAGACAAAGGGAGTTAAGTAATGCCTAGAGGTGTTGACGAAAATTATACCACCGGAAGTGGCATGGGAGGTAATCAAAACTTCTCAGTATATGATAACAGCTATAACCCTTTTGCAGAAACAAGTACATTACCTACGGAAGCAGGGGGTTTTAATTACAATGCAGAAATTACTAACCCTAATTTAAATAATGTTTCAGGTGCAGGAGCGGTAGGACAAGGCAGCGGCGGTAGTCAATGGCTTGAGGTTAATGAGTATGATTTACAAGGCTTAGACCCTTTTAGTTCTTTTAATGAGGGTCGTCGCAGTCTTCCTACTTTTACAGAAATACGTGAAGGCATCAGCAATTGGTATGACGGGATTCCAGAAGCGGTAGCAGATTTTGCTGAAAACATTCCAATTTGGACAATAGGTAAAAAAGCCTACGACGGTACGCTTATGTCTGCCGCAGGAGATTGGTTAGGGGGTTGGGCGGAGAGTCCTTGGAACCCTATGAATTGGGAGAGCGGTGACCCTCCTGAGTGGTCAGTAAGTATTGCAGGAGTAGAGGGAGACACCGATACTACAATTGCCTCTGGTACGTTCAATACAGACCACATAGAAAATCTTGGATATAGAAGAACCTCTGGTGGTTATAGTTTAGCCAGTCAAGGCGCTGAAGTCGGCGATACTCTTACTACGACCGGCGGTGGTACAGTTGGTTTGGGTGGAAGGAAACTACCAAAAGCAGGGGAGGAGGGATACATACATTATGGTAGAGACCCTTTAAACCCTGAAGATTTAGACATACCGAAAGGTTCTTTCTTTAACTATATAACTAACCAAGTAGAAAGTATTCAAGGCGACCCTTACGCTTATCGTCGTATTGACGCTAGTAATGCGTGGTTGAATGCCGGTATTAACGATTTAAAACTTACGGATGAACAGTGGGCTAACGCAACGGAAGAAGAGAAACAAGCTAATTGGGAAGCACGTCAAGAAGCAGCAGCAGCAGACATTTATAACTTCGGCACTCAAGGCGCTGATGCTTTTGGTGCTATTACTAATGTTAGTTACGATAAAGATGTAAGCGGTTTAAAGGAAGCATACCTTAACGGTGAATATACATCAGCGGATTTAGAGCGTTACTATGACGGACTAAAAAGAAGTCAAGGAGGACAAAGCGCAACTAACGAAGCACTGTCTGAATTTGAAGAGATGTTGTCAAGCGTTGGTTATGATGAAGAAGAGATTGATGTTTTTTCTGATAGTTTTACAGATGACAACACAATAAACACAGGTGGAGTTAGAAGTCAGGAAAGTTATTTTGACGCGTTTGAAGACTCCGTTAGTACGTTTGCTAACGTAGATGAAGACTTAGCTTACACCGCTTATGATTTGTATGACAATCAGCAGTCAGAAAACTACAATCAAACCTTTAGTAATTTAAACACATTAGCTGCCGAAGACACTGAAGCGTTTGAAGACGCGTATTATGACCTAGATATTGATATGCGAAACGCTTACCTCGGTGAGTTACTAGCTAACGGAAGGATTGACGAAGAAAGCTACAAGAACTCTGTTATTACAAACCTTATAAAAGATGGTCAAGTTCTAAGTGAATTACCTGACGGTACGATTATAACGGGAACTAGCCTGTATAAAGACCACCGTGTACTTGCGTTTCCTGAGTTAGAAACTAAAGTATATACTGAAGAAGAAATTAACTATGCACGTCGTTACAACTTAGACTTAGAAGCAACCTACGGTGAAGACAGTCCTACAAGTTTTGAACAAGGAACTGAGGAGTGGAACGAGAGACGTGAAAGAATAGCTCGTTTAGATGGAGGTAATGTACGCTTTAGTGCAGAAGTAAAAGGCTTAGATTTACCGGAAAAAGAAGAATGGTGGGAAGGTGGCTTAGAAGACCAACTTAAAGCAGGTCTAAAAACAATAGGTTTAAACTGGCTAACTAGCGGTTTGTACTCTGGTGTTCCTGCCGCTAAAAACATTCTAAATGGCGAAGGTAACTCAGAAGACTGGAAAGCAATTGCTCCTGTGTTTTTAAAGTCTACCGGCGCAATAACGGAAGACACAGGTATTGGCGGTCTTACTCCTAAAGACACGATGATTGTTGTTGATGCGATTATTGACCAAGATTTACCAACTGTTGTTCTTACGGTAGTGACTCCAACAATTCTAAATACTGCTCTAAAAGATGTTGGTGTTCCTGATGTGCTTGTTGATGACCCTGACTTTATAGAAGGTTTTAAAAAGACTGTAATAGAGTACTACGGTGGTGACGACCTACAACAAGCGCTTGAAGATGGCTTTGTAAGGTACATTAGAGAAGGCGGTAGTCTTGGAGACTTTCCTAACCTTGACCTTGAAGGTATAGATTATACTTTTGGTTTAGACTTTGATTATGATGGTAACATTGATACTTACCTCGGATGGATAGAAGACGGTTTTAGAGCGGTAGGTAAAGTTATTGATGATGCGGTACATGATGTCGCTGACGCAGCAGAGCCAATTATTAACGCTGCCGACGACGCTATAGACGCTGTTGGAGACGTTATTGATGATGTAATAGATGCTGTGCCTACAGGAACAACACCTGAGATAGACATAGACTTACCTGAGATAGACATCGACTTACCTGAGATAGACTTACCTGAGATAGATTTACCTGAGATAATCTTACCTGAAGTAGATATAGACTTACCTTCAATAGATATTGACTTACCTGAAGTAGATATTGACTTACCTGAAGTAGACATAGACTTACCTGAAGTAGATATAGACTTACCTGAAGTAGATATAGACTTAGCTGAAATGGACTTAGTTTCAGTAGATTTACCTTCAGTAGATGTACCTTCAGTAGATATTGACTTACCTTCAGGGGAGTCTTCACCAACAAAAACAACTGATTATGCGTTTTCAGATTTGTTTAGGTTTGACACACAGATAGGCATAAGTCCTTATGAAGAACTTCTTAACACTGACCCTTTTGGGAGAACAATTTAAATGACATATTTAGAAGCAATTAATAAAGTACTGCGTAGGTTACGAGAAGATGAAGTAGCTTCTCCCGATACCTCTGCGTACTCAAAACTTATAGGGGAGTTTATAAACGACGCTAACCGTTTGGTTGAGGACGCATGGGATTGGTCTATGCTACGTACCATTACTCCAGTTAGCGGCATTACTGACTTGTCTACAATTATGAGCGTGACTGGACTTACCGAATCAGATAAGATTCTCGGTGTATATAACATCACAGATAACGTAGAAGTTCAACTAGGGACTCAACAAGGTCTGTATAACTCTGTGTACATAGAGCAGGCACCTAGGGGTCGTCCTGACAACTACGTTCCTTTAGGGCAGGACTCTAGCGGAAACACTCAGGTACAGTTCTACCCCAATTCTGACGGTTCAAGGGTTGTCTTGTTTAACTACGTAGGACGTACCCCTGAACTTACAAACAGTAATGATGTAGTTAAAGCTCCCTCAACGCCTGTGGTTCAACTTGCTCACGCCATGGCTGCTGAAGAACGTGGAGAGACTGGAGGTACTACCGCCGGTAAACTTTATGCTATGGCTCAGTCTTCTTTGTCTGACGCTATTGCCATGGACGCAGGTCGCTTCCCAACTGAAACAGTGTGGTACGACGTATGAGCCAACAATTACAACCTTTAACAGTAGCAGCCCCTGCGTTCTTTGGTTTGAATACCGAAGAATCACCAGTAGGCATGAGTCCTAACTTTGCGTCAGTTGCTGATAATTGTGTAATTGACAGTCGTGGTCGTATCGGAGCGCGTAAGGGACATAGTGCTATATCTGCTAACGGAGCTGCGGTGCTTGGAACTAGCCGAGGTATTGAAGGACTGTTTGAGTTTACGTCTTTTGCAGGAGCAACAGTAGTATTCTCTACCGGCAACAACAAGATATTCCACGGCACGTCTACATTGGCTGCGTGTACGCTTCCTAATAATTACACTATCTCAGCAAACAACTGGAAGATAACGTCATTCAACAACGATGTGTACTTCTTTCAGTCAGGCCACGCGCCTCTAAGGTCTGTAGCAGGCAGTACTACTCTTGTTGCAATATCAGGCGCACCTTCGGCTAACGAAGTGTTGTCAGCCTTTGGTCGTCTTTGGGCGGCTGACGTAGTAGGTAACAAACATACTGTCAACGTGTCTAGCCTGTTGAACGGTACAGAGTGGTCGGGAGGCAGTAGCTTTTCTATAGACATTACGCAGTTCTGGCCTACGGGTTATGACGAGATTGTGTCGTTGACAGAACACAACGGTTTGCTTATTATATTTGGCAAGCACTCTATGTTGATTTATGATGGAGGGCAAGGTGGTGCAGGTACTACTGATAGCGGAGCACCCGCTTCCGCAGCCTCTACCATCTTCCTAAAGGACACCGTAGAGGGCGTAGGATGTATTGAGAGGGATTCTGTACAGGCTACTGGTAATGACGTACTGTTCCTGTCTAATCGTGGTGTAATGAGCTTAGGAAGGCTTATACAGGAGAAGTCGCTACCTCTGAGAGACATTAGTAAGAATGTACGTACTGACCTAATGGCGCTTGTTGACTTTGAAGCTGCAACGGGATTACCTGTTAAAACTGTATACAGTCCTGACAACGCTTTCTATCTCCTAACGTTACCAAGCAGTAATACTATTTATTGCTTTGACGTAAGACAGCCCTTGGAAGATGGTTCGTTTAGAGCTACTACTTGGTCAGGCTTTATGCCTCTTAGTTTTACTAACATAACTTCTGACGGTTTTTACATGGGATTGTCTACAGGTATTGTTAGATATAATACTTACCTTGACATAGCAGCTACGTACAGCATGAGCTACTTTAGTCAGCCACTGGACTTTGGTAATCCGTCTATTGTTAAGTTCTTAAAGAAGTTTAACTTGACCGTTATTGGTGGTCAGCTTGCTTCCGCTGTTCTTAATTGGGGTTATGACTACACAGAGAACTTTAGCAAACAGTCTTTTACCTTTGCTGCAACAACAACTGCACAGTATAATGTAGCAGAGTACAATACAACAGCAGCGTTCTCAGGAGGAGTAGACGTAAACACACCTAAGGTAAACACAACAGGCTCAGGAAACGTAGTAACCATTGGCGTTACTTCAGTAATAAATAACAACCCACTTTCAATACAAAAGATTGACATACTAGCTAAAATCGGGAGACTTCTCTAATGTCTAACTATACAGTAACAACAGACTTTGCCGCTAAGGATAGCCTTCCTTCAGGCAACACTGGTAAGATTATTAAAGGCTCTGACTTTTCTACAGAGTTTAACAACCTAGCAACTGTAAGTGCTGAAAAAGCTAACCTTGCTTCACCTACGTTTACAGGCACAGTGGTTATACCTACTGCTACTATTACTACAGCCAATGTCATCGGTAATGTTGATATGCCTGATGATGCTAAAGTGTTGTTAGGAACTGGTGACGACCTAAAACTGTACCACAATGGAAGTCATAGCTTTATTGAAGATTCAGGTACTGGCGCTCTAAAACTATTAACCTCGGCTTTGCAAGTAAAGAATCCTGCTGACGATGAGTTTATGATTAAAGGAACTCCTGATGGCAGTGTTGACCTCTACTACAATAATGGTAAAAAACTAGAGACAACCGATACAGGTGCTAAAGTTACAGGTACTTTTGTTGCAAGTTCTAAGATAGGCGTGGGTGTTGACGCTCCTGAAAAGCCTCTTCACATTTTTAGTGCTGCCACTGACGTTGTTGCTCGTATAGAATCAGGTGACGTTACAGCAGGTTTAGAATTAATAGACCAAACTTCTACAGCTCAGTTTAAAGTAGCCGCAGGTCTACTAACTATAGGTACTGATACTGACGGAGACGTTGCTGATTCTAATATAAGTCTCCGTGTAGACACTGTTGAAAAAATGAATGTTGCTGATGACTTAATTGTTATTAAAGAAGTTACAAGAATAAACGACGACAAAGGTTTATCCTTTGGTAACACTAGTGACTTAACAATTACGCACGTAACTGGTACTAATGTAAACAAAGTTCAAAACAACAATAACCGTGCTTTACTTTTTAATGGCGTTAGTTTTATCTTTCAAAATCAAAACGCAGATGAAAAATTAATAGAGATGACAGCTAACGGTGCTGTAGACCTGTACCATAATAACGCTAAGAAGCTAGAGACTACAGCTACTGGCGCTACGATAACAGGAGTAACAACTACAGACACTTTGGTAGTGGAAAAAGCTGCTAACGGTATACTAAGTGAGTTTAAAATAGGAAGCGTTGTCGCTGGTGCTGTACGTGCTACTGTTGGTGGTAGTGTTGGCGACATTACTCTAGGTAGTGGAGTTGTAGGCTTACGATACCTTAACGCCGCCAGTGGCGCACCTGCTAACATCTCACCTTATAGTGTTAATGACGGCAGCGCACAGGACGACTCAATTGACTTAGGTAGTAGTGCTGCTCGGTTTGACGACATCTACGCAACTAACGGTACAATCAACACCTCTGACGCTAATGAAAAGCAAAGCATTGAGGAATTAACTGAAGCAGAGACTCGTGTAGCTGTAGCTTGTAAAGGTTTGATACGTAAGTTTAAGTGGAACTCAGCAGTAGAAAAGAAAGGAGTTAATGGAGCTAGGTATCACTTCGGTGTTATTGCTCAGGACTTGCAGGCTGCCTTTGCTGTCGAAGGTTTGGACGCAGGAGACTACGGATTGTTTATCAGCTCTACTTGGATTGACGACAACGGCGTAGAACAAACAAGACTTGGTGTGCGTTACACTGAGTTATTAGCGTTTATCATTGGGGGATTAGTATAATGTTGGGAAGTTTATTAGGGGCAGGTGCAAACTATGCCGCAATGGAAGAAATACTAAAAAGATTAGACGAGTTAGGTCAGCAGTCTTCAACAGGCATGAATACCATAGCTGATAATGCTGTTGCCGGTACTGAGTTTGTACCTTATACTGTAAAAACAGGAGACGGAACCTTTACAACTACCGCTTCTGGTGGTTTAGATTTTGCCATGAACAGAGGGGCACAGAAACGACAGGACAAGCGGTTTGCTGAGGCTGAATCGTTGTTTAATCGTGCCGCTGCTGACCCTACTAAAAACATACAGGGCATTTATGACCAGATAAGAGCAACACAACAGCCGGAAGAAGCACGTAATCTTTCAGGAGTGCAACAAGGTTTGTTCAATACAGGTCGTGGTGGCATCACCTCCGCAGAGTTTGGTGGTAGTCCTGAACAGTTTGCTTTTGAAAAGGCGAGACAAGAGACAATGAACCAAGCAGCTCTCTCAGCTAGAGGCGTGTCTAACGAAGAACGTGCTGCTGACTTAACACAAGCTATGTCGTTATCTGGCATGGGCTACATGGGACAAGACAAAGCGTTGAGTATGTTTGATTCTGCCGGTCTTCCTGCTCAGTTGGCTCAGAAAGGTCAGTTGTCTGGAGCAGAACTTGCAGCTCAGTCACAGATAGCCGGTTTGGAAGGACTCTTAAGTATGGGACAGGTCGGTGCTGAGACAAGCACAGCATTCTTACGTTCGATTATAGAGAGCTTAACTTCAACAGACGGTCTTTTCGACTTTTAATAGGGAGTATAACTAATGGCTAATGCAAACATACAACGATTACTAACAGATTTTGGTCGTCAAAACCAAACAAACCAAGGAGGTTCTACCTTTGGGTCTCGAATGGCTGCCGCTGGTGGTCAGTTTGGACAAGGGATGATGACAGGTTTAGGTCGAGCCGGTGCTCAGTCTGGTATCAAGGCTTTTGAAAATATGGATATGCGCCCTGCTTCTGATAAACTAGCGGAAAGATTAACGAAGATTGACCGCACTACTCCTGAAGGTCAAGCAGAACTTATACAAATTGTTTCAGCTACTAAAGGGACGGACGCAGGCATTGCTTTGCAAAGTCAGTTTGCTAAAGAAGCTGTAGCTCAACAAGCCCGCGAAGAGTCGATTGCGAGAGACAAAAGAGATGCTGCGTTAGCACAAGCTAGAGAAGATAGACAGTCCGCACAAGATGACTATCAAAAGAAGAGAAACACAGCACAAGACGAGATAGCTGCCACAGAGAAAGTCCTTAAAAGGGATAGAGAGCTTTCTTCTGATCAGCGTAGCGAGCGTAGTACAAAAGTGAGTGAAGAATCCTTGGCGTTAAGAAAAGCTCAAGCGGATACAGCACTTACTAAAAAAGAAAAAGATCAGGCCGATAATGCTGTATTACGAGCATTGTACATTAGACAGGCGAATGACAATGGGAATGAGAGCTTGGCAGAAGCCTTAAAAACCGAAGCATTCCCGTTAGACAAAGCCTCAGGTCTTCTGTACGGTTCTTCCAGAGCACAGATGACAGCCCCTAGTGAGGACGAAGCTGCCGCAATGGAAGCAATTATAATGTCTCCCGCTCTGGACTTAGACATTGCAGGACTGCCGAGAAAACTCATTGGTGACGATCTTAAACCTAATATAAAGAGAGCTATCTTCTATAAAGCTAAAGAGCTTCGACTGCGTAATACTAAACTATCTATTGAAGATGCTTTAAGAGACGCTACTCTTAGTGTTAAAGAACTTCAGGGAGTACCTGACAAGCCTGAGCTAGTGCCAGCCAGTACAACACCAGACCCTCAAGCCGGTATACAACTATAAGAGGTTACAATGGCAGACCAACGAACATTAATGAGCAAACTTAAAACCGCAGTTGATAGTGGCACGATTACTGCTGATAACTATCGTTCTGCTATTAGTGCAACAAGGGATAACCCTGAAGTTAAAGACTACTTAGAGTCTACTTTTGAGAGTACGCCGGAAACTCAGGTGCTTCCTGATCAGTACAGTATTGACGGTAGAGAAGTTAGTCGAGATGCTTTTGAGCAAAGACAACGCGAAGAAAGTGATGGGTACATTGGTAATGTCAACCCTGAGAGTCTGGTCGTCTCTGAAGAACCTGAAGAAATGGAACCAAGAGATACGCCGACAGAGCTAACTGATATTACTTCCTCTACTCGAAAGGGTAGAAGGGAGCAGTCAGACCAAAGAGAAGCTGACAAGCAAGCAATGCAGGAAGAAGTGGAGCAGGCGTACAGAGACGCTAGGGAAGCGGAGTATGGAAAGGTTATAACTCTTGAAGACATTAAAGCAAGTCAACGACTAAGGGAGTTAGGTGTTCTTTCTGGTGACCGTATTAAGGACAATAAATTAGTTCGTATACACTCCAGAGAAGAGGACGCTGTTAAGATTGATACTGTAATTACAGAGCAGGACATTAGAGAATCAAAAATCCTTAGAGATGCCGGTGCAGTTGTTGGTGACTTGATAGTTAAAAATGAGGACGGGACTCGTAAGTTTGTATCTCGTGAAAAAGATGATAGCTTTAAACAGTTTATGTACTCTAAAGACTTGGATTCTAATTGGATTGAGAACGCATTTACTTTTCTTGCTGCTGCTTTTCCTATGCCTGACTATGCTTATGACCTAGACCCTTCTACTTTTGGAAACCCTGCGGCAATGATTGCGGCAATGGAAAAGCGTCAAGACTTGTTAGGTGAAGGTGGCGATGTTGTGACTACAGTAGAGGAGAAGTTTGCGGGGAACCCTTCAGAGATGACCTTTGATCAGAGAAGACTAGCGGTTCGCAGAATGAAGGAACGTAGACAGCAAATAACGTATGGTAACATGTTTGACTTTCAACCTGACTCTACAGCCGCTATGCTTGGTTCTATAACTAAAGCTGTCATTGACCCTATCAACGCAATCCCTGCCATGTCAACAATCAAACGAGGCATGGGTGTCGGTGGTCTTATTGCAGGGGGTGGTAGTGTTTTTAATGACCTACTACAAACAGAGTCTGGCGAAGTGGACGTTGAGAAAGCGGCTTACTCAGCCACAGCAGGTGTTGTTTTAAGTGGTGCCTTGCTTAAAGGTGGTCAAGTTCTTGGAAACAAACTAGCTCATAAACAGATTGCTAAAGCACAGCGAGTTCTTGACAAAGGTATTCGAGAGGGTGCTGACCCTACCGACCCGTTAGCTATTGTTAAAGCGGGTGGTATTAACCCTGCTAAACTTTTAGAAGCACAGAAAAGAGTAGGTGAGAAAATACACATCAACACACAGAAAGCTCTTGATGTAGAGGCTGACAAGGTGATGGTCAACGACAGTGCTGTTGGTCGTCGTATGAATAAAAAAATTGATGAGAAAATCGGTGTCCTTATCACACGTATTGGTAACATCAGTGAGAGCATTCAGGGAAGAGTTAAGAAGTTTGAATGGGACACAAGTAACTCTACCGCTACCTCTTTGAAAACTGCTAGAGGTTTTGTTGAAGGATTGGGAGAGTTAGGTGATGACGTTAAGAATCAAATTGCTCGTTCGTTATACAACGAAGACTTTGATGCCGCCCGTGCGCTCATGCCTGAAGGACTGGCTCAAGAGTTTGACCTAAAAGTATTACCCATGTTGAGTAAACTTGGTGATGATTTGCAGGAATCAGGACATAACTTTCAGAAGATTGAGAATTACTTTCCTCGTTTAGTCACAGACTTAAAAGGTTTACAAGATAGTTTAGGTGTCAAACAGAAAGGACTTATTGATAAGGCTCGGCTTGCTTATGCTGACAGTAAGAAGATAGGTGTAGAAAAACTTACTGATGAAGAGAACACAGAGATTATTGACAACCTCGTTCGCGGCTACAGCATGATTAAGAAGGACGGAAAACCCGGCTTTGTTAGGAATCGTAAGTTAGAACTAACCGAAGACCAGATGAAGTACTACGCTACACCTGAAGAATCTTTAAGTATTTACTTACGTAGGTCAGCAAGCGACCTAGAGAAGAGAAGGTTCTTAGGTCAACACTATGTTAAAGATGGTTCAGGTCGTTCGGACATAGACAACTCTATCGGTAGCTACGTTAGGAAAGAGTACGATGAAGGTAGAATAGGGATGGAAGACCAAGAGGAACTAATCTCTCTCTTGAAATCTCGTTTTATAGGTGGTGAACAGTCACCTCACGCCGCTTTACAGGTAATTCGTGATCTAGGATACATGGGAACTATTGCTAATCCTGTTTCTACTATAACTCAGTTTGCAGATTTGGGACTTACCTCCGCGTTGAAAGGGTTTAGAAATACAATAGGCGCAATGTTTTCAGAAAAGAATGTTTCTATAATTGATATAGGTATTGAAGACGCGTCGGCTGAAATGGCAGAGCAAGGTATAAGAGGCACTTCCAGTGCGTTACGTAAGCTATTAGGTACATCAGGTTTTAGAAAGGTTGATAAATTAGGTAAGGAAACTTATATTAATGCTGCTATTAAGAGAGCATCTAATATGCTTAAAACTAAGGAAGGTACTGCTAAACTTAGGAAGGAATTTGGTGAGATATATGGGGAAGAAACAGACGATGTGCTTGCTTCTCTGGCTTCAGGTAAGGTAGACTACAACACTAAGTGGTTTGCTTTTAATGAACTGTCTGACGCACAGCCTACAACAAGGAGTAACTTTCCTCAGTTCTATCTTGACAATCCTAATATGCGTGTTCTCTATATGTTGAAGTCTTTTACTGTAAAGCAGATTGATGTTGTACGTAGAAGGGTGATTGGAGAGTATCAGAAAGGGAATAAGAAGGAAGCTATTAAACAGGCTACGCTTTTAGCAGGGTACTTAACTACCGCTAACTTATCAACAGGAGTGATTAAGGACTTGATGTTGGGAAGGGAGATTGATGCGGATGATATACCTAGTAAATCTTTATGGGCGTTACTTGGGAACTACGGTGCCAGTAAGTACACTACTGATAAGTATGTAAAAAAGGGAGATTGGAAGGGTGCGATATATAACACCATTGTTCCCGCTACTCCTATCATTGACATGGTAGTTGAAGGGGTGCAGATACCTTTTAAAGAGAAACCAAACTATCGTAAGATAGTCTCTAATGTTCCCGTTGTAGGCAGGTTATTCAGTAGTTGGTTCTTAGGTGGCGCTGAGGAATACAACGAACGCCAAGAGACAGAGAGAAGAGGCCGTAATAAATACAAGTATTAAAAAAAAGGGGGTCATTGCGACCCCCAAGTTTACTACTAGTTGAATACACGTAGTATTACACCGTATATTGTTACTTATTTAAACTATCTCA
>TARA_R110001599_G_scaffold28413_1_pt1 | contig 12216 bp, 16 predicted proteins | sample TARA_R110001599 | Tara Oceans TARA_R110001599 (sample SAMEA4398360) | marine metagenome | biome: Polar Biome; feature: [MES] marine water layer (ENVO:01000295) within the mesopelagic zone...; material: water (ENVO:00002006), including particulate matter (ENVO:01000060) such as...... | reverse complement strand
ATGAGAGACAGAGAAGAGATTAAAGAATGTGTCAAACAAAAATTATTTGATTTAATTGTATGGGTTGATGCATCTGATAGACTACCAGAAGAACCAGCAACATCATTTAATATAGATAAGAGTTGCGCTGATGTTATTATTGAAAACAATGGGACTTATGAGGAGTTTTATGAAAAAGTTTTAAGGTTTGGGGATATAGTTTTTGATAAATAAATAATTTTTAGTATCTTTGTTTTATGGGAAAAACAATTTACATAGGAGACATACATGGTAGAGACTTATGGAAGGAAATTGTTGAAGAACATAAGGATGCTGATAACATTGTTTTTATTGGTGATTACTTTGATTCATTTAATATCTCTGGTGTTGTACAATTAAAGAACGCACAAGATATTGTTGACTTTAAGAAGGGACAAGAAATAGACCCAACAAAAAAGGTTTACCTACTGATTGGTAATCACGACATCCATTATATGAAAGGTGTCAAAGAAAAAGGTAAAACATCAGGATTTCAATCTAATATGATGTATCAGTATGAAGAGTTTTTTGAGGAAAACAAAGAGCATTTCCAAATGGCGGTAATGATTGGAAACCGATTATGTACTCATGCTGGTGTAAGTAGCAATTATATGGATGATTTTGGTTATTGGAAAGGTTCCTATGAAGATGAAAGTCATGTTGCTGATTGGTTAAATGATTTATTTAACTATCAACCAAACAACTTCTTGTTTACTGCTGGTTATGATAAGAATAACACAGGTTTTAGTCCTAATGGTTATGGTGATGATGAATGGCAATGTCCTTTATGGATACGACCTCGTTCATTGCAGCGAGCAAATAAGAATACTGAATTGAAAAAGAATTATATACAAATCGTAGGACATACTGAACAAGATAATATAGATATCAAAGGTAAATCAACTGGTGGTAAGTATTATTATATTGACACTTTACCTAGTGGTGAGTATCTTATAGATAAAGATGGTGAGTTTAGTGTGGGTAAATATATGATAAATAAATAATTTTTAGTATATTTGATATATGAAAAAGATGGAATATAAAAACAGATACGGAGATAAACATTTCTTCACACCCGATAATGAAGGTAATTTATTATGGGAAGGTGACTTTGGTTATAGTAGATACTCAAAAAACGAAGATGATGAGATTACTATGGTAGACCCTAGTGGTGGACCTTTCATTCAAGTAGGTTCTGATTGGCCTGGTAATAAAGAAATTAAGGGGATTAAGAAAACAGATAATGGTTATAAACTATTATACTAAACCAAAACAAAGAAGAACATTTTTAAAATTAAAAACAAAATATTATGTCACAGATAGAAATACGTAAAGAACACTATATAGATAAGGAAACTCAAAAATGGGAGAAAAGTCCTGGAGGTGTTGAGATGACATTTGATAATGGTAATAGTATTCTTTTTAAATGGGGAATGCACGACAAATGTAGTTCTACTCCGGCTTTAGGAGAACCTACACTTATATGTACTTCAGCAGAGGTAATGATTTACGATGAGGATGATAACTTTGTCATATTTGATGTGGATATAAAGAAAGGTTGGGTAACTCCTGATGAAATAGCTCAATTAATTTATATTACAAGTAACAATACTATAGAAGAAATTCAAGAAATAGTTAAACTCGATTTTTCAGAAGTAAAATAATACAGTCTAAACCAAAACAAAGAAGATGAGTAAAGAAGAAATGACACAAGAGGATAAAGACTATCTATGGACATTGATGCCACAATGGGTTAGAAGTGTGCCAAGTGATGAAAAACTAGATAAGACATTCTTTGCTACATTATCAAGAGAAGGGGATTTAGAAGTCCATAATAGAGTTGCTAAGTTATTAAACCAAAACAAAGATGAGTAAACTAGATAAGGTAAATAACATTATATCTGAGATAGAAGAATTCTTATCCGAAACTGTAAGGGTAGACAATATGAGCGGTATGGATGAGACAGATGTTTTAGAGTTTTTTGCAAGTATAATTTCTCATCTAGATACTGATATTGCAATTGAGGTGATGGAACATTTTCCAAAAGGGAAAGACATAGCTCAGATGATGAAAGACAGGGTAGTATTATTAAACCAAAACAAAGATGAGTAAAGAAGATTTAGTAAGTAAGTGGAATACTTTTGGGTTATTGAGTGAGTTATCTGTTGAAAAAAAACTTGTGTTAGCTCCACTATATGAAGAAATGATTAGTTACATAGTTGGTTTAAAATTGATTGATAAGAATTTTGGTCAATATACTATTGAGACTATTATATTCCCAATAATGTATAGGATTACAAATTATGGTGGCAAAATTAATGATATATCACATTTATATAATGATTGTGTTAATTTTATTAATAATAAAAAAGATGATGTTATTGAATTAAAAAAGGGATATGATTTTTCTATTGATATTGAGGCTGAATTAACTGGTATGTATGTCGAAAAATACTTAAACCAAAACAAAGATGAGTAAAAGATTTCAAGAGTGTAATTGGGTTGAAAAACTATGGAGATATAGATACTATATGTCAATACCATTTAAGTGGGTTTGGTTTGTATGTATTAAACCATTTATAATTAAAGGAACCGAATTAAATGATGAGAGTGGATTTGTTGAAGACACTGGTGAAATCTATAACCCAAAAGGTAAGGAATTATGGGGTATTTTGATTGGAGATGCGCAAATTAAAATGAATTGGGTATGGACATCTGATGAGTTATTTAGTATAATTAAAAATAAACCAAAACAAAGATGAGTAAGAAAAAGTTTTTAGAGAATTACCTAAACGCAACATCACCAACAGGGATGGAAACTGCGGGACAAAAAATATGGTTAGATTATATTAAACCATTTGTTGATGAAACATACACAGACATTTATGGGACTGCCGTAGGTGTTATAAATCCTGGTAAGGAATATAAGGTTGTGATTGAAGCACACGCTGATGAGATTGGTTGGACTGTATCTCATATTGACAGTAATGGTTTCATTAGAGTTGTAAGGAATGGTGGGTCAGACCATCACATTGCACCAGGAACACCAGTACAGATATTGGGTGACGAAGGAGTTGTTAAAGGACACTTTGGGTGGTTAGCAATACACGAAAGAAAAGGTGGTAAAGCAAAAATGACACCAGAGGTTGATAAGTTATTCATTGACATTGAAGCAACCTCAAAGGCAGAAGTTGAGGGAATGGGAATATATGTTGGGACACCAATTGTATATGATACTCAATTTAAGGAAAGAAACGGAAGGTTTATCTCCAGAGCATTAGATAATAGAATTGGTGGTTATATGATTGCACAAGTTGCAAAGAAACTACACGACAAAGGAGATAAGTTACCATACTCTTTATATATTGTAAACGCAGTACAAGAAGAGATTGGTTTGGTAGGTGCTCATATGATTGCACATTCCATTAAACCAGATGTTGCAATTATTACAGATGTATGTCATGATACCTCAACACCACTAATGGACCCAATAACTGCGGGAGATACAAAGTGTGGTGAAGGTCCAGTATTATTTAGAGGAGCAGATATCCAACTTAACTTACATAAACAAATTGTAAGCACAGCAAAGTTAAATATGATACAGTTCCAAAGAGGAAGTTATAATGGAAACTCTGGAACAGATACAGGAGCATTTTACAAAGCAAATGGTGGTGTGGCTTGTCAGTTGATATCATTACCATTGAAATATATGCACACAACGGTTGAAACAGTTCATGAAAAAGATGTAAAAGAAGTGATTAAACTTATCTATCATTCACTATTATCTATTGAAGATGGACAAGATTTTAGATATATAAAATAAAGTATTATGGCAAAATTGAGAAAACTGGTTACATATACAGATTATAGATGGGAAGAAACTGAAGAATTGACTCCAGAACAATTAAAAAAATGGGAATCTAAAGATGAAAATCTTCAAGAAGAAGTTTTAGAGGAGGTTGAGTTTGGTTTATCGCATGATAAAGTTTTAGAAGACCATGATTGGCCAGAATTAGTTGATTAGTTTATATTTTTATTAAAAAAATAGTATTTGTAGCTGTATTTTGTAAGAAATGATTTGTATAATATACTTATAATTAGTATATTGTGACTATTAAGTAACAATTAAAAACAAAGTTTTATGGCAATTAGTATAATGATATTAGGTATTTTAGGATTATTTTTCTTAAACAATGAAGAAAATAGAAAAGTATTGCATCTAACTAAGTTCTTACTGATATTACCATTTTTCTTTGTAGGTTATGATACCTCAGCACAATTAAATTATTCTTGTGACTTATCTACATATTCTTGTGAAAAGAATTGGGATAACAATGGATTTAGTGAAGAGAGTGGTGCTTGTGTTGGTAATGGATTAAAAGATAACGCATATGGTACTAGTTACCATCAAAAAGTAGAAATGTATAATACTGTTGCAGTCACAGGACATAGCGGTGGTGCTGTTACATTCACAGCTAAATTGAAGATTGAAGATTATTGGGGTGGTTCATTAGATAATACAGAATTTAAGAATATAAAGTTTTATTATAGCACAACTCAACCAAGTGCTAGTAGTCCCGGTACATTATTTCATACAATAAGTAGTTGGGGTGGTTCTGATGATTGTAATGACCATTCAGGAACATTCAATCATGGTTCAACAATAAGTAATCTTTATATATGTGTAACTTATGAAGTCCAAAACGGAGGTGACCATTATTTTTGGGTAGATGAGATATCATTAGTTGAGAGTGTAGGACCTCAAATATCCACATCCTCATCATTTTCATCCTTCTCAACATGTTCGGGTAGTGAAAGTAGTGAACAAAGTTTTACAGTATCTGGTGCAAACTTAGAAGCTGATATATCTGTTTCCGCACCAACAGGATATGAAATATCTACGACATCAGGATCTGGTTTTGGTTCTAATTTAACATTAACAAATAATAGTGGAACAGTAAGTTCTACAACAATATATATAAGAGTAAAGAATGACGCTAGTAATGGGGCTAGTGGTAATATATCACTAACAAGTACAAATGCAACTTCAGTAGATATTGCTACTGGTAGTGCGACTGTAACACCATCGACAGATTATTATGTTGATGATAATGGTAGTAATAGTAACTCTGGAACTTCATCAGGTAGTCCATGGTTAACTTTATCACACGCAATATCACAAGCTGGTGGTTGTGGAACTATCAATGTTGCAGATGGTACATATACAGACGATAAATTAGACTTAACTAGTTCACATAATGGTTTAACAATAAATGGGGCTGGTATATCTTCTACAATATTTGATCAAAGTGGATCGGGAGATCACTTTATGGAAATTAAAAGTTCAGCTACAGACATAACTATTAAGAATATGAAAATAATGGATTATGATGAATATTCTGATGGTGGAGCAATCAATATCACATCTGGTACTATAACATTAGAAAATATACACTTTCATAATAATGAAGTGACATATAGTTACGGTGATGGTGGAGCAGTACATGTTGGTAGTGGTACTAATGTTACTATAAATAAATGTATATTTACAGAAAATGAAAGTCACTCAAACAGTTATTCTGATGGGTCAGCTATATATTCAGAAGCTACAACAATTACAATAACAAACTCATTATTTTATGATAATGTTTGTACATACTCTTCTGGTAACGGACATGTATATATCGATGATGGTACTGCAACAATAACTAACTGTACATTTACAGAAAATGGGTCAGGATCTCCTTTATATTTATATGCGGGAACATCGCACACAATAAAAAACACACTTTTTTATAATAATACATCAACTTATGATGTATATGAAAATTATGTTTCATCACCATACCCAGAAATGGATAACTGTTATTATGAAAATAGATATGGGTCTTACAATACAGGATCAGAGTCAGGTAATTTAACACAAGGTACTGTTGGTTTCACAGATGTTGCTAATAACGATTTTAGTATAGGTAGTAATTCTGTATGTGTCGATGCTGGAACAGCAACAGGTGCACCTACAACAGATATAAATGGTCTTACAAGATCTTCAGTAGATATTGGTTGTTATGAATACGTTTTACCTCAATGGACTGGTGGGGCTAGTAATAATGATTGGAATGATGGTTCTAATTGGAGCACAGGATCAGTTCCTAATAGTTCTAATTCAATACTGATACCATCTAGTTCAGGTAGTGACCCTATCATAACTGGTTCAATAACAGCATCAGACTTAACAATCGAGTCAGGTGGAGAAATTGCAGTAAGTGGTAGTGGTTCTTTAACATTAAGTGGTGATTTAATTATAACTGGAAGTATTAGTTATACAAGTTCAGGATCAATTACTTTAACAAAAAATGGTGGTACTTTATCTGGTACAGGTTCACAAACAGGTGTTGATTATGTGATTGCAAATGGAGGAAGTTACACACTAAATGATAGTTGGTCAATAGATAATATAGATGTAAACTCTGGTGGTTCTCTAACAGTTGCAACAACTAAAACACTTACAACAAATACAAACTTAACAAATGGTGGAACACTTATATGTAGTGGTAGTGGTAACTTAACTGTCACTGGTGATGTATCTTTAACAGGTACAACTACAATGGGTAGTGGGACATTAGATATAGATGGAAACTACACAAATAGTGGAACATTCACATCAGGAACATCAACATTTAAGTTGAGTGGTTCTTCACAACAAACAATAAGTAATACAAATATAACACCATCTTATACAAGTAGTGGAGGTGTAACCAGTGTACTTACAGAAGACTTTGAGAATGGTGGGAACATACCAACAGGATGGACACAAGAGTATGTAATTTCTACCAATAGTTGGGACTTTGATGGTGGGTCAGGATCTGGTTCACCTAGCTCAGCATATGGAGGTTCATATAACGCATTACTTTTCGCAACTAGAGGTTCTAAAACCAAATTAGTTACACCGGTAATAGACTTAGATGGGTATACAAGCCCAACACTAAAGTTCTATCACGCACAAAGTAATTGGGGTGGTGACCAAGATGAATTAAGAATATATTATAAGACATCTTCGGGTGGTAGTTGGACACTAATAAGTGGAGCTGAATGGACATCAGAAGTAAGTAGTTGGACACAAAGAACGGTATCATTACCTAGTACAAGCTCAACATATTATATCGCATTTGAGGGGTATTCAGACTATGGTTATGGTGTAATTATAGATAACATAGAGGTTACTGGTGAGGCACAAGTTTCTAGTACACTAACTCTAAGTAATGAGTTTTATAATGTGGTAATAGACAATAGTAATGGGATTGACTTATCAACTGCAGACATAGGATACTCTAATATACTTACACTAACAGATGGCGTAATTACAACAGGAACTGATGATACAATATATGTGGAGAGCACTTCTTCATCAGCATTACCTAGTGGTTCATCATCATCATTTATAAACGGAAATATAAAGTTTAATGTAACAACAAATACTGAAACATATACAATTCCATTGGGAATAGGTACATCAAATAACCAATACTACAGAGTAGATTTAGTAAATAATAACTTAGCAGGTGTAAATTATATAACTGCAAGAATGGTTAGTGGAACCCCAAATGGGTATGACGCATCAGCACTTACTTCTTGTAATGATAGTAGCACACAAGCTGGTGTTACATCATTTAAGTTGAAGCAATTATCTACTGAAGGTCACTTAAAACTAACACCTAATTCTCAACCTACAGGTGGAACATATGGGTTAAACTTCTACACTGCAAACTTCGATAAGAGTACATGGTCAAATAACAAAGTAGCGGTCTTTAAGAGAAGTGAAGGATCCACCGATAATTGTATTTGGAGTGTAGCTGGAACACTACCATCGGACAACGCAACTGGTAGATTAAAATCAGATGATTACCTATCATTCACGGGAGCCAATTCATTCTCAGAGTTTGGACCTGGCGGTGAAAGTGGAGGTTCATTACCAGTAACATTATCTAACTTTGAGGCTATTATTGGTGATGGTGTAGTAGAGTTAGAATGGACAACACAAAGTGAGATGGATAATGATTACTTTTCAGTTGAGAGAACTTCAGACGCAACAAACTATGAAGATGTGGTAAGTGTAGAAGGTGCAGGTAATTCTATTGTTAGAATAGATTATTCAGCAACTGATGAAGAGCCTTTATTTGGTACTTCATACTACCGACTAAAACAAGTAGATTATGATGGGACAACAAGTTATAGTGATTTAGTTAGTGTTTATAATAATCAATCCAAATTATCAGAGTTTACTACATTCTATGATGGTAATGTTGTCAATATCAAATACTATTTAGATATCGCTGAGATTTACTCTATTAGATTATATGATGTATCTGGTAAATTAGTATACAATGGTATATTAAATGGATATGTAGGAAATAACAACGACATCATACCAACAAGTGATAGACTTATGGAAGGAGTTTACTTCATCAACATAACAAATGGTAATGAAGTATTCACTAAAAATATTATTATTCAATAGTATTGTTATAACCAAATATATTTACTATCTTTAACTATAAAATAACAAAATATAAAATATTATATTATGATAGAGAGTATCAAATCTAAGACGTTAAGCGTCGTTAAATACATTCAACAAAATTATATGGGAGTGCAATCAACAGTATTTTGGGTTGTGGCGATAATGAATATTGCATCAGATAGATTTTGGTTTTTCGCAGTTCCTGCCACTATATTCGCTGGAATGCAAACAATTATTGATTTACTAAAAAACAAATAACATTATGAAAAAGATAGGTATATTATTAGTTTTATTATTTCTTACTTTAATTTTGATTGGACAATCAGCACAATTAAATTATAATAAAGTTGAGGTAATAAATGGTGGGGACACAATATTATTGGATAATGAAGGTTTAATTACTTTTACCAAAGGGACACTTATTATGCAAAACACAGATAAAAGGATAAATACATTTTTGGTTCCGGGTTCTGAGTTTGATAAGTTGGGTGTGATGGTATTTGATGATACAGAAAAAATGATTTATGAAGATAGTATTAGTAAAACAATAGTATACTCATCTATAAACCACTCAGCAGAGATAGGTGTAAAGATATCCAAAACAATTAAGGACAGCTTAATTATAATGAAAAAGAATATGGATATGATTATTTTCACAAAATAATATATGAGAGAAACAATCACATTGAAGGATGCTCATAACTATATGTTAAATGAGTTAGGTATGGATATGGGATTGGTTACTGATATTTTAATAGATGGCAGATTAAAAATATTACCAGAACAATTTTGTGGTAAGGTTTGTGTTCATAAAGATAATTTAGAAGAAATTATTAAAATAAAAAAAGATGATTAAATTTAACACTAAAAATAGAAGTAAGGATAATTTCTCAACTACTTTGAGGAAAAATATTCTAAATTATTTTAAGGAAAATGATTTATCAACGACTGCCAATATGGGTATGATAATCAAAACAATCGTAATGATATCAATTTATGTTGTTCCCTTTATATTATTAGTTACATTAAACCCCAACATGTGGGTATCTATTGGTTTAGTTATTTTGATGGGGTTTGGGATTGCAGGTACTGGTATGTGTGTAATGCATGATGCGGTACATGGTGCTTACTCTAAGAAGAAATGGGTAAATAAGATATTGGGTGGTACTCTTTATCTATTAGGTTGCAATACACTTAATTGGAAAATACAGCATAATATTTTACATCACACTTATACGAATATCAGTGAGCATGATGAGGATGTAAACACTAAAGGACCTATAAGGTTACATAAAGATGTTCCATTAAAGAAGATACATAAGTATCAATATGTACACGCATTCTTTTTCTATGGGTTGATGACATTATCAAAAATGTATAATGATTTTCCACAACTAATAAAATACAATAAAATGGGTTTAACAAAAAAACAAAAAGTTAAACCAAATCAAGAACTAATTAAAATGATAATAAGGAAAATAACTTATTTAAGTATTGTTATTGGATTACCTTTAATTGTAAGTGACTATACTATATTAGAAGTTATTGTAGGATTCTTGTTGATGCATTGGGTTGCGGGATTTATTCTATCAGTAATATTTCAATTAGCACATGTTGTTGAAGGTGCACAACAAACAACACCACCTGAAGATGGTAATATGGAAAATGAGTTTGCAGTCCATCAACTATTGACTACTTCAGACTTTGGTAGAGATAGTAAATTATTATCTTGGTTAGTTGGAGGATTAAATTTTCAGATAGAGCATCATTTATTTCCACATATATGTCATATACATTATAAAAAATTATCATATATTGTTGAGGAAACTGCTAAACAATATAACTTACCATACAACACAAAGAAAACATTTTTTTCAGCGTTAAATTCGCATATTAAGCAATTAAAAATATTAGGGAATACTTAAACCAAAACAAAGATGAGTAAAGAAGAAAACATAATGCATCCAGAAAGTCATATGATGACTTATGGTTATAAACCAGAATTAAGTGAAGGTGCTGTTAAACCACCAATTTTCCAAACATCAACATTTGCTTTTAAGTCCGCAGAAGAAGGTAAAGCTTTCTTTGAGATTGCTTATGGTATAAGAGATAAGAATGAAGGAGAAGAGTTAGGTTTAATCTATAGTAGGATAAATAATCCTAACTTAGAGATATTGGAAGATAGATTAAAGTTATGGGATGCTGCTGATGATGCCGCGGTATTTGAGAGTGGTATGGCAGCCATTTCAACAACTCTATTGGAGTATCTAAAACCAGGTGATACAATTGTATATAGTAACCCAACATATGGTGGGACAGACCATTTTATAAATCATTATCTACCATCTGTAGGTGTGAATAGTATTCCTGTATTACCAAAAGATACAATGAGTGATATCTTAAATAAGATTAGTGATTCTGGTTATGATAAATCTACAATTAAGATGTTTTACATTGAAACACCATCTAACCCAACTAACGACTTATTTGATATTAAGGGATTTGCGAGGTTAAGAGATTCATTTAATGAAATGTATGAGAGTAATCCTAAATTAGTTGTGGATAACACCTATATGGGTCCTGTATGGCAACATCCATTAAGATTAGGTGCTGACTTAACGGTTTATTCTGCTACCAAATATATTGGTGGACATTCTGATTTAATTGCTGGTGTTGTTATGGGTAAAGAAGAGGATATGATAAGGGTTAAGACACTCAGAACATTCTTAGGTAATATGGTTAGCCCACACACCGCTTGGTTGATGTTAAGGTCTTTAGAGACTCTTAAACTGAGAATGGATAAACAACAAGACAATGCAGTTAAAGTTGCACAATTTTTAAGATATCACCCAAAAGTAGATAAAGTCCATTATTTAGGTGAATATGGTGATGAGAGAAACATTGAAATATGGAAAGAACAATGTGGTGGAACTGGTGCAATGATTTCATTTGAGATTGTTGGTGGAGAAAAAGAAGCATTTACTTTACTAAATAATTTGAAACTAATTAAATTAGCTGTAAGTTTGGGAAGTACTGAAAGTTTAGTACAACATCCAGCTACAATGACACATATTGGTGTTGATGAGGAAATGAAGAAAGTTTTAGGTATCAATGAGAAGTTAGTAAGATTATCAGTTGGAGTAGAAAATCACGAAGATTTAATCGCAGATATCGCACATTCACTATCATTGATATAGTTATTATAGTAAGTAAAAAATATTATAGTTATGGAAGATGATAATATCACACAGGAAGTTAAGATTAAAGAAAAAAATTTAACCTCAGAACAAAAGGAAAAAGTTTCTTTAATCATTAAAAAAGAAGTTTTAACTAAAAAAATAAGTGATATGTTATTAGACGATGACGCAGACAGATACTAATGATATGTTTAATGATGGTATATTAGGAAATAATATTGGAGATTTAGCTTTCAATGTACTGCTAATTGCTAAAGAGATTGGTGTTGAACATAGTAAATGTGTTAAATTATTTATAGAAATAATAACTAATGAGATTTCATTTGACATTGATAGGGTAGGTAAAAAAGAGATCAAAGAAAATATAAAGGGATTGATATTAGAAGAACTCTCAATAGATGAGTATATAGGTTTTATCAACCACAAAAACTACTAAACACATAACCCTCACATATCTGTGGGGGTTTTTTATTTTTTTT
>TARA_R110001599_G_scaffold2717_1_pt1 | contig 12218 bp, 13 predicted proteins | sample TARA_R110001599 | Tara Oceans TARA_R110001599 (sample SAMEA4398360) | marine metagenome | biome: Polar Biome; feature: [MES] marine water layer (ENVO:01000295) within the mesopelagic zone...; material: water (ENVO:00002006), including particulate matter (ENVO:01000060) such as...... | reverse complement strand
GCCCAAGTCAAATATGCCAAGCGTGTACTCAATGAAGAAGTTGCCTTCCTGATCGACAGCATCTTACAAGACGTTATTACCCGCGGCACCGGTAGAAAAGCACTCGTGCTCGAACGCAGCGACGCGGCAGGCAAAACCGGAACAACTAACGGCCCCACCGACGCTTGGTTCTCCGGCTACAGTGGCGGTATTGTGACATCAACGTGGGTCGGCTTTGACCAAAATCACAACCTTGGTCGTCGGGAATATGGCGGCTCAGTCGCACTACCGATCTGGATTGACTACATGAAGGAAGCACTTAAAAACAAACCTGAGCGCCACCTAAAACAACCTGACAGTGTTATTTCAGTGCGGATCGACCCGGACACCGGCAATCTCGCCCAGCCAGGGCAAAGCAATGCCATATTTGAATTCTTCCGCAGCGACAATGCGCCCAGTGAAGGCTATAACCAATCGCAGAGCCCCTATGGCGGCAATAGCGGCGACGACCCGATAGAAATATTCTAAGACCAAATAAACCTGGAGGCTTAAATAGCCTCCAGCGCTTCAGCAAGCGTTTTTACACCCACCACTTCCATGCCTGCCAGCGCCCCTCTTGGGGCGTTGCCGTGGGGCACAATTGCGCGGCGAAAGCCATGTTTGCGGGCCTCTTGCAACCGCTCCTGACCGCTGGGCACAGGGCGAATCTCACCAGATAAACCCACCTCACCAAACACCACCATATCCTCAGGCAACGGTCTGTCCCGAAAGCTCGATACAATCGCAAACAACAAAGCCAAATCAGAGCCAGTCTCCAAAACTTTAACCCCGCCCACCACATTGACGAACACGTCTTGATCACCAACCTGTAAACCGCCGTGGCGATGCAATACCGCCAGTAGCATTGCCAAGCGATTTTGCTCCAAACCCACAGCAACTCGCCGAGGATTGCCAAAGCCTGAACTATCGACTAGCGCTTGAATTTCAACCAATAACGGCCGCGTGCCCTCCCAAACCACCATCACCGTACTGCCCGAAGACACCACGTCGCCGCGATTCAGAAAGATAGCGGATGGGTTCTTAACTTCCTTAAGCCCCAATTCCGTCATGGCGAACACGCCCAACTCATTCACTGCACCAAAACGATTTTTACTGCCGCGTAGCGTGCGATAACGGCTATCACTGCTGCCCTCAAGCATGATCGAGCAATCAATAATATGCTCTAACACCTTAGGACCGGCGAGACCGCCATCTTTAGTAACGTGCCCGACCATAAGCAATACCGTGCCAGTTTGTTTGGCGAATCGCGTGAGCGCCGCGGCGCATTCCCGCACTTGCGACACGCTGCCCGGCGCCGAACTAACTTGTTCGCTGTGCAAAACCTGAATCGAGTCCACCACCAACACCGCGGGCTTATTTGCCATCGCTTGAGCCAAAATCAACTCCAAGCTGGTTTCTGAGCAAAGCTTTAAGGTATCCGCACTTAAATTTAGACGTTGGGCCCGCATGGCAATCTGCGGCAGCGACTCTTCACCAGTCACATAAAGACACTCGCAATCATTGGCCAAGCGACACAAAACTTGCAGAAGCAAGGTGCTCTTACCCGCACCAGGGTGCCCACCGATCAATACCGCCGAACCCGCAACCAAACCGCCGCCTAACACACGGTCAAACTCATCAAAGCCGGTAGAGCGCCTCGGTAGCGCTTCTATACTAACGTTGGCCAGCATTTGTACCTCACCGCCAACCTCGCCCGCATAACCTTGGCGCACCGGCGCCGGCTTAGCACTGCCGGCAGGCCCTAAACGCAATTCCGACAAGGTATTCCAGGCCCCGCAATCCTGGCATTGACCCTGCCATTTATTGTGATCAGAACCACAGTCAACACACACATACGCGGTTTTTTGTTTTGCCATAATACTGAAGCAATCGCTCCCTCTCACTGATAATGAATGGACAATCAAAATCCAAAATTTGCTGTTGACGATAGGGCTGACAGCAGCCCATGCAAGGCCGTACAATGGCCCGCTATCCACAGAGTAAATAGCATGTCGGCCGCTTTTGTAGAACGCCAACTACTGGTATCCCCCTCCCTCGCCGCAACACTCGGCCTAGAGGCAGCCCTGCTGTATCAACTATTGGCAGAATGGTTACCGCTGCTCGACAGCCGCGAAAGCCAAGGAATTCACTGGTATATCATTGACAAACAGCGCCTCAATAAGCAGCTCCCATTTTGGGAGATGAGCAAAATCGAAGAAGTACTACGCACCTTGAATGATCAAGGGCTCATTATTATCGGCGCTGCCTTAATGAGCAATGCGCAAAATATTCGCATTGCCTTTACCCAAGCCAAAACGACAGTGCAATCAAGCCCCGCCCAAACACCAGCGGAGCTCACGCCCCAAAAGACAATAACCCGAACACCCGAGCGCAGAGGCACACTAGTCGCCAATAGCACCCGAGTAAACCCTCACACGAATACCGCCAACCCACGGCACCCGGTGCCGGGTAACAATATTATTGCGGCTGACTGGCTGCCGGACCAAGCAAGCATCGACTACCTGACTCGATTCAATCAGGTCGACCCCGCATTTATCAATGCCGTGCTGCCAGAGTTTATAGCCCATTACCGCGAGACCGGCGAAACCCGCAGCTCTTGGAGCAGCGCTTTTAGCCAATACGTGAGTCGACGCTGGAAAAAACAGCAATACCAAAAAATTGAAGAATCACGCAATTTGCCAATCAACGACAACTGGAAACCCAGCCTCGACGCGCTTGAAATTCTGGAACGCGACGGCATTAGCCGCAACTTCATTGAAGACGCGATCCCCGAATTCACGCTATTTTGGCGGGAGCGCGGCACCGCTGACAGCAATTGGAATTCGCGCTTTATACAGCATATTCGCCTACAGTGGGCACGTTATACCAACGCTGTCAGCAATGAAAACGTCATAGCACCCATTCCTAGTAACTGGCAACCGAATGATTCGGTCTTCGATATTTTGCGTATGGCACGAATCGACCCCGAGTTTGCCAAAGCACAAATTGCCGAATTTATTTTATTTTGGCAAGACAGCGGTCAAGCACACCGCTCATGGAACACAAAATTTCTCCAGCATGTAAAATACCGCTGGGCAAACAATCATCAACTGGGACAGAGCGATGCACGACAGCAACAAGCTCCTGGAGCAAGCAAACCGGCAACTGGCTTCATCGCCAAACACACCGACCGCAGCTGGGCAGACGAACTCTGAGCCACCGCCAGATAAAGACGCGGTCATCGACGCATTAAATCGCATGTTCGCCGAGTTTGAACTGGTCTACCACAACCAGTATAACAAGGCCTTTTCAAGCGCCGAAAAGCTCTCTTACGCCAAAAAAATCTGGTTTAGCAATCTTCGTCACATCAGTCCTGAGCGCATTATCGCCGCGACTCACCGCGCCATTCGTGAATCTGAGTTCCTGCCCACGGTTAAAGGAATTTTAAAATATTGCGAACCCGATTTTCGCGAATTAGGCCTGCCCGACAGCCACAGTGCATACTTGGAAGCATGTCGCGCGCCGCAGCCCAAGGCCGAGTTCAACTGGTCTCACCCGGCGGTTTACCACGCAGGACGAGCCTGCGATTGGTTCTATCTAGCGGGCAGCACTGAGTACACCGCCTACCCTATATTTAAGCGCCATTACGAAGAGATCTGTCAGCGCGTAATCAATGGTGAAACCCTGAGTCTACCCGCACCTATCGCCCTGCCAGAAACAATTAGCAAGCCGCTGAGCCCAGATGAGCAACGCCAGCGCATGCAGCAGCTTAGAGACGATCTCGACATATAGCGCACAGCCAAAATCCAATCGTGCAGGACGCCCACGCAAACGCTACAATAGCGGCCTAATGCAGCGGGCCGTCCCGCCAAGACCATACCAAGTAGGCAGAAATTATGGCAGACGACAATACCACCCACTTCGGTTACAAAACCGTCGACAGCAAAGACAAAGTTAAAATGGTCGCTGGGGTCTTCCACTCTGTTGCAGCCAAATACGACATCATGAACGACCTTATGTCCGGTGGCGTCCATCGCCTATGGAAGCGCTTTACTATTGAACTGTCAGGCGTGCGTCCCGGTAATAAAGTCCTCGATATTGCTGGCGGCACCGGCGATCTCGCCGCAAAATTCAGTCGTTTAGTTGGCGACAACGGCAAAGTAGTACTGGCCGATATCAATGACTCAATGCTCACCGTTGGCCGGGAAAAACTAACCAACAAAGGCATCGTCGGCAATATCGAGTATGTGCAAGCCAATGCCGAGTGCCTACCCTTCCCTGATAATTATTTTGACTGCATCACCATCGCCTTTGGTCTGCGCAATGTCACTGACAAAGACGCCGCATTACGCTCAATGAACCGCGTCCTCAAGCCGGGTGGGCGCTTGCTGGTGCTGGAGTTTTCTAAACCGGTCAACCCGGTCATCGCCAAGCTTTACGACCGCTACTCCTTCGATATTCTGCCCAAGATGGGCCAAATGGTAACCAACGACGCGGACAGTTATCGCTATCTGGCAGAAAGTATCCGCATGCATCCTGATCAAGACACGCTAAAAGGGATGATGAGCGATGCGGGCTTTGTCGATGTGCGCTACCACAATATGACCGCAGGCGTAGTTGCTGTGCACCGGGGTGTAAAACCGTGATTCCGCCGGTACTGCAAGGTGCCGCGATTTCCGGGCTAGAGAACCTCATTAATAAAGCCCTGCACCTGGACCCTGCCGCCCGCGCAAAATTACTCGCGCTTGATGGCCAACGTTTTGCTCTGGAACTAAAAGAGCCAGACCTCAATTTAGGTATTGGTGTCAGCGGCAGTCGTCTGCGCTTATTGGGCAGCCTAAATGATGGCATTAGCACGCGCCTGAGTGGCCGCTGGAGCGAATTCGCCGCAGTGGCGTCCGCCCCCGACCCAGCGGCCGCACTCATCAATGGCAATATTCGCATTAGCGGCGATACTGCTCCGCTCTTAGAGTTGCGTAAAATTCTCACTGAACTCGACATCGACTGGGAGCAGCCGCTAGCCGACTCCTTTGGCGATGTCGCCGCACACCAAATTGGCACGGGCTTGCGAGCAGGGCAACGCTGGCTGAATTCCACCCGACAAAATCTACATCGCCAGTTTGAAGAGTACTTGGTGGAAGAAAGCAATCTCGTTCCCCACCCTTGCCAGGCCGACGACCTCTACCAACAAATAGATGATGTCAAAGCCCGTAGCGAACGCCTCGAAGCCAAATTGCGCCGCCTGCAATCGCGGCTAACACCGCAAACTAATAAGAACTAAGGAAACACTATGGGGCTGCGCCGTCTGCTCGCAATTTGCTGGATTATTTGTGTTTACCGCCTAGACACCCTCATCCCCACTGAGCATTTACCCTTGCGCGCCCGGATCTTATTACGCTGCGGCCCGTGGCGTTTATTCTCCGCGGGCAAATACAGCCGCGGTGAGCGCTTACGCTTAGGACTGGAAAAGCTCGGGCCAATATTTATAAAATTTGGCCAAATTCTATCTACCCGCCGTGACCTCCTGGCCGACGATGTCGCCATGGAACTGGCCAAACTACAAGACCAAGTACCGCCCTTTGGTAGCGAACAAGCCGTCGCCGTCATTGAGGCCGCGCTCGGCAAACCCATTGACCAGTTATTCACTGCATTTGACCGCCAACCACTCGCCTCGGCATCGATTGCCCAAGTGCATACCGCCACGCTCGAAGGCAATATAGATGTGGTTGTTAAAGTCGTCCGGCCCGGTATCGAACACACCATCAAAGCCGATTTAACGTTATTGCAAACGATCGCCGTTCTCATAGCACGGTATATCCCGGACGGACGGCGCCTACGCCCAGAAGAAGTAGTTGAAGACTACCGCCACACCATACTCGACGAGCTAGACCTTCAGCGTGAAGGCGCAAACACCTCTCAGCTGCGTCGTAATTTCAACGATTCCGAAGTGCTTTATGTGCCCGAGGTATATTGGGATTACACCCGGCGCAACATCTTAGTTATGGAGCGAATTCACGGCATCCCAGTTACCGACATTGATACGCTGCGCGAGCAGGGTACCGACATGAAAAAACTTGCCGAACGCGGTGTCGAAATTTTCTTTACTCAAGTATTTCGTGACAGTTTTTTCCATGCAGACATGCACCCCGGCAATATCTTTATTGCCCACAATCGCCCCAATTCCCCACAGTATATCGCCATCGACTGCGCCATCATCGGCAGCCTCAGCGATTTCGACCAGTATTATTTAGCGCGTAATTTGCTGGCAATATTTCAACGCAATTACCGCGAAGTCGCGGAGCTTCATGTTGAATGCGGCTGGGTGCCGCCAGAAACTCGCGTGCACGAATTCGAGGCGGCCATTCGTACCGTGAGCGAGCCGATATTTGAGAAACCGCTTTCAGAGATTTCCTTCGGCCTGCTATTGCTACAACTGTTCCAGACCGCTCGCCGCTTTGAAATGGAAGTGCAGCCATCTCTCGTACTTCTACAAAAAACCCTCCTAAATATCGAGGGATTAGGTCGGCAGCTCTATCCCCAACTTGATTTATGGTCCACCGCCATGCCCTTTTTAGAACGCTGGGTGCGCGATCGTTACTCACCACAAAGCGTGTTGAAAAAAGTAAGTCACCGCATTCCCGGCTGGTTAGAACAGCTACCTAATTTACCTGAAGCACTACTTGAGCGCGGCGGCGCAAACAAAGAACAGGTTTCCGCAACGATTAAGGCGGAACGTCAGCTCCAGCAAGATTTCGCCGCAATGCTTAAGCAACAGGCAACACGCGGTCGCAATCAACGCATAGCGATCGTCGCAGCACTAAGTGCCGCGTTACTCAGCGACCCCGGAATTCGCGCGGGCTTACAGTCGCTGCCAAGCATGAGTATTGGCTTATTTGCTGTCGCTTTGTATTTCTTTATACGTAGCCGCTGAGTTAAAGTATGGGCCACATAAATACGGGCAGCCCAAGTAAACTTAAAAGCCCCATGGAAACAGTATGATCAGTACACCCAACACCCATGCTTGGCTAGATCAAGTAAAGTGGAATGACGACGGCCTCGTTGCCGCCATCGCGCAGGACGCACTCAGTGGTCGCGTACTGATGATGGCATGGATGAACAAAGAATCTCTGCAGCTCAGCATCAGCAGCGGCGACGCGATTTACTGGTCACGCTCGCGCAGCAAATTATGGCGCAAAGGTGAAAGCTCAGGGAATGTTCAAAAAATTCAGTCCATCTCCCTAGACTGCGACGGCGACGCTCTGCTTATGCAAGTGGAGCAAATTGGCGGTATTGCCTGCCATACAGGCCGCCAAAGTTGTTTCTATCGCCAACTTCAAGGCGATGAATGGCAGAGTATGGAAGCGGTATTAAAAGATCCCGCAACAATGTATAAAAGCGTGGACCAATAAAATGGCAGAATCGATTTTAGAGCAGCTCGACCAAGTACTCACTGCGCGGAAAAGCGCAAGCCCAGACAGCTCCTACGTTGCTAGTCTTCACCACAAGGGCTTGAATAAAATACTAGAGAAAGTCGGCGAAGAGGCCTTTGAAACCGTACTTGCCGCTAAAGACGCCGAAATCAGTGGCGACAATAGTAAATTAATTTACGAAACCGCCGACTTGTGGTTTCACAGCTTGGTCATGCTCTCGCAACTTGGCGAAAGTCACCAACCCGTTCTTGACGAACTCGCCCGGCGTTTTGGCCTTTCCGGTCTAGATGAAAAAGCCGCGCGTGAAAAATAGACAATTTTTATAGCTAACAGGGGACAATAATCATGGGATTAGGCGGCATCAGCATTTGGCAACTACTTATAATACTTGCCATCGTGGTTTTATTATTTGGCACCAAAAAACTAAAAGGCATGGGCAGCGACTTAGGTGGCGCACTGAAAGGCTTTAAAGACAGCATGAAGGGCGACGAAGACGAGGAAGCAAAAAACCTTGAACGCAAAGCGGAAGATGACAATAGCGCCACTAAAACTGAGACAAAAGACGAGTCTAAACTGTAAATGTTCGATATTGGTTTTGCAGAACTGCTCGTAATCGGGGTACTCGGCCTACTCGTAATCGGCCCTGAGCGACTGCCCGGCACAGTGCGCACCGTCGCGCTATGGGTGGGTCGCCTACGCCGAAGCTTTAGTGATATTCGCAGCGAAATAGAGCGCGAAGTTGGCGCCGATGAAATTCGTCGACAGCTACACAATGAATCTATTTTGGCCTCGCTCAAAGAAACTAAAAATTCATTTAACAACGAAATGAATAAGGCTGGCAGCGAGCTGAACAAAATCGAAAACAGCATTGCCGACAAACCTAGCCTAGCCGCCGAAGAAACGTCTAACACTATAGCCGATTCTGAATTGCCCGAATCAAACGAACAAACGGCAAGTACTCAAGAAACAAGTAAAAAAGACCCCGCATCATGACAGACACCGAGCAGGACCAAGGCCAACCGCTGGTCGCCCACCTCACTGAATTACGCGACCGGCTACTGCGCGTAGTGCTTGCGGTTCTGGTTTGCGCGGTGGGGTTAATGCCGTTTGCCAACACGATATACAGCTTTGTCGCCGAACCACTGCGCCGCTACCTGCCGGAAGGCACTAGCATGATCGCCACCGAAATAGCCTCCACCTTTTTAACCCCCTTTAAATTGGTGCTAGTCTCGGCATTTTGTTTAGCAATGCCCATTATTTTACACCAGATATGGCAGTTTATTGCCCCGGGCATGTATCGCCACGAAAAACGCATCGCTGCGCCCTTACTCGCATCAAGCGTTGTGTTGTTCTACGCCGGACTGGCCTTCGCCTACTACGTGGTATTCCCTCTCGTCTTCGGCTTTTTTAGCGGCATCACCCCAGAGGGCGTTAACTACACCCCAGATATCGCGCGCTTCCTCGACACCGCGCTTAAACTCTTCCTCGCCTTTGGCATCGCCTTCGAGATCCCAATCGCCACGGTACTCCTCATCGCGTCCGGCGTAACGACCGCAGACGACCTGGCAGCTAAACGCCCCTATGTCATCATTGGCTGCTTTGTATTTGGCATGCTACTCACCCCACCAGACATTATCTCCCAGGCCTTACTCGCGGTACCAATGTGGTTTTTGTTTGAAGTGGGGATCGTGTTTGGCCGCTTGGTGAAGAAAAAACAAACGGAGTCTGACGTCTGAGGTCGGACGTGGGTTTGCTGCACACTTGATGGGAGTCGGAAGACGCTAAAATTAATAGCGAGCATTTAGTGAGCGCAGCGAATGCCTTTAAGCCTCAGACGCCCGACATTAGACGTCCGAGCAATTAGTACTCATCGGCCTGATCATAGCCAAACGCCAAATTCTCGAAGCGGGTATGCTTACCCACAAAGCTTAATCTCGCAGTACCAATCGGGCCGTTACGCTGCTTGCCGATGATGATTTCTGCCATGCCTTTATCGGCCGACTCCTCGTTATAAACCTCGTCGCGGTATATAAACATAATCACGTCGGCGTCTTGCTCGATAGCGCCTGATTCACGTAAATCTGAATTTATAGGCCGCTTATTAGGGCGTTGCTCCAAGGCGCGGTTTAGCTGTGATAGCGCCACCACGGGGCATTCAAATTCCTTGGCAATTCCCTTCAAGGATCGAGAAATTTCTGAAATCTCGGCAGTACGACCTTCACTATTGTCGCCAGCCACCTTCATTAACTGAAGATAATCGAGCATGATCATGCCAACACTGCCGTGCTCACGTACGATCTTTCGGGCTCGCGACCGCACTTCGGTCGGCGTCAGCGCCGGCGTATCGTCTATAAACAGAGGCTTATCTTTGAGCTTGGTGACCGCAGAACTCAACTTAGGCCAATCCTCTTCTTCGAGGCGCCCGGTTCGAATTCTGGTTTGATCTATACGGCCAACCGACGACAACATCCGCATCATCAGCTGGTTCGCGGGCATTTCCATACTAAAAACGAGAATTGGCTGGTCGCTATTCATCAGCGCATTTTCGACGAGGTTCATCGCAAACGTGGTTTTACCCATTGAGGGTCGAGCCGCGACGATGATGAGATCTGAGTTTTGCAGGCCCGAGGTCATTTCGTCGAGTTTTTCAAAACCGGTAGTTAAACCGGTCACCGCGTCTTCGTTACTAAACAGCTCGTCAATCTTATCAACCGCCGATTTCAATAACGGGTTGATTGGCGTTAGGCCGCCCGTTTTGGGCCGCTCCTCAGAAATCTGCATGATGGCCCGCTCGGCCTCATCCAGAATCTCGTCGCTATTGCGCCCTTCCGGGTTAAAACTGCTGTCAGCTATCGCATTGGCTGCACTAATTAAGGAGCGAAAAGTGGCTCGCTCGCGCACAGCTTGCGCATAGGCGCGAATATTAACGACAGAAGGGGTGTTACTGGCGATCTCAGCCAAATACGCAGCGCCGCCCACCTGCTCAAGCTGCCCGGCCTTGGCCAACTCCTCAGCGAGGGTCACAACGTCTATTGGCAGCTCAAGGGTAATTAAACGCGCCATCTGCGCGAAGATCTTGCGATGTTCTGGTCGGAAAAAATCGCCTTCGCTTACCACATCGGCAACCGAATCCCAGCTTTCGTTGGCGATCATCAGACCACCGAGCACAGACTGTTCAGCCTCCACAGAATGCGGAGGTAGTTTCAGTTGCGCAAAATCGCTCTCTTCTTCAAAGGGCGGTGGAGATTCAGAATAAGCTTCGGGGTACACAGAACCATCACAGGAAATTTATAGATCGGGCATTGTGGCAAAAAAAAAGCACCGCCGCTACAAAGAACGGCCGTGCTTTTTTAATACCTCACCGACACCTTACTGCAGCGGTGATTATTCACCGCCGCGCTTGCAAAGACAGCCTTAACCGCTCCGCACGCTATGGGTCAGATCAGAAACAGACTAGCAAACTTACTCGGCAACAACCGCAATGCTAACTGTTTGAACAACATCGCTGTGCAATTGAATTGCAACGTCGTAAGTGCCCAAGTCACGAATCGGACCTTCTGGCATACGTACTTCGCTTTTGTTCAATTCAACACCAGCTGCAGTTACTGCATCAGCAATATCGCGAGTACCGATAGAGCCGAACAGTTTGCCGCCGTCGCCTGAATTCGCTTCAATAGTCACAGACAACGCCGCCAGCTTCTCAGCGCGGGCATCAGCAACACTGCGCTTTTCAGCAGCGGTCGCTTCTAAATCAGCGCGACGCGCTTCAAATTCAGCAACATTTGTTTTGGTGGCAGGTACTGCCTTGCCAAATGGAATCAGGAAATTACGGCCGTAACCGCCTTTTACATTAACCTGATCACCCAAGTTGCCAAGCTTGCCAATTTTCTCCAGCAGAATCACTTGCATGGTTCTCACCCTCTTAAATTCGTCTGCGTTTGCGCCGCTCTATGGTTGAGAGCGATTCGGCAAACGCCGCCTAATATCAATCCAACTATCCACAATCGCTATTAAAATCAAACCCGCCCACAGCGGCCCTAACAACAACAGCGCTACATAAAAAACTATTAACCATGCGCGGCCTAAACCCAAGCGTCCCGCTGCACCATGTACCAAGGCAATGCCAGATATCACAATGGGTAGCACACACATCACTCCCCAAAAACGATAATCCCCGCCAACATTGCTTACCAGCAACATCAGGGCAACCAAGGTCACTGTTATGCTTGGAGGCAAACGAAACTGCCACATTTCCTGGCGAAACCCGCCGGGATTGTACAATATCGACTGCCACCATCTCGCTAGCATCACTGCCAGCGTACTCCATAACACTGTGCTAACACCGATCACTGCAGCAATATCGCCGCTGCCAATTTCTGGCAAACGCCCCGACGCAGAAACCTGCATCCGCTCTAGCATGGGTTGTACCATTGCCAGAATCGAGGCCAGATAATCGCCGGCCATGTGCATCAAAATCAGTGCCGTTAGCAAGCCGGCACCAACCGCCGCTAGCATTGCGTATGCCCACTGCTGGGTACTCCGCAACACCGCCGCAGTCGCAGCCGCGCCAAGCAGCATCGTCAACGGACCAACGTCTGCTCCTATTGCGGCCACCGCGATTGCCGGTAGCAGTGCCCAAAAAACAACATAGGCACCTTCACTCAAGCCTTTACGCAACATCACCAATGTTGCGGCTGCAACGCCAACCCAAGCAAACATGAGTGTACCAACACCCAAGCCTGCAACGGCTACCGCCTGCAAGCGCCCTTT
>TARA_R110001599_G_scaffold65662_2_pt1 | contig 12227 bp, 9 predicted proteins | sample TARA_R110001599 | Tara Oceans TARA_R110001599 (sample SAMEA4398360) | marine metagenome | biome: Polar Biome; feature: [MES] marine water layer (ENVO:01000295) within the mesopelagic zone...; material: water (ENVO:00002006), including particulate matter (ENVO:01000060) such as...... | reverse complement strand
TATTGTATTTCACGCCCAGCTCTAGGGTTGTATGGGGCTCATCAAGGGCTAAACCGAATTCCTGCGCATCAATAAAGCTGTCCACTTTTTCTAGGCGCTGCGACGTTGTCAGCCGCTGAAAACTATCACTGGAAATCACTTGCTCGCCAGTAAGCGCTATAGTCTTTGTCTCAGAATACAGATGAAGTGCAGTGTTCGTTGATGCCCCGGAAGGTAAAAGTCCACCTAAATCAATACCGGTAAGGCCGTCAACGACATCGCAAACTGCTAGTAATGCCGAACATAAGCCTCCATTAGCATCTCCCGATGCGGCTTCATCACCGGTAACCACATCCCGAGCGTACTCGACATACCGCGCCTCTAGACCATACAAGCCATAACTACTCGGGTAATTCAGCCTAAAGGTATATCCGTCATAGTAATCACCGCCATTGACCTCGCCAAATTCCGTTAATGCACGATCATAGGAGAGTGAGGCTTCAATTCCCGACTGAAAATCATGTTTAACGCTCGCATTGGCAAAGTAGCGGCCGAGAAAACGATTGCCGAAATTATTAACACTAAGATTGAACTCGGTGCTGTCATGATCTACTTTTGGTCTTTCAGTAAACACCAAAATATAGGCTTCAGGATCCGCCGCTACTTGGTAACTAACCGAGTAATCCACGCCAGCGCGGTCGCTTCTCAAACTTGCTAGCACCTGTTTGCTACCAAACTCTGATTTTTGTAAATCCTCGTCGCCTATTAGACCGGAAAAATAAGGATAAATAGTCTCTGGCGCTTTGATTTCCGACAATTTCCCATTTATTACATGGGCAAAAATAGTATTATCGCGCTGCGCAAAATAGACCGTTACTAATAAATGACCCAACTGATAATAAGCCTGATTTAGCGCATTCACTGCTTGAGCCGGTGTCTTTGCCGCATTAACGATCAATTGCAGTTGTTCAGAGCTAAGGTAACGATTACCGGATATTCTCAAAGCGTAGTCGCCAACATTTACATCAACAATATTGTCAGACTGTAAAGCAGCATATTGTTCAATACGCTCGGCCGTAGAGGCCTGTGGTGGTATCACCGGCGGTAAATCGATTGCCATAATGTCTCCAATACGTAATTTTTACTCAGTGCTGAGAATTGCCCTGAATCACAAGCAACTCGACCCGTCGATTTTGCGCTCGAGCCGCGACTAAGTCATCGCCACTAAGGTTGCTAATGTTAATTATAGGTTGCCGCTCGCCATAGCCTCGGACATGCATCATTGAAGCGGGAACGCCCTCTGCGAGAAAATAGTTTTTAACGGCAAGTGCTCGACGTTCCGACAGCCGCTGATTATAGCTATCACTTCCCAAGTCGTCAGTATGTCCGGCAATTTCAATGTTTAACTTTGGGTTCACTTTAATAATCCGGGCAGCTTGACGAAGTGTCGCGCTAGATGAAGCAGTTAACAAAGCAGTGTCGACCGCAAAACTGACTCCACGCAACACCAACGGACTTCCCTTTTCAAAGTGACAGCCCGACGGCAACACCATTGCATTAGGCGGAGAATTTAGACACTGATCGTGGCTATCACAGACACTGTCGCGATCTTTATCCACGCACTGATAGTCACCGTTTTTTCGTTTATTTCTATCGGTTACCGAGCCATCGCTTTCGCTATACAACTCAACGGTCAATACCGTTGGATTAACATCACCGTCACTGGCAGTGTCCTGTAAAAATTCAAGCACAGCGCCCTGGGAGTCACCTAAACCAAACAATGGCGTCAATGCCCCGCCCACTGGTGCATCGCCAGCGGGTGCACCCAATAACAATATATCTTGGCCACTTACGCTCACGTTTAGCAGGCCATCATCACCGAGCGCCTCGACACCCAATAAATTATCAAGACCGCCCGCATCACCGCCTAAAAGATCAACATCAGACAAAGCACCGGTAACTGGGGCCGTAAGTGAGGATCCAAGCAATTCAACATTAACCAATTGCGCACGCAAAATAGGCGATATGGCCACAACGCTAATTGTTAATAAAAGTAACCGCGCTAATCGAGCCAAAAGGGGGGGTTCACTCCGCATTGAAAACAAATAACACACTGATAACACGCTGTATTGGCAGAACTATCGTCGCTATTTTCAAGTTATTCACAATATATCTGTAGTGTGGCATAACATCACAGCTTTACCAAATAGCAAAAAGCCAGTCCTTTATATTAAAGGGCTGGCTTTTATAAGCGCAATACTGAGAATAGAAACAGCTGAAAGCCAAACTCTAGCAATACGACTGTACCATCTGATTGCTAGAAGCTATTTCAGGCTATCACTTACTCAAATGATGGACCGTTACTATCTACTGTTAAAACGCCTGCTGGAGTCGTTAAAACCATAGAAAACTGGTCTTGCGGTGCACTGCCGCCGCTCTCACCACCAGATAAGGCTGACAAATTCGCAACCAGACCTGTTACAGCGGTTTCTAGCGTGCCAGGAATAGCTTCGAGACTCGCTTGAATTGCAGTCGGATCAACCGCTAGCACGTCAATCACATCAGTCACTGCATCGACGGAACCATCGCTACCGGTAATGTCGGCAGAAAATTCATCAACGGCGTAAGTTAACTGCGTCACATAAGGCGCGATAGGGTTAGCACCCGCGCCATCACCACCGCCAGCTAATGACGCGAGGTCAATTGGCAACGCATCTAAACCGGGAATTCCGTCACCCGCTAAAGATGTGGGATCAATCGGCAAGGCGTCCAAACTTGGAGTACCACCACCGGCAAGAGAAGTGGGGTCAATTGGCAGGGCATCTAAGCCAGGAAGGCCACCTTCAGCCAGCGACGTAGGATCAACTGGCAGTGCATCTAAGCCCGGCCCATCGGAAGACGTTGAGCTACTCGGTAAAGGCAGTGCGTCTAAACCAGGTATACCGCTTAACAGGGATGTAGGATCAATTGGTAACGCGTCCAACCCAGGAGCGCCGCCACCCGCTAAAGAAGTAGGATCAATTGGCAATGCATCCAATCCAGGAAGACCACCGCCCGCTAAAGAAGTAGGGTCAATTGGCAAGGCATCCAATCCAGGAAGACCACCGCTCGCTAAAGAAGTAGGGTCAATTGGCAAGGCATCCAATCCAGGAAGACCACCGCCGCTGCCGCCACCAGACATAGCCATTAAATTGGCTTGTAAATTCGAAACTGCAGTTTGCAGGGTCGCCGGAACGAGCTGAAGACTGTCTGGCAGCATTGCTGGATCAATTGCCAAGGTATCAACCACATCTGTCACCGCATCAACCGTGCCATCAGTACTACCGATATCGGCCGACAGGGTATCTACAGCATGGGTAAGCTGGGTAACGTAGCCTGCTAATGGGTTAGCGCCGCCACCGCCACCTGCAAGTGAAGTCGGATCAATCGGAAGCGCATCTAAACCAGGAACACCGCCACCAGCCAGTGAGCTCGGGTCTATAGGTAGCGAATCCAAACCGGGAGCACCACCACCGCCGCCGCCCAGTGAAGCTGGATCGATTGGCAGCGAATCTAAGCCGGGCAACCCACCGCCAGCCAAGGACGTAGGATCAACTGGTAATCCATCTAAGCCAGGCAAACTATCTAAACCAGGCGCGCCACCGCCTGCCAATGCCTCTAACTGCGCATCCAGGCTGCCCAACTGATCACCCAACACAGACAGTGGCGTCCCAGCCAAGGCGCCAGCGATTGGATCAACAACAGGAGCGATTGGTCCTGCGATTGATGCAGATGTAATTGACGCTATAGCGGCTGCCAGCGCAATTTTTTTCATCGACGGTGTTTTCATGATGTATACCCCAAATAAATTCATATTTAATTGTTATTTAGCCACGGCCTAGTCATTACATCGGACGCAGGCAAAGAGTGAACTCTTATAGCTCAATAGTACGTGAAAACACGCATAGACTTTAGTGACTGTCGTCACATCATTACCAGACTAACAGATAAACTAACGGGCGAATTATTTAAAAAAAATAACAAAATACCATTATAAAACAGCATCATAACGCGCTAAAACAACACTAAAGCGCAGTAGACTTTATGTGAGCAATAGTGTTTTTTGCTTATTTAAACTAATGATATATCAATAAACATTTTAAAATTTTCCAACGATGAAGCCATCTCACGCGGATGCCATTTGCTCTTGAACAGTATCAAAATCCCAATAGGCTTTTAGTGACGAAATTTTACCTGCGTCGTCTGCTTTATAAACAACCACCATCTCCATTTGCATTGTTATATCACCTGGTAATTTATTTACTAGCCGAACGACATTGGCACATTCGTCACCTGCGGGAAATGACGACATAATAGTGAATTCAATTTGGCCCGGCGCAATGATCAAATCCCAAAACCCCGCAATCGCGACTTTGCCATGATGCCCCTCCCCGCTGGGGTCAAGCGGTGATTTACCGACCGGATCTTGGACAATGGCATCTTCAGAAAACAACCCCAGCCACGCCTCTTTATTGCCCTGCTCCACGTATTGGCCGGACAAACGACTTGCCGCCAATGCTGCTTGTGCGTTTCCCATTCTTTTCTCCTGTCATCATTAATTCAATTTTCAGCGATTTATATCTAATAATGCGCTGTCATATATAAGTCTGTACTATCCAACAAGGATCGCGAACTGCGTAATGCCACACCAAATGACCCCACGTCCACCCATGGCATAGTGTTCACTGGTGCCTTAGCCGACACGCGCATTCGTAAATCTTCGAACTCTACAGATAGTCGCAATAAAATGACCTACGAAGACATCATCCGTTCGACGTAGCACTAGCAGACTAAGAGCCGACTTTTTTATAGGATTTGTCATGAATGATTTCGCCCCAAATGGGCTATTAAAAAACCCACACGCTCAATCCATTCTGGCATCGACGCGACTGCGAAAAATTCGAAGCTACCCACGTTCTCGTGCCATGCTCAACGCCAGTAAAACTGTCGTTCTCGATTGTGGTAACGGGCAGCAGCTAATGGGCGAACACGCTGCTCACGACGTTCGCAGCAAAGGTCTAATTACCTTAATTCATGGCTGGGAAGGTAGCTCCCAATCAACTTACTTGCTTTCTGCTGGGGGTATATTATTTGCCGCTGGCTACGACGTATTTCGACTCAATCTACGTGACCACGGACCAAGCCACCATTTAAACCGTGAATTATTCAATTCCGCTCGGCTCGACGAGGTGATTGGCGCGGTAAAAGCAATCCATCAAACCTACCCTCAGCAATGGCAGTTTTTAGCGGGATTTTCGCTTGGCGGTAACTTTGCGTTGCGCATCGCAGCAGAGGCGGCAAATGCTGGTTTAAAACTTGATCAAACTGTCGCTATTTGCCCAGTGGTCGACCCAGCAAAAACCATGATTGCACTAGAGCAAGGCTGGTGGGTTTACGAAAAATACTTTGTGCGTAAATGGCAAAAGTCACTGCGTAAAAAAATCAATCTATATCCGGAGCTTGGCTACCAAGACAGTTTATTTAAACTAAAAACGCTAAGGGATATGAACAGTTATTTTATTCCCAATCACACTGCGTTCACGGATGCCGACGCGTACTTTCAAGCCTATTCGATCGCCGAAGACCGACTGACAACGCTAAATTCGCCTGCGCACATCATTGCAGCCCAAGATGATCCTATTATCTTGGCAGAAGATTTTGCGCGCCTAGCTGAAAATCAACACTTGAGGATAGAAACCAAGCGCTACGGCGGTCACTGCGGTTTTGTCAAAAACTACCAGCTCGACAGCTGGCTAGATGAGCGCCTACTTGAGCTAATCAATCTGCGGCGCTACCCCACTGGTGATCCGGCAAAAACCCAGCAGGGCTAAATTCAATCTATCGCGTATTGGCAATTTGTTCCGCAATTGCCAATACGCGCACGGCCTCTTCAACATGCAGCGCTTCCACAAGGCGGCCATCGACCAAAACAACACCTTTACCTTCGGCCTCAGCTTGCTGCCAAGCCATTTGGATTTTTTTCGCCCTAGCCAAGGATTCTAGTGATGGTGCAAATAGCTGATTAGTTAGTGCAATCTGCTTGGGATGAATTAAGGTTTTGCCGTCAAAGCCAAGTTCGACACCCTGCTCACAAGCCAACGCCAAACCGGATTCATCGTCTAAATCAAGATGCACACCGTCAAAAACGTCGATACCATTTGCGCGGGCCGCCAATACGCACAAGCTCAGAGACGTTAACATTCCCAAACGCTGTGGCGTGTGCGGCACCCGAAGGTCTTTTGCGAGATCAGACGTACCGAGCACAATGCCGTCCATGCGAGAGTGCGCACCGGCTATTTCATTTACGGCTAAAATACCCCGCGGCGTTTCCGCCATAGCCCACAATTTTATGCTCGCCGCGGCACCGGCTTGATTTAGGACCTGGACAACCGCTTGAATTTCAGCAGCCGACTCCACTTTAGGTAAACACAAAGCCGATATCGGCGCGGTAGCGAATGCCTCAATGTCTTTCCGACCCCACTCTGTATCAAAGCCATTTACCCGAACCACCAGCTCACGACGACCGTAGCCGCCAGCATTGACCGCCGCCAAAACTTGCTCACGCGCCAGTTTCTTTTGACCCGGTGCTACCGCGTCTTCCAAATCCAAAATAAGTACATCGGCATCAAGGCTACGCGCTTTTTCTAGGGCCCGAGCATTCGAACCAGGCATATACAACAATGAGCGACGCGGGTTAGCGGCCATAACAAATTCTCTATAATTCGGAAAAGCAGGCAGTTTACCACAGCGAGTCAGGCCGCCCATGCTGTTCAACACCCTTTCATTTAAAACCATTAATTGCGAATCATTATCAATTAGCAGTAGAATATCCCCCCGCTTCACTAAAGAAGCCCGTTTCCACTGCGGAGTCTGTTAATGCCAGCGTTGTTTCGCCACGTCGTAGCCCTTCTTGCTTGCCTTACCCTCACCAGTCTCGTACAAGCAGAGTTAAAGCCAGCTCCCGCTAAAAATATAGAGGCCGCTGCGGTCGTAAAACATTATGCTGAGCTCGTGTACGCGGTTTATAGCGACGCAGAGAGCAGTGCCCGCCAGCTTCAAATGCAAATCGATGATTTTTTATCTGCGCCCAGCCAAGCCGGGCTGATCGCAGCACAGCAAGCATGGAAAACCGCCCGCATCCCCTACCAACAGAGTGAAGTATTTCGTTTTGGCAACCCGGTGATCGATGATTGGGAGTACCAACTCAATAGTTGGCCACTCGACGAGGGGCTTATCGATTATGTTGCCGATGATTATTTTGCCGCACTTGGTAATATCGGCGGCGATCTCAATGTCATTGCCAATCCCAGCATTAACCTTGGTGGTGAAATACTCGACGCAAGCATCATCAATTCGGATTTGCTGCGCAGTCTCCACGAACTTGGTGGATCCGCCGCCAATGTCGCCACCGGTTATCACGCCCTCGAATTTTTGCTGTGGGGACAGGACCTCCACGGCCACAAGCTCGGCGCCGGGGAACGCCCCTACACCGACTACAGCCTGGGCAGTCAATGCAGCAACGGCAATTGTGACCGGCGCGCAGCCTATTTGCGCACTGCCGCTAGCATCCTTGTCGAAGACCTCAGTTATATGGTCAAACAATGGGCGCCAAACCAAGCAAAGAATTATCGCAAAGAGTTACTGTCGCTAAACAGCCAAATTGTTTTAGCCCGTATGTTTAATGGTATGGGCTCCTTGTCCTTGGGAGAATTGGGTGGCGAACGCATCAAAGTGTCTCTAGAAGCCAACTCCACGGAGGACGAACATGACTGCTTTAGTGACAACACTCACTGGTCTCACTACTACAATGGCTTGGGCATAGAAAACGTCTATCTTGGCCGCTATAAACGCCTTGACGGTCAGCTTTTAACTGGTCCGGCACTAAGTGATTTAGTGCGTCAAGCAAACCCAGAAGTCGACGCCAAGACTCGGCAGACCCTGAGCGCAACCATGGCCAGCTTAAAAGTGTTAAGCGACACTGCCGAAGCCAGTGAAAGGCCAGTGAAATTTGACATGCTTATCGCCGAGGGCAACGACCAAGGCGAAGCCATCCTCGGCGCCATTTTAAATGCTTTGGTTACCCAAACCCGCGCCTTTGAAGCGGCAGCAAGTGCCATCAATATAGACCCTACAGCCACAGGGCTTTAAACCTTGCCGCTGCTTTCCACAGTATTGTCCGTCATATTACTGTGCGGCAGCGCAATTGTGTTAAGTGCATGTAATAGCGGCCAGCCGTTGCCCATAGCCAGCGGCGGGAGTTTTACCGAAGCAAAAATTTCATCACGCACGCTTGAGCATCCCCAGCCAAAACTCAGCTTAGAAGAACAACTCGACTGGGTGGTTGGTAAAAGTTTCGCCAAGCAAGCCTGGGTTAGCGCACCGGCGAGCACCACCGCGCGTGACGGCTTAGGGCCAATTTTTAACGCCAATAGTTGTGTCGCCTGCCATAAAGCCAACGGCCAAGGCCGACTCCCTGACCACGGCCCCGGGCTCATTCTACGAATCGCCCCCGTTGGAATACACCACAAAAGCTACGGCGAACAACTCCAAGACCACGCAACCCTAAGCAGTAAAGCCGAAGGCCAAATTGCCTGGCGCGAGGTTTCATCGTCAAGTTCAGTCAACGACGAACCACTTAATTTAACGTATCGCCAATACTTTATTAGTGACCCGCGCTACGGCAATACCAGCGACATGACTGTTTCTGCACGCCTCGCGCCCGCGCTTATCGGTTTGGGCCTACTCGATGGTATCCCAGATGAAACCGTCATTGCGCTCAGTGACCCTGATGACCGAGACCAAAATGGCATATCTGGCCGCGTCGCCATGCACTGGGATGAGCAAAGGCAAAGAATGCGCCCCGGTCGCTTTGGTTGGAAGGCCAGTCAGCCCAGCCTGCTTCAGCAAATTGCCCTCGCATTTAGTCAAGACATCGGCATTCGTTCGCCCATTTACCCAGACGCAAACTGCCCTGGAAACGCGATAAATTGCGACAACGAACTCAGTGAAGATCACAACGCAGAACCCGAAATAAGTGCTAAATTATTGGCTGCCGTCACCGCCTATATTGGCAACCTCGCCGTACCGGGCATACAAAACAATCCAGACTTGCAAGCTGGCTATCAGGTTTTTATCGATATAGGCTGTGCCAACTGCCATATTCCCGCAACTCAAACCCTAATAAACCCGTTTTCTATGCAGCCGCTAACTGGCGATACTACGTTCCGCAAAGAAACCATTTACCCTTTTAGTGATCTATTGCTGCACGACATGGGGAGCGCGCTTGCGGACAGTGCCGACACCGACAACACCCCAGCAAGCGAGTGGCGGACCGCACCACTCTGGGGTTTAGGTCTGCGCAGCAAGCAGGAAGACAATACGCGTTTACTGCATGACGGCCGCGCTAATTCCGTACACACTGCCATCCTTTGGCACGGCGGCGAAGCCAAAGTAAGCCGGAAAAACTACCTACAACTTAACGAGCAAGCGCAAACGACCCTGCTAAACTTTCTGAAGGCACTGTAATGATCTTAACAACACTGATTGCCACTAAAATAACTCCCAGCCTAAAAAACCTGCCGCTCATTACTGTGCTAGTTTTATTGGCCGCATGCAGTCCTCCGCCACCGTCGAGCAAAGTGCTTATCGACACCAGTACCCTCGCTGTTTTACCGGCTTACCAATTGTTCTCTCAGACCAGCCAGCAGCTAAAAATCACCGCCGATAATTTTTGTCAGACACCCAACGCTGAACAATTTGACCTAGTTCGCGCGGCGTGGCGAGCGAATGTCGACAGCTGGTCCGGCGTGCAGAACCTGCAATTCGGTCCGCTGTTAGTCGATAATCAAGCGTGGAAAATTCAATTCTGGCCCGACAAAAAGAACCTGATCGCCCGCAAGGTAGAAAGCCTGTTACGCACTGGTGAAGCGCTAAACGTAAAACGCATCGACGAGGCGAGCGTGGTTGTACAAGGGTTGTCGTCACTCGAATATTTACTGTTTGACAGCAAGTTTGGCGTCCTCGATCGCTATACTGGCGAGCAAGGTAGTCGCCGCTGTGAACTGCTTAGTGCGGTTAGTACCCATTTGCACAGCGTTGCCAGCGGTTTATTCAACGACTGGCGGCCAGATCTCGGCAATTACCTAGCGACGTTTACGCAAACCGGTGAGCACAACCCTGAATACCCAGACGACAGTGTCGCTATGGCCAACCTCCTCGGCACGCTGGTGGAAGGCGTCGAGCTCATTAAGCGCGACAAATTTGAACGCCCCTTAGGTCTCGCCAGCAGTGGCGCTCAACCGCAAATCTATTTGCTGGAGTGGTGGCGCAGCGAGTATTCCAAAGACGCTATTATCGCCAACCTCAAGGCCCTAAAAACCCTGTTTGTCGCGGCTGACGGTTATGGTTTAGACGACTATTTATTAAACGTTAAAAAACGCGGCGATCTCAGCACCCAAATTCAACAACATATTGACAAAAGTATCACCGCCGCCAGCGCCATGCCAAATAGCTTATTTGGCAGTGTAGAGCCTCGCAGCCAAATAGAGTTAGTGAACTTCCAGAAGGCAATAAGCGAATTACTTGCGCTATTAAAGTCGGACTTGCCCGACGCACTAGGGATCAGTCTTGGCTTCAATGCCAAAGATGGTGACTAAGTTCAAAACCGCAAGCGAGCAATAAACCACAGGACTAGAGGAACACCATGCAACGTCGCCACTTTGTTCTCGCCTCTGGCGCACTGCTGTGTCTACCATTTATTGGCGCACGGCCAGCGCTCGCGAAATCAGCCAAATTTACACCGGTACTCAGCGCCGCAAGCGATGGCAGTGGCAAACATATTGGCGTGTGGAATGATGACCACTGGCAGTTATCCCAAACTATTTCTCACCGTGGCCACGACAGCCTATTCCACCACCAGCGCCAGGAATTGGTGTTTTTCTCCCGTCGCCCCGGCCGCGAAATGTTTGTTATAGACGCCAAGCAAGGTGCTTTATTACATACCGTCGTAAGCGAAGATGGTTACCACTACTATGGCCACGGCTGCCTTAGCGCCAATGGGCGCTATCTTTACACGAGTGAGAATCATGCTGCCGGCGGTGGTGCTGGTAGCATCGGCATTTACGATTGCCAAGAAAACTACCAATGCCTCGGCCACATGGACTGCGGCGGTATTGGCCCTCACGAACTTGCTCTAATGCCTGATAACGAGACCTTGGTCATTGCCATTGGCGGCATTAAAACCCTGCCCGCCAGCGGCAGAACCACCCTTAACCCCAATTCAATGGCACCCGCACTCCATTACCTCGACATTGCCAGCGGTCAGCTTGTAGAACGGCAAGCGGCTCCAGACTTTCAGTTAAGCCTTCGCCACCTCGACGTTAGCAGCAGCGGTGAAGTGATAGTCGGCGCACAATTTCAAGGCAGCCTTCCATCTCACCTACCACTAGTATATCGACATAAGCGCGGCGAAAATCTCACGCCATTGAGCTACGGCGACTTGCCCCTGCAGTTCAAGCAAGACTATATCGCCAGCGTTAGCATTGACGAACACGGCGAATACGCCGTCACCAGTTGCCCGCGCGACAATGTTGTCTGCCTATGGAACTTAGCAACGGGTAAACTCCAGCAGCTTTATGCCTTGCGAGACAGCGCAGGCGCCGTTTACGATGCCGCCTACCAACAATTTATTCTAAGCAACGGCAATGGCCAACTAATGGCACTAACACCCGGCAAGGCACGTTTACGTCCGCTAGCCTATGCCCCTGGCACCCATTGGGATAATCACTTGACGCTATTGCGCTGAATACGCCAAAGGAAACACGATGAAACGTAGAACCCTTATCAAAGGTAGTGCCACTGCCCTGCTCGCAAGCTCACTTCCCAAATTGAGCTTGGCCACGGCCTCGGCGAGTAAAAGCGGTGAGCCACACTACGATTACATTCTCACCGCCGAACCGGCCACGGCCCAGTTGGCGAAGAGCGGAGACACCGAAATTCTTGGTTTCAATGGTCAGTTCCCCGCCCCCGTAATTCGTGCTAAGCAGGGCCAGCCACTGCGGGTAAAGTTCGTGAACAAATTGGACGAACCTAGCACCATTCACTGGCATGGTATTCGACTCGATATCGCGATGGATGGGGTGCCCTATTTAACGCAGGCGCCCGTACCAGCGGGCGGCAGCTTTCTATACGAGTTCACCTGCCCCGATGCT
>TARA_R110001599_G_scaffold291696_2_pt1 | contig 12228 bp, 12 predicted proteins | sample TARA_R110001599 | Tara Oceans TARA_R110001599 (sample SAMEA4398360) | marine metagenome | biome: Polar Biome; feature: [MES] marine water layer (ENVO:01000295) within the mesopelagic zone...; material: water (ENVO:00002006), including particulate matter (ENVO:01000060) such... | reverse complement strand
TCACGTGCCCGGGGTGAAGTTTCTGATATCGAAGCGACCCTGCCGACCTTGCAAACCAGTATAGATCGTTCGATCAATGTGATTGCGATTTTACTGGGCAGTCAGCCCGGAACCTATCGGGATCGTTTGGTTGATACGCAACCCCTTCCGGAATTCGACAGCGCCCCGCCAATTGGCATTCCCGCTGATCTTTTGCGTCGTCGTCCCGATGTCCGGGCGGCAGAATTGGCGTTGATTTCGGCCACTGCCCAGATTGGGGTTGAGACTGCTGATCTTTATCCTGAGCTGTCATTGGACGGGTCGTTGGCGCTTGGGGCGACCGGGTATGGCACCGGCCCGATTATTCGGACAGCAATGGCTGCCATTGGGGCAGTGATTGATGCGACACTCTATGACGGCGGGGCACGACAGGCCGATATCGACGTTGCTGAACAAAAGGCGCTGCAGGCATTTTATGGCTATCAGCAAACATTGCTTGCGGCTGTTCAGGATGTTGAAAGTGCGATTTACGGTTATGTAGGTGCCGTGCAACAACGTGATTCCCTGATTTTATCGGTTCAATATCACCGTCAGGCATTTGAACAGTCGCGTGTCCGCTATGTTCAAGGGTTGTCAAACTTCCTTGATGTTCTTGATTCACAGCGAACCCTGACCAAGTCCGAACAGGACCTTGCCGATGCCGAAACCGATCTGGAACTTGAAACCATCAATCTTTATGCCGCGGTCGGGCTTAGTGTTGATGAGGTTGAGCATGAGGCCAAGCAAATGGGTCTGTAATTTGCGTTTCGCGGCGAAGGTTTCACAACAGGATCAAACCGAGAAATGTGTTTGATCATCGTCAATGCTATCCCGTGTTCGAGCCCGCATTAATACCCGTCAAGCTACTCGTCAAACTAAGAATGCATATATCGGTCCGGCTTCGCTTCAATGTTCTTTGTGGCAGGTTGATTGGGTCGTTATTGCATTAGTTTGATTGGGTATTTTTGCCTTTGTGAACGGAATACGGTGAAAATCCGTAGTGGTCCCGCCGCTGTAATCGAGGCGTATCAAACATGTCAATTTTGGCGGCCACTGGCGGGGGACCCGTACGGGAAGGCTGTTTGCTGCGATTATCCCGAGAGCCAGAAGACGAACAAAGGCATATATCACGGAGATTGTATGCTGATGGTAAAGGATTGGGTCATATACAACCGCAATTTCCGACAACCTCGGAGACGGTTGAAATGTCAAATGCTGCGGGTTTAAAGAAGAAATCGGAAATTTTACGATCCATTACATCGATGGATGATATTCGGCGATTACTGAAGGTCTTGCCAGGACCTGATGAAGAAGCTGCAATCCAGGCGGTCAAACATGACTCCCGTTTGACCAAGCCGCGCGGCAGCTTGGGTCGGTTGGAAGAAATTGTTCTTTGGCTTAGCCGCTGGCAGTCGCGAGATGTTCCCGTGATGGGGCGTCCTCAGAGTTGTGTGTTCGCAGGAAATCATGGAATAGCATGCTATAACGTGTCGGCTTTTCCTGCTGCTGTAACTCGTCAAATGGTGGAAAATTTCACCCGTGGTGGTGCCGCAATCAATCAATTAGCGGGCGTATTGGGGGCTGAAGTAACGGTGCGTGCGCTGCATCTTGATCAACCAACCCAGGATTTCACAATTGAACCTGCAATGAGCGAGGCTTCTTGCGTGGAAGCCTTTTGCGTTGGTTTTGATGCGGTTGACCCGGATGCAACATTATTGTGTCCGGGGGAAATGGGGATAGGCAATACAACATCGGCTGCGGCTATATGTCATTTGCTTTGGGGCGGTCGTGCGGCGGACTGGATTGGTATCGGGACTGGTATCGACAAGGCGCAATATGAACGAAAGGTCGATGTTGTTGCGCGTTCCTATCAACTTCATGGTGACGTTGTTACCGATGGTTTGGATGTTTTGCAGCGGGTTGGCGGGTTGGAAATCGTTGCAATGGCAGGTGCCATTTTCGGTGCGCGATGGCTGCGGATTCCAGTGATGCTTGATGGGTTCATCTGCGGAGCTGCCGCGGCAACCCTGTTTGCAACGTCGCGCGATAGCTTGATGCATTGCATGGTCGGGCATGGTTCTTCAGAACCCGGTCATCGTTTGCTACTTGAAAGAATTGGCAAGCGTCCATTACTTGATCTGGATTTGCGGTTGGGCGAAGGCACGGGTGCTGTTATCGCGGGGTTGATTGCACGTGCGGCGGTTGCCTGTCATAGCGGGATGGCAAGTTTTGAAGATGCCGGTGTCGATTCTGGGCATCTTTGATTTGAAATCAAAGCAGGGCGGAATTTTGCCGCCCTGCGATACCCGGTACTTCTGGGTTACGCTGCTTTGGATCCTTGAAATTGGGGAATGTTTGACGTCTCTTTGCGATTACGTTCGCGGATCATTTTACGCAGACGTTGCATGACATCAAGGTTGCTGGTTTCCATCGCGCGTAGGGCATCAAGAGCAAGGTTAAGCTGACCTTTTCGATAAAAGGCCACTGCTTTTCGGGCATTTTCGTGAACTTCCCGATGAGGGGATTCCAGTGCCGTGAAATCAATTGATCCGGCAAAAAGATCCTGACCGCTGCCATCATAGTACCATTGACCAAGACGACAATCGGTTTCCGGCGGGAAATCAGCCTCTGTCGCATCTGAAAGTCCCATGAATACACGATATACGTCGAGCTTGAGTTCAAGTTCTTCAAGGTTGGCAAGTTCAATTTCACTCAGGATTGCTGCGGTTGATAACGCGGTACCATTTTGTTTGGCAATACCCAGCATATGTTCGGTTCGGAATAGCAATGTGTCAGCCTCACCTTTGAGGTTTTCGGTCGAAATTGCATTGTTTTGCATGTCTTGATCCGCATGATTTGCCTGGTTCTGAATTTCTCGGACCAGTTTGCTGATATCAAGTGTTGCGGTGCTTGCCCGCCCGGCAAGAGCACGGACTTCGGTAGCAACGATAGCAAATCCTTTACCAGCTTCGCCGGCTCGTGCGGCTTCGATGCTGGCATTAAAGGCCAGAAGCTTGGTTTGTCGGGATATATCGTCAATCATCGATAAAATTGCACCGATCTGACTGGCATTGCCATTTAGAGTGCTGATTTGTTCAGAGGCAGCGCCAATATGATCGCTGATGGTTTTGATGTTCCGGGTCATTTTTTGCAGTCCTTCCTGGCTTTCGCCAGATTGGATCCGTGTGTCTTCATTGGCGCGACTGTTCTTGATCAACAAAGCTGACAGATCGGAAAAGGATTCACGTAATGTCATTAATGAATCCCCGAATGCCGCAAGGCTGCCAAAAATTGATTGAGTGATGGCTTGCTGCTGTTCCAGCTCTGCGATGCGTGCAAGAAGGGAGGCCGTCGTGGGCTCGGTTTGGTTGGTTGGAGCCATTTTTATGTTTCTGTTGCTGTCAAACATTTGATGTTCCCTTCTCTGCACCTTTAAACATGTATTTTTGATATATGTTTAAAGGTGCAGAGTCAATCCATGTTGAAAACATGGCAGCATGATCAATTCTGACGATGAAACATCATGCGGATTATGATCAGTGTGCTGACAAAAGTGATAAAAGCCAGCGTCCATAAAACCGCAGAACTGCTGATCAGGAATGGTGTCTGGACGTAAAAATCGGTTATGCGTATGAAGGCCGCGGCAACAAGCGCCAGATTGCAAAATCGAATGGTGATGGGCAACACGATTGGATGGCGCAGCCTTTGCAGAACGGTGCGGGTCATCACAGTAATTGACAAGATACCAAATCCACCAATCATTACTCCGTGAAAGCTAACCAGACCGTTGCCATGCCCTGACAGGCTCCAGAAGGCTTTGAAAAACAAGCCCATTGCCAGCATTGCATAACCCAGATGAAGGGATGAAACGTCAAGCTGATCCCATGCTTTCCATATTTGCCAGTGCAACAGTCGTAAGGTCATAATTGTTGCGGTGCTCAAGGCCGCAATGTCGGTTAACCAAGGTGTTTGGCCTAATAGTTCGGAAAACAAGGCAGTTGCCAAAGCAACCAATCCATAGGTTTCATAGCGGCTTTGCGCAAGGCCATGGCGATAGGCATTACGTCTTTGTAAAACACCTGATGTTGCCGCAGCCGTAATGCGCCCCCCCATGAGAAACAGCATGATGATCAGCAACCATATAACGCCAAGCAAGGCGGTCTCGCAAAGACGAGGCAGATCCATGATTAACCCGACTTGAAACATAAGTTCAGCGACGGTCAATAACAGGATGACAATGCCGGGTATGGCGGAGCGGAACCGTTTTGCTGCGCGAAAAAACATCAATCCGGCATGATAGAATAAAAGGGCGATCACAGATAAATTGCAAACGGCTGCGAGATACAATCCGGGAAATGCAGGCGCAAAGACTGCGATGCGGGCACCAAGCCATAGGGCAATGAATATCGCAATGTCCTGGCGGGATGCCTTGGTCATCAAATACCCTGCGAGTAATCCCTGTGCATAGCCAGAAAGCATTTCATGCCCATGCCAAAAAGAACCTGCTGGGATCAGCCATGCCAATATGCCATATGCATCACCCGATACCCACGACAATGCTTTGAGCGAGATCGTGATCGCTGCCAGACAGCCGCTTAGAACAAACAGGGTGATGAAATCGGTCCGGATGGGACGGGTCATGCCGTTTTGGTCGGGATATCAAGCAAGGCAGAAAGTTGTGCCTTGGGATGCAAAAGATCATTCAGGCTATAGTTATCAAGCACGCGATAAAAAGCTATCGTTGCCTGCATTAGCGCATGACGTAGTGCGCAAGCGCTTTCAATCTTGCATTTGCTGGTATTTTGGGGATCGAAACATTCCACCAGTGCCATGTTTTGTTCTGTATTCCGGACGATATCGCCGATACAGATTTTGTCGGGTATTTTGCCAAGTTGCATCCCGCCACCCTTGCCACGGATTGTTTTAATAACGCCAACACGGGCTTGTTGATGAACAATCTTCATCAGGTGATTGCGTGAAATATCATAGGCGTTTGCAATCTCGTCGATTGTGACCAATCGGGATTGGTTGAGGCCAAGATAAATCAATACACGCAGGGTGTAGTCGGTGAAATGAGTCAGGCGCATGGGTAAGCCATTGCTGTTTATATCAGACGGATCGTCGTTTGATTATATGAACATGCATATAATATACTTCTTTTGACGATCTGACCAATGATGAACTTCTCTACAAACGTTCGGGAAACTATTATAGCTTTGAAATAAGTGATTTTATCGAGTGTTTAGGCTGTGGATCAGAACAGGATATCATGACGACCGGCGATCTGTTTGCCAGCGAACCACCACGGAATTTGTTGCCCCTTGATGGCGAGGCATTGCTGCTGCGCGATGTTATGCCAATAAGTGATGCGGATCGTGCGTTTGACCGGCTTGTCAGCGGGATTGTCTGGCAACAGGAAATTGCGAAAATGATGGGGCGCGAAATTGCGGTGCCTCGTTTAACCGCGTGGTATGGGGACGTTGCCTATCGCTATAGCGGTGTCTACCACCCAGCATCACCCTTTCCCAAAATCATTGTGCCACTTCGGCAACTGGCCGAAGACAAAGCGGGCGCAACGTTTAACACCGTGTTGCTTAATCATTATCGTGATGGGCGCGATAGCGTTTCCTGGCACGCGGATGATGAAGATGTCTTGGGTGAAAACCCGGTGATTGCAAGCTTGTCCTTTGGCGAGGAGCGCCGGTTTCATTTTCGCCACAAGGAAACGGGTGACCGGGTCAGTGTCGATTTACCGCATAACTCGTTACTAATCATGCGTGGCGCAACACAGCATCACTGGCATCATCAAATTCCCAAGACGGTCCGCCAGATCGGCCCACGGGTTAATTTGACGTTCCGCCATACGGTACCCGAAGGTGGGATCAGGAATCGTTAAAGTGATCACGAACCTTAAAGCCGCCCGGTTCAGGATGATAAAGGTCAGCAATTCAAGAGTGCCGGGAAAACCGTTATCACAAAGGGGATAACGAACGAAGGCATGGATTGTTGTGCCATCGGCATTTGCAACAATGAATTGATTCAATGAATGCTGTGTGGCGGTGCAGCAGGGGTTCTGTCAGTATCGCGATGAACTGATTCAAAAAATGGTATGTGATCGCCAATCGATCCGCAGACAAGCATGAGCAACAAGGGGAGACACCGCAGGAATGTCGAAACGGGTACGTCTTCTGGATGTGGCCAAAGCGGCCGGGGTATCGCAGGGCACGGCATCGAATGCCTTTGGCAAACCCGATCTGGTACGAGCCGAAGTTCGTGAACGGATATTGCAGGTCGCCAAGGAACTGGGATATCGCGGCCCGCATGTGATGGCGCGGATGTTGCGGACAGGCAAGGCAGGCGCGCTTGGTGTGGTGTTCCCTGACAATCTTGAATATGCGTTCAGCGACCCGGTCGCGATTGAATTACTGCGCGGTATCGGGCGTGAATGTGCCCGTCAGGCTGTTAATATGATGATCATTTCGGCGGAGAATCCCGAACAGGCAATTGCTGCGATTAACAATGCGGCTGTTGATGCGTTTTTGGTGCATTGCTATTCAGACGATAATGACATTATTTCCGCCATTCAGCGGCGAAATCAGCCATTGGTCTGTATTGATACCGATATTGCCGGGGCGGCTGGAACTGTGGTGCTTGACGATTTCGCCGGGGCGGCTATGGCAGCACAGCATTTGATTGATTGCGGCGCACGCAAATTTGCCATCCTGTCACTTCAGGCCAACGAGGCCGAAAATTTTGGCCCGATGAATGCCAAACGTCGCGGTGCGGTTAGTCATCGTGTGGTGCGCGAACGCCTTGGCGGTTATCACGATAGTTTGCAAAAGGCGGGGATTGCTGTTGACGATGTCATCCATATTGAATGCGAAAACCTGTCGTCCCACAGTGCGCAAATGGTCGAGGCGATGTTGCGCAGGAATCCTGAAATTGACGGCATATTGGCAATGTCCGATGTGATTGCTATCGGTGCACTTGATGGGGCACGTGCGGCGGGGCGTAACGTTCCGGCTGACCTTAAGGTGATGGGCTATGATGGCATTGCCGAAGGGGAACGCACCGATCCGCCGCTTTCAAGCATTCGGCAAGATTCAGTTGAAAAGGGCCGTTTGGCTGCCGAGATGGCACTTGGCGATATCAATGGCGATAGCCGTATTCTTGAGACTAGTCTGTTGGTGCGGGGGTCCAGTCGCGCAGATTGAGGCCAAGCCAAGTGAGCTAATCCGGAAAATCCGACGACCTGAATTCCTGTTCACCCGCCAGCGTTTTCCAAAGCGCAAGGTAGCGCGTGTTCATGGATTGCAGGCTGTAGTGATCCACTATGCGTCGGCGAGCAGCCGTTCTGCGTGCCAGTTTGGCGGCATTGGATTCATCAAGTAATTGGCAAATGGCATCAGCCATTTCCATTGGCGCGGCCAGAGCGACTGTTTTGCCTGTATCGCCAAGAATGTCGGCAACATCACCGACGTCATTTCCGATTGCCGGAACACCGCAGGCCATTGCTTCGCCAATCACATTGGGGAAACCTTCGCCAAAGCTTGATGACAGCACGGCAAGGTCAAAGGCCGGGACGATTTTTGCGACATCGCGTCGCAATCCGAGTGCGGATACATTTTTTTCGATGGCAGCGGGCATTGGCAGCGTTTCTGTATCGTGACCGATCAAAACAAGATGCACATCACGGTTGCGTTGCTTGCAAATGTTTATCGCCTGAAAAAGCGTGTCATGATCTTTTGCCGGATCGCGTCGCGCCACCATCCCGATCAGAGCTGTTTGATCAGATATTTGCAATTCGCTGCGAAATGCTGTTCGCGCCTGTGCATCAGGTTGCCATTCATCACAGTCAAATCCGTTGGGCAAAAACACCCAGCGTTTTGGGTGATAACCGCATTTCTGATGATATTTTTTTCCCGCATGTGAATTTGCCGCGACCACCGCGGGCGCCGATGACATCATGCAAAGAAACCTGAAAATCAGTCGTGTCGAGCGACCATATTGTTTTAGGTCCATTTCCGCACAGCGGATATTCCATGCCAATCGACGAAGGCCTATTCCAGATAATGCGACGGCAAGCGTTGCCATAAAATCGGCATGGTAAAGCCACGAGATCACAGCGTCCGGGCGTTTGTTTCGCAAAAGTCGGACCAGTCGCAAAATGCCATTGGGAACACCGGCAACGCCGCGTCGCATGCCAAGGCAATGCAGTTCAGCCCCTGCGGCACGTATATCGGGTCCGTAGACACCTTCATCCATTAACGAAACCACGATTTGATTGAGGTCAGGTGTCTTGGAGTTATAGGCAACAATACGCGCAAGCACGCGTTCCGCCCCGCCGGCGTCGAGTTCGTTGATGATGTGCATAACCGTTGTCATACCAAGCCTATAGCAGGCGGGGGAGGATCAGAACAGATGGCTATTTCCCAACCAGCCCTGAATAGCAAAGGCAATCGGTGGTGTGGTCCATCACAAGGCCGGTGGCTTGTAAGAAAGAATAGATGATGGTGGTGCCGACAAATTTCATGCCACGTTTTTTTAAATCTTTTGACAGCGCGTCGCTGAGTTCGGTGCTGACCGGGACGTCGGACATGGATTTATGGTGGTTTACAATCGGTTTGCCGCCAATGAAGTTCCAGACATAGGCGTCAAAACTGCCGAATTCTTTTTGAATGGCGATGAAGGCCTTGGCGTTGGTAATGCTGGCCGCAACCTTGGCGCGGTTGCGAATAATGCCGGGATCGGCCAACAGGATCTGTTGCTTGGCGTCATCATAATTGGCGATTTTTTGAACGTCGAAATTGTCATAGGCTGCCCGATAGGTTTCTCGACGTGCCAATATGGTCAGCCAGCTCAACCCGGCCTGTGCCCCTTCAAGGATCAGCATTTCGAAAAAATGCCGGTCATCATGGACGGGAACCCCCCATTCCTGATCGTGATAGTCGACGTAAAACGGCTTGTCGAGATGGGTTTCTGCCCATTTACAACGGGTTGGCGCGCTGGTCGACATATTCGATCCTCCTGTTTTGATAACGGGCATATTCTTGGACCGCCTGCGGGGGGCTGACAAGTTCTGTTGACGTCATCCTGATATTTCTCCTGACAGAAACGTGTCGGGGATGGTGGCGCAACGTGGCCATATACGCGAAATGATCTGGTCAAATGCGTGCAATGCAAGGTGATGTAAGTCACGCTATCGGGAAAACTTGATCCTAAAGGCAGTAAATCACTGTTGGGTGCTTGCGCCAAAGGCCAAGGCCGACTAGGTTTTGCAGCGTGTTAACACAATTCCGATCAGATCGGCCCGATCTGGACCGGGGAAGAGCAAGGAGCGGCGATGCTGGCGATTTTTTGGCTTATTGACACCGTTATCGGTATCTACATTTTCATGCTGATTGCATCTGCAATCCTGTCATGGCTTGTGGCATTTGACGTGATCAATTCCAGCAACCGGTTCGTTTATATGGTTGGTGATTTTCTGTATCGTGTGACGGAACCCGTCTTGCGACCGATCCGCCGGATCATTCCGAATCTGGGCGGTATCGACATTTCTCCGATCATCCTGATTCTGATTTTGCAGTTTGCCAATATGCTGATCCAGACCGACATACGCATGGCGTTGGTCGGTTACTGAGTTTCGCTGTGAACAAACCGGTCTTCGAACGTCTTGGCGACGGATTGGGCATAAGGTTGTTTTTGCGCCTGACACCAAAGGCTTCGCGCAATGCCATTGCCGGTTTGATCGCAGATGCAAACGGGCGACAGCAACTCAAAGCTTCGGTAACGACGGTGCCCGAAAATGGCAAGGCGAATGCTGCTTTGATAAAGCTTTTGGCAAAAGCGGCCAAATGGCCTAAATCCTCCATCGAAATTGTTGCCGGGCATACAGACCGCAACAAGATATTGGAGATCACGGGCGATCCCGACAGGCTAATGGCGCAACTTCACGAATTGACGGGCGGAGAAGACATATGACCGATGCAAAAATCATCGATGGCAAAGCATTCGCAGCCAAACTGCGCGGCGATATCGCGACCGAAGTCACCAAGCTTAAGGCTGCGCATGGTGTCACGCCGGGACTGGCCGTGATCTTGGTTGGCGAAGACCCGGCAAGTCAGGTTTATGTCCGTAACAAGGGTAAGCAAACCGCTGAATGCGGCATGAATTCCTATGAGCATAAACTCCCGGTCGATACTTCGCAGGATGATTTGTTGGCCCTGATCGCAAAGCTTAATGCCGATCCGAATGTTCATGGCATTCTGTGCCAGTTGCCGGTGCCCAAACAGATTGATGAAAATGCTGTTCTTGCCGCGATTGATCCGGCCAAGGATGTTGACGGCTTCCATGTCGTCAATGCCGGTGCGCTGGCAACGGGTGGCGACGGTATTGCACCCTGCACGCCGTATGGCTGTCTGATGTTGTTGAAAGATACCCTTGGTGATCTGTCGGGCAAGCGTGCGGTGGTTGTCGGTCGGTCGAACATCGTTGGTAAACCGATGGCGCAGTTGCTGTTGAAAGAAAACTGCACCGTGACGATTGCCCATTCGCGCACCCGCGATCTTGCCGATGAAGTCCGTCGTGCCGATATCGTCATTGCCGCCGTTGGCCGCCCCAATATGATCAAGGGCGACTGGATCGCCCCGGGTGCCACCGTGATTGATGTGGGTATCAACCGCGTTGAAGGTGCCGAAGGCAAAATGAAACTGGTTGGTGATGTCGAGTTCGAAACAGCATCGAAAGTCGCCGGTGCGATTACCCCGGTTCCGGGGGGGGTCGGCCCGATGACGATTGCCTGTCTGCTGAATAATACTTTGATTGCGGCGTGTCGTGCCAATGGCGTAACCCCACCGAGTTTGGGCTTTGATGCGTAAATCTGGCGAACGTAGGCCCGGATAGAAATCTGACCAAGGGCAGCATTATCGCTGCCCTTGTTGGTTATAGTGGCCAAACCCAAAGCAGCATCGGCACACCAACGGCAACCACGATGATTTCAATCGGAAGGCCCAGCTTCCAGTAATCGCCAAAACGAAAGCCACCCGGGCCAAGGATCAGGGTGTTGTTCTGGTGGCCAATCGGGGTCAGGAAGGCACAAGATGCACCAATGGCAACCGCCATCAAGAACGCATCGGGATTAACGCCAAGATGGGCCGCACTGCCAATTGCAATCGGGCACATGACGGCCGCAGTTGCGGCATTGTTCATAAAATCCGAAAGTGTCATGGTGACGATCAGGATCAAAGCGAGTGCAATAACGGCATTACCCTGTGCAACCCAGTTTAACAGAAAACGTGCAATTAAATCGGCAGTGCCGGTTGATTCCATGGCATTGGCGACTGGGATCAGGGCGGCTAAAAGGACAATCACCGGCCAATCAACCGCATCATAAATGTTGCGCGGTGATACCACTTTGAACACCATGGCAAGCAGAACGCCAATTGCAAAGGCGATGGCAGCCGGTAGGATCCCAAAGGCCGCCGCGCCAATGGCCGCCGCCATAATTGCCGATGCCTTGAGCGCCTGGATATTATTGGGAATGCGCAAGGATCGTTCGGCAAGTGGTACACAGCCAAGGCTTGTCGCAAAATCCTGAATGGCCGCAGGCGGGCCTTGCATTAAAAGGACGTCGCCTGCCTTCATCGACATGGTGCGCAAGCGCGCCATTGATCTTTGTCCCTGCCGCGAAACAGCCAGAAGGTTAACCCCATAATGAGTCCGAAGGTGGATATCGGTTGCCGATCTTCCGATGAATCCGGAATTTGGCAGGATCGCCAGTTCCATCAAGGCAATGTCATCCGACTGGATGGCTTCGCGGCGGTGGTTGTCGGGGTGTTTCTTGGTGTCTTTTGCGTCAGCTTCTGGAATGTCGATATCTTTGCGTTCGTCAATGTTGTGGGCTTTTACGGCGGCTGGGCGGTAGATCGATTTTGATGTGTCGTCAGTTTTTTCCGCAGCCTTTTCCTGAGCTTCGATGTCGCGCAATTCCTCGGCGAGTTTAAGGTCAAGTGCTGACAAGGCCGTTGCCAAAGCTTCGGGATCGGCTTCGATAATCAGGATGTCATTTTCATTTAATTCGCGAAAAGGGCTGGGGGCAGGGATGCGGTTTTCATTGCGAACCAAGCCAATGACCTGTGCGTCGCCTTTTTCCAGTTCGAGGTTCACATCGCGCAGCATCATGCCAATTGCCTTGCTGCCGACAGGGATGCG
>TARA_R110001599_G_scaffold80150_3_pt1 | contig 12237 bp, 7 predicted proteins | sample TARA_R110001599 | Tara Oceans TARA_R110001599 (sample SAMEA4398360) | marine metagenome | biome: Polar Biome; feature: [MES] marine water layer (ENVO:01000295) within the mesopelagic zone...; material: water (ENVO:00002006), including particulate matter (ENVO:01000060) such as...... | reverse complement strand
AGGTAGTAATGGGTATACTAGTCCCCAAACTGTTGATAGCGTATTAGATAGTGATACATTAACTATATCTGCCCCTCCAAATACTATTCCTAATGGAGAACTATTATTCGTTGATTTAGCGAGTAATCTAACTGTCGTTCCTTTTACTTCTAATATTGCAACTAGTGAAGTAACTACTGCTACAACTACTATAGCTTCTCAGGCTCCTAGTCTTTTTATAGCAGAAAAAAATGCTTTTGTTCAAAACCCTGTAGTGCGTTTATATGATGTATTTTATCCAGGTGAGTGGTTTCCTCCAGATAAACATGGTAATCCTACTGGTGAAGGTGCTGGTAGATCTTGGCCTACTAATTTTCCTTTAAAATTCGCAGATATAGCAGGAGATTTAGTATCTGACTTACAATATAATGTAACTTATGATGGAGAGTCTTATATACCATTTCCTATAAATATAACTAGTATTAAACAAAATCAAGATGGTAAAATTGATGATCTTACTTTAACAGTGTTTAATGTTGATAACATTATATCTACTTTAGTAGAAGATCCTTATATTGTTGGTAATAATATTTCTAATTCATGTGTAGCTAATGTTAATGGAGTACCTGTTAATGGTATTGATCCTAGAACTATTAATTTTACTCCTGCACAGGTAGGTAATGCAGGAGAAATTGCTTTTGATAGTCTAACCGCAGCGAGAGCAAAAGGGTTAAACTATAGCGATTCTGTAGTAGGATTATATGGTAAAGCTAATGCTTCTTTTACTAAAGAGCAAACTGAAGCAGTCGCAGGAACTTGGCAGATACAAAAAAATGATTCTAGAGATCTACAAGGAGGTGTAGTTAATATTAAAACTACATTTGCTAATTTTTTAGATGTATGGCCAGAACATAGTGTTACCAAATATATTACTTCAAATGTTATTGAAGTATATAATGCTATGCCTTACAGAGTTGGAGATACAGTAAAATCTTCAAAGGGTCCTACCACAGCAACTATACAAACCATAGAAGAAAATAGATTCTTATTTTTATCTAATGAATTAGAAGGTAATACTAACATAGGTGATGAAATTTTTATAATTAATGCTGATGCAGATACAGAATCTAATATAGAAGATAGATTTAAAATAAATAATTTAGAAGGATTAAATCAGAGCACTGCTGACTTTGGTTTAGTAACTTGGTTACAGTATTTTAAACAAGTAACTCCTAGACGTAAATACTATAAAAATACTTGTCAATGGCAGTATAAAGGTGAAGAATGTCAATATCCAGGACCGGGGGGTGGAACAATACCTGGCACTAATCTTACTGCTAATACAAATCCTATTGGACAAGATAATAAAACTGCATCAGGTCCTGAAGGTGATATATGTGGTAAAAATATAGTAGCATGTAATCTTAGAAACAATGGAATACATTTTGGAGGTTTCCCTGCAACAGGAAGAACAATACCCAAACACTAAAATAAAAGGTTGTATACTTCCTTGGATGCATATTTTTGGTAGTCTAAGTGGTAACTTTTATATATGTTGTCATGCTGAGTATACTTCTAGTGTTAGACCTATGGGAACGTATAAACAATCTTTAGGAGATATTTGGAATAGTGAAAACTATAAACAAGCTCGTCTTAATCTTTTAAAAAATAATATACCTAGTGAGTGCATAGAGGCATGTTATAATAAAGAAAAACAAGGTAGTGGAAGTAATAGACTACAAGTAAATCAAAGATTTAATAAATATGCTTATCTACAAGATAAAACTAATAAAGATGGTAGTATAGATAATACTCCTACTTATCTAGATATTAGATTTGGTAATTTATGTAATTTTAAATGTAGAATGTGTGGGCCTTATGCATCTACTAGTTGGTATAAAGATACTTTAGAAGCTGGTTGGAATAAAACTAAAGACTATTACACAGATAATGAAGATTTTTGGAAAGATGTGCCTCAGTATATTCCTAATTTAGAAGAGATATATTTTGCAGGAGGTGAGCCTTTTATACAAGAAGGTCATTATAAGATGCTTAATTTACTTATAGACTCAGGTTATGCTAAAAATATTCATGTTAGTTATAATACTAATTTAAGTTATTCTAAATTTAAAAAATATGATCTTACCCAGTTATGGGCTAATTTTAAAAAAGTATCTATCTGGCCTAGTGTTGAAGGATATGGAAGCCGAGTAGAGTATGCTAGAAAAGGATTATCCTGGCCTAAATTTGAAAAACATGCTATTATGTTTAAAGAACATATACAAACAGTTAGTTGCGTAATAAATATATATAGTATAACTTCTATGCCTGATCTTATTATATGGTGTAAACGTAATGATTTTGATTTTTATGGTTCAACACAGTTAGAACCTTCTTATCAAAAAGTTACTTGTCTTCCTAAAGAATCTAAATATCAAGTACTTGATATTTATAAAAAGTTTATAAAAAAATATAGACCAATATTAACAACATATGATCTAGAACAAATAAAAAATTGGTTAAGTTATATGACTAGCATAGATGAAAGTAGTCAACTAGTCTCTTTTAAGCAAGAGACTGAAAGAGTAGATAAGCTACGTAATGAATCATTTGTTAAAACCTTTCCGGAGTTTGCATCATGGTACGAAAGTATATAGGTTTACCTCATACATATGCAAGTATAAATTGTATTACTTTAATTAAGAGTTTCTATATTAATGAATTAAATTTAGAATTTTCTTTGCCAGACTATCCACATTCAATAAAATGGATTAAACAATTTACTACAACTAGTATAGATACTTTAGCAGCTAAATGTTCTAAAAAAGTAAGTTTGACAAATGCTAAAGATTATGATGTAATAGTATTCAAATCAGTAAAAACAAATTTAATAATACATTTTGGTATGTACTTAATGTCTTCAAAAATGTTACACATCGAAGCAGGGGGATTTTCGCGTGTAGAAACTCTATCAGACTATTGGGTAGAGAGTATACATGCAATTTATAGACATGACAGTTTGGTACAATAAATACAAAGATTTTCCATATTTACATTTAGGTAACAATGCAGAGACAGGGATTGATTGTTTTAATCTCTGTAAATTAGTATATCTAAAAGAGTTAAATATAGATATTCCTTATGTTACTTCTGATTTTTGTAAAATAGTAGATGAAGATTGGTATAATAAAACTCATACTAGATATTTTGAAAAACCAAATGGAAAAGACACAGATGAGTATGGTTGGAGAAAGGTTAAAGAAGTACAACTTTATGATGTTATTACTATGAGTCTAGGATCTACTAATGTTACTAATCACTGTGCCTTATATGTTGATAGAAATAAAATATTGCAAACCATGATAAAACATAAAAGCTGGATAGCACTTTATGGTAATTACTATAAACAATATACTACGGGGATATATAGATGGAAAGATTTATAAAATTAAAAGAAGATATGAATGCACATGCTTTACGTGCTTATCCAAGAGAGTGTGTAGGTATTATAAGTAACGATTTTACTTACATTCCTTGTTCTAATATATCTCCTATGCCTAAACACACTTTTTTATTAGATCCTGCAGATTTAGTAAGAAATGATGGAAATATATGGGGAATATTTCACTCACATCCTGGTGATGAAAATCCTATCCCTAGTAAAGAAGATAAAGTTAGTGCTGCTTTTCAAGAATATACATTTTTAGTAGGGTTTAGTAATAAATTTTATACATACTGGTTAGACCAAGACCTAGACGCACTCATATTTGATGAGTTTAAGGAAGAACATCTTGTTAATAAATCTTAAAATACATTCAGCATATAATAATTTTTTTGAAGAAACCCTCTACTCATTTGAGGCTACAGTAGTTCATGATATTATAGACTATCTTAAAGGAGTGCATCCTAAATTTTCTAAATATATAAAACAAGTAATATCTGGAGAATCGAGTGAACCTTTTTGTCTATTAGATAGTAATCTAAAACCAATTACTGCTGACATGGTAGATATTAAACGCTTTAAAGAGGGTGATACTATACATTTAGTACCTGCTATAGCTGGAGGAGGCGGAAAAAGTATAACAAAGGCAATTTATGTAGTTTTTGCTGCAGTTGCTATATATCAGACTATTGGATACCTTGCTACCATGTCAGCAGGCGCTCCTATGGCTGCTCCAGGTGTTGCAGATGCGCTTGCGCCAGAGGCAATCGCTGCGCAACAAACAGCTAGTGCAGCAGTAACACTAACACCACTTCAAATGGCTGGTCTTCAAATAGGGCTATCAGCTGTTTCTATGTTACTGACTAAATCTCCTGCTGCAAGATCAAGTAAACAAACAGAATCTACTTCACGAGATAATGACATGTTTGGATCCTTAAGAAATAGTTCTACAAGTGGAACACCTGTTCCCTTAGTATATGGTAGACATAGAGTAGCTGGTCAGTTTCTAAGTGGCTATATAACTACTATCGGTCATGGTGGTGGAGATCAAGTTAATGTAGGGAGTCAGTTTGATGGCATATAGAAATTTTCTTGAATATGACAATATACAAGTTCCACAAATTAAAGGTGCTAAAGGCGGCAAAGGTGGTGGCGGAGGCGAGCCTTATGAGCCTACAGAAGATCCCCAAAGTTTATTTTCTACTGATATTCTATTTGCAGTAGTAGGTTTAGGAGAAGGACCAGTATACAGAATTAATCCTAATGGTCCTCAAGATATTGAACTTTCTGATAGTAGTGTTGATGACTTACTAAATTTAGATGGCAATGGCCTAGAAAATACTAGTAAGTTTAAAACTTTATCTACTACAGGAACTACTACACAAGGAAGATTAGATGTATTTGGTGAGACAACTGTTACTCCTCAAAATTTTGCTTCTCCTGTAAGTTTAAAAAGTGGTAGTTCAGGTATACCACAATCAGGAGTTATTTTACAAGATACCTCTGCTAACGACTGGGATGCCTTAGAATTTAGTTTTGTGATTTCCTCATTACGTATTGTAACGGAAAAAGGAGATATACTCAGGCACACTATATCTATAAAGATAGATGTATTTGATAGGTTAGGTACTACTTTAATAGCTACAGCTTCTCGTTCAATAGGCGGTAAAACTGATGCTAAATTTAAATTTAGTGTGAAAATTCAAATACCTGAAGAACATAAAAATAGTAGTGGCTATAAATTCTCTGTAGCAAAAACTTCACCGGATACTACTAGCTCTACTACTACAGATACTGTAGCTTTAATTAGCTGGAATGAAATAGAAAATTCTCCTCAAGCGTATCCTAGAACAGCTCATATAGGATACGCACTAAAAGCTACTAATGAACATAATGGAGTGCCCACTTTTACCTCACTAGTAAAAGGCTTATTACACAAAGTTCCTAGTAACTATAATCAACCTACTCTTGCTAATGGAGAGATTGATTGGAGACATGTAGAAGTTCCTGCTACAGGTGCTAGTAGTCCTGCCACTGCTGGTTATTTTTTACAGGCAACTGGTACTGAAGTACAAACAAGTTCTTCTATAAATATTTATAAAGGTAGTTGGGATGGAAGTTTTGTATATTCTTGGTCTCAAAATCCTGTATGGATTATATATGATATATTAACAAATAAAACATATGGTTTATCAATACCAGAAGAAAATATTGATAAATATAGATTTTATCAAATAGCTCAGTATTGCGATGCGTGTGATGCTACAACTGGTAATTTTGTAGGAGTAGACGGCTTATCGGACGGAACTTTTAAATATAAGCCTAGAAATACTTTTACAGCAATTAGAGAAAAACTATTAGGATTAGCTGAAGGCACAGAAGTCAAAGAAAGAAGATTTATTTTAGATGTTCTTATTTCAGACCAATCACAGTCATTTGATACTATCAATACTTTAGCAGCAAGTTTTAGATCTTCAATTATGGTATCACATGGTAAAATTACTTTATCTTCTGATTTACCTGATGAAACTCCTGTTATGGTATTTAATGAAGCTACTATGAAACATGGTAGCTTTAGTATAAGTGGTAACAAAGAAAGTGAAATAGTAACTGGTGTAGATGTAAGTTATATTGATACTACTAATCACTATAAAAGAGAGACAGTGCGTATAGATCAAGATGGTAGCAATGATGGTATAGTAAAAACACAAATAGAAAATATAGCATCCTTAGATCTATCAGGTGTTACTAGAAGAAGTCAAGCAATAAGATTTGCTCAATACCATATAGCTTCTTCTAAATATATAAGAAGAGTATGTAATTTTACTACAAGCACGGATGCTTTACAACTTATTCCTGGAGATGTTATTGCAGTATCTCAACAAGCAAATGGAGTAGCTTATGGCTTTGGTGGTAAAATTCACGCAGACTCTCCTATTCAAGCAAATAATACTAATGTATTTGTTGAGCACTTTACTGTACCTTCTTTATCTTCTACAGACTTTACAGCTAATACAGGAGCACTTGTTTTACGTGTAATAAAATTAAAAAATGAAAGAATTGATTTATATATAGCATCTAAAACTACATTTGCCTTAAGCAAAACTGATAATGTTACTACGGGATTTGACTTAGCTACTATAAATCCTATTAAAAGATATAATGATATAACTAGAAATTGGGATAGCTATACAGCATTTACAGCTAATACTAGACCTGAAAAAGGGGATTTATGGACTTTTGGAGAAATAGAAACAGATACTAATCCTTATACAGCTAAAAGTGATAAATTATTTAAAGTTATTGAACTAAGTAGAGAACCTTCTGACGAAACTGTTCAGATAGTAGCTGCAGAATATATATCTAATATTTATGTAGATTCAGATACTTTTATTGACTATAAGCCTACTGCCTATACTGATTTACAATCAGGACTAACTGTACCTCCTGTTCCTAATTTTACCTTTGAAAAAAATGTTAGAGCAAGATTAGATGGTTCTCTTGTAACAGATGGTTTACTTTTAACTTCAACAGAAAAAGAAGGATTTGGTATAACATATATTACTCAGTATGAGATAGCTAAGCCATCAGGTGTTAGTTTAGTAGCTAATGCAAATTTATCAGGACTTAGCGGTCAAACAATTCATATAGATAACAGTAGTATACTAGAAGGATCCACTACTTTACCTTCTGTAACTTTAGCAGGTAAAAATGGTTTTAGTAGTCCCATAGGAGAAGTAAAGTTATTATGTACTGCTATTGAAAATACGGATACTGTTGGAGGCACTAAAGATGGTAATATACAACTAACTTTAGAAGGTTTTAGAGACGTATTTGATGAAAATTTTAACGTCAGGCTTCTAGATGCTAATGATTCTAGTATTTTTGGTACTCTAAAAGGTTCTGATCATATTACTATACCTATTAATGAAAAGTCACAACAACAAGGACTATTAAATTTTGTAGGATTTGCAGGAATTGTGACTAACCTTAGTCAACCTATAGTAAGTTCTACTCCTACTTCCGATACTATAAAAATAGAAAATATAAGAACAGAGGATGTAACTTTAATTAATAAAATACCTGCTGCTCCTTTTTACGTTACTTTAAATCAACTTTTAGATTCTAGATTTTATAATAATAATAGTTTTTATGTTTCTGGTCAAAATAGTACTTATGTAAAAACAGGAGAAGTAACAGGTAATGAAACTATTACTATTGACTTACCTGTAAGACCTAGAAATAAAACTTTTGTTAGATTTTATGTAGATGGTTCTGAAAAAAGTTCCGGACAGTATGATTTAAATCATACTAATACTGCTATGAATGCAAATATAGTATATTCTAGTGGTGCTGCAGAATCTGCTTTTAGAACAGAAATAGACTACTATAATGTGCCAGTGTTTGAAATAGGAGATAATGTACAGACTTCTCATGCTAATGTATTTAGTATTGTTGATAGTAGTTTTGATCCTCTTTCTCTTAAATATAATGCCTCATTAACTGCTAATTATATATATAGAGTATATACTCATACTGAGCCTAAAATTAATTTAGCAGGATTTACTTTTACAAATATAAGTATAGATCCTGTTGGTGCTTTAGGTAATATTTCTGGTGGATCAGGGACTTTCGACTATGATAATAATAGATTTCCTGGTAAATTTGAATTAGCTAATAATAGAGTGTATAATTTAGAAATTAGTTCTGACTTTGAGTCTTTATTTCTTACTAAAGATAGTATAGTTCCAGACTTAGGAGTAGGCACTACAAGTGTAAGAGCTAGGAATAAAACTAGAGGAGGAAGAACTAGTGCGTATAATACTCAGTCTATAAATGTTGAATTTATTCCTATAAGAAAAGTAGAAAATATTACTATAGTAGAATCTTTGTATCGTGAACAAACTGGTGGCGTAGCTGTGCGTGTTACAATACAATTTGATCATATTCTACAACAAAATGTAACAGACTATGAAATATCATATAAACTAGACTCAGTAGATGATGTAGGTTCAGATGATGGTGGTACTGATTTAACTTCCTTTAATACTGTAAAAGTTCCTGCTATTGGTGTAGATTCTGATGGTAAAATTAGATTTACTGTTAATGGTGTAAATAGGGGCCAAACTAGTGATACTAGAAATATCGTATTTAGAATTGTGCCTTTAAATAAAGAAATACGAGGTATAACTGCTATTGCAAGAAAATCAATTTCTGGTAAAACTGATACACCTGCTAATATATTTAATTTTACAGGAGGACAACAAACTGATCAAATTACTTTACTATGGTCTTATCCACGTACTAGTGATGGGGAGCTTACAGATATTGATCTTAAAGAAGTAGTAATAAAACGTATATCAGGTAGTCCTACTATTACTACTAATGAGAATAGACTAGAGCTTTTTGTTATATCTGATGATTTAGTTACTGTTTCTGCAGGAACTGCCCGTAAATCTATTCCTATTGATACTTTTGGGGAGTTTACCTATATAGCAAGAACTAGAGATACTAGTGGTAATTTTAGTGATGATGTAGTAGCTATAGTTATAACTACTACTCGTCCCAATAGAAGTACTGTTATAAAAGCTTATAGTGAGGATGCCCCAACTACTGCTTTTGCAGGTATAACTAATGATAATAGTTCAGAAGCTGTTTATCCATCTTTTACTACCTCTAACAGTGGTGGTCTAGCTTTTGTAAATAAAGGTGACGGGCATCCTAGTTCTATTGTGGATAACGCTAATGGCACTTCTAGTGGTTTTTCTGCTGCAGGTGTTGTTAGTGACTTACTTGCTGGTGAATCAGCAGAGTATATAACTTCAATTAGAGATGCAGGAAGCACAGTAACAGGTGCTATATTTGTAGATATAACAGGTTCACAGGCTGTAGAAACTACTTTTAATGATTCTAAAGAGACATACTTATCTGGTGTTACTGATGCTTCCGGCACTGCTGGTGTATTAAAAGATGCAAGTTTTGGAGGAATTGGTCATGTACTAGGATTTAGTAATACAGCTGTAGTAAATCCTAGATTCGATTCCAATAATCAAACTTTTATGACAGGGGGTGCTTCAGGTAATGTATTTGCTATCTGGGATGATGGTAAATATACAGGTAATGTGATAACTATTACTGGAATTACTAAAGCTAATCCTGCTGTAGTAACAACTAGTGGTAGCGAGCATGGACTAGTAAATGGTAATAGAATTATTATTCATGATGTAAACGGTATGACTCAGATAAATAATAGAGAATTATATGTTAATAGAGTAAACGCTACTAGTGTTCAACTATATACTAATGCTGGCAGAACCGCTGCTCTTAATTCAAGTGGTTTTGATACATATACATCTTCTGGTGTTTTAGATCAAGGAGACTATGCAAATGCTAACTCTTATGCTTTAATAGCAGGTGTTGTAGATGCAGATGAAATTAGGTTAGGAGCTTCTTATCTTCCTAATGGTAATGCCACTGGAAGTAATGCTCTAGCTAATATAACAACTGCTGCAAGTAGCTATAAGTTAGTTAACTTTAAACAGTATATTGATACAGGTTCAGGAGATACTTTTGCAGGAACATTAGGAGCGGTTACTAGTCAAACACTAATTAGAACTACTACTGCTGCAAATGCTGCTTTATATTATGCTAACGGTAATGTAGATATAAGTCAATTTATAGGTTCAGCAGTAAATGATGGTTTTCAGACATACCAAGCGGGTAGTAGAACCTTTAGACAGTTTCAATTAAAATTTATTGTACAAAATAAGCAACCCGATGAATTTGACTTTACAATTGATAAATTTAGGTATACTATAGAAAAGGATACAGTTACTTTCACAGATACTATTGCATATGATGCAACTACCAAAACTGTTGATATTACTAGCGCAGGTTTTTTAAATAGACCTGTTATAAGTTACGCAATGTTATCAGAAGATGCAAATAAACCACACATAGTAGTAACAACTGCTGCATCAAATCAAGCAGTTAGTTTTCAAGTATTTAAAAGTGACGATAGTGGAGCGGCATCAACCTCTTCAGGAATGTCCGTAATGATAACAGCAACAGGAGTATAAATGGCTTTAGTAGATTCAAACACATATATTGAACCAACTGCAGGTACAGCATTAAATAGTGCAAGAACACAGTTCAATAACTCTATGAGGTCACTCTTAACTAACTTTAGGAGTTCTAGTGCTCCTGCTACTGTAAATATTGTTACCTCTGGCGAACCTACCGCAGTACCTGATGGCACTATGATGCATTTTGCTAATGCAAATGTTAACGCACTATTTATTTCTGATTCAGGCACTAAAAAAAGTTCTCATATTGGAGGTAATTTTACTAGAGTAGGTATAGGACATAGAATAGAAAACGGTATTGTGTCTATGATGGCTAATGTAAGTCATTATGATATAGGTGAACTGTCAGCTACTGTTTCTGAAAATGGTACACTAGCTGCTAATTCTAGACTTTATTTAAAAATAGCTAATGCTAGTGTTGATGCTTCATTTATTGATATAGGTAAACCCCCACCTCTTTCCGTAGTAAGTAGTATGATTGCAGTTGCAGGTGTTAATTCTGATAGAGTTAATTTAACATCGGGCGGCCTAACTACAGCTAATCTAGCTGTAGTTACAGCTACCGCTAGTGGAGGTAAAAAATGGTTTCCAGCAGCTGATGGTGTAGGTCATGCAGCTCTTAAGATATCTAGTATAGGTGCTAGTGATAACACTGCTATACTATTTAATTTTGGTAGTTCTAGTGCTAATGTATCTTTAGCACATCAACCAGGAGTTGCTTCTTCTAAAAATGGCTTAAATGTAATACAACAAGACGGCACTTATGCACCTATAGCTGCAAATGTTATACTACAATCTGCTATTACAGGTTCTGGTACTGCGCCTGTTCCTTTACTGCCTGTAGGTACGATTATAGCTTATGGTGCATCTTCGACTCCTGCTGGTTTTGAAAAATGTCAAGGACAAAGTTTACTTCGAGCTACCTATCCCGCATTATTTGCTGTTATAGGTACTACATTTGGAGCAGGATCAGATGGAGGCAATACTTTTGCTGCTCCTGATTTTAAAGATAAAGTAATAATAGGACAAGGCGATATTTTAGATACTATAGGAAATGGTGCTGGTGATTTTGCCTCAGGAGGTACAATTACTACTGCTTCAGGATCTGCTGCCTTATCTACCTCAGTAGGTTCTGCATCTACTGGTGTAAAAGATGCTGGTGGTGTATCAGTATTAACAGCTGTTAGTGCTGGTGGACATACTCATACAGCAGTGGTCCCACATGCTGTCGCACGTTATATAATAAAAACATAGAGGAATAAACATGGAATATATGAAATTTCATATAGATGAGATGGATCAAGAGTTTGTATTTTTTGAATACAGAAAAATAGAAGAAGATATAAAAGGACCGTTAATATCCAGAGCTTTTCCTTTTTCTAAAATTTTAGAAAGAGAACCAAAAATACAAGAGTTAGTTGCTGGACCTATTATTGGTATATATTACGAACAAAGAGGTAGCAGTAGTATTGTAAGTGAGAGACAATGGATTGACAGAATTGAGCCTTTAGAGCCTGATTTAATTAATTGGATTGTTGAATTAGTTAAAAAGATATGCGTAGAAGAAGTATATGATGAACTACTAAAACCTCCTACAATTGATGAGCAGGTTGAAGATTTTATAAAAGAATTTTTTGAAGAAGGAGACTCAGAGCCGTTAGAGCAAAAAGATTTCTTAGCTGAATTTTTTGAAGAATTAGAACCTTCACAACAAAATGACTCCTTAGTTAC
>TARA_R110001599_G_scaffold81162_1_pt1 | contig 12244 bp, 13 predicted proteins | sample TARA_R110001599 | Tara Oceans TARA_R110001599 (sample SAMEA4398360) | marine metagenome | biome: Polar Biome; feature: [MES] marine water layer (ENVO:01000295) within the mesopelagic zone...; material: water (ENVO:00002006), including particulate matter (ENVO:01000060) such as...... | reverse complement strand
GGATCTGATGTTGTGTAAGTTTTATCTAATATTTCCTCATATCCTTCCGGAGTTGAGATGTTTTCTTCCCACTCATCTCCCCATAGTTCTTTTGCCTTTAGTACTCTAACATTATCAACATTAAAGTTTTTAACATTATCAAGATTGATTAGGTTACCTGTAATAAAACTTTTACCAGCTCCTGGACCTCCGGCGATAACAACAAAGTTATTTGTGGGGGAATCAAAGTTAACTACCTTTTCTTCTGACAATAAACTTAGGTGTCTCTTAATAGATTCTCTTAAATTCATATTAACAATTACATCCGTGAATTTGTGATTGATTCTCTCCTTCCTCTATTTTACATTCTAACTGATTTGCTTGAACTGGGCCTGCATTTGTTAAATTATTATTCCATATTTGAAGTTTATTACAAATCATATTACAAGGTTGATTCGGGTTTGAGGATGTAAAGTTTGGTAAACTTGTCCAAGTAGTTATCCAATTACTATGATTTGACCAAGCTGATGGATCACATCCTGAAGAAGATGAAGTCCCTCCGTCACAAGCCTCACAATCATTAAAAGTACCAAGAGATAATGGATTGGTTAGAATAGGGTTGGTTTGATGAAGATTAGTAGAGGATGTGGTTCCTAAATATTCCCAACATAGTCGAGCTGGCTGGTTTGCAGGGCTATTTCCTTGACCACCGAGTCCTTCTATACCTACAAAATCACCTGGATTAGGAGACCCTAACCATTGATATGCATTCTGATTATTGGCACAATGATTTGAGGCAAACGGAGGTAAACTTCCTGGAATCCCCTCAAAAGATAACGCACCTGTACCACTTGCGGTACATATAGCACTAGGATTGACGATGACATTGTGGAAGGTAGAACTAATATACCCTCTATAATTATGTATACCTCCTGGACAACCTGATTGTTCGTTTAGTAATCTTAATTCTTTTTTTATGTTTTCTCTTAAATTCATTACAATAATTCTTTATATCTTTTTATCTCCTCTCTAAGTTCTTCGGATATCTGTTGACTTAAGTCTTTTTCTGCTGTTCCTCCTCCAGGACCTACATTCCAAGTATTATATACTCCTCCACAACATCCCTTTGGTGATCCTATACCACAACAACCATCCCACATTATACCTCCTCCACAATTAGGACAGTCCTCAGTACCAAAATCTAACTCATAAAAACAACAACCACCATTACCCCAACAACAAAAAATACCTTCATCTAATCTTTCCACCCCTTCCTTATCATCAGAGGTTTTTGTTTTTTTTATTCTTTTATCGTATTCGCCTGATTTTAATATGTTATTTACAACATTTAAGGCCTCATCTTCTCCTCTATCTATACCTGATTGTAATTCACTTGTGTTTATTGTTTTACCATTAAAAAATTTACCAAAAACATGTTTCATATTATTCTCTTGTTATTAAATACTCCATTACTGTTTGTGCCATGTGACCATCAAAAAAATCTGCATCCATTTCGGCAATTATTTCTCCATCCGTATTTCCTTCTTCAAAGTCTCCAGATTCATAAAAAATTACATACTTTGGATTACGATCTGATGTTACCATCTCCAAAACTAATTCACCATCTCTAAATGGTGCTCTTTTTAATTCATCGAATTGAAATTCGTTTAATCTTCTTTTTATATTTTCTCTTAACTTCATTTTAACAATTATTTGTTGATTGTAAACTTTCAGCGTGTTCAATCTTAAATTCTAACATCTCAATCCAAGCCGTACTCCACTCACTAATCGTGGTTAATTTTGTTTCCCATGCAGTTATTCTATTTTGTAAAAAATTACAAGGATTAGCATGATTACTAACCGTATCTGTAAACTCACTTTCCCATTGTGGTTTATTCCAATTCATACTCCCACCTGTTAAATTAGTGTCATCACCTGGAGATAAATTCTCAAGATTATCACAATTATGTGGATTATTTCCTAGATTTTGAGCAAAAGCAATATGTTGTGTTACTCTATTATAATGTGTTGAATTATTTTGAAAGAACGGTTTCTGAAGTTGTGCGTTCATGTCGTCGATTTTCTTTCTAAGAAGAGAACACGGATTATTAGCGTTCTCTATTAAACATGTAAAAGTAGTTTCCCATCCATGAGTTTGTACGTTTGATTGCCAATTTGCTCCTATTGGTTGTGTAAGAGCAGTACAAGGTGGATTTGTAAAAGTACAAGTACCATCATCTATAGTAGCTGTTGCGTCATAATTTGATGCTGTTGAATCCATACAACCAAAAACAGTATTACCAGGAATACAACTACCATCATCACAGTTAGCAAGTATTGTTGAATTATAATTTAACGCTGTTGGATCTGTACAACCATACACAGTACAAGGTGATGTTGCTTGTCCACATGCGGCATCGCAGGCAGCTTGACTAGTGTAGATTCCCGTTATATTTGGATACTGTTGCCAATTGGTGATTGCTCCTCCTGGATAGGATTGACATGAATTACTAATACAGAACCAGTCATCGGGAGTGGCTATACACGAACCATCGTCACAGGTTGCGTTTGGGTCATAGTTGGTACTATTGGAATCCGTACAACCATATGTTTGTGTAATTGCTGGCACTCCAGCACATCCACAACTATTACAAGGTATTGGGGTAGTTGTGTTTGAACCATCTTGCCAACAGTCTGGGTCGTTGTCACAAGCCGAACATGGTTGATTTGTAGTTAAATTAAAACAATTTCCATTTTGACAATTTGTACAAGAAGTTTCACACTGAACATCCTGTAAAGTATGATTCGTATTATTATTTGTTTGTACAGTCGTCACATAAACTTTTCTTATTTGTCCTCCACCAATGAACGGATTTATAGTAATAGTAATAATATCCCCTACTTGTGGAGAGTTACCGTTTACCAGTATATTATGTACTGATGAACTATATGAACCATTACATACCCTAAATCCAATTTTTCTAGCACTACTATTTTGTTCTTGTAGTCCCATCAACTCCCTATTTCTTTGTATTTCTTCGTTTAGTTTTTTCATTGTTTTTTGTTTTACCTAAAGTGTTTTAATAATTCCCATATTTCGTCATCGATACAAATCTTTGTAACCGCTGGTAATAACCAAGGTGAAACGTTTGATATCTTCATCCCATCGGTTACCCACAAAAAGAGTTGTTGGTTTTTTAATGCACTTAATTGTGCCTCTCCTAAAGTACCAGCACCCGCTTTACCGTCATATCTTAGTAGATTTGTGTCACAAATATCTAACATTCTTAGATCTTGTAATATAATATTTTGTCTTATTTTTTCACGGAAGACTTGCATTTCATCATCTTTTAATGAATCACTTTTCCATTTACCAAATAGATCATTAAATTCTTCATCCTCTTCTCTTACCGTCTCTGCTCTAAGTGGATTTAGAATTGCTGGTTCTGATATTCCTTTGGTGTCCCATTCTCCAGTTAAAACTAATTTAGCTAATCTCTCATCTGTAACAACATGATTTTCACCAAAGTATTTTTCCATTTGGGTTCTCCATCCTAAGGCGTCGGTAGCGAAATCAATTGCTCCCCCAAGATACATAGCACGAGGTTCAAATATCCCTGTCATATCATTAGGGTCCATTACTTTAATTAACTCAATTGTGTCTTTTGTTTCCTCAGCACTTGCGTTAATAAGAAAAGTAGCCGCCTTATCAGTAAAAAACCTCTTAAAGTATTTCATCATTTTACCTAAGAACCCATCGGCTTTAAGTTCAGGTATTCCTTTATATGCAAAGGCCTCTTCTAACTTTTTCTTATCATCTAAAGAATCTTCTAACATATCTCTCACCATTTCTCTTTCTTGTGAGGAAAGTTGTATTAGTTCGTCCTGAAATTCTACCTGACTAACTGTATCATCAAAATTTTCTAATTCTTCTTTAATTTTTCTCTTTAAGTTCATATTAATAAATACTTAGTATCCGGAAGAATCCCCTTCCTTTCCTTTATAAATATCGTAAGCTCTAGAGGTTCCTACTCTTGTTGCTCCTGCTTTTACCATATTATCTAAATCTTGTCTATTGTAAACACCTCCTGACGCCTTAATAGGTAGGTCACCAGAAACAGATTTCATTAAGGACACATCATCTACATTAGCCCCTGTTCCATTATAAAATCCTGTTGATGTTTTAACAAATACATTCCTAGATTTACCTGGGAAGTTCCCCATTACCTCATCGCTAATTAAAGAAGTAATTCCTTCTATCTCTTCTTTTGATAATGCTCCAGTTTCTATTATCCATTTAACCATTTTATTATTATCTAATCCTATCTTTGTTCCTTCTATAATATCCTGTGTAATCTTTTCTATATTTCCTTGTTGATATCCTCGATAATCTACTACATAATCTATCTCATCTACACCATTATCGATTGATTCTTGTGCCTCCCTAACTTTATCTTTAGTTGTTCCACCTCCACCCGGAAAATCTATAACCGTTCCAATTAAAACATTTGAGTTCTCCCCGTCTATCATCTCTCTTGCTATAGAAACAAATTCTGGTCTTATCATTACCAACTTAAAATTATTGTCTATCGCTTCTTGGATTGTTGATATTACTACATTATAATTGTCCTCATCACTAATATCCGCTTGTTCTCCTGTTTTTAAGTAAGTAGAATCAAGATATTGTGTAATATTCTCTTCCTCTCTAATATTCATTAGATTTTTAATTCTTACTATTTCATTTATTAAGTTAGACATATTTTATCACTAGTGCCACATCACAGCTCCATCTTGTGAAGCGTTGCACATGGCATTTTTCCAATCTTCCCATTTAGCGAGGAACCAATCTTTATCTTCACCCGTTAATTCTATTGTTGGGTGTATCTTTAACCAAGCTTTATCAACTACATCCTTCATTTCTTTTTCAAATGAAACAAAGTCATTACAAAGTTTATCTGTAACAGGAGCCGCAATATATCCTTCAGCATCCGAATAGTTAATTAATTGTTCAAAAGGATAATCTTGTCCATCATGTCTCCATGCTTCTTCACTACCACCAGCAAATCCCGCACCAACTTTTGCTAAGGTATTTCTCCATTCTCCATAACCACTATATGATCCTGCTCTAAAACCATCTGTGACTTCACCAAGATAAACACCTGGAGGATAATCCCCATATCTATCCTGTCCCCAATTACCAGCTTGGTATAAACTTAGGACTTCCTTGTAGTCATGAATATCTGTTTCTTTTTCCCAATTATAATATTCATCACTCCACGGTTCCATACCTTCCGGTAATTCAAATGGTTCTAAATTACTTATAACTGATATATCTAATCCCATTATCCTTTGAAGAGTTTTTTCTTTCCTCCTTCATAGATATAAGCATGACCTTCTTCTATAAGTTTATTGTTTATATTAATTTGATTCTCATCCTTATCCATTATGAATATTTCTCCTAATAATCTTCCATATTTACCCACACCATATGATTTTATTCTAAAGAATCCTGGTTTACTTGATACCTTATCTAATAGTTCTATTAGTCTTGCTTTAGCCTCTAATCCTTTGGCTTTTTCAGCTAAGTCTCTGGTTCTTGACTCCCAAGTATCTATTCCTTTGAATCTAATTCTTTTCTTTAACCATATATTAAACCCTACATCTATCATCGCGTCGATGGTATCACCATCTACAACTCTATCTAACTTCCCTCTGTATATATATTTTTCCATATTATAGTAATTGTTTATATCTTTTAATCTCCTCAGCTATTTTTTCCTTTCTTTCTTCCTTTTCCCAATCATGATATTCTTCTTCTGAGTCTTTCTTCCTCTCTTTTTCTCCGTACTTTATTTCTTTTTCCTTATCTATTGGTTTTGTACCAACATACCCAACTCCCGTAACATACCCCGAAGTTGGTAAGTCCGTAGGACAATCATTTGTATTTTGAAATACCACAGTTGCCGCTCCTCCTGAACCCACTGCTAAAACATCCACAATTACCCATAATGTAGTTGATGGAAAAGTGCCATTTGCATGTGGAGGAACATTATTTATAAGATTTCCTACTTCTGCTTGGTGGTTTATTAAATTTATAGCTGGAGGGGTAGCATCAGAAAAACGTAAAGGGATTCCCAATGGTTGCCCACCATTACATGCGAATGAATTATTTGGTTGTCCAGTATTATCTATAGGGTTATCTTCACATGTACATATTCGAGTCATTTGATTTATGTTTGAATCAGAAAAATCATATTCACATGTTCCACTATCTATAGTTGCATTAGGGTCATAATTGGTCGCTAGGTTATCCATACACCCTGAAACATCATAAGTACATGAACCATCATCTTGAGTTGCTAAAGGGTCATAATTAAGTGCGGCAGAGTCAGTACATCCTAGAATAGGGGATAGTTCAGAGCACGCTGGTATTCCATTTGGACAATCAGCGTATTGATGTGAACAATCTATATTAATAGGTATATCACCTCCTGAAGGACATGGGGCAGTATATTGATTTTTTGTACCATAAAGCCATGGTTTGAATTCATCTAAAAAGGCCCCATTATGTGCGATTTTCATGTTTGCACTACCACTAGATTGTAATATATCTCCGGCTTGGGGTAATTGACAATTTACAATTCGATTAAACCCTTGGTACCAATAGGATTGAAGTGTACCTGGTGTGGGTGGACAAAATAAATAACCGGCAGGACTATTTACAGGTCCAATAGGTAAAGCCCCATAAGTCCACAAAGCATTTCTTACAACTTGTGGTAATAACTGATACTCAGCGGTAGAGTAAACTCTTCCCATCCCATCCGTTAAAGGATAGGTGGTTGCCCAATCAGCAGTACCTCCTTGTCCATTATTAAGTGTTGGGTCCCAACCTGAAGAACCACCCCAATTATATGGCACTGTTGGTACACCTGGAGCTAGCTCACATGAACAACCATATATTCTCTTACCTAAGGTTGGTGTTCCTGGTATTAAATTATATACTTGTTCATTTAATAGTTTTAATTGTTTTTTTATGCCTTCTCTTAAATTCATATTTTTTTTAATTTATGTTTGAAAGTTTTTTGAATCTCTCCATTAATCCCCTATCTATCGGAGTTTCCAAATCCGGAATGTAGTCCCTTTTTTTTCTAGGTTTTTTATTTTTTATCTTATCAAATTTCTTACAACATTTACAAGAAACATCTTGTATAGAACCATCCTTACAGTGCTTACAAAATTCTGGTAATTCTATATTATAATCTTGTTGTAGTTTATTATATAAAACACGTTTATCACAAGGATCTGTTTTACAACATTTACACATTGGATCATTTAATCCTTCATATTTACATTTTTCACAGAAATGTACCACATCAAGGTCAATAGGTGAAACAACTGCCCTACCACCAGTCGCTAATTGATTTGGATCAATCCAGTTACTATAATTGTCTTTAAGGTAATCTATTAATCCATCACATGGATTGTCTGTTGTAACACTTGGAGGACAATAATCATTATTATTACACATCCAATCGTGACACCCTACTGGAGGGATACTTGGTTGAATCGGCCCTGTTGCACACCATTCACAACATGGTTCTAGGTTAGTAATACAACTCCCATCATCAACTGTAGATAGTGGGTCATAATTAAACGCCAATGGATCAGTACATCCTAAGACAGAATACACACAAGAGTTATCATCAATAGTGGCAGTAGGGTTATAATTTATCGCATTAGAATCGGTACATCCATAAACATCATATATACAACTTCCGTCATCTACTACAGCGTTTGGGTCGTAGTTTGTGGCAGTAGAGTCCGTACAACCTAAATTATATGTACAACTATTATCATCTACAGTGGCGATTGGACTATAGTTATTTGCTGTTGGATCAGTACACCCTCCAAATTGACACGAACCATTATCTATTGTCGCTAAAGGATCATAATTCATTGCTGTTGGGTCAGTACATCCGAGAATGTCATATGTACATGAATTGTCATCTATATTTGCATTCATGTTATAATTTATCGCATTTTGGTCTGTGCACCCATAAACATCATATGTGCAACTCCCATCGTCAACATTAGCAAGAGAATTATAGTTATTTGCAGTTGAATCGGTACAACCTAATACATCATATAAACACGAATTATCAGATATGGTTGCAAGAGAGTTATAATTTAATGCAGTTGGGTCAGTACATCCTGGAACTTCCATAGGATAAGCACAACAGTCGCCAGGATAAGTTCCTGGTCCACAATGATCTGTATTCCCAAAACAATCACCACAGGCATTGTTATTGGGTCCTACATTATTACAAGGATGAGTTGCAGAAGGTTCATAATTAGTTGCAGTTGAGTCCATACAACCATAATCCACAAATGTAGGTGGTGGACTAGAATTATATAGACACGACTCTAAGAGAGCTTTCCTTATAGAATCTCTGATAGCCATAGAAATTATATCTCAAACCCTAAATTGAAAATCATAAATCTACACTTTGTGGTGAAATCTATTTTGATCTCTAGTACAGTAAAAGTACCAAGTCTAAAGGTTAAACTATATTTTTCTTTTTTATTTCCGGCATCAAAACCATTTATCCAATTTATTTTCATTTAAGTTTATTTTAATAATTCTTTTATTCTTGTCATTTGTTCTCTCAATTCTTTTTGGTCTTTTGTTTCTACTGGTGCTAGTCTCCTATGTTCCGTTTGTAATGGAGGACCAACAAAACTATTAGGATCACAATTACCTTTTTTGTCTGCACAACAACATTCGTCTGGGTTCCAGTTTCCGTATGGTTTTTTACATCCTTTTTCTCCTGATCCTTCTGGACATTCACATTTACACCCTGGGTAAGGTCCTTGAACATGTTTTGGGTTTTTACACACCACATCTGGACAACCGTCGCCATTATCTCCTCTCGTAGGTGTAGGTACACATTCAGAATTATTTTCACAGTCCTGTTTTGTTGGGTACTTAGTTCCCGAATAGGAATTAGTAAACGCAAGACTCGTTTGAGAGAATTCCATACATGGATTACCTGGACTCTTACAGAACCAACAATCTTTAGGGTTAAGTTCACATGGGTCTTCCCCACTTGTAGTAGTTGTAGTATCATCAGGTTTACAACACATACAATTCAGACCTGTTAAAGTAGTACTATTGGTAGCTGGATTAGCAAAACATTCAATACAAGCAGGGTCGGTAGCAGGAATTTGTCCGTTTGGACAAGGTCCACCACCAGTATTTTCATGGTCACAACAACCAGCCCATCCTAATGATGTTTGTAATTGATTACCTTGTGCGAATGTTCCATATCCTAAAACTGCTTGACTCCATCCAACATCACAATGTGATTGTAACATAGCGTTACCAGCTGTCCCTCCAAAAGGACCTACTGGATTTCCGGCAAGCATTTCACAACAATCAATATCTCCAAAGTCACTAACTGGTCCTCCTGGTGCTATTGTGCCCGGAGTCCATAATCCTGCCACTGAAGGAGCTAACTGAGCAGTAAAATTCACACAAGGGTCTAAAGAACTTTGTTGGTTTTGTTGGTTTTGAGTCGCCTCGTCTAAGTTCATTATTTTTCGTGCTTGCTCTTCTGTTATTCTAAATTTCTTTTTCATATCATTAATTTTTTTATTCTTTTTATTTGTTCCTGTAATTCATTATCAGGTAATAGATCTATCACCTCTCCACTCGGAGTTGGTGTATAGGCTCCTGTCCAAGATTGTTTTTGGGGATAAACTTCTTGTTCTCCTCCTGTAGGTTGGATATCTTCTACCCCTCCTGTTATTTTTTCATTCCATGTATCTGAAATGTTTTTATATTTACTACCTGTATAATTAGGGTTTCTTCTGTACCTAAAGTTAACATTCCCCCTGGTACCAGAGTTTCCATACATTAAATCTAATTGTTCAAGATACTCCTTTATATTTTTATCAAATTCTCCAGCCACTTGAGATGTTATTACGTCTCCGAGAGCTTTATTACCTAATATATATTTCCAAAGAGCCGTAGTGTTTCCTTGTAGACTTTTAATCTTTGGTGGTATTTCTGGTTCTTTAATAAATTCTGGTGGAAGTTCTCCTTTTGCTTCTGTTAATGCAGGGTTACCCATATATCCACCTTTTTCTGTATCTGGAACAAATTTATTTGGTCCTCTTTTTCCCATCGTTCTTTTCTGAGTTAGTGGTGTGGTTGTTGACGGGTCATATTTTGGACCGACATTTCCTAAATATTTAGCACCATCAAATTCAATATCTATTATTCCTTGAAGTGCATTTTTTGTTCTTTTTAATATTGGGAATTTTGCTTTCCTAGTGTTAGTTATCCACACTGCCATTTTTTGTTGATCTTGTAAAAACTTATTTCCTTGTACATCGACATCTCTCCAATCAACTCTTCCCATGTCAGCATCTGATTTATAATCACCAAAGGTTACCGGTATAGGGTCAATACCCCCAAGGTATAATAAATCTCTGTATTCTAAATTTCTAGATCCTTTTGCAACTCCTGGTGTTGGAGGTAGTACTTTTGTTGGACCATCTCCCCCAATTGGTGCAAATTCAGGATTGTAAGCATCTATGTTAACGGTTTCTGTTTCAGCCGCTGGTGGTTGTCCATCAACAGCACCAGAGAATATAGAATTCTGATGATTATCTTTTGCTCCTGATTTTACAGTTTCTTCACCTCCTTGGTTTGTGACCTTCTTTGTTAGTTTTACCTTAACTACACCATCTAATCCTTTCTCTGCTAATTTTTTATTTACTGCATCTAAAAGTGTGTCTCCCCCTGAGTCAGCTCGTAACTCTCTTAATGACTTATTTGTTCCATCATTTGGAGTGTCCCAACCACTTCCTGTGTTTGAGGCCCCTCCTGCAGCATCCAGATCTAATGTTACATTAGTATAACCTGCATCTACTAAGGCTTGTACATCATCTACATATTTTTCTGCAATATCGTTAAGTTGTTTTATGGAGTTAGCATCCAAATCATAACTACCTTTTTCAAATTGGACTCCTGTTTCGTAACCAGCGTTCTGTATATTTGCCTCATCTCCCGCTTGTAAATCATCCTTGACTGGTTTTATATCTAAAATATTAAAGTCAGCATCATCGTTATTTACGACTTTAACAACTTGTTCTATTCCAGGTTGTTGGTCGGTATCCATTTGGACTTCCTTATCCATTCCTCCTGCACCCATGATTACTGCAATGACTGGTATCATAAAGAATAGTCTTACTGCTGTACTTGTGTCTCTCCACCAAGTTCCAATTGTCCCAAATTCTAATAACCTACCTTCAGCAATTGTTCCTTGTTCAGAAGAAGCGGTAAGAAATGTAGAAAGAGTACTGAAGGCTTGTTTATACTTACCTTGTTTCCATAAACCCCTAACTTCATTTGCAATAGGCTGGTTTTTTAATGCATTACCAGTCTCTTCCGCTTCTTTATATTGTGCACTATCTAACTTACTTTTAGCAAGTCCCTTCATTTTCTCAATGGCTCCCTTTCCTAAATTAGATAACCATGAAAATAATTTAACTGCCTCATCAAGTCTCTCTTCTGTTAATTGATGTCCGTAAGCCTCATCGATAACCTCCCAAAGTCCTTTATATTCCCAACCACTTCTATTTTTTATCCGTGAATATTCAAGTAATAAGTTAGATTCTTTTAATAAGGTTCTCCTATGTCTTCTATTATGTACAGTCATTAAAATATAGTTTCTATATAAATAGTTTAATTATTAAAAGAGTTTCATCAATTATACTATGAATTGATGTGTATCTTTGCTTTTTTATATTTATAAGCTTCCGTACCTACCGATTCTAAGAAATCTATCTTCTTTTTGAATCGTCTATTCATCGCATCTCGTACAACATAGTAACCTGTCTTGTGACCTGCTTCAACGTAAACTGTATCACCGTACCTGATAGGTCCATCATTAAACCATAATAAGTCTTGACTAACTGCAATCCAGTTAAGGTGACTACAACTATCAATATTTGGTATTTTTGTTTGGTCTGCGGTTACATCCGGACTATCATCACATTGACCTACCACTGGATGATACATAGTCGCACATACAGTTAGTATTGTACTATCTTCTAATATAATAGGTAAACCTATAATTGTACTATCTTGTTCTAATATCGTGTCTATAACTATAGTTGAGTCCATATCGTTTAGAAGTTCGTCCATCTCAATCTTGATCTGTGATGGTTGTAACACTATCATCAAACCATACATTAT
>TARA_R110001599_G_scaffold353525_1_pt1 | contig 12246 bp, 12 predicted proteins | sample TARA_R110001599 | Tara Oceans TARA_R110001599 (sample SAMEA4398360) | marine metagenome | biome: Polar Biome; feature: [MES] marine water layer (ENVO:01000295) within the mesopelagic zone...; material: water (ENVO:00002006), including particulate matter (ENVO:01000060) such... | reverse complement strand
TGCCCCTGACAAAACTCTCGCTCGCATGGATGCGAGCGCGAAGCCCCCATGGATGGGTTCACGGCGTGTTTTGTCAGGGGCAACCCCGTAGCAACTCCGGATGGAGGCACAATCCCCCACGAACGGGTTCACGACGCGTTTTGTCAGGGGCAACCCCGTAGCCGCTCCGGATTGAGGCACACCCCCCCAACCACCAGCGGCACAGCAAATTCCCCCCAGTAGCAGTACAATCCCCAAATTCCAACACAACAACAAAGCACTCACAACCGAATCAAAGGAGTACACCATGAGAGACGCAGTTATCGTCAGCACCGCCAGAACCCCGATCGGCAAAGCCTTCCGCGGCGCCTTCAATGACACCGAAGCCCCCGCACTCGGCGGCCACGTCGTCCGCGCGGCGGTGGCGCGCGCCGGCATCGATCCTGCGCTGGTCGACGATTGCCTGATGGGTGCGGCGGCACAGCAGGGCACACAGGCCTACAACCTGGGCCGGCTCTGCGGTGTCGCCGGCGGTCTGCCGGACACGACAGCGGGCATGACCATGGACCGTCAGTGTTCTTCCGGCTTGATGACCATTGCCACAGCCGCCAAGGCCATCATGTGCAACGAGTACGATGTTGCCGTGGCAGGTGGACTGGAGTCCATCTCGCTGGTGCAGAACAAGCACAAGAACAGCTACCGCAACGTGTCGAAAACCGTGCTGGAGGTTTCGCCCAAAGCGTATATCCAGATGATCGAGACCGCTGAGATCGTCTCTGAACGCTATGGCGTTTCCCGCGAGGCGCAGGATGAGTACTCATTCCAAAGCCAGATGCGTACCGCAGCGGCGCAGGAAGCCGGCTTGTTCGATGCGGAAATCGTGCCGATGGCCTCCACCAAGGCGGTATTCAACAAGGAAACCAAGGAGACCACCTACGAGGCGGTCACTTTGGAGAAAGATGAAGGTAACCGCCCCTCCACGACGCTGGAAAGCCTGCAGGGGCTGGAGCCGGTTTTCAAGGATGGCCAGTTTGTGAAGGAAGGCCGCTTCATCACGGCGGGCAATGCCTCGCAGCTTTCGGATGGCGCCTCAGCCTGTGTGTTGATGGACGGTGCGCTGGCGGCGAAGCAGGGGCTGCAGCCACTGGGTATCTATCGTGGCCTGGCCGTGGCCGGCTGCGGCCCGGACGAAATGGGCATCGGCCCGGTGTTCGCCATTCCCAAGCTGCTGCAGCGTCACGGCCTGAAGATGGATGATATTGGCCTCTGGGAATTGAACGAGGCGTTCGCCTGCCAGGTGCTGTATTGCCGCGACAAGCTCGGCATCGACAACGACCGGCTCAATGTGAATGGTGGCGCCATTTCCATTGGTCACCCCTTTGGCATGAGCGGTGCCCGCATGGTCGGCCATGCCCTGATCGAAGGGAAGCGTCGCGGTGTGAAATACGTGGTGATCACCATGTGTATCGGCGGTGGCATGGGCGCAGCCGGGCTGTTTGAGGTCGCCTGATCGGCGCCGGGCCTGTGCTACAATCCAGCGCTCGATGGAAGCAGACGGCGGTCTCAGCCGTCTGTTACTCATGAAGGCAAGTGGCGGTGGAGCATGATCAGGATTGGTGAGCTGCTGGTCCAGCAGGGCAAGATATCGGAGCGCGATGTCGAGCGTACCCTGTTGGCCCAGAGTGAAATGGGCGATCGCTTCGGTCAGGTACTGGTTAAGCTGGGGTTGGTATCCGAGCAGGACGTGGCGCTGGCCTTGAGCGAGCAGCTCGAGATTCCGCTGCACCCGGCCTCCGAGTACCCGCAGGAGCCGGTAACGGTTGACGGCGTTGCTCAGGAGTTCCTGGTCAACAACCTGGTGGTGCCGGTCGCCGCTGACGATAGCGGCGTGTGCTTTGCGGCGGCAATACCCCAGGATCCGTTCCTCGCCAAGGCTCTATCCATGGCGCTGGACCGCCCAGTCACCATTGTGCTCGGGCTGGAAAGTGACATAGCGCGGGCGCAACAGCTGCGCTTGCAGGAGAGCGAGGAAGGTGACGACGACGGCACCCTCGGTGATCAATTTGCCGGGCAGTCGGACGATGACTTCATCGAGCACCTGCGCGACCTCGCCAGCGAGGCGCCGGTTATTCGGCTGGTCAACCAGCTCATTCACCGCGCCGTTGACATGGGTGCCTCGGACATCCATATCGAACCCTTCGAGGACGGCCTGCAGCTGCGCTATCGGGTCGATGGCGTGTTGCAGGAGCATGCGGACACGCCGACAGCGGGCCTCGGCCAGGCCATCGCCTCGCGCATCAAGTTGCTGGCCCAGATGAACATTGCCGAGCGGCGACTGCCCCAGGATGGCCGTATCATGATCCGGGTAAAGGGGCATGAGCTCGACCTGCGCGTTTCCACCATTCCCACGGTGCATGGCGAGAGCATCGTCATGCGGGTGCTGGACCGTGGCAACATCCGCTTGAGCCTCAGTGATATGGGCTTCAGCGACGACACCCTGACGCGTTACCGCAAGTTACTCGATAGTCCTCACGGCGTATTGCTGGTAACCGGCCCCACCGGCTCCGGCAAGACGACAACCCTCTACGCCTCACTGGCTTCGCTGGACTCCGAGCGCCTGAAGATCATCACTGTTGAAGATCCGGTGGAATATCAACTGCAGGGCGTGAACCAGATTCAGGTGCAGGCGCAAATCGAGTTGAATTTTGCCCGCGCCCTGCGCGCCATTCTGCGCCAGGACCCCGATATCATCATGATCGGTGAGATGCGCGACACGGAAACCGCGCAGATCGGTGTGCAGTCGGCACTCACCGGGCACCTGGTACTGTCCACGCTGCACACCAACACGGCAGCTGGCGCCATTACCCGCCTTGAAGACATGGGGGTGGAGCGCTACCTCATTACCTCGGCGGTCAACGGGGTGCTCGCGCAGCGCCTGGTGCGTACGTTGTGCAAGCACTGCAAGTCCCCGCTGGAGTTGACCAGTGATGCGGTGCAGCGCTACGGGCTCGCGCCCTTCATTCATACGGCGCAGCCTACGGTGTATCAGGCCAGGGGCTGCGAGCACTGTCTGCAGACAGGTTACGCCGGGCGCACGGCGATTCACGAGCTGTTCTGCCTTGATGAGGCCATTCACCGCGTGATCATGAGTGGCGCCGATGCCACATTACTGCATGCCGCTGCGCGCCAGCAGGGCATGATCACACTCTACGAGGACGGGCTGCGTAAAGTGGTGCGCGGCGAAACGTCCCTCGAAGAGGTCATGCGCGTGACCCAGGACCAGAGCGAATCCGGGGCTTCCGAGGCCGGTGCGGACGCCGCTTGAGCGGTTGCCGGAGGCGGGGTTAGGCATGGCGCATTTTACCTACAGGGCCATAGGCCGCGATGGCAAGCCGCTGGATGGCACGTTGGAGGCCGAGGGGCTGGAGGTGGCTTCCCGTCTGCTGCGCTCCCAGGGGCTGACGTTGCTGGCGCTGGAGCCGGGCGCAGCGAAGGTGAACCGCAGCACGGGCGGCAAGCCGGTGAAGCGCGAGGACGTGTTATCTACCACCAGCGAGCTCGCGGTGCTGCTGCGCGCCGGCTTACCGCTGGACCGGGCGCTGAAAGTGCTTATCGATATGGCGTCGGAGCCTGCGCTGGAAGCGCTGCTGCAGGACCTGTTGCGGGACGTCAAGGCGGGTAAGGCGCTGAGCCAGGCGCTGCAGCCCTATCAGCCGGTATTCGGCAACTTCTACATCAACATGGTGCGCTCCGGGGAGGCCAGCGGGCAGCTCTCCGCGGTGCTGGACCGGCTTGTGGAATATCTGCAGAACGCCAAGGCCAACCGTGACAACGTGGTGTCGGCATTGATTTACCCGGCCATTCTGCTGGTGGTTGCCGTGCTGTCGATCATCCTTATGCTCGGTTTCGTGGTGCCGCAGTTTGAAACCCTGTTTGAAGATATGGGCGAGGCCCTGCCGCCCCTCACGGCCATGGTGGTCGGGGCGGCGGATTTTATCGCCAGCTATGGCTGGCTATTGTTGCTCGTCAGCGTGGGAGCGGGCTGGGCGATACGCAACTGGCTGTCCACCGAAGCCGGGCAGGCGAGCAAGGATGCCCGCTTGCTGAAATTGCCGCTGGTGGGCGGGATACTCTTCCAGTTTGAAGTGTCCAAGTTTGCACGCACGGTAGGCACCTTGCTGGGCAACGGTGTTTCCCTGCTCAAGGCAATATCGATCGCCATTGATACCGTGGACAACCGGGTGATCAAGGCGGCGCTGCAGGTGCTGCCACCCGCGGTGAAGTCGGGCAAGCGCATGTCGGTGGCGCTGGAGGAAACGGGGCTGTTCACGCCCATGGTCATACAGATGACGCGTGTGGGCGAGGAGTCCGGCCGCCTTGACGCGATGATGCTGGAGCTCGCGCGCGTGTTTGACGGCCATGTGCAGGCGGGTGTAAAACGCGGCCTGACCTTGCTTGAGCCGGTGCTTATCCTGGGTATGGGCGCCATTATTGCTGTCATCATTATCTCGATTTTGTTGGGCATTCTGTCCGTGAATGACCTCGCGCTGTAATGGGCGCGAGCTGCTACGGCTTTGCTGATTATTCATCTGTAACGAGGAAAAACGCATGATTTCAGGACGCGGTCGCAATGCGCGGCGCACTTCAGCTGGTTTTACGCTCATGGAACTGCTCGTCGTACTGGCGATCCTGGGCCTGTTGATGAGCCTTGTGGGGCCGCGGGTTCTGAACCAGTTGGGCGGTGCGAAGACCAAGACCGCCGCTATCCAGATCAAGGATCTTGAGCAGTCGCTGGAAATGTACAAGCTGGATGTGGGGCGTTTTCCCTCCACCAGCGAAGGGCTGGATGCACTGGTGAACAAGCCGGCCAGCGCCGCCGGTTGGAATGGCCCCTACCTGAAATCCGATGTGCCGCTGGACCCCTGGAAACGCGAGTATCAGTACAAGGCGCCGGGGGAGCACGGTGAGGTGGATATTTTCAGCTACGGCCAGAATGGCACGCCGGGTGGTGAAGGCGAAGACCAGGATGTGGGTAACTGGTAGCGCCGCCATGGCGGGCGGACGCAGGCACCATACCGCCGGGTTCTCCTTACTTGAGCTGATGGCGGCACTGGCCATCGCGGGGCTGGTCATGGCCCTTGCCGTGCCGTCCACCCTGCGTATGTATGAAAATATTCGCTACCGTCAGGCGGTGCGGGACGTCGTCACCCTGTTCGCCAGTGCGCGTTATGAAGCACTGCACAGCGGCCGGGCTCAGGCCGTTGAAGTTGACCCCCGGGAGCGCAGTGTACGATTTGCGGACACCGTCAACGTCCTGCCCGACAGTGTAGCAATGACGGTCCATTCGGCCAGTGAATTGAATCGTGGTGGCGTGGGCGTCATACGTTTCTATGCCGAGGGCGGTGCCAGCGGCGGCGGCGTCGACATCACCTCGGCAAACGGCGCGGGTGTGAGTATCACGGTGGACTGGTTGCTCGGTTCGGTGACGCAGGAAACCTATGCGGCGCGCTAGATCGGCACGGGGTTTTTCGCTGCTGGAAATGCTGGTAGCGCTGGCCATCCTCGGCCTCTCCCTGGGGGCGCTGTACCAGGCGACCAGTGGCGCCACGCGTAACGTACGTTCTGCAGAAAAATATGCCTATGGCGTTGAACTGGCCCGCTCCCTGGTCGCGGAGCATGCGCGGGTGCCCGCGGGCGGGCTCAGTGTGCAGGGTGAAACCGCGGGTGGTTTTCTGTGGCGGGTGCAGGCCCGACCGGCGCAGGCGGGCAGCGGCGGTCTTCCGCCGGGTACGGTGCAGGATATCGACGTTGTGGTGCGCTGGAGTGATGGCCGCAAGGCACGTGAGGTGGTGCTGAATTCTGTCGCCGCCGGGGTGCCGCGCGAATGAGCGCGGGGCGCCAGCAGATCGGTTTTACGCTGGTTGAGGTGGTGGTGGCGCTGTCCGTGCTCTCGCTGATCATGCTGGCGACCATCAGTGCACTGCGGACCTTTGCCAATACACAGCAGTCGCTGGATCGCATGATGGGGCGCGTGGATGAAGTGCGTACCGTCAGCAGCCTGTTGCGCGACCTTGTAGACAGCGCCGCCCTGGGTGCTGACGGCGGCGAAGGCCTGACGCTCGGTGGTGGAGCGCGGGATGCCGCTTATTTCGCCGGCTCCGATAGCGTTTTGATGTTCAAGGCAAACATTCTTTTCGGCGAAAACTTCGGCGGTGAATATGTGCTGCGTTTCAGCCGCGATGACGACGCACTGGTGATGCGCTGGCAGGCGTCCAACGGTGACTCGAGAACGATCGACTGGTCGCAGGCGCCGTCGCGGGTCCTGGTAAAGCGGGTGGACCTGTTTGAGGTGGCCTACCGCCCCGCCCCGCAGGCGGACTGGGTGCCGGATTGGCAGAACGGCGGTGTGCCGGTCGCGTTGCGCCTGCGCCTGCGGGCGGCGGAGCGCTTCTGGCCGGAGCTGATTATGGCGGTGCCGCGCTGATGGCGGGCAGGTTTGCGGAATATTCCCCCTCTCTGAGACGTCATGCGAGAAGTCAGGGTGGTGTTGCGCTGGCCATGGTGGTCTGGTTTGTGGCGGCCATGTCTGTGCTGGTGGTAGGCATTGTGTCCGAAGCGCGCGTGGATGTGCGCATGGCGCAAACCCATATTGCGCGTGCGAAGGCGATGGCAGCGGGAGACGGTGCAATCAGTCTGCTGCTTTCCCGGCAGGCGTTGTTGCGCGAGGCGCAGGCGGGGCCTGGGGAAAACGTCCTGGAGCCCGCACTGGAGGCGCGTTTCATGCTGGGAGAGCAGCCGGTACAGGTGCGCATGACGCCGGTTTCACACTTGCTGGACCTGCACAGCGCTGCCCCGGAGCAACTGGAGACGGCGTTTAGCGAGCTGGGTGGTCTGCAGCGTGAAGATGCCCGACGCCTTGCGGCCTCTGTGGTACAGTTGCGCAGTGGCCGGGCGAACGGCGTTGGCGTCGGCTTCAGGCCGCACACGGTAGAGGACTGGCTGCAGTTGCCCGGGTTTGACCGGGCCCTGCTCGATGGCATGCGCAACTGGCTGCGTATGGATGATGAAGCTGCGTACCGTCTCGATGCCGTGTTGGATTATGATGGCCGGCGCTGGCTCCGCAGGCGCTGGATAACACTGCAGGGCGGTTCGGGTGCGAGCGGTTTTCCCTGGCGAATAACACGAACCGAGGCGCCACGAGTGCTTGACGACAGAACAACAACAGCTGGGGCACGCTAGGCGCTATGCTCGATCAATCCCGACAATGGCACCTTTTCGGCTACGATATGCGCCGTATTGGTCACCACTGGCAGGTTGCCTGGGCAGAATGTCTCTGGGGTGACCGGTCCCCCGTGCGGGCACGGCTCGATGAAGTGGTGCACGTAGAAGGCGGCGGCGTGCAGGGCAAGTTTCACGCCGGTGCCCTGGTCGACGCGGGCGAGCCGACCTGTGCTGCCATTGTGTTGCCGGACTCCCTGGTGCTGTTCAAGACCCTGCACCTGCCGCTTGCCGCCGAGGATGAGCTGGAATCGGTCATGCGCCTGGAGATTATGGCCAACAGCCCGTTCCCGGCCGCGGATACTGCGGCGGGCTGGTCCCTCAGTGAACGCGGTGACAAGGGCCTGCAAGTAGAGCTGGCGATCGCCTCCCGCAGTGCCGTCATGCGACATCTGGGCCAGCACCACGACGTGCATGCAATTGATGAGCGCGAGGTCTGGGCGCTTGCCGGCGTACGGCCCATTGTGTTGCGCGGGTTTGCTGAGGGTGCACGCCTGGCGCGTTACCAGCGTCGCCTGCTGCGGATCGCCCTGCTACTGGGTGGCGCTCTTCTGTTGCTGCTGCTCATTCTGGCGCTCGCGGCGGGCGGCAAGTATGTCAGGTTGCAGCAGTACGAGGCGCTCGCCGCGCGGGTGGAGAGCGAGGCGGCAGAAGTGACACGGCAGCGGCAATCCCTCTCTGTGGCCAACCAGACCATTCTCGCCGTGAATGACGTGTTGCGTGAGTACCCGGACCCCCACCGTGAGCTGGCGCGGCTGACCGCCCTGTTGGGAGATGAAGCCTATATTCTGCAATACACCCAGCGTGGCCGCGACCTGCGCTTGCGGGGCCGTGCCGAAGATGCCGCTGGCGTGGTGCAGAGCCTGACGCGGGAAGAGGCCTACGAAGAGGTCGCGGACCAGGGCATTACGGCAGTGGGCAGCAGTGGTGTCGAGCAGTTCAATGTCAACGTGCGCCTGCGTGAGGGTGGGCCGTGAGCTGGTTACGCAACAACCCGCGCTACGCGGTGATGGTGCTGGGCACACTGGCGCTGCCTGCTTTGGTGCTGTTGTACCTGGCAATCAGCTTGTTCGGTATGCGCAGCGGCTATCAATTGCAGATAGAGCGTCTGGAACCCCGTATCGCGCGTTTGCAGGGCCTTCTGAACCGGGAAGAGCAGGTGCGCGAAGCGGCGCGGGTGGTGGGTTCCGATGTGCTTGACCTGGTCTATCCTGCCACCGATGACGCGGGTACTGTGTCGGCGAATTTGCAAAAGAACGTACGCGAGATACTGGGTGCCGCGGGTCTGTCGGTGAGCAATAGCCAGATACTGCCGGTGCGGGAGAAGGACGGATTCGACCACATAGCCGTCAAGCTGACAGCATCCGGTGGTTTGCCGGCGCTGGATACGGCGCTGGCGGACCTCAATGCCTACTTGCCCCTCTTGTTGCTGGAGTCCATTGAGGTCTGGCCGAACCGCAACCGGGCTCGCAAAGATGAAGCCGAGGAACAGACGATTACGGCAACGGTGCAGGTGTTGGCGCTGAAGGTGCGTTCCTGATGCGCCTTGATGCGGTGCTCAAGCACTTCGGCGTGCAGCATGAGCCGCAGCGCACGGAACGCCGGGTAGAGCTGGCGGTTCTGGTGTTGGCGCTGGTGTTGCTACTGCAGCTGGCCTGGTTTTTGTTGGGCGTCCTGCTGCCGCCTTCCCCCGAGCCCATCGAGCCAACCGATGCTTCCCTGACGGTGGCCGACCGTATAGCGGGGCGCTTGCTGGATTCCGGCGACAGTGCGGAGCTGCGCGAGCGACCGCTGTTCTGGGCAGGTCGCAGGCCCGTGGACATCAGCGCTGCAGCGGTTGCCGAGGCGCCTGAGGAAAAGGTATCTCAACTCAAGGGGGTGCGTCTGCTGGGCATATTTGGGGTTGGGGATGTAGGCGGTATCATTGTGCGCGCCGAGGGCAAGCAGCAGCGTCTGGCGGTGGGTGAGTCGCTGCAGGGCTGGACGCTGCAATCCATGGACGGTACTGGCGCCACGCTGGTCAGTGCGACCGGTGGCGAGGAGCGGCTCACGCTTGAACGTGTCCACGGAGCGCGGTCAGTGCAAGCGGAGCCGCCAACTGGGCCGGATGCGAAAGCGCCCCGTACAGGGCCTGGTCCGCAGTCTGGTGACGGCGCTGACGAGTTGACACTCGGCGGCCGGCGTTGATTCACGGGAATGAAATCGGGGCAGTGCGTAGCGCGCTGCCGGCCATTATGAACAGGGCAAGATCAAGGAAAGGTTATGTTGCGACGGTCCTCTAGGTTGCTATTGCTGGTGCCACTGCTGACCAGCTGTGCGCTGCTGGACAACCAATACCGCGGCGAGCCGTCGGAGCCGTCTGCCGGTATTGCCGCCCCGGGGGCGCAAGAGCCGGCTCTTTCACGCAGCGCCGGCGAGCTTGCCGATGCAGCCGAGGAGCGCGTCAAGCCAGTCCTCTATCGCGGCAACGACCGGCAGGTTCGCGTACCGGAGAAGCGCGATGCCGTGCGGTTGGTGGGCGATGCCGTCAGTCTCAACTTCGAGGATGCACCCCTGAGCGAAGTGGTGCACGCTGTACTCGGCGACATACTGGGCTTGGATTACATTCTCGACGGCCCGGTTAACGGCACCATCACCTTGCGCTCCCGGACGCCCATTCCACGCGACCAGTTGCTGACGATTCTGGAGTCACTGCTCAGCGCCAACCAGATGGCGATGGTCCGGGACAGCCAGGATCGCTACCTGGTGACGGGAACCCAGCAAGCCAGCCGGCAGGCACCGCGCCTGTCAAACCCACGTGACCCGGGTGCCGGCTACAGTACAGTGATCATTCCCCTGCAATACATCAGCGCCAGCAACATGGCGGAGATCCTGCGGCCGGTGGCGGATGACCCGGCCTTCCTGCGTATCGACAACACCCGTAACCTGCTGATGCTGGCGGGCACGCGCTTGCAGATAGACGGCTGGCTGGACATGGTTGATACCTTTGACGTCGACCTGCTCAAGGGCATGTCCGTGGGGTTGTTTACCCTGGAGCATGGCCGTGTGGGCGATACCGCCAATGTCCTCCAGGGCATGCTGAACAGTGGCGGAAACGGCAATGATGACGTCGGGCAACTGGTTAAAATCATCCCCATCGAGCGCTTGAACAGCCTGCTGGTGGTGACACCGCGTTCGCACTATCTCGACACGCTGGGCACCTGGATCGAGCGGCTGGACTCGCGGCCGGATTCCAAGTTTGAAAAACGCCTGTTCGTCTACCCCGTGCAGAACACCACGGCATCGCGCCTGGCGGATCTGATCAGCAATATCTACGCTGGGGGCAGCGGCGATACACGCAGTTCCTCCAGTGTCTCCGGGGGCTACGGCAGCAACCGTGACGTCGCCCCGGGGCTGTCCATGGAGTCCATTGGCTCCTCCAGTTCGACAGGGAGTGGGTCGGGTTCCGGCGCCTATGGCGGCAGTTCCAGCAGCTCGGGCAGTTCCGGTTTGAGCGGTGGCCTCAGTAGCGACTTTGGCAGCGCGTCGGGTGGCGGGGCCAGCGCCGCCACGCTGGGTGGTGATGATGACGGGGGTGTGGCTGATGTGCGCGTGGTGGCGGACGAGGAAAACAATGCCCTCATGATCTACGCCACAGGCAAGCAGTACGAGCTGATCAAGGACGCCCTGCGTCAGCTGGATGTCATCGCGACGCAGGTGATTATCGAAGCGAGCATTCTGGAAGTCACCCTTACCGACGAGCTCCGCTATGGTCTTGAATGGACATTCAAGAATGGTTTCGGTAGCGATTACGACGGCTTTGGTCAGCTGGCCAACAGCGCCGGTGGCCCAGCGGCGACCTCGCCCGGGTTCTCCTATACGTTGACCAACTCCCTGGGCGATATCAGCGCTGTGCTGAACGCACTCTCCGAAGACTCATTGATCAATGTGATTTCCACCCCGTCGGTGATGGTGCTGGACAATCATCCTGCTTATATACACGTGGGTGACCAGGTGCCGGTGCGGCAGGGCACCTCATCCACTGACGGCGGCACGGTCACCGAGAACATTGTGTATCGCGACACGGGTGTGAAATTGATGGTGCAGCCCTCGGTGAACGCCGGGCAGCTGGTGACCATGGATGTGGAGCAATCGGTCACCGACGTCGGTACTGTGGATTCAGCCACGGGCCAGCGCACGTTTCTGGAGCGCAATATCATGAGCCGGGTGGCGGTGCGCAGCAATGAGTCCGTGGTGCTGGGCGGTCTCATTCGGGAGAATGCCTCGGCAACGGATTCCGGTTTGCCCCTCCTGCACCGCGTTCCGGTGCTGGGCACACTGTTTGGCACCACCTCGACCGAGAACCGGCGTACCGAGCTGCTGGTGATCATTACCCCGAGGGTGATCAACAATGAACAGGAGTTGCGTGATGTCAGTCGAGAGCTTCGCTCGCGCGTGCGCAACATGGAACTGATCAAGACGCCTCTGGACGCCGAGTAGCGCCCCGGTGCTGGTGTCCATCCACATGCCGAAAACAGCGGGCCTGAGTTTTCGGGCTGCGCTCGAACAGCATTATGGTGCCGGCTTTGCACCGGATTACGCGGATTACCCGTTGGCCAGCCCACTGCCGCAGCGACATGCCGCTGCGCTGGAGTTCAGCCTGGCGGCCGAACCGTCAGCCTACCGACAGGTTGGCTGTATCCACGGCCATTTCCTGCCGATCAAGTACTTGCTGCTGGCGGACTACATGGAGTGCCGGTTTGTCACCTGGTTGCGCGAGCCCTTGCAGCGTCTGGTATCCCACTACTATTACTGGCAGCGTAGCTACGATCCGGCGGCGGATGACACCTCCAGCCTGCACCGCAGGGTGGTAGAGGAAGCGTGGACGCTGGAGCAATTCTGCCTGGCCCCCGAGTTGCGTAACGTCTATAGCCAGTTTCTGTGGGCCTTTCCGCTGCGAGCACTCGATTTCGTGGGAATTACCGAATATTTCGCAGAAGATTTGCGTGA
>TARA_R110001599_G_scaffold125653_1_pt1 | contig 12260 bp, 15 predicted proteins | sample TARA_R110001599 | Tara Oceans TARA_R110001599 (sample SAMEA4398360) | marine metagenome | biome: Polar Biome; feature: [MES] marine water layer (ENVO:01000295) within the mesopelagic zone...; material: water (ENVO:00002006), including particulate matter (ENVO:01000060) such... | reverse complement strand
ACACCGATGGCTATAAACCAGCTACACCACGAGCGGGGACACGACCCATGGGTCAGTTCTCAATGACAATTCAGACCTCTACCGGGTCAGTTTTGAGTGGCATTCAACAGGCCAAGGCTCAACTGGCCTTTTGTGACTGAATCATCTGAACAAGCGCATCAATTAAAGCCAACGGCTTGCGGTCTTTCGCTCAGCACCCGTTTGGTCCAATTTTCTTTTTCGTGGTGGTTACTATGTGGTTACTTTTACAAAAACCTACACAGACCTAATTCAGCTAAGTCATTGAAATTATTGGTGCACCCGACAGAATTCGAATCTGTGACCTCTGCCTTCGGAGGGCAGGGATAACACATAATTACGGACATGGGTGGACTGTTTAACCATTGAAAAAAAACATTTAACCATCCACACTTGTCCGTAACCATCCCCTCATGTATTACATACGCATTCCATACGGAACGTAATGAGGTGGTTGGCAATGGCAATTGACTTGAGCAAGGTAGGCGAGCGGGAGCGGCTCAAAGTACAGCGGGAACCGCATTGGCAGAGGCTTCGCGTCGGATGCTTTCTTGGTTTCCGTCGATCAAAGCGTGGCGGCACGGGAACATGGATTGCCCGCGCTTATGACGAGGACTCAGGGAAGTATCGGGTAAAGTCCCTTGGTGACTTCGGAACGCTGGCTGGCAATGAAATGTTCGCTGCCGCCAAGAAGGAAGCTGAGGCTGTAGCGGATCTGGTTGAAACAGGCGGCGAAGTCCGTGCAAAGGTCGAATCCGTTGCCGATGTCTGCCGGGAATATGCAAAGACTCGTCCCGAAGCCGCACACCGTTTCCGGCGCTATGTCTACGGCGACCCGATTGCCAAAGTGAAACTGGCCAAGCTTCGCCGCCGTCATGTCAAAGAATGGCGCGAGCGGTTGGAGGCGCTGCCTGCGCTGGTTAGTCGCAGAAAGGAAGGCGAGACAATCCAACGGAAGCGCGCGCCTTCAACCGTCAACCGTGACATGGCGATTTTGCGGGCAGCGCTGGCCAAATTCCTTTCACCCGGCGCACCAAATAGCGAAGCAGCATGGCAGGAGGCGTTAAGGTCCGTCCCGAATGCCAATGGACGACGAACTCTATATCTTGACTTGGGCCAGCGTCGGAAGCTGGTGGATAAGACCAGTGCAGAGGCAGCGCCTTTCGTTCGTGCGCTGTGCCTTTTGCCATTGCGACCCGGCGCACTGGCGGCGCTCACCGCAGGCGACTTTGACAGACGCACGGCAGAACTGACCATCGGCAAAGACAAAACCGGCAAGCCTCGGCGCATTCAACTGCCAGCCGAGTCGGCTCAGCTACTGACCGCTCAGGCTACGAACAAACTGCCTGCCGCGCCCTTGTTCATGCGCTCGAACGGCAAGGCATGGGACAAGGATAGCTGGAAACTACCGATTGCGGCAGCGGCAGCGGCGGCTGGGCTTCCCAACGCCACCACAGCATACACGCTGAGGCACAGCACAATCACCGACCTCGTGAGTGCGGGGCTTCCGCTGCTGACAATCGCCCAAATATCGGGCACCAGTGCGGAGATGATTGAACGGCATTACGGGCACCTTGCCAGCGATGCAGCGGTTAAGGCGCTCGGTGAATTGGCCTTATGAGCGCCGTTGAAGGCGAATTTGCTTCGGCATGTTAATACGTCGGATAGGATCTGACACCAAAACAGCTCAAGGTTTCCGTTCCGCTTTCCGTGATTTGGCAGGAAATGCAACCCAATTTGCCCTTGGTATAGCAGAACAAGCGTTGGCGCACAGGGTCGATGATGCGACTGAGCCAGCCTACCGGCGCAGCGATGCGCTGGAAAAGCGCCGACGCCTTTTGGGGACATGGGCTGATTTCTGCGGGACAACCAACCGCGAGAAATATATTTCTTTGACAGGCTTTCAATGACCGATTATTTTCAGGTGCCAGCAAACTTTTAAATCTCTTCAAAGCCGATCCGTCGATTTAGGGATATGCACAGCCCTTGTGAATTACGGGTATGGCAACGATAGACTCTTCATTTCTCAAAAAATACCCATAGAATGGCGGACCATCTGAAACAAGTCAGGATGGTAATAGAAAATGACGCCAATAGCAGTGAATTTGCGAGAAGCCGCAGCCCTATCGGGAATTGGACGCACAAAGGTGGTTCGGTTTGTCTGAACAGTTTCGGGCGTATACCTAAGTGGATTTCCACCTCGATTATGCTGCCGCCAGGATTGGCGTCAGCGCGTTGAAGTAAGCCTGATCCATGATGAGGACAGCATACGCATTACCGGCAACATGGCGGGAGATTTCGGCCATGTGCTGGTTCATGGCATGGGTGCTGGTTCATGGCATGGGTGTCGCACCATGGCATGACAAGAGCTGCAGCCTTGTCCGGTTTCGGGCAAATCGCACCGAAGATATGGACAGACTTTGTGCGGCGGGCATGCGGCGCTGAAGGCCAAGTGCCACGTATGGCCCAGCAGCGTGTGATCTTGTTCTTCTGTCCGATCCACGCCTCGTCTTGGAACCAGATTTCTATCCGCTTGCCTCTGGCGGGACCCTCGGCGATTTCCGCCATCGCGGCGGGGAAGTTTTCTTAAACGTTTCGGCGGCATCAGCATCCTGCGCATTATGCTTCGGGCGGGCGGAGAGTTTGGGATAGCCCATCGCGCGCACTTCGCGACCTAAGGTCTGCACGCTTACCAAGACACGGAATTCCGACCATAGCCACTGGGCCAGATCACATACACGCCAGCGGACACCGCCGTCGAGATAAGGTATGGGGCCACGTTCGATGGCTTGCGCCAATGCCGAACGCTGCTCGTCGTTGAGCAGCGATGTTTTGCCAGGAGCTTTGCCGTTGATCAACCCGTCGGGACCGCGTGCGTTGAAACGCATCACCCAGTCACGCACGATCTGCAGGGTCACACTGCCCAGCCGGGCAGCATCTGAGCGCGAACTGCCGTCATAGATCGATGCAAGCGCAAGCAGCCGCCGGGCCTGGTTGGCATCCTCTGTCTGGGCACCAAAAGACGCAGCCTCTCCCCATCAAAGTCCGTCCGCAAAGAAACCGCTAAACCCATCGCAAACCTCCCGTTTGCGTTATAGATTCAGATTCGATGCCTTTTTGGAATCCCGTGAGTCAACTTTTGTGAGGCTTGGTATTAGGCCCATTTACCTTGGGCCGGTGCAATCCTTGTTCCAGCCATTCCACCCAATAAGTGAAGCGCGTCTTGCAGGCGCCCGATGCCACAGAATCCGCCTTGAACAGCGAACCGAGCAGCGGCGCGCACTTTCGGGCCCATCGAGCCGTCCGGCAGATCCAGCGCCAAGGCCTCTTCGGGTGTAATCGTAGTTAATGCCTTGGCGCTGTCGGTGCCGAAACCCTGATAGACCGCATCGACATCGGTCAGGAGCAGTAGCGCGTCGGCCTTTAGCGAGAGGGCTAAAAGGGCGCTCGAGGCGTCCTTGTCCACCACTGCTTCGACCCCGATCAGCCCCCCGTCTTCACGCCGGATCACCGGGATACCACCGCCGCCCGCACAGATCACCACCACGCCGGCCTCCAGCAAGAGTTTGATCACCCGCGTGTCGGGGATCTCTTGCGGCACGGGCGAGGCCACGACGCGACGCCATTTGTCGCCATCGGGCGCGATGTGCCACCCCGCCGCCTGGGCGCGAGTCTCCGCCTCTTCGCGGCTATAGACCGGACCCACGAATTTCGTCGGCTTGCCAAATGCCGGGTCGCCCGCATCGACCACTACCTGCGTCAGCAGCGTCGCTACCGGCCGGTCGTGATCCAGTGCGTTTTCCAGCTCTTGCTCAATCAGATAGCCGATCATGCCCTCGGTTTCGGCTCCCATGACATCAAGCGGGTACGCCTCATCTGGCTTGTAGGCCGCTCCCTGGAGCGCCAGCAGGCCAACCTGCGGACCGTTGCCATGTGTGATCACCAACTGATGCCCGGCCCGCAGGATCGCAGCCAGTGCCGGAGCAGCCTTCTGCACGTTCTGCCGCTGGTTCTCCGCCGTCAGCGGTTCGCCACGACGCAGCAAAGCATTGCCCCCCAAAGCTGCAACGACCAGCACTGCTCAGCCTCCCAAAGTGGCGACAAGAACCGCCTTGATCGTGTGCATCCGGTTTTCCGCCTGATCGAATACGATCGACGCCGGGCTTTCAAACACCTCGTCCGTGACCTCCATTACAGTGATGCCGAATTTCTCCTCGATGTCCTTGCCGACTTCGGTCTCGGTATTATGAAACGCGGGCAGGCAATGCATGAATTTTGCACGCGGGTTGCCGGTTTTCTGCATCACTTCGGCGTTGACCTGATAAGGCATCAACAGTTTGATCCGATCGGCCCATTTCTCCTTGGCCTCGCCCATAGACAGCCAAACATCTGTATAGATAAAATCGACGCCCTTGACGGCCTTGTCCACATCTTCGGTGATCATGATCCGCGCGCCGGTCTCAGCGGCAATGGCGTTGGCCTCAGCCTGAATCTCCTTGGTAGGCCAGCAGGCCTTGGGTGCGCAAAGCCGCACATCCATGCCCATCTTGGCCCCACCGATCAGCAGACTGTCACCCATGTTGTTCTTGGCATCTCCCAAGAATGCATAGGCGATTTCGCGCATCGGCTTGTCGCTGTGTTCTGACATGGTCAGGAAATCGGCGAGGATCTGGGTGGGGTGAAATTCATCCGTCAGGCCATTATAGACCGGGACACCGGAAAACTCGGCCAGTTGTTCGACGATGTGCTGCCCAAAGCCGCGATATTCGATGGCATCATAGACCCGGCCCAGCACGCGCGCGGTGTCCTTAACGCTTTCCTTGTGACCGATATGGCTGCCCGATGGGCCAAGATAGGTGACCGTCGCCCCCTGATCATGCGCCGCGACTTCAAAGCCGACCCGCGTGCGGGTGCTGTCCTTTTCAAAGATCAGCGCAATCTCCTTGCCTTTCAGTCCAGGCTGTTCAGTACCAGCATATTTTGCGCTTTTGAGATCGGCTGAAAGTTTCAGCAGAAACCCGATCTCAGCCGGGTTGAAATCGCGCAGTGTCAGGAAACTGCGGTTCTTGAGGTTAAAGCTCATGGTGTGATCCTTTCACGGGGGTCATTCGGCATCGCGGATGGTCGGGCAGCTCATGCAATGGCTGCCGCCTCGACCCCGGCCCAGTTCGGCACCGGGGATCGCGAGAACCTCAATCCCGGCGGCCTTCAGCGCTGCATTGGTATCGTCATTGCGGTCATAGCCGACGACAACGCCGGGGCGCAACGCCAGCACATTGTTGCCGTCGTTCCATTGTTCGCGCGACCGCTCCGCCTCGTTATCGCCACCGGTGGGAACAATCGTCAGTTTCGGCAGGTGCAAAACTTCCGCAACCACGTCGAATAGGGGCCGGTCGTCGCGCCGGAATTGCAGCGGTGCCTTGCCTTCACCGGGGCGCAGATCGAAACAGGTGATTTCGTCAGCGACCTCCTTGAAGGTCGTTACCACATCGCCTCCGCAAAGCGTGAACACAGTGTCCAGATGCATGGCCGCGCGGCTCTTGGGCAACCGACAGGCAATCACACGCTCTGCCGCGCCCTTGGCAAACAGCGCCGTCGCCAAAAGACCGACGCCCTGCGGCGAAGATCGCTCGCCCATACCAACGAGCACGGTGCCGTGGCCCACCGGCATCACATCGCCGCCTTCGACAGTGGCAAGCCCGTGATCCACCGTCGGGTCGCCCCAATGCACCTGCGCCTTGCCGGCAAACTTCGGGTGAAACCGGTAAACTGCCGCGGTCAGTAGGGTCTCGGGCTTGCGCGCGGGCCAAAACATCGGATTGAGCGATACGCCGCCATAGATCCAAGCGCTGTTGTCCCGGGTAAACAGAAAGTTGGGCAGCGGCGGCAGGATGAGGCCAAGCGGCCCAAGGTAACTTCCGAAAAGGCCGGACGGTTCAAACGGCAGATCGCCAACCTCCAGCCCGCCGATCAGATACTCGGCCAGCTTTGCCCCCGGCACCTCGTTCATCCAATTCCGAATTTCGCCAAGCATACCGGTACCGACATCCGTGGCGGTGATACGGTGGTCCAGAACCCAGGTCCGAGCCTCCGGAATTTCGAGAACCTCGGCAAGCAGGACGTTCACGTCTAAAACCTCGATCCCCTCGCCGCGCATCGTGGTGGCGAAGACATCGTGATCCTTCTGCGCCTGCTTGACCCAGAAAACGTCATCAAACAGCAGTGATTGGGCGTTCGACGGCGTCAATCGCCGATGCGCCAGACCAGGACGGCAGACGATGACCTGCCGCAGCCTGCCAGTTTCGGAATGGACGCCAAGTTCGTGGCTCGTCATGTTGATAACTCCAGTGATGTCAGAGGATTGCAGCGATGCTGAGCACAGCCGAGATAAATATCGTCAGGATCAGCAGAAGCGGCCAGACAAAGGCGATCCAGCGGTCATAGGGCACGCGCCCGATGGCCAGCCCGCCGATCACCACGGCCGAGGTCGGTGTAACGAGGTTCACCAGACCGCTCGCGGATTGATAGGCAGTGACAACCAGATCACGCGAAACCCCGGCAAAATCCGCAAGCGGCGCCATGATCGGCATCGACAGAACCGCAAGGCCGGACGAGGACGGCACCAGAAAGCTCATAGCGACCTCGATCCAGAACATCAGGTTAATGAAAGCCAGCTCCGGCAACCCACCGACGGTTTGTGCCGCGCTGTTCAGGATCGTGTCGGCGATCAGGCCCTGTTCCATGATGACAACGATGCCGCGGGCCAGACCTATGATCAGTGCCACGCCCAGAAGGTCGCGCGCGCCGTCAACAAAATTAGAAGTCAGTCGTTTTTCACCCATCCGGGAGACCAGCCCGACCAGAATGGCCATTCCGAGAAACAGCGCGCCCATCTGTGCCATCCACCAGCCTTGCGAGGAAACACCCCAGATCAACGCGACGAAAGTCGCGGCGAACAGGATCAGGATCACCGATTGTGTGCCGCTAAGATGATCCTCGTCTGTATCATTGCCGCCGGACAGAAAGGCCTTTTGGTTGCCATCGGCCTGGGCCCCAACGATCGAGCGGGCCGGATCGGTCTTTACCCGCATCGCATAGCGCATGACATAGGCCACACAGATCGCTAGCCCACCGAGCAGCAGTACCAGACGCACAACAAGACCATCGGTAAAGGCCACACCAGCCGCGTTCGACGCGATCACCGTGGCAAACGGGTTGATCGTCGAGCCCAGCGTGCCGATCCCCGCGCCAATCAGGATAATCGCAACCCCGGTCAGCGCGTCGAACCCTGCAATCATCATCACCGGGATCAAAAGCGCATAGAAGGCCAGCGTTTCTTCAGCCATGCCATAGGTCGTGCCGCCAAGAGCAAAGAGCGACATCAGGATCGGGATCATCCAGACCTCGCGCCCCGTCATTTTGCGCATTGCCGCCCTGATCCCGACATCAATTGATCCGGTGGCGTTGACGACCCCCAGAAAGCCACCCAAAAAAAGTACGAACAGCGCCACGTCGATGGCGTTTGCGGCATAGCTGTCCGGGTCATAGAATCCTGCTGTCGGGGCCAGCAGGACATCGATGAAACCTTGCGGATTGGCATCGGCCGTCTTGTAAGTACCCGCCACAGCGACTTCGCGACCCACTGCTTCGTTCATCTCTCGGTCATATTGACCCGCCGGGATGATCCAGGTCAGAGCGGCCACGAATACAATCAGCAGGAACAAGATCGTGTAGGCGGTTGGAAACCGCGAGGCGAGCTTTTCGGCTTGAGAATCTGTCTTGACTGGTTCGGTTGGCATTGTTCTGTCCTTGTTCGATCAATGTGCTTGCTGAGGGTCGGAGCGTAGCGCCGGAAAAAAGGCTGGGACGCGCCGTGCATAGTCCTCGAAGACCGCGCCGAACCGTTCTCGTGTTTCGCGCTCTTCCGAACGAGCCAGACGGGCGTACATCCAGATCAGAAACGGATACATCGCTAGGGTCAGAATAGTCGGCCATTGCACCAGAAACCCGGTCAGCACCAAGACAAACCCAGCATATTGCGGATGCCGGACCCGGGCGTAGAGCCCTGTGGTGGCCAGCTTCCCTTCGCGCTGCGCTTGGTACAGCACGCGCCATGCGGCAGAAATCATCCAAAATCCACCGCCGATCAGCACAAAGCTGAGTATATGGAACGGTCCGAAATGCGGATTGGTCTGCCAACCGAACATCATCTCGGGCAAATGTCCCGCATCATGCGCGAACCAGTCGACCCCAGGATAATTGGTCTGTAACCAGCCCGACAGCAAATAGATGGTCAGCGGAAAGCCATACATCTCGGAAAACAGCGCCACCAGAAAGGCGCTGAACGCGCCGAAACTGCGCCAGTCGCGCGAGGTCTGCGGTTTGAAGAAGCTGAACGCAAATATTATGAAGATTGCGGCGTTGAGGGCGGCAAAGAACCAGAGACCATATGAGGAGGCAACGTCGTTCATGACTTGTCGCCGCCGTACCCGCCATGACCTCCGCCCCCGTGGCTGCCATGCATGAAGAAGTGCATCACGATACAGCCAAGCAACAAGACGCCAATCAGGCCATTGCCCGCAAAGATATGAATGCGGTGTTCAAAACCCAGCAGTATTGCGGCAACCGCCAAAAAGACGATTAAAGCCAACCCTGTGCGCGATTTCCAAAAACCGGGCCCCTTTGCCGGGTCGCTTTTTTGTTGGTCATGGTGCGCCATTGAAAATATTCCTCTGTTCTGCGGCTCAGACAAATCCGCCCAATCTGCTTCTGTTTAGGCTAGACGCGGGCTAAACCAGAACATTACAGACAACTCGAAGGCCATAACGGTACAGCGCCCGCCAGCGCGTGGACAGTTCACCTTGGGACAGCTTCACAGGCTGTCAGTTTTGCGACCCAGCGATGAGACTAACCTAAATCAGGGCACCAACTCAGCCGCACCCTTAACGTTGAACCTACGACAACCATTTTGGGGTGGCCTGATGGAGAAAAGCAGGCAGCGACCGGTTTTAAAAACAGACCGGCGCTACGGGTGGCAGTTGCTCTACTGTTGGTTACGTTCGTCTTTACTGGTGGGGGGGCGTTCGTCTTTGCTTCTGCTGCACATACAGTGGCTTCGGCAGCGCGAGGTTACTTTGCCGTGCAAAGTGACGGTGCCGCCGCTCACCCCAACCTAGCAGTAGTTCGCCGTTTTTCGATCGGTGACCACTGCCGTATCCTGGATGTTGCAGTCACACGATCTTTGATATAACCACCGATATTTTGGCCCCTCCCCTGTTCCGGCATTTGGCATCGTGATACTGCAATCGCCGCCCCCGGGTGGCGACATATTCCAATTGTTTCGCCCGTCGAAGACTCCACCAGAGCGAGCCTGATTGAGGCGGAGCGGCGCAATACGAAGGCACTCCACTCCTTCGTAGTTCAAACTTTCCGAATACGGAGATTCACATGCATACCCAGACCCATGGCCCGGACCGGGCTCAAAAATCGCCGCCCCAAAGCGACTTCGTCAACCAGCGATTGTTAGAGAGAAGACGCGCGTTTCTGGCGTACTTCCGATATAGACTTGGCAACGCGCAAGATGCGCAAGATGCGTTTCAGGATTATTACCTCAAGGTCATCCGATCCGCTCGGCCCTTGCAAAACGCCAAGAAGACCGATGTCTGGCTTGGCTGCACAATGCGTAACACGCTGATTGACTATCATCGCAGACCCGCCACAAGAAAACATACTGAAACAACATATGCACAAGAGGTCAAGATCACTGCGAACGCGGTCAAGGACACCCAAGTCGAGACATCGTGCAAATGCCTCGGTGCGGCCCTGCTAGATCTGAAACCCGAATATTCCAGCCTCTTGCGACGTGCCTATCTAGACGAAGAACCCCGCAGTCGTATCGCGGTCGATCTTGGCATAACAGCCAATAGCCTGAATGTGCGACTGCATCGAGCCCGTCGTGCGCTGAAGTCCACGCTTGAAAGCACATGTCCAGCCTGCCTTGCAGGAAGTTTTATGGATTGTGACTGCGAATGACGCCAAAAACGTAGTGACAATGGTGGAGGTTGAGTCCGTGCTCGAAAATCGCGGCCGCGACATTGCTCGCCCTTTCTTACGAAATAGGCGTCCTCAAAGTTGCGTTGGATCATTTGACTCCATCGTCGACCTTGGGCGTCGTTTGCTCAGGGCTTCGAACCCGGCGATGATGTCCAAAAATTCGGTGGTGATTTCGGTTTTCCGAACTGTTCTGGTCTCTGCCTTCAATTCCTCAAGCCTGTCGTCAATTGATTGTTCCGCCTGTCGCATCAAGGCAAACCGCGCAGCGTTCTCGGTCACCACGGCCTCGGCCGATGCGCGGAAGAGACTGGAAAAAAGATGCCCCACGACCAGTTCGGCAAGCAGATCCGAGGCAGGCATAGTGAAGTTAGGCAGGGACCGCGATACCCATGGCTGATCCATAAGGTCGGCAATCATTTTTGAATCGAGGGGCAGCAGACTCCGCACTACAGGTTATTGCGATCCTCCCGCAACCCGCTGTGTAAAGGCAAGGTCCACCGCTGGTTCGTCCGGCTGCGATTGGTGCCAGATTTTTTCAAGTCGGGCGGCAAGAACGCCGGCAAGTCGACCGATACCATCGGCCGACGCGGGTGGCAGCAAAGTGCGCTCAGGCAAGATGCCCCGCACCACCACCGCAACTTTCATCCGTGCGCCGACACACAATACCAGAGCGGAAGTAGGTTCATGACCGTGCCTTTCGAGATGCTTGGACACATCGTCAGCCAGCAATTCGTTGTAGCCCCCGCACAGGCCGTGATCGGAACCGAACGCGACAACCGCGCGTATCGGTGCTCTTTTCGTGCTCAGCATTAGCGCGCGGTTGTGACGCACAAATGCCCGGAAGCCTTCCAGAATGGTCCGTTGATAAGCTTCGATGGCTGTGGCTGCGTGGTCGTAAAGCAGAGCATTGATGGCGGACAGGGTCTTCATCGTGTAAACGATCCCGCGCATGCTGGTCAGCGTTTCGGTGCGATGCGAAAGGATATCAAGCGTCTGGGCCATTGTCGCCTTCGCTCGTCCCCCTGCGCCGCGCGCAAGTTCTATGATCCGCTCGCGGTCTTCGTCACGCATGGGTTCATTGGCGGCGATCCGGGTTGCGATATCACCAAGTGCGTCGGCTACAGCCGCTCTTACCCGCGCCATCGCGGCAATTGGGTCGGCCTCTGGCAGACCATCAAACAGCCCCTACATCGCGGCAATCAGAACGGCCAACTGTTCGGCAGTTGCAATCGGATCGTGCTCGGGCTGCCTGAGAGCTGTGCGGACCGGGGCACCGCGTTCCAGACGCGCCTTGGTCGCGTCGTCGAGCCGCCTTCCGAAGCGGGCAAAGTCCTCCAGTTCTTCGACATGCAGGTTACCAGCCACGTCCCGTAATGCGCGCTATTGCGCCTTGGCACCCACGCGCGATACCGACACCCCCAGATCGACCGCGGGAAACTGGTTCTTCCGCACGAATTGCAACGACAGATAGATTTGTCCGTCGGTAATAGAGATCAGATTGGTGGGGATGTAAGCGGACAGATTCTCGGCTTGGGTTTCGACCACCGGCAGCGCCGTGATCGAGCCGCAGCCCGCCTATTCTGTGAAATTTCCAGCACGCTCCAGGAGCCGAGCTTGCAGATAGAAGATGTTGCCCGGAAAGGCTTCGCTGCAAGGCGGACGCCGCAGCAACAGGGACAGTTCACGGTAAGACCGCGCGTGATGGGTCAGGTCGTCCATAACCACAAGAACATCGCGACCGTGATTGGCGAAATACTCCGCCATCGTCATGGCGGCGAAAGGCGCGATGAAGGACAGGCCCGGCAGATCCTCGTCGCCTGCTTAGATCACGATGGTGTTCTGCTGTTGAATGCCACTCAAAACTGACCCGGTAGAGGTCAGAAGGTCGTTTCCCCGCTCGTGGTGTAGCTGGTTTATAGTCATCGGTGTTTTCCGGTAGGGTCGGGTTGCTGAAGACCAACCTGAAGGATACCACCGATGACCAACGATATAATGAACTTGCGTACGCTTGTTGAGAAGAGCGCGGATGCTGATTTGCTGCGCGAGATGATCGGCTTTGCCGCCGAGAAGCTGATGTGACTTGAAGTGGGTGCGGCGACCGGCGCCAGCTACGGCGAGAAGAATGTGTTGCGGCTTGCCCAGCGCAACGGCTATCGCGACCGTGATTGGGAGACGCGGGCCGGAACGGT
>TARA_R110001599_G_scaffold345620_3_pt1 | contig 12264 bp, 10 predicted proteins | sample TARA_R110001599 | Tara Oceans TARA_R110001599 (sample SAMEA4398360) | marine metagenome | biome: Polar Biome; feature: [MES] marine water layer (ENVO:01000295) within the mesopelagic zone...; material: water (ENVO:00002006), including particulate matter (ENVO:01000060) such... | reverse complement strand
ATCATCGCGAGGAAATCAGGCAGGCGGTACCAATCGGGCGGTTACCACTAAAAATGCGTTGCCATCTTCCATGTTGGAGATACCCGCAAGGCGCAGCTCCTTGACCAACCTGTCCTGCAACGTTCGGTTCGCGCGTTCGACACGCCCTTTGGCTTGGGATGAATTGGCGCAGATGATCTCAATGTTCAGCTCGGCCAAGGCACGCCCAAACTGAGTCATGCCCGTCATGTGTTCATTGGGCTTAGGAACCCTGAACACCGTGTGTTTGTCGCTGTAAAAAGCAACTGGTCGGCCATGTTTGAGCAGATAGCTTTCCAGTGCCTCGAAATAGCTGAAGGTGCTTTCTGAGGTCACGAACCGCAGTTCCATCAACGTACTGGTCGCGTCGTCGATGAAGACGAGAAGGGTGCAGGGATCACCCCGATCCTCGAACCAACGATGGTCTGAGCCGTCGATCTGAATCAGCTCGCCGAAGCATTCCCGGCGCAAGCGCGGCTGGTGAAAAGTCCGGCGCTGTTTGCGCGAGAGCCAAATCCCGTCCTCCTGCATCCATTTGCGCACCGTCTCGCGCGAAACCTTGAACCCGTGATGTTCGGCCAGCATCTCCGCCGCGAATGTCGGCCCAAAGTCCGCATAGCTTTCTTTGATGATGCTAAGCGCATAGTCGCGCTTAGCATGGTGGATGCGATTGTTCGGAGGTTTGCCGCGAGCTTTGTGTCGGATCGCAGATGCGCCATCCTGACGATACAGCTTCAACAGCCTGAATATCTGTCTGCGAGTCAGGTCCAACATGTTCGCGGCATTGTCGACGGTCAGCCGTCCGTCATCGACCTGCGCCAGAACCTCGACACGGTTCAACTCGCGCTCGCTCATAACCACCCATCCCATGTCCGCTCACCCTCATTGATTTTTGAGGGCAGAGTGACATTCCTGAATTGCTCACGGGTGACATTTTAGCTTTGCGGCTACAGCATTTATGACTTATAATCAATGTTATGTTAAATCTACGGTGTGGTGTTGGAATACTTGGTCAACCAAAGTAAACCAAGGCCGTTGTCGAAGTCACCTGAACCCAACGCTCTGCACAACGACTACTCAACTAGTTAAGCCCATTTCAGCCAAGAAACGAGACGGGTTTTGATAGCGCGCTGAACCCCAAGGCATTACACGTGACTCAGGATAGGTGACATACAACCACCTTCGCGCGCGCGTAACCGCGACAAACGCAGTGTTCCGCTCTTCGTCTACCTCAGACAAGGTATTTGCGCGGTAGTCGGGAAAGGTTCCCTCCGAAAACCCCATCAAGAACACTATATCCTTCTCAAGGCCCTTCATTGTATGAACTGTACTCAGTGTTAAGCCCCCTTCATTTATCTCAGAATTCAACTTGCCGAGTGCTGTTGCGTTTCTGAATGCACTTAGGGTGTTACCCAGACCAAGGGTTCGAAATCTTGTCCATCGATCAGAGAATTCCTTCAGCTCCGCGAGGCTACGGTCATACTCTAGTCTTTGGTCCTCATCATCCTCATTTACTGCTAGCTTGCGGATGTGAGTCTCAAAAATTTGTTCGAACTTTAGGACATTGGGATTTTCAAAACTCAATCCTTCGACGTGCGCTAACAACGGCTCGATCAATTTGTTTTGATCACCATCCAACAACGCATACTTTTCTTTTAGTTCGCTCAATAGACCACTACCACCCCACTCACTAGGTGGAGTAACCCCGAGTAAGTTGCAGAGCTTCTTACCATCGACCCAATCACTCGAATTTATCTTCAGTCGAAGCGACGCATCCAAGATCTTTCCAAAGAACGAAACGGGAAGCTTCTCTCGTTCCCCGACCTTAATGTTGAACGCTATTTCGTGTTCTTCTAGCGATGCTTCCAACTTTGCAAAAACAAACCTGTTTCGAGCAATGACAACCATACTCTCTAAAGTGATTTTGCCCTCAATTTCATGGTGTGTGCCGACCTGTAAGAGGTTCTGAATGCTTAGAACAATCCAGTTTGCTTCCTCTTCTTCAGAAGCAAACGAAGCGCTTTGTGCGACACCTTCCAACGCAAACTTGGATTCTGTTTGGGCTCCGTGACGCAGACCATTTGCAGCACGGACCACTGCCTTTGAGCTTCGGTAGTTCTCAGTTAGGCGAAACGTCTTCGGCTCGAAGTCAGTGAGGAAATAATCACATAGAAATTTTGAGGTAGAGCCATTGAAGCCATATATCATCTGGTCAGGATCACCGACCATCATAACGTTGCAGTTTGAAGGGCCTGCTAACGCCTTCACAAACTCATACTGAATAAGATTGAGGTCTTGTGCTTCATCAACACAGACATGGCTGTATTTAGATCTATAAATGTCGCCAATCCACGTCTGAGAGACGAGAATTCGATGCGCATAACGAAGGATATCTTCGTAATCAATACCACGACTGTTCAGAAGTGCTGCCTGATAATCTGTGTAAACTCGCCAAATATCAGAGCGATCGGGAAATCTCTCGGAGACATCATCCTCAGACAACATTTCACGTTTTATGCTTGAAAACCCATCCATGTAGTCTTGCAAGCTACGTTCTCGAGTTTTCCTTTCTTTGGGATCGTCGATGTCTAGATAATCGTCAATGTCAACACCATCTGCTCTAAGAGCCTCCAAGAAGACCTCCATCCGGTCTTTATCTCGTTCGAAAATCTGAACATCTGAAGGCAATCCAATCGTATGCCCGTATTGTTCCAAAATGCGTTGGGCTACGGAATGTATCGTTCCTACCCAAATTCGATCTTCGTCAACGCCTCCCCTAGTCAGGCGGTCCTTCATTTCCATCGCTGCTTTGTTCGTAAATGTCAGAGCGATGACTCCGTCTTTCTTCAAGCCGGATAGGATGTAGCGAATTCTCTCGGTCAAGACGCGTGTCTTACCTGATCCTGCTGACGCGAGAACTTGGATAGAACCTTGGATAGGTTGCTCAACAATTTGTCGTTGTTTCTCAGATAGTGTCGGGTTCAATTCAGCCACCCTTCGATTGTATTGAATGCATTCTGGATCGCTTGAGGCACGATAGCTTCCCGAGCCTTCGCATGCTTGTTCTCTATGAGAACGTCAGCGAGGAAACCTGAGTATCGGGTTTTTGCATGACGCATCTCTTCGACTAACTGATCGTCATTCATTCCTTCAAGTGCCGTACGCTGCGCAGCAAGAAATTGAGGATTTGGGTTGAAACCTTCTTTCATCAGCATAAAGGAGTCGATGATTTCTGCCTGCAATCCACATGCCTTTATCAACTCAGCTTCAAAATCAAATGGGTCTGTCAAATATTCCAATTGGAACCAGTCAGGTGTTAATTTTAAGGTTGTCTCTGCGGTGATCTTTGCAATCTGTCCGTCAACATCAACTTTTGAAGAAACACCATTTTTTGTATCATTGTCGCTTACTATGACGGTTGGTATTCCAAGGCTGAGAGCGAGCTTTAAGTAGGGGGCATAATTTCGCCCGTTAACCGCGGCTAGGTTCACCCCTTTCGAGAATGCCGTTACTCCGAACCATCGTTCAAACATCGCTGGAAAAACTTGGTCCTCAGTTTGCCCTTCGAAGAGGATAAGCGCTTTTGCGAACAAAACCTCGCCCTTATCGCGAATTACTTGTCTATGAAGAGATTTGAGTTCTTCATCCGCGAGTCCCTCAATCAAACTGTAGCACTGGGTATGTCCGCCTCGCGTCGACAATGATCTTAGATTTGGAAGGTCACACATCGCAGCAAGGTATGGGGAGTGAGTGCTCACGATGGCTTGTCCAGCGGCGTCAAATAGCTGGGAGAACAACGCCCGTTGCGCGTTGGGGTGTAAATGTGCCTCTGGTTCTTCTGCGGCAATAATTGGATGGTACGGTTCTGCTTCCGCTTTGTGGAGCTCTTCCATCAAGCCGGTAAATGCTTTGACTGCTAGCATAGATGCCCAGCTCCGCGTACCCATACCATGGTATTCCATAGAAAAGGAACTTGCTGCTGAGTTCCCAAAGTGAACGCTAAAGTTCTTCGAGAGATCGCGGAGTTTTTTAGGAAAAGGGGTCACTTCGGTGCTGCCACCCCCCCCAAAAGAATCGTTCAGAGAGTCTAAGTGATCTTTCAGGCGTGCCAGTGGAATACTCTTTGCAACGGCTTCATCATTGATATCTGAGATCATCTTTTCAAGAACATGAACGTCAGCTTTGTCATATTTGACTTGTGAGAGTACCCTTCCTACAAAAGATGACCTTTCGTTCAACTCTTGGTGGATGTCGCGTTGTGCATCTATAGATACGAAAGGAACAAATTCAGATCGCGCAGAGAATTTTTGGCTTTGCAAAGGTGTAACCGCTGTCCAGTCCGCAAAATTCACCCACTCTTGAAGGGTATAGCGTTCTACCAAAAAGCCAGCTTTTGCTGGCTGGGGTTTCGCAACAGTCCGAAATGCAAAGAACTGATTACCAATCAAATCTGCTTGAATCTTATCGCCAAATTCGTTCGCCCATTCTTTAGGGAATGCATTGACCCGTTCGTCTTTTTCGTTGGTTGCGACTAAGCGTACGTCAACGGTTATCTCCACCGACCGATTGTCATCTCCATCAATATGGAAATCTTCGTCCGAAAGATAGCGACTGTAGTCCCCCAATGAAAGTTGCAAGGCTTTTAGAACAGAGGTCTTGCCGCAGTTGTTGGGTCCGATGAGAACCGCAACTCGTGGCAGAGACATTTCAAAGTTCCGAACACCTCGGAAACCTGAGATTCGGACAGTATCAACAATAATTGGCATACAGAGCGTTCCCAGGAAACTTCTTGGTAGAATATCCCACCTATCGGCTAGGAGAGCAAATCCACAACAGCGTTGTGGCTGTAGAGCGCATCCAGATTACCATGCTTGACCCGAAACTGGCTGCGCCGCTTGGTGACTGGCCTGTCTGTATCGGCATTTTCCATCTTGATGCCTGGGTCATAATACACGGCTCCACTTGAAAACGCGCCCAGCAAAAGAAGCACATCAGTGCCTTCATTCATTTGAACAACGGACCCGTAACTGTATTCTGGGGGAGGACCCTGCATGAGAGACGGGACATAGGCCGCCTTAGCGTGTTTGCGGTTCCAGTGCGCCATGATCCCCCTGAAGCCCCATGAAGCTGCAACCGTGTCATCACGCGCTATGAGCATAATCGCTCCATCCACGTCTGTGATCTTGCCGGATTCAGCATCAAAGCCTGATATTCGCAGTGCCAGGTTTGTCTCCGCGTGGAAGTCCCTGTCGTTAGCGTAGACACCACCGAAATTGATCCGGCCCGCCTTCCCGGCTTTGTCAGGGTAACCAAACCGGCGCAGAAACACCTCAACACCTTCATCCCGGTAGACGCCGCCGGTTGGTTCAGGTGTCATCAGCGTTACCGGGCTCTTGGCCGTGTATCGCTCAAAATCTCGAACCCCATACTGTTTTACTTCCCATCCCATGAAGTCAGGCTCTGCATAGCCGTTCGGCGAAATGCCCAGCTCAGCCTCCAAGGTGTAACCACCGCCGTTCTGGGCGCTGTAGGGTTCCGGCACCCCTGCCCTGCCCATCTTCTGCGATTGAATCCAGCCTTTTTGATGAATCCGCCGCAGTGCGTCGAGGAGAGCTTGCCTCGGATCGATGCCGCCTTGCCGGATGGTTTCAAGATCAATGAAGACACCCGATTGCGGGAGCCCATGAGAGGCAGTGTCGAAGGCGGCTGCGATAGGGTCATCATGAGCTACGACATGCCCAAAGACCCTTCCATCAAGGCTGATGCCAAAGAAAAGCACCCTGCCCTCGTCACGCGACCGCATCAGTTCTCCAGGTGCCCGCTCAGCGCCACGCAGGAAGCCTGACATCCTGACTTCTGGATATTTTGGATAGAGGATAAGCTGAGCGTCCGGAGCAGGCGAGGGTCCCTCATCGTCGATCCAGAAAAAATTGACCTTTGCTTTCGCCCTGTCCCGGACCGATCCGGCAAGTGAGCTGCCATCGTCTTCAATCTCGCCATGAGGAATGATGTTCAGAGCGCCAAAGCCGCCACCCAGATAAACCTGGTTCTTGGAATTGTCATTTGGAGCGAGGCGTTTTGCGTAGAATCTGGCTGCGCCATGCGCGGCCATCTGGTCAAGCAATTGGTTTAGCGGGTTCGTCAATCCATTGGCCTTTAATACAGAATTCGTCTGCATCAGAGGACAGCCAGTCGGAGAGGGAGTCAATGATATGCGGCAACGGCAGACGCCCCCTGCCCTTCAGCGCACATTCCCAGACAACGGCAAGACGCCATCCCCCTGCCCCAAGTTCCCATCTGACAGCGGTATCGCGGGCCTGGTTGCGGCCTATCTTTTCTCGCCAGAACTCTTCACGGGTCTTAGGCCACTTGAACAGCGGGCAGTCATGGCCATGCCAGAAGCAGCCATGAGCGAAGATCACCGCACCATACTTTGGCAGTACAATGTCAGGTTTGCCGGGAATGTCTTTTGCATGCAGCCGATAACGGAAACCTCGCGCATGCAGAGCCTTACGAACGATCAGTTCAGGCCGTGTGTCCGCCCCACGAATTGCCGCCATGTTGCGACGACGGGTTTCCGTGTCGTGGACATCAGCCAACTTTTTTGAGAGGCGTTTTCACCAGTTCAGCAATATGCGGACGCATCAGCCGGGCCACTTCCGCAAACACCGGCACCGCGACAGAGTTCCCAAACTGCTTGTAGGCTTGGGTATCTGAGACCGGAATGCGAAAGCTTTCATCATAGCCCATCAGGCGGGCGCATTCCCGTGGCGTGAGACGGCGTGGATTGTTGCCCTCCCCCCGGCTTACAAGGATTTCAGAGCCGTCTTTGTAATATCTGGCAGAGAGCGTCCGTGAAATGCTGTCCCCATCCACAAGCCCAAAGCCAAAACCGTTGCCCTTAGCGCGATGTTTGGCAGCGTAGTCCTGAAGGTACTTCCAGAGCTTGTCTGACAGCGTGTACTTGCTGCTGACTTCTGCGTCCGGGCCGACCGTAAAATGCCCTTCCGGCTCTTCGGTTCCATTCTCGGGATGGAGTATATCCCGCATCCCCCTGCCCTTCCGCCCCGGCAAGATCGCATCGTCAAAACTAAATCCGGTCTCTTCACGGAAGCCGACCATGACGATCCGCTCCCTGTGCTGCGGCACAAAATTTGCAGCGTCGATGATCCGGGTATGAAGCGTGTAACCTAACTCGTCGGTCAACTTTCGTTTGATCACATCAAAGGTCCGGCCTTTGTCATGACTCTTGAGGTTCTTTACGTTCTCCAGAAGGAAGGCCGCTGGCCGGTGATGCATCAGGATGCGCAGAACATCAAAGAACAACGTGCCCTGCGTTTCGTCATCAAACCCATGCGCCCTGCCGAGAGCGTTTTTCTTGGAGACTCCGGCAATCGAGAAAGGCTGACACGGGAATCCAGCAACCAGAACATCATGGTCTGGAATGTCAGTTGCCTCGATATCCCGGATATCGCCTGCTATGGGCCGATTGTCAGGGAAGTTGGCATGATAGGTCGCTTGAGCGAAACGGTCCCATTCTGAAGTGAACACACAACGCCCACCGGCACTTTCCATTGCCTTACGAAGACCGCCGATTCCAGCGAACAGATCAATGAAGCTGAAATCGGTGTTTCCAGGAGCGGGCTTAAGGGTTTCCACCTGCATTTTGAGCAGTTTGATGACACCATCGCGCGGAGCCTCGTCGCCCCGTTTCCAGCGATAGACGTGTCCTTCAGAGTACCCCAGGACCTTCGCGGCCTCTGGTACGCTCCAGCCGCTCTGCTGCATAAGCATTTCAAATTCGGTCATCTTGCTCAGCGCCCCCGGTTCAGGTTGTCTGGGTATTTTTCTGACACTGTGATGTGAAGAATCCCTAAACACAAGAACAATATGTAAACTCGGCTGCTCTGAGTGTAATTCTACCTAATTCTTCGTATCCCGATATGCTTTCAGCATGTCTTCGATGACATCGTTCAATCGCCGTCCCTCTTCATCACGGAGCTGATTCAGTTCATCGCGAAGTGAGCTGGAAAGATAGATGCGCCAATAGGTCATATCTTCGTTCAAAGGTGGCCGACCTCTTCGGGGTGAGGTGGATACAGCAGCAGGCTCAGTGGACCGGGTGAAGCCATGAGCTTCGCCCGCCTTTGCAACAGCGTCTTTGTCTGGCTTGGTGCGACTTGCCTTTGGCTTACTCTTCAGGCGCGCACCAATCTTGATATCGGTTTCCGGTTTGTCGTCGTCATCCAGGTTCAGAAAACTATTGGCCACTATTCCGCCTCCAATATTTCAGCCAGCTCTTTGCCAAGCCTTGCCGTGTTGCTGATTGCGCTAGCTACGGACTGATTGTGGCCAAGTTCAAAAAGAGTCTTTCCTTCTGCCATCACGCGCTCGAAGGGCGCGCGACGCATAAGCTCAGTTTGCAGGCGTTCAACCCCTGCCCCATCCAGCTCGGCAAGTAGTTCCTTATGGGATTTTGTAACAATGGCGGCGTCGGTCTGCGTAATCAGAATTCGGGCCGGAACAGTTCGGCGAGCCGCGCGACCTGCATCGCGGATCATTTTGAGCGCCGCACCTGCCGCGTCCCCGTCAAGCGCACTGGGCCGCATGGGAATGATACACATGTCAGAAGCAGAAGCGGCATAGGAGGCCATCAGACCTGCCACACCTTCAAGATCGACGAACACCAGATCGTGTTTCGCGTCCGCCGCTTCCAGGGTATCAAGAATACTGCCATCAGATGGATCAGAGATGACCTCGAAGGGCGGTTTTTCCAAATTTTCGCTCTTCCGCTTTCCCAACCACACCCGCGCGATACTTTGGCGAGGATCTGCATCAACTATCGCAACTGACAAATCCGCATTGTTCGCGAACACTGTTGCGAGGGTGAGTGCTGCCGTGGATTTCCCACAGCCACCCTTGGGAGATAAAACACTTACGATCATTGCTCTGCCTCTTTTTTACGGCACCTTTTATGACGTGCAACTTTATATGTCACGTTATTTTATACTTCACGGCATATTTTATGCCCGGCATAATATACGGCATATTAAATATCACGTTACTTTTAATATCACGCGGTTTGACGAGCAGCCCACTTACGGCAAAACCCAATGAATGCGTTGTCCGGGCTTCGTGGAGGTTCCATCCCCTGATCAAGAAGAGACACAACCCACTCGCGCCATTCCCTCTCAATCACATACACATCCCAGCCAGGAGCAGCTCTGCGCGCAGCCTCGAAGGTGTCCGGTCGAAGACTCACAGAATAGCCTTCGCCAAGCAGGGCAGGGGCCGAATTGCGGTTTCTGAAAGAAACCATGTCGGCCTCCATACTCACAGAGTAATCCGGCAGGTGGTCAAATTCGCACAAAGCCCTGACAGCCATTCGAAAGTTTCGCGAAGCGTCGCTTGACCCACATTTTTTCTGAAGTTTCTTCAGTCCAATTTGCCAGAAGTCCTTGGCCCCGCAGTGCTTTCGCGCAATTTCATAAATGCGCCGCTCAATGGGTTTCCGCAGACGGAAATAATCGGGGTGCAAGGTCAGGACTTCGTTCGCCTCGATTGCCTTGAACAACCATTCTGACAGGCGCAGGCCCCATTCTGTTACCCGTCCATCCTTCCGTGTCCGCTTGATCTTTGCTCCGTCGATCAAGCCGAATGCTTCCCACGTTTCTTCACCACCGGTCTTGATCGTGGTTCGCAATCTCGTGCCGTCGAGGCGATCCAGAGAATCTCGCAAGAGATCATAGTCGTGGCCCCCAGTATGCCGGTTGCTGAACTCCATGAAGTCACGAGCCTGAAACATGATTTCCCGTGAGTAGGGCCGACCTTCATTCCTGGCCGCCATAATCTGGCTGATGGCAAAGATCAGAATGTCCTTGTCATAGATGTTAGCGATGCCTTTGGAACTTGGCGTCACTTCCAACACGACATCCCCATTTTCGTAAGTTTTGATCTCGCGGATCGGCTTCTTGGAAAGAGTGAAGATGGGGTGTTCCATCGACGCCATGTCACTTTTGATAACAGCGTCGGCAATGTCGCAAATGAACAGGTCCGTTTGAGGGTAGCGATCTGGAAGGAGAGGGGGGTTGTCTTCTTTCACGAGGCCTGCTCTCAACGGGATATTAGCTGCAAACCAGTTGTTATCGGGATATTAGCTGCACCGCAAGTCTTATCGGGATAACGCCTGCATAAATCAGGATAATACCTGCATCTCAACGGGATATTAGCTGCACCCCAGATTTACAACCAATTGATAAACAACATTAATATGCCATTTCAAAATAACGTAACACAGATTCTAACACATATATAACACTAGCAAAATTCAGACCGAGCTACAGATCAGAAACAGCTCCAAAGCGAATCGGTCACATCACTCCAAGTAAAACACACAGGCATTTGCACCCGTGGTTGTCGTGGTCCAAGACGCTCCAAGGACAGCGCAAGCTGTAGCGTTGCTGGCTAAGAAACGAGGAAGCAGCAAGGTCATCGTCAGAGCCAAGACGACAGCGCCCAGACTGAACCAAGGCAAGCGGGCTTTAAACTGGTCCAATTTCTGTTCACGTTCCCATATAGTGCGTTGCGCGGCAGACTGATCCGTTTCAGCTTTCTTGAGAACTTCCTGCGTGTGATTTGAAACCTTGAGCAGGTCCGTTGCCATGCGGGCCATGCGCCCGAGGTTTTCGTCTATCTCCCCATCAATGACTTCGCCCACAAGCTGGCCAAATGCCTTTGGATCGGTTTGTTTCCGCGCCGCATCAGCCGCATGGCGCGCCTCGTTTGCCAGCGATGTCCCCTTGTTGATCGCCTTGGTCTGTTCATCCACCTGGTCAGAAAGGGTGAGCGTCAGTTGTATGAGACGCTCCAGCGTTTCGGGCAGCTCGTCGTCGCGTAGGGCAGGGGAGGCGGTGTCGTCAGCCATGGCGGGTCATCCTTCGGATCATTGGTCCTGCGGGACGAATAGCCCCTTAAATTCGGGGTCCGCGTAGTAGCGCAGCTTCTGTGCAAGCGCCGACGGTTGGCCCTGGACGCGCAGAAGCTGGACGTTCGGCGGCATCTGCATGATTTCATCGGGGGTCAGCAGATCACGACCCGTAAGGTTGTGGCTGAAGCTGGGATTGTCGCCGGGCTTGAAGCTGTCGGTCTGGAACCCTGTGGTTTCCTGGCCGATCATCTGGCTCAGCCATTTGGCCGTCTCAAAGTCATTCACGCCAAAGACTTGTTGCACTCCGGCATTGGCGATGAAGGTGTTCGCCCGGTCGCCGTAGAGGTCTTTAAGCTGGCTCATGTCCTGCAAGATCGGCCAGAGCTGAAGACCATAGCCTGCCATCAGCCCCATGGCGCGTTCTACGGCCTCCAGACGGCCCAGAGCCGCGAATTCATCCAGGAGGAAGAGGGTAGGGGAGGAAAGCCGCTGAGAGGCCCCCTGAGCGCCTACAGAGGTTTCTGCGTCCCGTGCGATGTCCTGAAGGGCCTGAGAGACGAGAAGGCGCAGCCAGCGGCTGTAGGCGTCCATGCGGTTGGGTGGCAGCACCAGAAACACCGAGGTGATCCGGTGGCGTAGATCGGAGAAGTGGAAATCCGAGCGCGACAGCACCTTGGTGATGCGCGGGCTGTCGAGGAAATGTGTGTGGCGCTGCGCGTTGGACAAGACCGAGGCCGCTTCCCGATCTGCCTTGCCCAGAAACCGATTGGCGGCGCGGGCGATCAATCCGCTCGCCGCATCGCTGTCCTGCATCAGCTCCAGTAGCGCCTTGAGCCGAGCCGGGGGCAGGGTGAGATATTCCCGGACAGTGGCCAATGTGCGCCGGTCGCGGTCCTCGTGACAGACGCAGAACATGATCAGCCCGCCAAGGATGGCTTTGGCTTCCTCGTTCCAATGCGCTTCCGAGACCTGGCCCGGCGGGTCCATCACCAGCGCCTCTGTCAGGGAGGCGGCATCCTCGCCCAGATCGAGGCTGTCCGGTGACAGCCGGTCCAGCGGGTTGTAGGCGGCAGAGGGCATTCCCGAAACCTCAAACGGGTCGAGCACATGGGTGGTGCCGAGCCGCCGCCGGGCTTCCCCGGCTATTCTGGCATTCTCGCCTTTGGGGTCGATGACCAGGACCGAGCGGTCCACGCCCAGAAGGTTTGGGATGACTGTGCCGACGCCTTTCCCGGCCCGCGTCGGGGCGAGGGTGATCAGATGGGCGGGACCATCATAGCGCAACAATCGCCCGGTTCCCGGATTGCGCCCGATCAGGA
>TARA_R110001599_G_scaffold1687_2_pt1 | contig 12267 bp, 9 predicted proteins | sample TARA_R110001599 | Tara Oceans TARA_R110001599 (sample SAMEA4398360) | marine metagenome | biome: Polar Biome; feature: [MES] marine water layer (ENVO:01000295) within the mesopelagic zone...; material: water (ENVO:00002006), including particulate matter (ENVO:01000060) such as...... | reverse complement strand
GCTTCGGCTTCCTCGAGCCGATCGAGCGCCTCGAGCGCAGAAACCAGATTGAGCCGGGCCGGCGCGGCGCCCGGATCGATCGCTATCGCCCGCCGCAACGCGGTCTCCGCCTTCTCGTGCTCGCCCAGCCCGGCGCGGGCATTGCCAAGATTGTTCCAGCATTCGAAATCGCCGGGCTGTTGCGCGACGATCAACTCATAGGCCTCGACCGCCGCTGAAAACTCTTCCAGATTCTGCGCCAGAAATCCGCGAAAACGGGCAACGCGCAGGCTCTCGTCGCGGCGCATCAGCTCGGCACTGGCGACCTCCAGAGCATCGACCTCGCGCTTCTGGTCCATCAGGATCGAAACCAGATTGCAGGCGATCGTGATATCCTGCGGTCGCAGCGCATGCGCCTGTTCCAGATGCTGGGTCGCGGCGGAGAGCTCACCCGAGCGCGCGCAGATCATGCCGAGGAAGCCATGAAAGGCCGCCGGATCGCCCCGGCCGTCCTCGAGAGCCTCCTCCGCTACCGTCCTGGCGCGCGCGAAATCGCCCTCGCTGGCCGCTTGCACGGCCTGGTTCAGCATATCTCTGTCGTCGATCATATCGGAGGATAGTCCGGCCATCTCTTGCCCTCGTTCTGCAATATCCTTGCGCACCGATCCATGTACCGGTCCGGCAGATGAAGATGGAGGGTCGCCCCGCGGCAACCCCCCCAATTTCATGGATACGCCCGGTTTCAGAAGTCGAGCGTGACGCCGGCGAAGAAATAGCGTCCGAGCGCATCCCAGGTTGCCGGATAGGTGTTCCCGTTGCACGGACCGGTCGGGCACAGGTTCGGGGTTCCGCCTCCGCCGGAGGTCACGAGAGGCGGCTCCTTGTCAAACAGGTTGTTGACGCCGAGACGGAACTGGAATGTCTCCTGCAGATCGAACGACAGCACGGCATCGATATAGTTGAATGACGGGATACGGGTGCCGGGTCCGGCATGGTCGGTAAGCCCGCCGGGGTTCAGGGCGGCAAAGGAGGAGACGGTTTCGGCGGTCACCTTGCCGACATGGCGCCACTGGATCGACCCCCCGATGCCGGAGTCCGTGTTCAGCGATACACGGGCCTTGTGGCGCCAGCGCGGAAGCGGAGCGCCCGCATCCGATGTGCCGCCGACGCTGCAAGTCGGACCATAGAGGCCTGCGCAGTCATAGCTGACCTGGCTGCCGTCCGCGTTGGTGAGCCCATTTTCGACTTCATAGGAGTCGAGATAGGTGCCGTTCATCGAAAAGGAGATGGTGCCAAAGCTGACCGGTACGGAATATCGGCCCCCGACTTCAATGCCCGAGGTCTGGAGACGACCGACATTATTCGGCAGATCGACGGTGAAGCCGTTTGGCGTCAGCCACAGCGAGCCCGCGGCATCGCGGTTGATGAGCGCGCATGATTCAGGCGTGAAGGTCGCCGAGGCATTGGTGACACAATTGTTGAGCACGGCATCGACCCCGAAGGTGCGGATCGCATCGTCCACCTCGATATTGAAATAGTCGACGGTCAGCGACAGTCCCGGGATGAAACTGGGCTGGAGCACGACACCGGCCGTCCACGTCTTCGCCGTTTCGGGCTGGAGATCGGCATTGCCGCCGAGCAGGCCGTTATATTGTCCCGCCGGATTTGGCGTAACGCCCTGGCCAACCGTCAGGCCCTGCGCGAGACAGCCGTAATTGGTGGCGGTGATGGTGAAACCGGCACAGGGATCGTTCGAACCGCTCAGCCCGACCGCCGCCGTCCGGAACAGCTCCTGGATATTCGGCGCCCGCACGGCCTGGTTGTAAACCGCACGAAAGCGAATGTCAGGAACCGGTGCCAGTTCGGCGCCGATCTTGAACGTATCGGTATTGTAGGTCCGGTCGGCGCTGGTTTCATAATGCGACCGACGATAGCCGGCATTGATCTCTAACAGGTCGATAAAGCCGTCCTGAATGATCGGAATCTGCGTTTCGGCAAAAAACTCGATAACATCGAAACTGCCCGCAAGCGGCAGGGTTGCGCCGCCCTGACCGGTCAGATCACCGGTGGCAAAGGCGGTGTCGACCTTCAGCTCGAGCGTTTCCTTGCGCCATTCCCCACCGACATTCACTCTCACGCCATCCTGCGCCCATGGAAACACAGCCCCATAGTCTGTCAGGTCACCGGTAAAGGAGATATTGGCAACCTGCTCGGTCGTTTCGCCGTTCTGGAAGCCCGACACGTTGAGATAGTTGACCGCCGCCTGGCTCGCTCCGCCTTCGCCTGCGAACAGGTCATAGGGAACACAGTCCGTGTCGCCGGCGGTGATCAGCGAGCGGCAAACCACCTGTCCCTGGGTCGGGCTGCCGGGGCGATTGTCGGTCACAGCATCGAGCGCCCGGACCAGACGGGCGATCGAGAATTCATTGTCATAGACTTGCGAATATTCGACCTTGCCATATTGATAATAGGCATCGTAGCTCCACACATCCGAAATATCGCCATTCGCGCCGATGACGCCGCGATAGGTCGTGTGACCCAGATTGGAGCGACGCGGACCACCTTCCAGGTTGCGACGGAGAGTGAGCGCATAGCCCTGATTATAGGTTCCGCCCTGACCGTCCGCAAAATCGATCGGAGGCGCGGTCGGATCGGGATTGAACGGCGCCGTGGTCGCCGCCGGGAAGGTGCCGACATAGCCGCTGATCAGATTGTCGGTGTCGCAGATGACCGCTCTTTGTGCTGCCGACATCAGCGGGTTGTCGCAGTTCAGGGTCAGGGTGTTGCCGAAATTGCCCGACGGTGCGACCTGGGCCACGGTCTGGTTGTCCATGAACTGGAATTCCATATAGGGACGGAACGCGTCGCTGACCTCATATTTGACAAAGGCCCCTCCGGTAAAACGCTCGTCGGGACGCTGGAAATGGTTGAAGGGTGCGAAGTTGAAGACGCCCAGCCCGTTCACGAATCCGCGATTGGGCGCGAACGTGTAGAAGGTCGATGTTCCGGTGGTGACGGCGGTGTCGAACACCAGCACATTGCCATTTGGTGTCGTCGCTGAACCGCCGCAACGATTGGCTCCGCCGGCAACATTTTGCAGAACGCATGAGCTGAAGTCCCGTTCGGCCTGGGTCACCGCATTGATCTTGCGATAGCCGCCATAGATCATGAAATGACCGCGATCATCGGCAAATTTTGATCCGAAGGCAACCGTGGCATCGACCGAACCGCCATCAACCGTGTTCCCGTCGGGAAACGGAAATCCGCGGGCATCGAGAAACGGCCTAATGAACTGGTTGTTATTGTCGTGCTGGTAGACCCCATATTGGGCGTCGATCCGGAAGCCTTCGAATTCATCGTCGATGATGAAGTTGACAACCCCGGCAACAGCGTCGGCACCATATACCGAAGAGGCGCCGCCGGTCAGCACTTCAACCTGCTTGAGCATCGCGGCGGGGATGATGTTGATGTCGGCTGCCGAACCACTGGTCGGCGACGGATCGCCCGGGACGAGCCTGCGGCCGTTTATCAGCGTGAGTGTGCGGGTGGAGCCGAGGCCGCGCAGATCGACCGTCGCAGTACCGTCTGCACCGTTGGCGAGCGAGGATGCCTGGCTGGCGGCGACTGCAGGCAGCGAATTGAGAACATCCTCGATCCGCGTCGTGCCCTGCAGCTTGATGTCCTGGCTGCTGACCACCGCTACCGGAGACGAGGCCTCTACATCCGGGCGTGCGATACGGGAGCCGGTAACGACGATGAGCGCATCGTCGCCTGCGGCAGTCGTATCGGCGCTGTCGGCGTCCATATTGTCGGCATTGATATTTTGCGCAGCCGCTGGCGTTGCGATCAGCGCGAGACTGAGAGCGATAGGAGCGACGGTGGTTTGCAATTTGTAAAAGCGTGCATTCTTCATGGGTCGAGCCTTTCAATATCGACCTTGATGCATGAGTGGCCACTCATGCATCAAGGTCTGTTATGAAAGCTGCCCTTACAGCTTTGTTGGTGATTTTTATTAGCCACACAATTTCCGCCGCGCAAGAAAAGCTGTGGGATTGCAACCAAATATTTTTGCATTTGTAACTTTTCTGCAACAGTCCCGGACAGCGCGACCGCTGTCCCGTCGGTGGCTCCTTTATTATATATGATAGTCGCTAGCGTCGGAAAACAGCGCTTTTCCTGGTCTCGAATGCAGACGGGCAATCACAAATTAGTTGCAAGAGTTACAAACAGTTACATTGATCGACGTGGATTTACCGTTGGTCGAAGCCGGTCGAAGCCTGTCGACAAATGCATGGGGGTTTGTCGAAGTCCTGATGATTGTCGCGTTTGTTCCAAGTAATCAAAAATGACTGATCCAGATATTGGAGAGATAAAAATGACAAGATCAATATTCCCCCGAACAGTCTTTGCCGCAACTTGCGCGATATTGGTTGCAGCCGGAACATCCACAGCCGCCAACGCGCAGTGGCGCGAGGTGCGCACCGCAACCGTCGAATATGGCGACCTCGATTTGCTGAGCGACGAGGGCAAGACAACTCTTCAAGGCCGCATCGGAGGCGCGATCCGTTCCGTCTGCGGAACCTATGACACGCGCTCGATCAAAGACAGGATGGATCACAGCCACTGCTGAGAGGAAGCCAGCATGTCGGCGCGACAGGCCAGCGTGACGATCATGGCAGAAGCGACGGCAGGCAAGCTCAAGGAAACCGCCATGGTGATCCGCAGATAATTAGAGAAATACGAGAGCTGCCAACCCCAAATGAAGCAGCTCCATTTGGCCAAATAAACTTCGACAATGCCCCGGTGCCCTTACACCGGGGTTTATTTTTGTCTGGCCGTCCGGACATTGCGGCGCTTGCTTATCGTAGCGGGTGTCATAATAGGAGCGATGCCCGGAGCAGAACCCTATCGGCAACAATCTGGCCCAGCGCCCGGCCGGCTCCAAATTTGCCTGGCATCGCGAGATCCGGGCGGCATTCGCAAGGTCGTATTTTCATGAGCGATCAGCAGCGGCTGTCCGTGGTCCGGGGGACCGGAGCCCTCTTTTGGTCCAACGCTTATGTCCTGCTTTCCTTCACCGCACTTTTCTGGGCGGGAAACAGTATCGTCGGCCGTGCCGCGCGGGACCTGATACCGCCGGCCTCGCTTGCGTTCTGGCGCTGGAGCCTGGCGCTGCTGCTCGTGCTCCCGCTGGCCTGGCCGCATCTCAAGCGCGACTGGCCGGCACTCAAGGACAATTGGCGAATCATGCTGCTGCTCGGCGCATTGGGCATCGGCGCGTTCAACACGCTGCTCTACACCGGCCTCCAGTCGACAATGGCGCTCAACGCGATGTTGCTTCAGGCCGCCCAGCCTGCGCTGATCCTGATAGTGGCCGCGCTGCTCATGAAAGACCATGTCAGCGTTCGCCAAATCGCCGGTGTGATTATCTCGCTGGCGGGCGTTCTGGCGATCATATCGCAGGGCAATCCCGCTGCATTGATGGCGCTGGACCTCAATCGCGGCGATGCGATCATCGCCTTCGCGGTGCTGCTCTGGTCGGTCTACGCGGTCATGCTGCGCCACCGGCCGGACGTTCATCCGTTCAGCTTCCTCGCGGCAACCCTGATGATCGGGCTGGTCTGTATCGTCCCCTTTTATGCCGCGGAAATTTTCCGCGGGCATTTGATCATAGCCTCGCGCGAAAGCGCGCTGGCGATCGCCTATGTCGCCATTTTCCCGTCCTTCTTCGCCTATCTCTTCTTCAATCGCGGCGTCCAGCTGATCGGGGCCGCGACCACCGGGCAGTTCATGAATATCCTGCCGGTAATGGGCGCGGGGCTCGCCATGCTGTTTCTTGGCGAACGCCTCTACGCGTTCCACATCGCGGGCATCGGGCTGATTTTCACCGGGATATTCGTGGCGGGGAAGGGGGCTGCTTCTCCACCGCTCGCCAATGCCAAGGGCTAGGGTGATTCGCAGGGCCCGCGTTCCCCGCCATATTTCCGAACCGGCAAAGATCGTCACGAATAATGCTGACAGTCTGGCTGATGCGGTCTAAAATCCCTTGATGTACAAAATCCTGACCAGAAAACATAAGCCCGATATCGCGATTGATCTCGGCACGGCCAACACGCGGATCATGACGGCAGCAGAGGGGATTGTCTTTGATGAACCGACCCTGTGCTGTTTCTCCGGTGACACGGGTAGCAAAAAGCTGGTCGCCGCAGGGCTGGACGCGATGAAGATGCGCGGTCATGACACAAATGATCTCGACGTGGTTCGCCCGCTCAGCTTTGGCGTCCTCAACGATATCGACGCCACGCGGGCGTTTCTGGAATATGCCATTCAGGCGAGTATCGGCAAGCCGCGCAGAGGACGTCTGACGGCGACGATCGGGGTTCCGACCGACGCAACCAGCGCCGAGCGCAACGCCTTGATGACGGCAGCAAGAGATGCCGGGATATCGTCGGTCAGCCTGGTCGAGGAAACGATCGCCGCTGCGCAGGGCGCCGGCATAGAAATCGACTCGCCGACCGGTACGATGATTCTCGAATGCGGCGCGGGTCTGACCGAGGCGGTTGTTCTGTCTCTCGGTGGTCTGTGCGGTCGCGCCGCGATCCGAAAGGGTGGCGACAGTCTCGACCGGTCGATCATCGATCATCTCCACTTCAAGCACAAGTTCCTGATCGGTCAGAATATGGCGGAAGAGACAAAACTGACACTCGTCGATCAGATGATCGCGGACGCCGGAGCAAGCGGATCGATCGACGTCAAGGGCCGGAATATGACGAACGGCCTGCCCGAGACCCGGTCGATTCCGGCGCGGGAACTGGCAGCGCTGGTCGGCAGGCATATTGACGCGATCGCCGATATGTCGGCCAATCTGTTGAGCAACACCGCCCCCGAACTATGCGACGATATTTACTCGCGCGGCATCCTGCTGACCGGCGGCAGCGCGGCGATCAGCCTGATCGGCCAGACCCTGACCGACAGGATCGGGGTTCCGGTCGCGATAGCGAATCAATCAAAATCCTGTGTCGCCTTCGGTTTGCACAGCGGCCTGGTCCATTAGCCTTCGCGTAACCGATCCACCCGATTGACTTCACTGATCTCCGCTCCATCCTATCTTGCATAGGCCTTGACCATTCCTCTCGGGCGATATCGAGAATGATTGCATGGCCGGACCGTGCCGGAACCGAACGGATGTTGCGCATCGTTGGCGTCGCGCCGCCCGATGATCCGAATGCAACCCGGGACTGACGCCATGGAGAAAGAGCTTGCCCACTACCGATGCATCGCCAATGATGGTTCCGGCCTCTATGTCATCGAATATCAGCATTTCAGGATCGTGGATATGGACAGTGGCGTTGGGCATTATCCGGGCGCCCGGAGGCTGGTGACCGCCGATGACGAACCGGTTGGCTATATCGATGGAATGACGTTCGAAATCATCGATACCGGCGAACTGGTCCGTCGGCACAACTAGTCCGACACAGGGCTGCCAGAGGCGCGACGGCATTTGTCTGAATGGAATTTCCGGAGTAGAAAATGATACGATTTGTGGTTCCGATATTGCTGGTTGCGGCGGCGGCCCTGCTGGGCATCCTGCTTCCGGCCAATCCCTGGCTGATCTGGCTGCTGGTGCCCGTGCTCCTGGTCCTCGCCGTTGCGCTTTGGGATATGGTCCAGACCAGCCACACGCTGCGTCGCAATTATCCGGTCATCGCCCACATGCGCTGGTTTTTCGAGGATCTGCGTCCCTATCTGCGCTCCTATATCGTGGAAAGCGATCTCGACGGCAGGCCGTTCAATCACAATGATCGCGCGCTGGTCTATGCGCGGGCCAAGGGGGATATTTCCTCCCATCCCTTCGGCACCGAACTGAATGTCTATTCCGAGGAATATGACTGGCTCAACCATTCGATGATGCCGAATGAACGGGCCGCCGGCGAATTCCGGGTCGATGTCGGCGGGCCCCAGTGCAAGCAGCCCTATTCGGCCGCGATCCTCAATATTTCGGCGATGAGCTTTGGCTCGCTCAGCGCAAAGGCGATCGAAACCCTGAATCTGGGCGCGCAGAAAGGCGGCTTCTATCATGATACTGGCGAAGGCGGTTTCAGTCCCTATCACGCCAAACATGGCGGCGATATCGTCTGGGAAATCGGCAGCGGCTATTTCGGATGCCGCAGCGACGACGGCAGTTTCGATCCCGACAAATTCGCCAGGACCGCGGTGCTGGACCAGATCAAGATGATCGAGATCAAGCTCAGCCAGGGCGCCAAGCCCGGCAAGGGCGGGATGCTCCCCGGTGCGAAGGTTACCGCCGAGATTGCGAAAACGCGTGATGTTCCGGAAGGCAAGGACTGCATTTCACCCGCCGCCCACACAGCCTTTACCACCCCGCTCGAACTGCTCGATTTTGTCGAGCAGCTGCGCCGCCTGTCCGGCGGCAAGCCGGTCGGGATAAAATTATGCGTGGGTCAGCCGCACGAGATTTTTGCGCTGATGAAAGCGATGCTGCAAACCGGCATCAGGCTTGATTTCATTGTCGTCGACGGCGGCGAGGGCGGCACCGGAGCCGCACCGGTGGAACTGTCCGACCGCGTCGGCATGCCGCTCCGCGAAGGCTTGATACTGGTCAACAACGCGCTGATCGGCGCCGGTCTGCGCGGCGATGTCCGGCTCGCCGCATCGGGCAAGGTGATCAGCGGCGCCAGCCTCGCGATGAACGCGGCACTGGGTGCGGACTGGTCCAACGCCGCCCGCGGCTTCATGTTTTCGCTCGGCTGCGTCCAGTCCCTGCAATGCCATACCGGCAACTGCCCGACCGGTATCGCGACCCAGAGCGTCTCGCGCCAGCGCGGTCTGGTCGTCGAGGACAAGGCCGAGCGCGTGCACCGGTTTCAGAAGGAAACCGCTGCCGCTCTGCGCGATATTGTGGTTTCGATGGGGCTCGACAATCCCTCGCAAATCCGTCCCCACCATCTGCATGAACGCCTGAATGCGGTCAAATCCAGTTCGATTGACCAGATCTATCCGTTCCTCAAAGCCAATGCGCTGGTCGATACGCCGGACGCCACGCCATATGCCCGTTTCTGGGCGGCGGCGCAGGCCGAGAGTTTTCGGGCGCTCCCGGATATGCGCCAGACGAGCTATGACTGAGACGGCTGGACGACGACAGGCCTAGCGGAGCTGGCTGTCCTTGCTGCCCCGCCGGTTGATCCCGGCACTCTTCCGGTCCGCATCGCGAGCCGACTGGCAGACCACACAGGTCCGCGTGCCGGGCAGGGCGAGCCGACGCGCCTCGGGAATATCCTCGCCGCATTCCGCGCAATATCTGGCGGCTTCTCCCGACGGCATATCCGCCCGCGCGCGCTTTACCGCGTCGGATATCGTATCGTCGATCTGATCCTGCACCGCGCCATCGCGTGCCCAACCGCCAGCCATTTCTTATCCTTTGACCATCTTGTGATTAGTCTGTCAGATATAAGAATGGGATCGCCGCATTCAACCGGTCCCTGCTGCTGCATATTCCGTTGCAAACACACGATCATTCTCGCCCCCGATGATTCGTGACGCCATGGTTACGGATCGCCCGGCCGGCTCGATGAAGGGTTCCGGGCCCCTCGACCGGCGCCTGAATTTGCCTCACCATGGGCTCCTATAAAGGCGTGTCCACGAGATAGCGGATCGTCCTGCGATATATCTCCGTCGACTGGGCAAGCACCGACCGGCGCCAACCAGGGTCGGCGGGGATGAAACTGTCTATGGCCCGGCGTTGCAGGGCCCGTCGCTCGACATCGTTGATCTGGCCGGCATCGCTTCTCAAAAAGCGATCGATCAGCAACGCCCCGAACATCGTGTCGATATCGAAAGTCCCCCATTCGATTACCGCCCCCAGGATTTTTTTGTCCTTCCCGACGCGCAACGCTTCTTCCGCTGCGGAAATGACCAGACCGCTGTGCGAAATGGAAACGCCTTCTCCGTAAATATCATCGGGATTGACATGGGACGGGCCCCAGCAGTCCACCGCGCTCGCAAATGCCGACTTTTGTCCAGCCGGGTTCACAATGATGAAGGGTTCGCCAAAGTCTCCGATGCCGGTGTGCCAGTCGATGACAACGACCGATTGTGCCGCACCCCGGAAATCATCCAATAGGCGCAGCAGGCTCTTGTACGACCAGCTCGCTTCCCGTCCGCCATAGCTCAGCCCATCCGGGAATTCATATTGGCCCGCCGCAAAGCCCTTGAATCCCTGGGCAGTGCCCCATTCCTCACAATAGACATGAAAATTGGCGAGCGCTTTCTCAACCGCATTTTCCGAAGCGCCATATTGGGTCAGCAACGGATGCAGCGCACGGTAATTCTTGTTATGGGCGGGACGGATGGAGTGATCAAAACAATTGCGATTCACATCGACATTATTCTCGTCGCCCCTGGTAGAATGCGCCCAGCCGTAAGGATTGACCGCGTGCACCAGCACCACAGAGATATCGTCCGGCAATTCCGCCGGTCCGCCATTTTCCAGCCAGTAGAGAAAGGTTGCCGCACCTGCTGCCGCTTCCAGCCCATGGGTGCCGCAGAGGAAAATGCCGAGACGCTTCGCCCCTTCCGGCCCGAACCGCGCCACATCCGTGGCCAGCTCTTCCTGATGGGGTCCAAACTGGTCGGGGTGAACATAGCTTTTCACCTCGGCGCCAGCCTTGTCGCAAGCCGCAATGAAGCGGGCGCGCGCATCCTTGTAACTTGATGAAAAGCAGCGACCGACAGCAAGCTCGTCTGGCTGGTGGGGCATTATAATGTTCCTTTAAATCGAGCTGTTCGCAAAATTCAGTCCGTCTGGTCAGCCTGAAGATTCGAGAAAGTCCCGCAGGAGCAGGTTGAACCGCCCCGGATCATGCAGGAAGGGCGCGTGCGAGCTACCGGGAAGTACTTGGACTTCATCCTTCCAGAGATTGCCCCATTCGGCTTTCTCGAGAAAGTCGACCCTGGCCAGTGAATCATCCTGCCCTATCACGCAGGCGATCGGTCCCTGCCAGTTGGCGATGACGGATAACTGGTCATGGCCGCTTGTTCCTTCGGCCCAATGCGTTCCCATAGTTTCCCTGGCACGGCCATCGGTGCGGATGGCCGCCGTCGCGAAACATTCGGGGACAGGATCGAGAGACCCCACGGCATCCTGCACGAAATCAACAAGGTCCTGATCTGTCGCCTCCGCCCCCATCGCCGGCGATTCGAGCGCCCGGGTCTGGAAGGCTGCGGCAAAATCACGCGTGCCCGGCCCGACCGGCGGTGTGCCGACCAGCATGATCCCGGCGATCGTCGTCCCCCGGCCAGCCAATTCGAGGGCAATATTGCCACCCAGCGACCAGCCCAGAATGACGGGATTGGCAATCTCCAGTTCCGCCAGCAATTGCAGCACAAGATCGGCATAGCCGGGGATTGTATATTGGCGGGCCGGATCGGCCGCGTCGGAAGACCCGCCATGACCCGGCAGGTCTATCGCAAGAAGCGACCATTCGCCGCCCGAGAAAGCGTCAAACTGGCGATAGAACACCTCTTTGCACATGGAATTTCCATGGAGAAATACCAGATAGCGCGGTCCTCGGCGCACTTCCCAATAGCGCAGCGAAACCCCGTCGATCGTCGCTCTGCGCTCCTCTCCGACCCGCCTCAGGGCAGAAGCCTGTTCCGAGACCTCTCTATGTCCTGGTGCGCTCATTCATCCTGCTCCACCGCTATCACCGGAAATCATAGACGATACGAAACCCGAACCGGCGCGGCGGTTGGGTGATCGAGAAAGGCCGCGGATCTGCAAAGAAGAACGCGTTGAACACCCGCGTTTCGATGAATTCGTCCGTCACATTGTCGACAAACAGATCGAGCCGGAAATTTTCATGTTCAAGCGACGCCGTCAGGTCAAGCACCTCGTAGGATTCAACCGGGAATTGCAGATCAACATCCACACCGCTTCCCGAAAGAATATCGCCGACATGCCGAAAATTGGCGCCCAGCGTCAGGTCACCAAAATCGCCGATCGGAATGGTCGCCCGACCATATAGTTCAGCGGTCCATTCGGGCACGAAAGGAAAGCGCTCCCCGGACCGGTCCGCCCCCACGGTATCGAAATAGGAGCGATATGTTGCATCGGTATAGCCAACGTTGCCGCCCAGGGTGATCCAGGGCGACGGCCGGATCGCCATATCAAGTTCAAAGCCTTCGGATCGACTGCTGCCGGCATTGCCGACCGATGCCACCGGCAGATTCGGATCACCGTTGAGAAAGACGATGGTCGAAAGCTGCTGA
>TARA_R110001599_G_scaffold65648_5_pt1 | contig 12271 bp, 20 predicted proteins | sample TARA_R110001599 | Tara Oceans TARA_R110001599 (sample SAMEA4398360) | marine metagenome | biome: Polar Biome; feature: [MES] marine water layer (ENVO:01000295) within the mesopelagic zone...; material: water (ENVO:00002006), including particulate matter (ENVO:01000060) such as...... | reverse complement strand
AAAAAACACCAGTTATAGCAATTAGTTTATTTTGGTCTTTAATGGCTATATTCTATGTAGTAGGAATAATAGTATTAACAAATCACTAAAAAAACAATATGGCATTCAAAATGAAAGGCTTCAAGCCTCACGACATGTACGATAAGAAAAAAGCTAACACAGCAAAACAACACTCAGATCTTAAAGAGAAAGGATACGGACATAGTCCGCTAAAAAAAGATGACCCTTGTTGGGAATCACATAAAATGGTAGGTACTAAAAAGAAAGGTGGTAGAACAGTCCCTAATTGCGTACCTAAATAATACCGCTCAATTAGTTTAACCTAAAAGAGCGGCGTTTATTATCCTTCGCAAGAAGAGCACTCTAGTATATTCCTACTAAAGTCTTGAGCTGAGCTCTTGCTAAACTGGTAGTACAAGGTTTTAACTCCTTCCTCCCATGCGTACATATAAAGCTTATTAATATCTTTAGCTGAAACGCTAGGATCTATCATTAAGTTTAGACTCTGAGACTGATCTATATATCTTTGTCTTTGAGCAGCTTGTAGTACTATTTCTTTAGGAGATATTTCAACAAAAGACTTAAACACTTTTTTAGTAGGAAAGTCTAAATGTTGTACAGAGCCGTCTTTACTTAATATACTATCCCATACCTCCTCTGTATCTAAGCCGTATTTATCTAGCTCTAACTTTAAAAATGAATTCTTGTAAATAGTTTTTGTTTTAGCCAAGTCTTTAACAAAATAATTAGACTTAATAGGCTCAATACCCATACTGACAGCACCGTGAATAAAGGAGCTAGATTTTGTAGGTGCGATTGCCATAAGAGTTGTGTTAGCATAACCCTCACGTAAAGACTTATAACCCTTGCATTCGTAGAGCCATTTAGACGCATTCTCTGAGCGTATTTTAATTGTCCTGAATATTTCATTGTTTAACGCTTTAGCGTGCATAGAATCAAACTCTATCAGCTTTGACTGAAACAGCGAATGATAACCTAAAACACCAAGTCCTATGGCTCTATGTTGATTAGCAAACCTATGAGCTCTAGACAATCCAGGCAAGGTAGAAGACTTTGTCACGAACTCGTTCATGACCGCGTTTAAAAAGTGTGTATAGCACTCGATAGCATCGGTGTTCTTGATCTCATCCCAGTGCAATAAATTTATAGAACCAAGGCAACACACAAAGGAGTTGTAACTGTCAGTAGGTAATTGTATCTCAGAGCATAAGTTAGAGGCTGTAATATCTAAACCTAACTCTTTGTATGGTGAGTTATTGTTAGAAGTGTCTTTAAACATTATGTAAGGAAAACCAAACTCAGATCTTCTTTGAATAACTTTAGCCCAAACCTTACGCTTGTCAGTATCTCCAGCAACCATATCGCTCATCCACTCATCGGTTATGGTTATACCATACTGCAAGTTTTGTATAGGATTACCCTCTGTTCCAATATCTAAAAACTCTGATATATCTCCGTGCTCTATAGGAAGGTAAACAGCGCAAGCTCCTCTTCTAGCTTCTGACTGCTTACACACGTCTACAGTAGTGTCATACATTTTAGCGTAATGAACAGGTCCATCAGCTTTACCACCAGTTGATATACTAGTACCTCTAGGTCTTATGTTACCTAGAAAAGCACTAGTGCCTCCACCGTACTTAGACATCATACCTATCTCACGTGAAGCATTTAGTATACTATCTAAGTTGTCATCAATATTACTACCATAGCAACTTATAGGCAATCCTTTTTGCTTACCGAAGTTTATCCACACTGGAGTTGATAAAGAGTAATAACCCTTAGCCATGTAGTCTTCAAACTTTTGAGCAAAGCCTTTTATTTTTAATATTTTTTCAGCCGTATTTGCTATGTCTTTTATTCTCTGTTCAGGAGTTTCTGTTATATACCCTCTAGATAAAAACAGCCTTGACTCGTCATTAAGCCAGTAGTATCTTTTATATTCCATTAAAATAAATCATCTGCGGTTATACTTTTGCTTTTCTTATTGTAGTCAATTGATTTCTTATAAAAGAAATCTCCTTCTTTTGTCGCTGTAATTTCAACGTCAAACCATTTGGTACTAGCGATAGTCTGCTTGTTGATTTCAAATATAGACTCATACCCTATTTTATTTAAAGAATTATTAAACCTGTTTTTTATAAATTCTTTAACTGTGTCTTTGTCTAAGAAGCTTAACTCACCGCCTTGAAATATCCAGTCAAGAACTTTACACTCGGCTATATACGCTTTTTTACAAGCAGAAGTTATTAGTTGCTTAAAATCTTCGTCAAACCATTCAGGGTTCTCCTCTCTTATTATGTTTATTATCTCAGCTCCAAAATTACCATGGATCTCTTCTTCTTTAGACGTAGCTTCTACCACGTTAGATATGCCTTTAAACACGTTTTGGTGCTTGTTGAACGACATCATTATTAAGAACTGACTAAATAAACTTACATGCTCAATGAACAATGAGAAAAGTAGCACAGACTTAGTGTACATCTTGTTATCACGAGATCTAGTACCGTCTAGGTACTTAGTTAAGTATTTAATTCTACTAGCTATTGCAGGTACTTCGACTACAGTTTCAAACTCTTTTTCTAAGCCTAGTATTCTAATAAGCCTAGCGTAAGCATCTTTGTGCCTAACTTCTGACTCGGCGAACGTCATACCAACGTCACCAACCTCTGTTATAGGCATTCGCTTGTACATATCAGCCCAGAAAGTTTTAACACTAACTTCTATCTGAGCTATAGACAACATAGTCTTTTTTATAACATCTCGTTCGTAGTCCGTTATATTTACTTTAAAGTCTTGTATGTCGTCCGTGAAGTTAAACTCAGTGTCTATCCAGTAGGAATGCCTTATAGCGTCTTTGTAATCTAGCAGCTGAGGGTATTCATAAGGTAATATATTAACTCTTCCCTCGAATATATTACTCTTCATCTTCGTCGTTGTAAACTATTAAAGCTATATCAATACACCCAAAGTAAAGCACATGCGTGTTACACTCTTTAGCTGGATAACTTCTTATTCCAAATAATACTCCTGGTATCAAACCAAGTTCTAATGACCAATTGTTACTCATAGTTTCTTTCTTTTTTCTAAGATTATTTCAATTACTTTGTCGCACTCTTTTTGGTTTTGAGGCTTATAAAGAGTTACATGACTCATTTTGTGGTTTACATACCTCTTAAACATCTTCCACCTCATAGGGAAGCTCTCGTTAGCTCTACCCTTTGTTTCAATAATAAAGTCGTGGCTTATAAAATCAGGTGTGTATTTTATTGGTAATACTTTTTTACAACCTCTATTTACTAGCTCACCTTTGCCATTGGCTTGTCTTTCGTAGCTTTCGTTTTTAAACTCAAAACCTTCTTGCAATACAAAAGTACAACCCTCGTATTCAGATCGTATATTAGCTTCTTTTAAAGCACTGTACATATACTTTTCAAGACCTGAGGCGAAAGTTATACCATCGTAAGTTACTTTTTTAGATCTTACTGGGCCTTTGTTTTTTTTAATCTTTTTGCGCATCATACTTACTGTTGTTGAAGTCTATAAGATCAACTAATTCTTCTCTAGCTGACTGTATGTAAAGTATAGCGTCCATAAGCTCTTCTTGCACGTCGTTTAAATAACCAGCTAAGTCTTTAAAACCTTCAACTCGCTCTTCATGAAGCGTTCTACCATACTTTGTAAAGCCTTCATCTGATCTTTGTACGAACTTTTTTACTACTCTTTCTACTACTGGATCTCTAAAGTCTATAATCTTAGAAGATATATTATGTAAATCTGCATTTGTACCGCTTTTAGCGTTGTGTATTTCTCTACTGCTCATTATTTAGGTTTTAAAGATTTATATTCTTTTTTAGGGGTTATCCAACCTGTGATTAAAAAACAACTGTCCCACTCATTGATAAAAGTCAAAGTTTTTCTTTGTCTTAGAAACTTCATGTTCTCAACTGTAATGTATTTTCTAGGTATAACCTCTTGCTCTTTAGTTATTTTTAACAAATGTTCCATTTACCATCTTTCCTTCTCGGTTTTTAATTTCGTTGTAAGCAGATCCTATACAACTCTCTATCTCTAATCCTTCTAAGTGAGCTAAGTTAGTAAGTACTACAACCATATCGCCGATTGCATCTACTATCTCAGGCTTATCTTTGTCGAGTAAAGCTTTAGCTAACTCACCCGCTTCTTCCATCAGCTTAACGTACTGAGTATGAGAATTACCGTCTTTGTATATACCTCTTACCATAGCCCAAGATCTTATCTTGTTGTACACATCAGGCACAAAATTTGCTGCATTAAAGTCTATATCTATTTGATCTTTACTAGACAATACGAATTCTTGGTAAGCTTTATTATATACATAGCATCTCTCTTTACTGAACTGAGACGTGCAAGCGTTTTTAACTAACCAGTCTATATTTTCAGGAACTATCACAATGTCTCCGTGCTCTGTTTCAATGCACATGTCTAAGTTATCCATTAACTGACCTTTAAGCTTGTTTTTAGGGCAGTTAAAAGTTACTGTTTGTTCTGTTACGTTTACTTTCATAGCTTTTTTATTTTTACCGTTTAAGTTTTCGTATAGTACTTGATCGACTTTATAGCCATAAGCTATTTGAAGTTCTTTCTCCATTATAGAAGCTACGCTTATTTCGTCAGTAGAATATACTATGTGGTATTCTCCTTGTTTATAGCCTTGCTCTTCTTCTATACGTTTCTTAGGGTACATGGTAACACCTATTTTTTTTCCTGGTATGTGATATACGTGGTACATATTTTTATAGTTTATCGTTATACAAATGTAAGTTATGTGCGTGATGGTAATACCAACCTATTTCAATTCCTAGCATTGTTGCTACTAGATCTTGTAGGTTAGAAAATTGATACTGGTCGTTACAGAAGCCATACCATAGATCGTTTGAACGCATGTATACTGACATACATAGCTTGTTTTCTATTATAGTAAACTGTACAGCGTAAGTACAAGGCGTATCATTACCGTATTTATTAATTTCTTTAGCATCGTATATACTTATAGCTGCCTGCCTAGTGTTAGGGTTTGCTGCTAGCATACCTACGACATGAATCAATTGCTTGTTACGTTTCCACTGATAACCGTAGTTTGAGTTAACTTCACCACTACTATCAGCCATACGTTTCCATATTGCTGGTACTTTACCATATATCTCGCCTAACTTACTTATATTAGGATCGCCAGATAAATACCATTGCCATTCAGCCTCAGCATAATCAAAACTCCAGTTACGCTCAGTATTAGTTATTTCTTTTAATGCAGGGTTATCTAAATAAAAACCTACATTAAACAGAGCTTTAGTGTCTCCGAAAGGTACACCCTCTGTTATTATCTTATTATGATAATACTCATAGGCTTGGTTAGCCATATCAAATCTTTTCGCCATTTTTATTGTGTTTGTTATAGTAATACTCGCAGTATTCGTACATCTTAGCTAATGCTTCGACACCTTCGTACTGATTTGGATCTATAGAGGTTTTATCTTTTAATATAATTTCTATTTTCCACTTATCAGCAGTATCCCAGTCAGGAACAACGCAAACGCCTATACGGTTTTTTATGCACCATTCCCAGTGTTTAACTTGAGTCGTATTAGCGTATACGTAAGGAACTTTTCTAGACTTATCTTTAGTCTTTTTCCTTTTCTTTTTGAATGTTATTCCCAAGGCATTGCTTCCGCAGCAGCTGTATCAGATGCTAAAGGTAGAAAGCAACCAGACTTATACTCCCATTTAAAATGGGCTTCAGCTCCGTTTTCACCTAGATTTTGAAACTTTACTTTGAGCACTTTCGCTTTAACTGTTTTTGCTTCGTAATCACGATGAACCAAAAGGCCATGATAACTAGCATCATACCACTCGCCTCCTCCTTTGATATTGTACATAGTAGGTTCTTCAATTTTTCCATCTTTGTCTTTGTACATTTTAGTAGGGTGAGCTACGACTATAACTAGTACGTCATATTTTTTAGCAAAAGTCTCTATCTTCTGTAAATACTCAAGAGTGTAACGATTGACATCATCTGAGCTAGCATTTATATCTCTCACTTTGTTAAATGGATCTATAACAAGGCATTTTATGCCTTTACGTTTAACTAATTCAGCACCTTTACGTAGCACAGCTTCTAAACTGTACTTATCCATATCTATAAAGTAGAAGTTGTCGTTTACGTGCTCAGTAACTTGATTCCATTTATCATTGTCAATATCGCTAGCGCTAGGCATGTCTTGCCATACTTTACGCATCAACTTGTGAGCATGTAGAAATGTAGGTTGATTCTCAGGCGATGCAAAAGCTGTTTTCCAGTTGTAGTTTTTGTTATAACCTACAACCATTTGATCAACAAAATCAGACTTACCACTACTTGGTATGCCAGTAACAGTTATAAACTGACCAGTATACGTTGAGAATATATTGTCAAAGTTTTCTATACCAATTTGAAAGCCTGGTTTAAAACCATTCTTAACAAAGTCTTTAAGCTCTTCTTCTACATCTTTAAGTGTAGACACACCTTCAAGAGGTACAGGCTTAGAAGATTCAATAACTTCTTTTAAGTCACTCTTACCGTACTTAATTAAAAAGTCGTTAGCATCCTTACAATCTTTAAAGTCAACTAAGTAGCAAACTTCAGCTCCTAATCTACGTATAAACTCTTGTTTTAAGGCTTGACCAGGTTCATCAGCGTCTACAGCTAAAACGATCTTAGTTTTGTCTTCAAAGTAATCTATACAGTTGTCTAGGTAATCTAGATTGTTACTATTTAACGTAGCACCGTTAGGTACAGATACTACATTTTTAATACCAGCTTCATGTAATGCTAGAACATCCATTTCGCCTTCAACTATAATACAGGAGTCGTACCCAACAACACTATTGATGTTGTAGAATATTTTCTCAGCCCCTTTATATAGCTTGAAATTTTTACGACCGTCTCTATACTTAACGTTGATCAATTGATCACCCATAAAGTAATTGAACTGTATCGTATTCTCAGTTTTTCCTGTCTGAGGCATAAACTCTTGACCTTCAGTTACTTGAAGATCAATTAGAGTTTGTTTAAGTATACCTCTTTTAGTAAACCACTCTTCAACCTGTGTGGTATGCGTATCGTTTGCAATTATAGCTTGAGGTCTAACGTAGACTTTTTCTGAAGCTCCTTTGCGTTGATACGTATGCAGTTGAAAACTAGTATCACAGTTGTGACAGGTACCAAGACCACGTTCCCAATCATAAGAAGCACATTTTGCTTTTTGGTTTTTGGGTTTTCTATCAGCAGAGCACAAAGGACAAACTCCTTGTGTCTTACCTGCTTCTAGAACATATTGATTGAATTTATCAATCAAGAATCCATTGATCTCTGTATTCTGCATCATCTAACTAAAATGGTAGATCATCATCAGTAGCTTTAGCCGCTGATTGTTTAGGTGGCATGTTGTCTTTAGGTGCAGCACTTACGTTGTCACCGTTTGTCCACACTACTTTTACATTACCAAGATAAGTCTTTTGCGCTTTAGCGTCTCGCTCATCTTTAGTTTGGTCAACAACAATTGGACCTTGGTTGCCGAATTGATCAAGATCATCGTTTAAGGTAATAACGATAGGTAAATACTTACCTTTTTTACCTACGATAACTTTGTCTTTTGGAATCTCGCTGAGATTAATTGAGGCTTTAATAATACTTGCCATAAGTGAAAATATAATTGATTAGTAATTAAATAAATACATGTTTATTATCTAAAAGCAGTCGTATTCAGTTTGTGTTAAAGTGTGTCTGTTTTTAAATATTGTTTAGGATCAAAGTTCTTGTTATTGAAGAACAAATCATATTGCTCGCTAGCTTCTTTAACTTTCTTCTCTCCTCTTTCGTAAAACTGTGGTGAGCAGTCGAACAAACCAATCTGATGAGTAGTTTTATCAATCACTACAAATAACATTTCGTAACCAAACAACTTGCTGTAAATGTAGGATTGACTGTCATAGTTGTACTTATTAGCACTCCATCTAAACCGCTCTAAATCTGATGTAGTTTTCAAGTCTATAACTAACTTCTCTTCATGATTGATTATGTCCGCTTTGCCCTTCCACTTGTTTCCAAATAATTCTACTATATTAGGCTCTTCAAAAATATTACCTTTAGTGTGTATTAAAGATCTACAGACATCGTTTTCTAAGACAGTATCTATAAGCATTTGAGCATTATCAGCCTCTGACTTTAGTAAACACATTTCGCCTCCAGATAGCTCTTTGTATAGCTTAGTATTTCTGTTACTAGCTTCTACTATCTTGAAAGACTTAAGCTTCTCAGGTTCTAATATAGCTGTGTGAAAATAACCGCCAACCAGAAATGCTGGGATTTTCTTTTGGGGCTCATGTAAAGATAACGGGTTGCTTAGTAGCGTTGATATATTAGAGTTACTCAAATATTGCTGTCCAAACTCTCCATAGTAATCCTCATCACTTCTTAGTCGGTCGATTGTTTTTTTATCCATTTTATCTAGCTTTTATAACTGCTCTTAGTATTTTACGCTGAGCTACTGTAACTTCATACTTAGTCTCAATAGCACTTAAATCACCACCACTAGATATATAGTCGGTAGCTTTCTGCATTTGATCTTTTGTCATCTTTGTTTTAGCTGCTGCAACTTGACTAGCTTTACCGTGATTGTTAGATGCATCCGCATCCTCTGTATCATCAATTAATAAAAGATTACCTAAAGCGTATTTCTTGCCATAAGTAGACGCAGCACCAAACTGTTGAGAAGTCTGCATACCTTTCTGGTTAAGATCAACACCTACAATAGACGACGCGTGTATAGCACTTGTGCCATCGCTAATAGTGGCAGTTGTCTTGATCATTGGTACAGGCTCTATACCTATAACTTCTTCTGTAGTTGTAATATATACTTTGTGTTCAAGTAGAAAAGGCTTTATACCTTCTAAGATGTCTTCTGCTTTACGGAAGTAGTACTTACCGAACGAGTTGTACGAAGATTTTTTCGCTTTTAATTTGGTCTGAATATCAGCCAACTTTGTAGTTAGTTCTGTCATTGGTTTATGGTTTAATTGTTAATTATAGATACTCTGACAGTTTAGAGTAATCCATCACTTTTTTTAATTTCTCTATAGCTTGTTTCTTTAGTTGAGAAACTCTCACGTAAGACGATATACCTTTTATACCTAGTAGCTCAGCTATTTGTTTAGCTGACTTTTTCTTACAACCTAATCCAAAACTATATCTTATTATGTGAAACTCTTTATCATTTAAGTGCTTGAGCATCATATTTAATATCTTCTGATGCAACACTTCTATTTTTAAAGGGTCTTCAGATTCATCTTCAAACTGTGCATACATGTTGTCTCCTACTTTTTCATCAATACTAACAAACATTGAATTATAGAACATAGCTTGCTTGTCCTCATCAACTTCGAAACCTTTACGTATGTCATTTAGCTTATGCTCTGGTATACGCATAGGTGATCTATTTATATCAGTGCCTCTTCTTATAGCTCCTCTAATACGTTTAGATAAAAAAGATTTTATAGTCTTTTCAGGATCGTCAGAACTAGTTATAGTTTGCCACTGTATTTTATCAACAGCTTTTATCAACCCTATATTACCTATACTTATTAGGTCATCTATATTCATAACTCCAGACGCTGCGTCAGAAGTTGAAAACTTCCTAGCTATATTCTCTACCAAAGGTAAAAACTTAACTATCAACTCATCGCGTGTGTACTCATCCCAGAACTTCCCATCTGATTGGTTGTTCTTTATATCTGACTTGTACCTACGGTAGTTTTTGTTATTGCGAGCTTTCATTACTGTACGAATATAAACTTTTTCATTAACTTATAGCTGTAAATTCAATAATTCTTTTTCTTTTTTTAATTCATGACACATTCGTCGATGAATAGTCCTAGTTGTAACGTTTAAGAGCTCAGAGATCAACTGTATCGTTATCTTTTTATTATCGTGATGCAAACGTATCATAACATCATAGACATCATCAGACGTGATCTTTTTCGATCTACCTATTAGTTGTCCTACTATAGATAGTTTCTCTTCCTTAGTCAGTAGTGTGTCCCATTTGAATATAACTTTTCTTGATTTATTAACTGGTGGTTTATCTAAATCACACATGCTAACTTCGTAGCATATACTATCTAAAGTATTTTCAGGTATTTTAAAGCTAACAAAACCATGTTCCATCACTACTATGTCTTTAGCTAAAACTCTAAACTGATCTTCTGCTAGTTGAGGGTTTAAATACCATATAACTAGTAGATGCCATTTTAAAGATCTATACGATGTTATTTTAGCTTTTGACTGAAACAGAGTATAACACTCATAAGTACCGTTTTCAAAGTACATATAGTCTTTATTCTGAAAGTCAGGGACATCGTTTGTGGGATTTCTTTTATATACTATGCGTTTACTGTTAAGTATGCTTAGTCTTCGCTCGAACTGTGACATTAGCCTGTTATTATTTATATTAGCTAGCTATTGTCATAGTTTGATCTTTAACAGGTTTTAATGTCTGTACAATAATCCTTTTTTCCTTATCATGGGAAAATTTAATTTTATTAAATTCTTTAATACGTTTCTTTAGGTCTGGTTTCATATGTGGTTTCTTTTTTAAGGTTTGCAATTGCTGATTTATCCGCTATATAATAATTCCAATAAGCTTGGACGTAACAATCGTGTTTATATTCATGCTGGTATTATCTGTTGGTCTTCGTATTTAGTTTGTGTCAGTGCTTGTTTAGTAGTTCTAGTATTTCTAATAAAGATTCGTGTCTGTGATTTTCTTCTAACACTACTTTATATACGTGCTTCGAAGATATTATCTTAGATACTTCGTGTATTGCTGAGTAGTTCTTATCTTTAAGGTCTACTTGCTGTCTGTCTCCACAGAATATCATTATAGACTTTTTCCCTAGCCTGCTGAGAGCCATTTGGAACTGTGCTCTAGTTAAGTTCTGAAACTCATCAACTATAACTATAGAATAATCAAAAGTACGTCCTCTAAAATGAGCTAACGAAACTAGTTCAATTTCTTCGTTTTTAGCCATATTGTCTAGTTTTTCAGGTTTGTTATATACCTTACGCATGTTAGACATTATAGGAACAAGCCAAGGCTCCATCTTCTCTTTTTCTGAACCTGGTAAAAAACCATTGTCTTCAGTTGAAACTGTAGGTCTAGTAATAATAATCTTATTATACTGACGCTTAAAGAACATGTCAAGAGCTATTTGCACTGCTAAAAGTGTTTTACCACAACCAGCATTACCTACAACAAAGTTGAAAGGGTGCTTTATAATTTCTGATTTAGCTAGCTTCTGCTCTTCTGATAGTGTAATAGAAAACTTTATACTGTTCTTCGGTTGAGTTTTACTCTTGTTTTCTTTTTTATTCAAGGTTTTCTACTATTTTAGTTAAACGTTCAATATGAGCCTTTATTAAATGACATTTCTCATATTCCTCTCTTTCCTCATACAAATTACTAAGCGTCATCAGTCTAGCTAATTCTCCTACAACGTGATCGTCATCTCTGTCAGCATACCAGATCATGTCATCTCCTTCGAAAGGTTCTGTATCTTGCTTTGGATTCTGTACCCCGTATATTCTTTTAACTATCTGGTCAGCTATTTTATCTGCTAATTTATCAAACTGCTCGTCACTAATATCGTCCATGTTATTCGCTGTATTTTTCTATAAGATCACTTGGAGTACCAACAAATATACACGAGTAATCTTTGTTACCACCTTGCGGCTCTAGCTGCCCGCAGGTTGGGCAGAAAGACTGTTTTAATTTCCATATACTTATAGATGTCTCTTTATCAACGTGTTGCCATATGTAGTATATAAACTCTATATTACTGCGACGCATATCTAATCGATCTATTTCTAAATCAACGTTTTTACCATTTTCATACGAGTCAGCAATGTCCATACCTAATGAACCGGGATTACCGTCGTAGTGCCTATAAAACTGTGCGTGTATAGCACTTTGTGGAGGGTGCTCTGAAAACGACTGACCTTTTTGTCTAGTTGCGAATTTAATTTGTGCTGGAGTACTCATAGTATTTGTTTTGCATTAAGTTTATTAATTCTCTACCGTCTCTAGTATGAAAGCCATAGCTATGTGACATACCATCAGAGGTTGGTCTATTAGCTAGTAACAACTCCATTAGCTCGCGAGTTGCTATTTCTGTATGATTA
>TARA_R110001599_G_scaffold162606_2_pt1 | contig 12286 bp, 24 predicted proteins | sample TARA_R110001599 | Tara Oceans TARA_R110001599 (sample SAMEA4398360) | marine metagenome | biome: Polar Biome; feature: [MES] marine water layer (ENVO:01000295) within the mesopelagic zone...; material: water (ENVO:00002006), including particulate matter (ENVO:01000060) such... | reverse complement strand
TTATATAATTCAATGCGTTTCTTAAACTTCCACCAAGCACATTCCTTGTACTGATTTTTGTAGTCCAATGCCATATTTAAAAATGTTTCTTCTCTTTTATCCGCACGTTCACTCATTCATCTTTGGTTTATACATTTTATCCCAATCTGTTTTTTTCATCCACTTAGAAGTATGGTCTGAGAATACCATATTATCAATGGTTATTATATTTGTGCCACAGCCACAAGTACATTTTTCTTCTTTGCTCATCTTATTTATTTAGGTTTATTAATTATCTTAGAATTGATGCTTGGCAATTAAGCTAGCGCGTTGTGCTTCTTTAAAGTCTTCAACCACACCACGCAACATTGGTTCTGGTAGGTCATGCAAGTCGATCCACATATTACCTATTAGAACCTTAAGGCGTTCTGGATACACAATACATCTTTTGGCTTCCGGCATATCATCGTTATCAATGAACCACTGGTTGAAATCGGTTTGGTCTAGCATTCTTATTTATTTAGGGTTAGTGTTTCTTGACTGGATACGTAAATCTCTTTCTTATAAGGACCAAAGACGACCATACCATCGAACTCGGCCTTAACCTCATCCTGGGTCTTTCCATCTCGGATCACCTCTTGCGATTGACCACCATTCCAACAATTTACAATATTAAAAGCATCTACCGTTTTAAACATATCTCTCTTTTTCATATCTCTCTTTTTGATTACATTATAAATATAACCATTTCCGGTGACATATGACAATTTATTTCCAACCATCCAACCCTGGATAACCATCTTGCCAATAAATTTGCATAAGTTTCAGTCCCTTTGATTCTAATTTGGATTTCCAACTTTTGTAATCGTTCAGACTTACGAACTTATCAATACCAAATTTGGTCTTACTTTTATCTTTCAGATAATAGGTGGCTGTTCTAGTCATAATTCATGATTTTTCTAATATTTCGTTTAGCCTTGTGTAAATTTGATTTGGATGTTCCGACACTAATACCAAGTCGTTCGGCTATTTCCTTATGGCTCATTTCTTGCATGATGTACATATTGAAGATTTTACGATAAGCTGGACTTAGTTGATCCATTGCTCCCAGTACATCCAGTCGGTTTAAGCTGATCTCTGTATACTCAGTAGTATCAGCAATTGCATTATTAATCAAATAATCAGTTACTGGTGTAAATTCTACCTTTTTTCGCCTAACTGAGTCAAGTGCATTATTAACTACGATTCTATGAATCCAACCCCCAAGTGAACCACCATTAAACATATCCAAGTTGGCAAATATCTTTATAAAGGCCTGCTGGTTTAGTTCTTTGGCAGTATCTAAATCTTTAGTGTACCTATGACATACAGATAGCATTTTTCCATAATAGTCTTTGTAGACTTGATTTTGCATCCGCCTATTATTATTAATACAGCCTGTTATTAATGTTGTTTCTTTCATCTTTGATATATTTTAAGCATTTGTGCAATTTCCTTTAAAACATCATCAGGAAAAATATCAGTTGGGGGCATATCATCAACCAATTTAATAATATGCGGTTGAGGATAACCATTTGGCACTTCTAATTCTCTTTCAAATAAGATGGCATCCAAAACACCAGGAAAATCTTGATAAGCTCCAATGCCCCAAATAACTCTATAAATAATTTCTTGACTCATTTTATTATGATTAGTTCATTTCACGTAAAATCACTTACAATTTCTTTTTGATTATAGTAAATATAACCATTTCCAGTGACATATAGTACAGTCTATATCAATTAACCATATTTTACTCATCTTCTTTTTTGATTCTTTCAAACTCTACACCCTTTAAAAATGCTTCCTGTTTATCTTTTTGAATAATATTATAATGATAAACATCTCTCTTTGCATCTTTATTAATTAAATATAATTCGTTCTCTATGGGATATAATTCCTTTGCTTTTTCACTAGCTTTCATCTTCTGCATTTCTTTTTTTATCATGGTGGATATTTTGTCTTTCTACACGATATAATTCAAATGCTATTGGATCTAGTACACTAAGCTTATTAAAGTATTTCTCAATTCTTTGGTCCATTATTCTACCATTATGTAAATCTACATCAATAATTTCATTAATCTTAAATAATTCGTCAAGTCTTCCTTTAAGATATTGTATTTCTCCGTATTTGCGCCAATCTTCAATTTTCATACTCATATTTTTTGGTCATATACATTTGATCGGCCTATATATTTTTTAGTCATATACATTTGATCTGCATAAACATTTTTTCTTTTAGGATAATGAAAATGTACAATATGAAAGATGTAATCATCCTTTATCATCGCTTCGCGATAATCATGCATTTTAATGTCCCAGTGTTCTAAAAAGTATTCGGTTTTTTCTGCATCGGGAAAGATAATACACATGTTCCATTCTTTAAAGGTTGCATTATGATGTGCATTAAAAAAATGTCTATTAAATTCTTGCGTACCAATAGCTACAGTATTACGAGTTGGTTTTGGTGCAGTATCATTTTTTTCACCAATAAATTCTACATTCCAAAGAGTGATTTCATTGTTAACAGTATAGCTCATTTTAAAGTAAATTGTTTATTTAATATAGCATAAAAACGTACATTTTGAAACTCAACTAAGTATTGATCTGGATTAGGCTCTTCCCATATAATTTTACCAGCTTCTCCCTTTTCAATAATTAAGGTATCGCCAAAGTAATTCATTGTGCTTTTATTGTTCCATAAAATTTCTGTCCCTTTCATTATGTCACCTAAGCAATTATTGTACAAATATAGTACCGTGATCTAATAAATTATCAATAATAGCATTTCCTAACATACCTGCTAATGCTAACGGAATTAAAGCAACTACAACCAGCGCACCATCTTCTATAAAATGTGGAAGTGTTTCGGCATTACTGTAAAAAAAGTTACTTTCAATTTTATCATAAAATGAATCTTTTATTTCCCAATAAAGATCATAATCACCCGAATTTGAAATCCTTAGCTCGTTTAACGATTTATTATATTTTGTCATAGCTTGATTTTCTAGCCATGATTCTTTGTCGGTATATCCTGTTTTCTTATATAAAATATAATTAAAAAGCTTAGTACGAAGTAATCCAATAACTGCCAAATTTAAAAGAGCGATTGCCATAAAAAGTGAAAGAGCTACTATTACTAATAATATTCCTGCTATAAATTGTATCATGATGTCCCTGGATTATATTGTGTATATGTTAATAAAAGTTCTTCATTTTTTTTAATATCATTCAATGTATGTAACTGCCATTCCACCGGTGTCGTTGTTATATCCTGTAGTAATTTACAGTTGGGTACCTCGCTATGGTTTATAAATCCACCTAATGGTGTACGAACTATTTTATGACTATCTCCAGACATATCAGGCACAGCATCAAAATCTAAATAATAATGTGTAATACCTAAACAGGTTCCTTTTGGTATATCCTGTGTAGTGAACAGCCCCAATTCTCTTCGGCCGGTTTTGCTTGATAAGCCGGATTCTTTAATCGTGAGACTATCTGGCAGTGGTCTGTAATGTTCTTTGCTCATTTTAGTTGGTTAGTTTTTAGTTTGCGAAATATTCCCATTTATATTCAGTGTCAAATGGAATTCCATTAGGTCGATGAAATTTTGCAGCTTCCAAAGGACATTTAAAATCTGCAAATGTGTCTATTAAATAAATGGTATTAGTTGATGGGCATGTATATTCTAACCAACAATATGGTTGATTAGGTATTTCTTTGCTGTCCATTAAAAATTCATAACTATCACTAGTTCTATATAATTTTAATGTTTCAGTATAACCTTCATTATGGTGGATTTTTTTAACTGCATATAAATCAGCATTAAGCATTTCCAATAATCTTCGATCACCATAACGTTCTCTTATAATAAAACACATAACAGCTTTTACATCTTCATTTTCTTCATTAAAAAATATGCTTTTTGCTTTTTTTAAATCATCACATGCTTCAAATATTTCAGCTTCGATAAATCGATTTGCTACGTAATACTGCTTGTAACCATCTAAAAATACCACTGATGGTTCATCAATTGAATGTAATCTGTTTTCTTCATCGTGATTAAGTTTAATGGGCATTTTACTCACTATACATAATCCTTCAAGCTGTATACTCATAAAGCATCCGGATTCTATAATCTCAACCATCACTTTAAATCGTTCCAGTAGATCTTTATCTAAGGTTACACCTAATTTTAAAAAGGTATCATAAAATGCGAGCCACCCTAGATCACTATAATTACCATAATTAGAAAACATTGGAATGGAAAAGTACGTAAAGACATTTTCAGTTCCTGCTAATTTGTTGGCTGTTATTTGAGCTGCATGCGGACTATCAACTATAATGACATCAGGTTCGATCAAGCCACACATAGCATAAAGTGACTTGATTGCTTTAGTACAGCGTTCTTTACTAAATGTGGTTGAATCGTAACCAAAAAATTTATTGAGCCATTCTTTTTTATTTTGCTCAACTATAATTTCTTGTTCTTTTGTTAATTGTTCTGTCATACAAAAAATATAACATAAAAAATAAACTTAGAAACTTTTTGGATCCAGCTTTCTCAAAAAAATCTTTTCTGTTTAATTAACATACTTATACTTATATCTGTTGTATATTTACCTAATCCATATAAATGCATAGCTATATAGTCACAAGGATGATTATTGCTTTCCTGTATGGATTCTATTTCTTTACAAATTTTAAATTCCATTGGTTTTTTAATTAAAAATTCAATGTAAAAATCTATTTTTTTCATAATTACATAACATTAATAGCAATAATGCTAGGTAGATTAGTCTGTCCAAAAGGTGACCATAAATCTGGCATTATATTCATAAATGTTTTAGTATAATTTAATGAAGAAATAGGTTGATCCTGGTTTACAATATTACATCTAAAGTTTTCGTAAATATTTTCGTATTTACTGCTAATTTTGTTACTAATAACTTTAGATGTATATGCTGAAATTTTATTTTCCATTAATCCAATACTTTATCAAATGAAGCAGTAAGTGGGTCTGCTTTACGATGTATACCTACAAAAAATGTTTTGCCACTAGGTATAGTTGAGTGTCTATGATCTTTTTTAGGCAAGATTTGTGCTTCGTCCATTGTTGCACTTCCCAGATACTCTTTTAGTGAATGGTTAAGAATACAGTCACTTTTTGTTTCAATAACTACACCATCTTCTACATCATATTGATCATAATCACCAAAAAGTGCATGAAATGATCCACTTCTTTCAGATTCTGCCAAAAATTGTTTTTTAACGGGAACTGCATTTGCAGGAATTTCTTTAATTTCAAACCATTGAGTATCACCTTGGTGACCGTATTGTTTAATAATTTCCATATTATATTTCTACTAAATTTAAATTTTCTATTTCTGCCAACTTAGATATTTTTCCACGTACTTCCGTTAATGTGGTCTGATTTTTAAATTTCCCATCTTGATAAATGACTTGTAGTTCACCACTATCTTCTTGTATTTTAGTACACTGTGTGATTGCTTCATACTCTCCATCTATTTCAATTACCTTTATTAAACCCTTTAGACTTTTCTTGGTTCCATCATCTGTTATTGGATCTTTATAGATTTCGTAACCCTTCCCTTCACACTCAAACCAGGCACCTTTAGCTGCAAATCCTAAAGTATCTCTAGTATTCATTTGATACGTAAAACTACCAACACCCAATACAATATTTGTAGAAGCAAATCCCTTTCTAGCTAAACGAGTATAAATTTGTTCTTGTCGCTCAAGTGTAATAGAATCGCCGTATATAGCCCCTATGTGCTCGTCTAAGAGCTTAAATCCTAATTTATTAGTTGTACCACCAAAAATGTCCCAGAGTAGCTCTACTAGTCCCTTATAAGATGGATGATTAATATCTGTATTTGCAGGTATCTCATCATCATTTAATGAATTATATCCACATATAATATCAACAGGATCACCAGAATCCGGACGTATTACTATTTTTCCATCACGATTCATAATTTGTTGTTTAAGGCTTGGTAAATATTCAGTAACCAGTTTCCATAAATCAAAAGTATCGGAAACGAGACTGAGTATTCCAGATGGAAATATTTTTATCCAGTCTGCTATCATTTGTTCTTCGCCTACAGTAAAGATTTTTGTTGTACTAACACTATGTTCACTAGCATTAACTGAATTAATAGCTACATCAGTTTCACCATAAAAATATCGGGAACCTGGAATAACTACAAGTGTATCGCTCCCGCGAAATGATGTAGCATGACCTAATCCGCTAGATAACATGTCCCATGGACTAAGACCTCTTGCACTAAAATCATGAGCTAAAAAATCAATCAACCAGGCATTTTCTGGATCGGTTGACATTACCCATTTTACTAAATTTCTACGATATTGTAATGCAAGAGTAGCACTAGTTGTTGGCTTCCATGCTAAAGAACTGATAACAGTCTCTAGATATAGAGTAAGCCATGCAAATCCAGCTTTAGTATTAATAAATGTCATATGTGGCACATTGGGTGCAGTTTCAATTCCTTCAGGTAGAGCTTTTACTTTAATTGGAAGATAACCTAAATCATGAAGTTCACCAAAATGATCAGCATTAAAATCTAACCCAAGATACTGGTTCATATCATCTCCAAATTTCATGGCATCTTCTCTTTTTAAATTAAAGAAGTTTTCTTGAAATTCGTCATGTAGCCATTTCATTGTTAATTGCTGACCAAAAGAAACAATTTTAGTAACACCTTTAGGTGCATACTTAGTGCTTCGTGGTATCCATGTACCATACAAATAATCGGTATTAGGAGCTAGCATAGCTTTATGGCCTATTTTATAGCCATCAGAATAATATAGTGAGTTCGGGTTAAACATGTTATTTTTATTTAATTGTTATTTAATATTTAGTTAATTAATCTTTCCAGTCTATAAACGGACAGGCTTTATCTCTGAAGGCATTGTACATACCATTGAACATTTTAAATAGGTCACTGTCTTTACCTTTTTCTATAGTATTAACAAAAAGATAAATTAATAATAGAGATACGAGTATTGACCCTACAAAAACCAACATGCCAATCAATGCACCCCATCCATTTGTATAGATAGTAAAACACGCCATAAGAAATCCTCCTAACACAGTACAAAACAAAAGAGGTTTATTCGTTCTGGGTGGTAAATCTATTATCAGCATCTTATCTAAAATCCGCATAGTTCTCGGTGAATTAGATATAAAGTAAGACATTGCATGAAATGGTAGTCTTGGTACAAACGTTAATATATTCCATAAGGTTAACCAAAAATATGAACATAAATAATTATACGTTGGTATTTCTGATTGTGACCATGTATTTAATTGTGACCATGTATTTAATTTATAATGCCACGAATCTTTTTTTAATTTTATTTCCATTTTATATTGTTTGAAATGATTTAATTAATCCAGCATTAGGAAAATCATGATATGAATTTGTAGTATAAATTTTATCAAAATAATTCATTAGTTGATTGTAACCTGCTGAAAATATTCCGTGTGTTACGAGCAAATAAATTTCTGGATTTTGTACTTGTTCTTTAATTGCCTCAGCTATACCTATAAATGTTCGACCACCGTCGCAAATATCATCTATGATAATAAATTTTCCATCTCTTTTTTGCTCACCAAGACCGTTCACAGTAGTTTTTGTAATATGACCTGTTTCAAGATCTCGATGTTTATGTGCTGTTATTATTTCCGATGGGTGTTTTAGTAATCTTGCTAAAGAATCCACTTTTTTATAGGCACCAGCATCTGGTGCAATTAGTGTAAATTCATTAGGATGTTTACTGTATTTTAGATCATCTAATGCCCATTTAACAAATTCTGTATTGGGTATAATTGAAATATTGTTAATACAGGCTTCTAAAACATCAGAATGAGGATCTAATACTTTAACAGAACTATATTTTTGTGCATTAATAATAGGACACAATACATCTTTAAGATAATGATAATCACCAATACCAAATTTACGATCTGATCTTGCTCCTAAAAAATAAGGTACTGTAAGTTTAATTTCTTTAACCCCCTCGGCTTTTAATGCTGCTGTTGCACATAAAATTAATTCTAAATCACTAAAACTATTTAGTCTAGAAATGATTTCATGGCATTCAGTAGAATCATATACACCATTTTTAATTGTCAAACCCTGCTGTCCATCAGGGAATTTGCTTATGTCATAATCAATATCAAATTCACCGCCTGGTCTAGCTATATTTAATTTTCTGTCTAACATTAATTCTGTGTAATTATATTAGGATATTCTGATAAAAACCCGGATCTAAACCCTACCGTTTTAATGTTATACACACTGTCTTTATAAAGTTTACCATATACATCACTAGAATTGAATCTAAATAATACAATAGAATCTTCTACTTTAAATGTACCTGTATCAGTATAAACTAAATAATAACTGTGATCACTACCATCTGTTACCTTAGTAATTCTTTCTTTGTCTAAAACTTGAATATCATAAGTATTCCATTGACTATAATATGCAATAGGATATGCTAATACTACAAGTAAAACTAATATAGATGAAATAATAATTATAAGTGAGTGTTTCATTTTTTTTTTAAATAATAAAAAATGGGGCATATGCCCCATTTAAATCTTAATTTACGTTCTTTAGTACAGCTGCTGTATTAGAACCATACCAATTTCCACTACCATATCGTGATGTTCCATGCTTTGCAAACCCATCAGCATAAGTTTGTTCTATCTCTAACTGCATGAGTTTGAGCATCTTAGGTGATGATAGTACATCTTTGGTCTTAGCTTGTAGTTTTGCTGCGTCATATTCACCCTGTGCCTCAGCAACTCTCGCTTTAGCTAATGCTACTTGTTCCGCTTCTTTCTTCATTGCTAATTGATTTTTTCCAAGTTGAACCGAGGACTGTTCAGCAAGATCTGCCACAGCAGTTGGTATATCAACATCAGTCATTTGGATCCTCGCAAATTCTACATAAAAGTCTGGGAGTTCGTCTGCTAATATTTGAGATAGCTTGTCTTCCGCTTCCTGTCGTTTAGTAATATTCAGTTCTACCGCAGAGTATTGTGGTACCACTTCTTTACCGGCCGATTTCATCGTTTTTAGAATCTTAGTTTCAATATCCTTGATCTCAGTATGCAAGATATTAACCATCAATGGGTTCAAATTATAATCGAGTGCCATTTCAACTTTTGTTGACATGTTGTTCTTATCATTGAACTCATATTTTTGGACAATTGTAGTTTCACGCACATCATAATGTACCATGTCATCATATATCCAGTGAATACCAGATGTTAGCCCTTCACCATAAACTGTAGTTAGATTAGTTTCACCACCCCAACTTACCTCTACTCCCTTATGTCCAGGCGGAACTGTTTCACATGATGGTAATGTAGTTATGGCAATCGAAGCCATTAAAAATATAAAAAATGTATTTTTCATTGTATTGTTTTTGTTAATTGTTTTTGTTAATAATTTGTTATCAATATAATATAGCAATTTATTTGTAATATGAAACCTTACGATTTATTTTTAAATAGTTTATAAAATACAAATACCAGTGGTACTAGCATTAATATTAATGGCCAAACCAATGATAATATTAATGCGATGCCCGAACATACGGCACTTATAAGGAACCACGATAACATTAAATATAATGCATCCTTAAATGTATCTACACCATCTTCATAGAACTCACAATAATCATATATTAAATCAATAGGATCATCATTCCATGTATTTTTCCTATAAGATAATACCCATTTACGAAACTTAGGTATTAAGGGAAATATTGTAATTGCAAATGTTAAAACTATCCAAAATAAACAACTTATAATATTATACATTACGATTTCTTTTTAGGGTTATTAATTTCATTTTTCTTTTTGCGAAAGTCAAGAGAACTGAACTTTGCATCTTTGATTAATGCATAAATAAAAGCCAATGCACAGATCACCATAAACGTTGTTACTACTATTTTCATTTTTTATTGTTTTGATTTATAGTAAAAATAACAAGGGCCAGCTTCTTTTGAAACTAGCCCTTTAAATTTAATTGGTTTTACGTGTTATTTACTCATAGATACTTGCATTTGAATTTCACTGTTTCTATCTATATAATCTCCAGTTAAACTTCCATCCTTTGGTCCAAATGCATAAACCTCTTTAGGATCATTATCATTATCGGCAACCCATCTATCACCAGTCCAGTATACATATAAATCACCGATTATACCATCATTGACATAATACGCTGGATTTTTATTTATAGTTCCAGTTTCAGCTAAAGTTACTGTTTTAGCTGGGCTAACTAAATATGCACTAATATTATTACCAGATTTAGGTGGTTCACTATCCTTTAGTGGATCAATTGCTGCTCCAGTAACAGTATCTGTAAATTTGTTTGTTTTGGTGTCGTATACTACTGAATTAGAGGTTTGGGTTTTACTTGTAGTTAACACAACTTCAATAGTATAAACTCCATCTCTAAAATAACCGAGCCCTGTTGTTGTAAGTACATCAAGAGTATAATCTTTGTCGCTATTTTTAGTAACAGTGGCAGGGAAAAATGATTCTGAACCCCTTTCACCTTTAAAAATTAAACCAACTTGTAGTTTTCCATCTTCTTCAACAACATCTTCGCCTACTGTATAGAATCTTAATCCGCTAGTTGTAGATGCTTCATAAATATTAGCAAGAAACCCAGGAACTTTAGGTTCATCTTTATCTCCTGTTTTTTGTAGTAGTGATGGATATGTCGTGGTTAATTGTGCGAAATCAGCTCTTGTTGCATTGTTATCATACAATAAATTAATTATTGCTCGCTTCGGTGCCTCTTCAACTTCATAACCTAAAGCAGTTCCTACAACAGAAGTTGTAATATTATCCTTTGCCCATTGATCGGCAGTTGCTCTACTGCCTCCACTATTTCGTTCATTATAATAAGTAGCAAAGCTATAAGTTGCAGCAATATTGATAGAAGTTATAGCCGATAGTGTAGTTTCAACTAAAGTCGTATCTTCAGTTGTAGCTAATTCTACATAATAAGGTTGATCAGTTATGCTTAATCCACTAAATAAATCCTTAATTTTTTCTGTCGGTTGTATTAATTGATTATATACGCTTGGGTCGGCTATACCTATTTTTATATTTTCTTTTTGATCTGTAGTTAAACTAGTATTGATCCATTCTTCAACGCGGCTCACTATTAAATCTGATACACCTGTGTCATTTGGTAATCGATACTTATTAACTGTTGTTAAAAGCGAAGTTATAGGATTGACTCTAGCCAATCCTGCATTAGATTGCATTGGCGAAACATCATAACCAGCACCTACTGCTGTTCCACCGTATGTATGTATTGGTGCATAAAAAGTTTCAGGACCTGTAGCATTCTTTGCATAATATTCAGTATAATCATCAATTTTCCATTGATTATTAAATGAACTAAATGATGCGATGCCCAATTGGTTGGTTTGAACAACTTCTATAATTGAGTTAACATAAATCTCTCCTTCTAGTGCTACGTCGCTTTGTGCAATTCTATAGACTTGACCATCTTTATCAGTGTATCTAAATGGACTAGTCCATCCTATAATAACACTGGCATCTGCAACTATACTACTTTCAACAGGTACATTAAATCTATTTGCACCTCCACTACTTACTGCACCATTAATAGGCGCATGCATCGCTTGCTTTTGTACAGCCTCCTTTAGAACTTGCGTTCTTTTTTGAATACTTTGTTGTCTAATCTGCTCAAGCTGTATTTGTCTTTGATTCATTTAAATTTATTTTTTATGTATTGTAAATAACAGTACCACTAATTGTTCCTGTATCAAAAGAACCATTAAGAGTAACATCTGGTCCAGCACCTGTAACAGTTCCTGTAGGTATACTTAATACACTAACAGTAAATGGTCCTAATGTCATAGGGCCATTATTTCGTAAACTCCACTGAAATTCTACAGAATCGAACCCAATTAAAAAGTCTCCAGTAAGAGTAGTTTCGACTGAATTATTAAGAATGAGTCCAGATACTATACCATTTGCAGTCCATTGATTTCCACCTATACTAGTAGGAATACCGTCCCATGCCCATGTGACAATTCCACTTGGCAATATACTAGACGTTGTTTCCCCACCAGGTAAAGCTGTACATTCAAGAGATGGTGCCTGCGAATATACTTTTGCTTCGATATTCGGTTGGGGTGCACCACCACCGTCATAG
>TARA_R110001599_G_scaffold2330_8_pt1 | contig 12289 bp, 8 predicted proteins | sample TARA_R110001599 | Tara Oceans TARA_R110001599 (sample SAMEA4398360) | marine metagenome | biome: Polar Biome; feature: [MES] marine water layer (ENVO:01000295) within the mesopelagic zone...; material: water (ENVO:00002006), including particulate matter (ENVO:01000060) such as...... | reverse complement strand
AAACACCGGCTCAAGGCTGGCCACTTGGCTCAATGGCACTACGCCGCCAGTGCGCGAAAACAGCGACAAATCACCGATGCTATCAATACGCGAGCGCTCCTCTGGCGTGCCACGAACCACAATATCGATAAGCTCTTCGCCACGACGAATTTGGCTCACCGGCGCACCGGATAGCGCGGTTTGCACGAGATCGGCAATATCGGCACTACTGACACCCAAAAGGCGTGCTTTATCTTGATCAATACGCAGCTTCATCGAGCGGACTTGATCGTTCCAATCTAGCTGTGTGTCGCGCACTAACTTACTTTCGCGCACGGCATCACGCACATCATAAGCAATCCGGCGCACTTCCATGGGGTCAGGCCCAACGATGCGAAATTGCACAGGGAAGCCCACCGGCGGACCAAACTCTAGACGCAGCACACGGCCGCGCAAATTTGGGAATACTTGGTCTTTATCAAACAAGGTCATTAAGCGAGTACGCACTGCTTCGCGCGCCTCCAAGCCATCGGTTTGAATAACAAACTGGGCATAGCCAGGGTTGGGTAGTTCTGGCGCCAGAGAGATATAGAAGCGCGGTGAGCCTTGACCAACATAGGCAGTGAAATACTCGATGTCTTTGTCTTTCGCCAAGATTTTTTCCAAACGCTCAACTTCATGCTGCGTGGCCTTAATTGAGGAGCCCTCTTTTAGGCGAAGCTCTACCAAAAGCTCAGGACGCGATGCGGTTGGGAAAAATTGCTGCTGTACTAGTTTCATGCCAAAAATAGACAACACAAAGAGGCTGGCTGTGGCGATCAGTACCACTTTACGATGCTGCACACAGTAATCAACCCAGCGCCTTAGGTGCTTATAAACCGGTTTGTCATAGGGGTCGTGATGGGCTTTTTCGGCTAAATCTTTGGGCAGCATTAATACGCCCAAATACGGCGTAAAAATCACTGCGACAAACCATGAAACGATCAGCGCTATGCCGACAATCCAGAAAATACCACCAGCGTATTCGCCCGATGTCGAGCGCGCAAAACCTACTGGCATAAAGCCTGCAATGGTCACCAAGGTACCGGTGAGCATGGGAAATGCTGTCGACGTATAAGCAAACGTGGCCGCGCGAACACGGTCCCAGCCCTGCTCCATTTTCACCACCATCATTTCCACCGCGATGATGGCGTCATCGACCAATAGACCGAGCGCAATAATTAGTGCGCCTAAGGTGATGCGATCTAAATGCCAACCAAAGGCATACATGATGACGGCGACAATGCCCAGAACTAGTGGCACCGAGGCGGCCACGACAATGCCAGTGCGCCAGCCGAGGAATAGAAACGACACTGCTAGCACGATGACCAGTGCTTCTAAAAAGGCCTTCTCAAATTCCCATACCGATTGCTCAGCGACTTGTGATTGGTCGGCGTACTGCTCGATCTCGATGCCCACGGGCAGATCGGCGCGAACTTTCTCCATCTCGGCAGCTAAGTCGCGGCCCAAGGTGAGGATATTGCCATCGGCCACCATGGTGACACCGATCGCTAAAACGGGATGGCCATTGTGGCGAATACGAAAATCTGAAGGATCCTCATAGCCGCTGTAGACCTTGGCGATATCGCCTAAGCGCAGCAAGTTACCACCGGCCTCAACACTGACGCCAGCTACATCGGCAGCTGAGTGCAGGCTGCCATCGATGCGAGCAAAAACGCGGTCACTTTTGGTGTCGATAGAGCCTGCAGGACGCACTTGGTTTTGCTGCGCAATGGCGGCAAAGACGGCCTGCGGCGCTAGCCCAAGTGAGGCTAAACGGCGCGTGGAAAGCTCAACATAGACTTTTTCATCTTGCTTACCGAGGATATTAACTTTGTTGGTATTTGGCACCGTTTGCAGGCGGCGTTTGACCAGCTCAGCGAACTCCTGCAGCTCGGCCTGAGTAATGCCATCGCCGCGTAGTGCATACAGCGATGTGTAGACATCGGTGTATTCGTCGTTATAAAACGGCCCACGTACGCCGGCGGGAAACTCAGCGCTTATATCGCCAATTTTTTTGCGCGCCTGATACCACAGCGCTTTCAGCTCATCGCCTGAGTGTCGGCCATTGATGCTCAAGGTCATGCCGCCATAGCCTTGGCGCGAAAAGCTATGCACGAAGTTCAAATGAGGCAGCTCTTGCACGGCACGTTCCATGCGATTGAGCACTTCGTTTTGCAACTCTTCAGCACTGGCACCGGGCCAGGCAACCACGGCTGTCATCGCCGGTACGTTGAAGTTTGGATCTTCCAAACGGCCTAGCTTAGTAAATGAAAAAATGCCCGCCAGCAGCGAGGAGATCATTAAAAATAAGACGATGGTGCGATGATTTACCGCCCATTCGGAAAGGTTGAAACCTTTCATGGACGCGCCCCAGCGGCTGCTGGCTGATTCAAGCCGGCGCCACTGCGCTCAACAGCACGAACCTGCATCTTGGCATCGAGCTTTTGCACGCCAGCGATGACCACTTTCGCACCATTCGGCACGCCTTTCACGGCCACTGTTTCGTTGTTAAAACTCAACACATGCACCGCCTGTTTTTGCAAAGTCGGCGCTTTATCGCTGACTAGCCAAACTGAGACTTTATCGCGCGCTTTCACTAAAGCCGTCGCGGGTAAGATAACCGCCGTAGATGGCGCCTCAGCAGACTTCATCACGACCTGTGCGGTCATGCCCAAATGCAATGCTGCAAGCTGCTCTGGCGTGGCCTTGTGCAAGGAGAAACGCGCACGATAAGTGCGTAATGGTTGCGAGGCAGCTGGCGAAATTTCACGTAAACGCAGAGTGATACGCGGCGCATCCGAGCCCCAAATATCGGCCTCAGCTTCTTGCTTGGAGACAGTGGCCATCAAGCCTTCAGGGATGTCAGCGGCAATTTCCATTTCGCCCGGTTTAGCTATTGAGACCACCGGCACGCCCTCGCCAATAACCTGCCCTGCCTCGGCACGAACGGCCGTCACCACGCCATCGTATGGAGCGACTAGACTGGAATAACGCAGGCGATTTCGCGATAAATCGGCTTGGCGCTGAGCTTGCTGATACTGCGCTTTAGCTGCTTCAGCGCGGGCAGTTTGACGCTCACTATCTGCCACGCTAATAGCACCGGCCTTGACCAAGGTCACCATGCGCTTGGCATCGGCATTGGCTTGGTCATACTGTGTTTTAGCCACAAGTACCTGATCTTGCGCAGCAGCAGATGCGAGCTGATAGTCACTGCCATCGAGCTGCATCAGCACTTGGCCCTTGCGCACTGTTTGCCCAAGCTCAACTGAGCGTTTAGCAATACGTCCCGCGACTTGAAAGCCGAGATCGCTGGCATAACGCGCACTCACTACACCTGGCACACTACGTTCAGTGCTCATGGCATTGCCACTAGCCCCAACTGTCATCACCAATACTGGCCGTAGCTCAGCATCGACCTCTGCATCACTTGACGAGCAAGCACTCAACGTAAGCAGCGCGGATGCAAAAAAAATGGCGCTAGCGACATAGCATTGGCTAGAGGAATAACGTAGAAAACGTGCGTTCATGATGACAAGCTCAACAAAAGTGGCGGATGTTCTTTTAGTATTTATGCTGCAAACAGGACAGACTTTGACCATTAACTAGACCATGCCGTATAGTAATAAAACCTATTAAATAGACTGTCAAGTAAACTCATGAGCAAAGATCAGCCAGCGATTGCTAAGCGCGGTCGCCCACGCGACCCAAAACGCTTGCAAAAAATCTTCGAGGCCGCCTCACAGCAGTTCCTCGAGCATGGTTATGATCGCGTCAGTATGGACGCGGTGGCGAGCGCTGCCGGCGTCTCGAAAATGACGCTGTATAACAACTTTGCTAGTAAAGATGCGCTGTTTGAGGCCTGCGTGGCCTATCGCACTACAGGTATATTTGCCGGCTTTAGCGATGACATGCTTGATCCGAAGCGCCCAACCGAAGCGCTTACTCTCATTGCCCAGCAGTTCATCTCACTCATGCGCGCCGATGATGTCATCCGCATCCACCGTGTCATGTTTGGTCTAGCCACAACGCATCCCGATATTTGCGCGCGCTTCTACAGCGCCGGCCCCGAACATGTGAACCTGTATGTACAGGACTATTTGAAGGCCGCCGTGGCTGCCGGAAGTTTGGCCATTAGCCATATATCGCAAGCAGCCGATCAGTTTTTAGCGCTGAATTTGGGCCGCTCGCACCTAAAGGCCACCATGGGCTTAGGCAAGCCTAGCGCCGAGGCCGATGCGCTATTAGTTCACGAAAATGTGGCGATGTTTATCGCGCGCTATGGCAAGCAAAATCTTTCGTAGGTGTTAGCTAAACAGCTACCCTTTTTGACTCACGATATTCGCTTGGCGAGCAGCTCAGCCAACGACGAAAAGCACGCACGAACCCACCCGAGTCCATAAAGCCCAAATGCGCTGCCAACTCATCCATTTTCATCGATGAGTTCTCCAGCAGCTGCATGGCAATCTGCTTACGCTCTTCATCAACAATATCTCGAAAGCTTGCGCCCTCTTGCTCTAGCTTGCGCCTTAGTGTTCGTGGCGACATGGCGAGCGCTACCGCCATGTCATCCAGCGAGCTACTCAAACCTAAGTCACCTAATAATTTTTGTCGCACTCGCCCCGACACGCCAGAAACGCTTATTCGCTGCATACGCAAACGGCATTGCTCTTCTAGCAATAGCACTAAGCCGGCATCGTAATTAGCAAATGGCAAATCTGCCTCTGCTCGACTCACCGTAATGCTATTTTTCTGTGCAAAAAAAACAGGCTTGATGCCACAGAGCTTCTCGATGAGCGTGGCATCAATGCTGGGCTGCCCAGCAAATTGCAATTTTTTTATACCAAAGCCCGATAGCGACAGCTCTTTGATTAAATTGATAGTGGTTGCCATATCACGCTCTAGCAAAAACTCCCGAAGATGTGGCGATATAACACTCGAATCAAGGCTGATGCCAAACTCATCGCCTTCATCGATCAAGGCGACTTTGCAGTAGACCGTGCTTAGCGGCAGATAGCGAATGCCTATCAACACCGCGTCGCGCAAAGTTTTGCTTGTGCGCAAGGCAAAGCCCCAAACCCCAAAAGTAGCCAAGCTATATTGCAGACCAAGTTCAAAACCCATGGCAAGGCCATCGGGCATGGCCAGCATCATATTCTCAATAAGTCGCATTTCCTGTTCGCGACTAACCATGCCTTCAGCGCTAGATAGTGCCTCTTCGGATATACCGGTGCCGAGTAAACAGCTAGCCCTATCCATGCCGCGATGCAGGGCAAAGTTGATCATGACCTGGCTCACAGCAGCGGGGTGCAGCTGTTCTTCATGCGTGGACATAGATGGTGGAGCCCTTTTTCCGTTACTGAATGTGGCCGCAGATTCACTACAGATGGCCACACCGGCCGTAGTGATGCTTGCTATGAAGCCCTATGGTTCTAAGTTAGCACTACGAGGAATACTAACGATGGAAATTGACCGCGCCGTATTGAACAAGCAAGCCATTGCCAGCGCCAAGCACTATATGGGCAAAATGGCCTGGCCGACAATCGCGCTCACCGTCAGTGTCGTGACTGCTTTTATTTTATGTTTGGCATTATTTGCTAGCGGCGCGCTTTCGCCATGGCTGGCGTTTATCGCCTGTGCGGCACTGACATATATGTCATATACCCCGCTGCATGAGGCGGCTCACGGCAATATCCATGGTCAAAACGATAAGTACAAATGGGTTAATGATCTCTGCGGCTACTTAGTCGCGCCCATCATTGCCATTCCTTATGCCTCTCACCGTATTGAGCACTTTACTCATCACCGCTATACCAACCAAGCCGACAAAGACCCCGACTTCATTGTCAGCGGCATGGGTAAGGGTGCCGTGTCTTTCATCACCACGATTTTTAAGTTTCTGTGGACGCAAAATAGCTTTTTCGTCAAACACGGCTGGGCTGCTGCATCGCTAAAAGAGCGGAGCATTTACTGCCTAGAGGTCGCGGTATCGCTAGGCTGGCGAATTGCTTTTCTCACCTTTGTCGATCAGCCAGGCACCTTCGCTGTAATACTTTTAGGCTATATTTCTGGTGGAATTTTTACTGCGTATTGGTTCGCCTATCGGCCACATTTTCCCTACGACCAAACACAGCGTTATCGCACCACGAGCAGCTTAATCATGCCGGCATGGATGAAGCCTGTTGAGTGGTTTTGGTTTGGGCAAAACCTACACTCCATCCATCACCTTTTCCCACGCGTGCCGTTTTACCAATATCACGCCTTGCACCGTGATATTGAGCCGATATTGCGGGCTCACGACACACCAATTATCGGTATTTTTAGCCGAATGCCGGTATCACCAAGCACGCCGCAATAAGCTGCTTGGCAACAGGCACGTGGCTTAGCCGTATTTTTGCTCATGGCGCAGCAATACTTTCTCTACTTTCGCCAAGGCAGTTTGAATTCTCGAAGGGATGGATCGCCCTTGCAGAGCGTCGGGTAGTAGTACGGCCGAATGCGCGGCGCACAGCTGCTCGGCATCCTGCCATTGCGCCGCCAGTTGCACAGCCCACGCCCTAAACTCCTGCGCCGCTAAAGGCCGCTTTTGCAAAGCACTTGCCAAGGTCAAATGGAAAGTCACTTCAGGCTTTTTAAGCTTTCCTAACAAGCCAGGCAGCTGCAAATACATTAGCGTGTCATCGGCATGAATAATGCGCGATGGCTTGTGATAGGCCAACACAGATGAAAAGTGAATGTGCTCATTGTGCGAAATAAAGTCGACACCAGCGGGCACAGAAAACTCAAACTCATCGGCAAATAAGCCTGCAAACGCGTCGGAATCAGTCAGTTCAGGCTGCCATGGCAACTCAGGAAATTTTTCTAAATGACGCTGAGTGCCATAAAGCTTTGCCTTTGGATATTGTTGGTGAGCATTGCGCACGTGAACGGTATGAAAAGGATGCAGGTTGATGATGGCCTCAATATCTTGGCCGTCACGGGTCAACGCATCGACTGTAGATTTCAGCTCACCTTGCAAAGTGTAAGCATCGAGCAAGATGAACTTGCCAGTCTTTTGCTTAACCAAGGATGCATGGGTGCCGATATTTAAAATGCCCGCGACTTTAAATACGCCACGAATACTCCAAAAGTGCTCTGACAGCGCGATGACTTCTTCTTTCATGGTTTCAATGCTCGTGAAAAATAGAGGGCAATTAAAGCACTTTATTCCTTAGGCTTGATAGCGATCGAATGCGGTGTCACCGACCAAGTGCGTATTGGCGTATGGCCTTCGCGCTCCCAATCTGGCGGCATAATTAAATGCTTCACGCGCTGCGCCACTGGTCCCGGTGCCATGACATCACGCATCATGTCGACAGCTTCGTGCAGGTTAAGCACCACGGGGTTATACGAATTGATTTGCTGCGTAATACCGAACTCAGCCTTCGCTACCTCGGGCTCAAAAGTGCCAAATAAGCGATCGAAAATAATCAGTGTGCCGCCGTAGTTTTTATCGATGTACTCAGGGTTGCGGCCATGGTGAACGCGGTGATGCGATGGCGTATTGAAGATGGCCTCAAACCATGCCGGCAACTTGCCAATAGTCTCGGTGTGAATAAAGTATTGGTAGGCCAAGTTCACCGCCAAGCAGAACATGACAACGACTGGTGGCACACCTAACAGGCAGAGCGGAATGTAGAAAATCCAAATGCCGACAAAGGCATTAAGCAGGCTTTGGCGCATGGCCGTGGTGAAGTTCATCACCTGCCCGCTGTGATGCGGCACATGTGCAGTCCAGAACCAACGCACGCGATGCGAACTGCGGTGATAGATATAAAAGCACAGTTCCACGGCGACATAGATTGGCACAACAGTCCAAGCATTCACTGGAATATCCATCAAGCGATAACCATAGGCCCAGGAAAACACAGCGGCGGTAAACAACACCCACACAAGGGCTTCAAATAGCTGATACGACGCCCCTAAAGACAGGTTGGCGAAGATCTCTTTGAGCTTAAAGCTAGCAGTGTTTTTACGGCGCTTTTGCACGGCAAACTCAATAACAAAGGCCAGTAGAAACAATGGCGTCATGCCAATCAAAAACACTTGCTTCCAATCAATGTTGTCGCCAAAAAACGTTTGCAGCCAAGGCATAAAAAATGATGTTACGGCGTCCATGGTCTTTCCTCTTTTTAGTTTTTCTACACGACACATGGTAGAGATGAGCTGACCAGCGCTCTTGACCAATATCACCAATTTTATGCATTATCTGCCAGATGAAAAACTCATCGTCAGCGGCATCAATAGACCCTAGCGCCTTAGATTTGCTCAGCAGCTTTCTTGATCAGGAAGACCTGCAGGCGGTTGATCTGCGCACACAGTTACGCGAATTACGTACTAGTTCGCGAGTGGCTATTGAGACCTGGTGGCAGCTGCTGGAGGCGATACATGCACTCTGCCCTCGCGATGATTTAGGCTTGAAAATTGGCCAATGTCTGCAGCCACATCACGCCGGCGTGCTCGGTTACTTGGGCATTTACAGCACCACGCTAGGCCAAGCTCTGATGCGCTTCCATCGGTTTCAGCCTCTACTACACAACCTCGTACCCACAGTATTTCGCGCCGAAGCTGGCGTTGTGATCGTAGGTTGGAGCATAGAACGGCGCTCCACACAGCTCTCGGATGATGTTTTTTTCTCTGGCTTAATGCGCTTTATTTCGCTGCTCACTGGCCGTAATGACATCAAACCTATCTTGATGAAATCGCCAAATAGCCCGCCAGCTCATCGCGCCTTATACGAGCATTTTTATGGCTGCCCGGTAGAGTTTCTCGCCAGCGTCAGTGAGCTGCATTTCCCCGCGCACTTCATGACATTGGCGGTGAACACACAGGACCCCTACCTTTCAGGCCTGCTAGAGCGACAGGCTGAAGCCATGCTGCAAGCACTACCTAAGCTCGACCCGCTGCTGTCTGATGTGCAGCAAGCGATATTGGGCATTATGCAAGATGGCGCACCAACGATGGCGCAAGTCGCGATGCGCATTGGCCTCGCTGAGCGCAGTCTCTACCGTGCGTTGGAAGCACGAGGCATGGGCTTTAAAATGCTGGTTAACTCACTACGCTTTGAGCTCGCAAAAGACTATTTATGCGATAGCGATTTGTCGCTGCCGGAAATTAGCCTGCTCTTGGGCTTTGCCGATCAAAGTGTGTTTACGCGAGCCTTTCGCCAGTGGAGCGGCACCACACCGCTGAAATGGCGAAAAGCTAACTAGGCAGGACAGCTTCAGCTGTTTCTCGCCGCACGAGCAGCATGCAGCTTCTTATAGCTTTCGATTAAGCGTAGATGCTTATCCAAACCTTCAAGCTGCATATTAGTTGGCGTCAAACCATAGAAGCGCGTCGTGCCTTCCACCGAGCCGACCACAGCCTCCATAACTTGCTCGCCAAACATGCGTTTGAAATTAAACAGGTAGTCGTCTAGCTCGTAAGTATCATCAAGAAGGACTTCGAGCACCGCTCTCACTGCCTGATAAAACAGCCCGCGCTCAACGGTGTTGTCATTGAACTGTAGAAAGGATTCGACCCGCTCTAGGGCTTGCTCATGCTCTTGTAAGGCTAGGTTTATCAGTAGTTTAAGCTCAAGCATGGTGAGCTGACCCCACACCGTATTTTCATCAAACTCAATGCCAATTAGGGTGATGATGTCGGTCTGCTCATCGACCTGGCTATCTTCCAAGCGCTCGGCCAAACTCGCTAATTGCTCATCGTTTAGCGTATGCAAATTGAGAATATCTTCGCGGAAATCTAAGGCCTTATTGGTGTTATCCCAAATCAAATCTTCGACTGGATACACCTCGGAATAACCCGGCACCAAAATGCGGCAAGCCGGCGCGCCCAAGTCATTGCGCACGGCAACGTAAACTTCTTTGCCCATAGCGCTAAGGATGCCAAACAGACGCGCGGCCTCCTTCTCGGTGGTGCCGGAGAAATCCCATTCGCAGAAATCGTAATCGGCACTGCTACTAAAGAAGCGCCATGACACCACACCAGTCGAATCAACAAAGTGCTCAACTGAATTGTTCGGCTCAGTCACGGCCATGCTGTTAAACGTCGGCAGCGGCACATCGTTTAGGCCTTCAAAGCTGCGGCCCTGCAATAGCTCGGTGAGGCTGCGCTCCAGTGCTACTTCGAAACTAGGGTGAGCGCCAAAAGAAGCAAAGACACCGCCAGTTCTGGGGTTCATCAGCGTCACGCACATTACTGGAAATTCACCGCCCAGCGAGGCATCTTTGACCAACACAGGGAAGCCCTGCGCCTCAAGCGCATCAATGCCTTGGAGAATATTCGGATACTTTTCTAGCACCTGCCGTGGCACATCTGGCAGCGTGATTTCGCTATTGATAATCTCTTTCTTGACCGCTCGCTCGAAGATTTCCGATAGGCACTGCACTTGCGCCTCGACCAGGGTGTTGCCCGCGCTCATGCCATTGCTGAGAAAAAGGTTTTCGATCAAATTGGACGGGAAATACACGACCTCCGCATCGGACTGACGCACAAATGGCAGCGCCACAATGCCGCGCTCGCGATTGCCCGAATTGGTGTCGATAAGATGAGAACCGCGAAGCTCATCATCGGGGTTATACAGCGCTAAGCAATGCGCATCGAGAATGCCCTCAGGCAACTTATCGCTGGGGCCTGGCTTAAACCACTTCTCATTCGGGTAATGCACAAATTCGCTATTGGCGATGTCTTCGCCAAAAAACTGGTCGTTGTAGAAGAAATTGCTATTGAGGCGCTCGATAAACTCGCCTAACGCTGAGCACAATGCACTCTCTTTGGTGGAGCCTTTGCCATTGGTGAAACACAAGGGTGAAGCCGCATCGCGCAGATGCAAAGACCACACATGCGGCACGATATTTCGCCATGAGGCGATCTCGATTTTCATGCCTAAGTCTTGCAAGATAGCCGTCATATTGGCGATAGTCTGCTCCAATGGCAGATCTTTACCTTCGATGAATGTTTGGCTACCGTCCGCCGGCAGCGTCATCAAAAGCGCCTGAGCATCTGCACCAAGGCTCTCTACCGCCTCAATCTCAAAAGATGGCCCAGTCTGCACAACTTTCTTCACTGTGCAGCGATCTATCGAGCGTAAAATGCCCTCTCGATCTTTGTCAGAAATGCTTTCTGGTAGCTCAACCTGAATTTTGAAGATCTGCTTATAGCGGTTTTCAGGATCAACAATATTGTTCTGGGATAAACGAATATTTTCAGTGGGGATGTCACGCGCCAAGCAATAGACCCGAACAAAATACGCCGCGCACAGTGCCGATGACGCTAGGAAATAATCGAATGGGCCGGGGGCCGAGCCATCGCCTTTGTAGCGAATGGGTTGGTCAGCAATGACCGAGAAATCGTCAAACTTAGCTTCAACTCTAAGATTGTCGAGAAAATTGACATTAATTTCCATTACAAAGGCACCTGCATTACGGGGTCTGGCGCGCGACGGCCACTAGTCGCGGCCATTATCCCGATTTTGCAGGCGCCCGTCCTGATTGCGGGCTCGCGTTATAAGCGAAAGAGCACCGATCCCCAGGTCATGCCGCCGCCGACGCCTTCAATGAGCACCAATTGACCAGGCTTAATGCGCTGATCGCGCACCGCAGCATCGAGCGCTAGCGGCACAGACGCCGCCGAGGTATTGCCATGATTCGCCACCGTGGTGATGACGCGCTCGCGTGGCAAGCCAAGTTTGTCGGTCGTGCTATTGATGATGCGCATATTGGCCTGATGCGGGACTAGCCAATCAAGATCATCCACGCCAAAGCCGTTGTGCTCTAAGGCCTCCATCGCGCACTCATGCAGCACACGCGTGGCTAGGCGAAACACCGCGGCACCATCCATTTGCAAATACGGGTTGTCGGCTATTTTGCCAGCTGATACACCACCATCGACTTGCAGGATATGCCCCATGCTGCCATCGGAATGCAGATGGCTAGACAAAATGCCCGGCGTTTCTGATGCCTTTAAAACCACTGCACCCGCGCCATCGCCAAATAGCACGCAAGTACGGCGATCGCTCCAGTCTAATAGCCGTGAAAAAATCTCAGCGCCCACAACTAATGCGCAGCGATGCTGCCCAGAGGCGATGAATTTATCAGCAACGGCTAGCGCATAAACAAAGCCGGTGCACACCGCCTGCACATCAAATGCAGCGCCCTGCTTCACGCCTAAACGCGCTTGTAGCAGACACGCCGTGCTAGGAAAGACTTTATCTGGCGTGGTGGTGGCAACA
>TARA_R110001599_G_scaffold8428_12_pt1 | contig 12306 bp, 10 predicted proteins | sample TARA_R110001599 | Tara Oceans TARA_R110001599 (sample SAMEA4398360) | marine metagenome | biome: Polar Biome; feature: [MES] marine water layer (ENVO:01000295) within the mesopelagic zone...; material: water (ENVO:00002006), including particulate matter (ENVO:01000060) such as...... | reverse complement strand
ATGAACTCGCTGGTTCAGGTAGAAGTCGACGGGAAGAAAACCCGCACCCTGCCAAAGGATGTTGCTTTTGACCCGGTCTCCGACCGTCCACTCCACGTTGACTTCTTCCGCCTTGCAAAGGGCGCGAAGGTACAGGTCAATATTCCTGTTGTCTTCATCAACGAAGAAGAATCTCCTGGCCTGAAACGTGGCGGCGTCATGAACGTTGTCCGTCACGAACTCGACCTGATGTGCGATGCGGATCATATCCCTGACCAGATCGAAATCGACGTGACTGGCCTGGAAATTGGTGATTCGATCCATATCTCCAGCATCACGCTGCCAGACGGCGCTGTAAGCTCGATCACCGATCGCGACTTCACCATTGCCGGCGTCACCGCACCATCGGCTCTGAAATCGTCTGACGACGAAGCCGAGGAAAGCGAAGAAGGTACGGAAGAAGCTGAAGGCGAAGAAGCCGAAGGCGAAGAAGGCGGTTCCGAAGACTAGACCTTTCCTTACAAAACAATGTAACGGAAAACCGTCCATGCCGAGATTTCAGCATGGACGGTTTTTTTGTCTGTCCAAATGTCCGAGACGAGCAGGGAGCGCGTTCAATAATGCAACTATGGGTCGGTCTTGGCAATCCGGGAACGCAATATGCGATGCATCGGCACAATGTCGGCTTCATGGTGATCGACGCGCTCGAGGAAGTGCACGGATTCCCGCCGCCCAAACAGAAGTTCAAGGGCTGGACGATGGAAGCACGGCTCGGTGGCGAAAAACTGGTCCTTCTGAAACCCGGTACTTTCATGAACGAAAGCGGTCAGAGTGTGCGCGCGGCGTTGGATTTCTACAAGCTGGAGCCGGAAGACGTCACCGTCTTCTATGACGAGCTCGACCTCGAACCATTCCGGGTCAAGGTCAAGCGCGGCGGCGGCGCGGCGGGCCATAATGGCATAAGATCGATGATCGCCCATATCGGCCCCGAATTTCGGCGGGTACGCATCGGCATCGGCCATCCCGGCACCAAGTCACGGGTCACCGGGCACGTGCTGGGCAATTATGCCAAGTCGGAAATTGACGAACTGGCCGATATGCTGGGTGTGGTTGCTGCCGAAGCGGACTGGCTGGCGAAGGGCGACGATGCGCGGTTCATGAGCGAAGTTGCCATGCGGATGCAGGAATAGCGGCCATTTTTGAATGAATCATCACCCTGAACTTGATTCAGGGTCCAGAGCGTATATGCGCAAGTTTCGAGCGATTTGGCACGGGGTGCTGAATCGATTCCAGCACGACGGAGTGAATTAAATGGGTTTCAAATGCGGTATCGTTGGGCTTCCCAACGTCGGAAAATCAACGCTTTTCAATGCACTGACCGAAACACAGGCGGCGCAGGCGGCCAATTATCCGTTTTGCACGATCGAGCCCAACGTCGGCCAGGTCGCGGTGCCCGATCCGCGACTGCAGCAGATTGCGAAAATCGCGAACAGCGCCAAGATCATCGAAACCCAGCTGGCCTTCGTCGACATCGCCGGCCTGGTGAAGGGCGCGTCGCAGGGAGAAGGTCTGGGCAACCAGTTCCTTGGCAATATTCGCGAAGTAGACGCAATCGTGCACGTTTTGCGCTGTTTCGAAGATGACGATATCCAGCATGTTTCGAACAAGATCGATCCGATTTCCGACGCCGAAGTGGTCGAGACCGAACTATTGCTCTCCGATCTGGAAAGTCTGGAAAAGCGCGTGCCTGCCTTCCAGAAAAAAGCCAATAGCGGCGACAAGGAAGCAAAGATCGCGGCAAATGTGCTGGGCCGGACGCTGGAATTGTTGCGCGAAGGCAAGCCGGCGCGCCTGACCGAGCCCGAAGGCGAGGAAGAACAGCGGATTTTTGACCAGTCGCAACTGCTGACCGCCAAACCGGTGCTTTACGTCTGCAACGTCGCCGAAGAAGACGCACAGGATGGCAATGAGCTGAGCGCTGCCGTCTATGAGAAGGCAAAGGCCGAGGGCGCAGAGGCGGTGATCGTTTCAGCCGCGATCGAATCGGAACTGGTCAGCATGGAGCCGGAAGAACGCGTCGAATATCTCGCCGATCTCGGACTGGAAGAATCCGGCCTAGCGCGGGTCATTCGCGCGGGATACCAGCTGCTCGAGCTGCAGACATTCTTCACCGTAGGCCCCAAGGAAGCGCGCGCATGGACCGTCCACAAGGGCGCAAAAGCGCCCGAAGCCGCCGGCGAAATCCACAGCGACTTCGAACGCGGCTTCATCCGCGCCGAAACCATTGCCTTTGACGATTATGTCGAGCTGGGCGGGGAAAGCGCTGCCCGCGATGCCGGAAAGCTCCGTCAGGAAGGCAAGGAATATGTCGCGAAAGATGGCGATATCTTCAATTTCAAATTCAATGTCTGAATTGTCACAAAGTCCGGTTAGGATGTGACGCCCGGAGGATCGACATGATGTTCAAGAACCTGATTTCGCTGATTTTGGCCGGCTTCCTGCTGGCCGGCGCCCCTGCCCTGGCGGCGACCACACCCGAACTGGACGATCCGGTCAGCGAAAAGATTGAACAACGCGATCCGGTCACCATCCTGATCTCGATCGACGGGTTCCGGCCCGATTATCTCGAGCGCGGGATCACCCCCAATCTGAGCGCGCTGGCGGCATCCGGCATATATGGTCCGATGCGCCCGTCCTTCCCGAGCAAGACCTTCCCCAATCACTGGACGCTGGTGACTGGCAAGACTCCTGATCATCACGGCATTGTCGGCAATACGATGGAAGATGCCGCACGGCCGGGCGAAGTCTTCAAAATGGCAACCCAGGACCCGTTCTGGTGGAACCAGGCGGAACCGATCTGGATCACCGCCGAGAAACAGGGCATTCGTTCGGCAACCATGTTCTGGCCCGGATCGGAAGTGGATTTCAACGGTGTCAGGCCGGCGGACTGGTGGCCGTTCAACCAGAAACTGTCCAATGACCGCCGGATCAATGCGATTGTCGACTGGATGCGGCGGCCCGCCGATATCCGGCCCAGGCTGGTCACGCTCTATTTCGATACCGTCGATACCGCAGGCCATTATTACGGACCCGCTCCGGGAGAGAAGCTGCACGCCGCCATCTCCGCCGTAGACAGCGAAATCGGTCGCCTGAAGCAGCAGCTGGACGATCTCGACCAACCGGTCAATTTCGTCATCGCATCGGATCACGGCATGACCGAGACCGCGCCTGACCGGATCATCTATCTCGACCAGATCATGGCGCGCGACCAGTATCGGGTGGTCGAGGACGGCAATTATCTGGCTGTCGAGCCGCTGGAAGGCAATCGGGATGCGGTGCGCGCGGCGTTCCTGCGGCCGCACGAGCATATGCAATGCTGGGACCGGGAGAATATTCCGCCTGAACTGGGCTACGGTACCAATCCCCGTGTGCCATCCATCTTCTGTCTGGTCGAAACCGGCTGGGTCGTGTTGCAGGACGTTCCGGAATGGATGACCGGAATCGGCGGCGGCCATGGCTATGACCATCGCGATCCCGACATGATGGCATTTTTCCTATCAAGCGGCCCCGCGATCCGCGCGGGCGGCCAGCTCCCGGCATTTGACAATGTGGATATCTATTCGCTTGTTGCAAAGCTGACGGGCGTAAATCCGGTTGCCGGCGACGGCAGCCTGGCGCCGTTCGAACCGGTCCTCAAACCCTGATTGCTTCTACGATCCGGGTCGATCGATCCTGACGTAGACAAGCCGAACCGGATCGCTGTCTTCGACCGTGCAATCGTCGGCATCGACGATTCTGCCCCCGCGAAAACCCGCCAGTTCGGTGCCCTCGGCATTGAGCGTGAGCCCCATGCCGACCCATATCTGGCTGGAACATTTTTCCAGCATCGCCGGAGAGAAAGCGGCCCGGTGCGCACCGTAAATCAGGTTGCCATATATGGTTGCGGTGAAATCTATGGCATTTCCGGCATTGCTCGGCGACGCGGTCGAGTATCGCGAGGTCAGGCTCGATCCGTCCTGCGTAAAATGGAAGGTCTGGCCATCTTCCTGTTGCCAATGACCGGTGAGGTCGAACGCCTCCTGCGGGCTGTGGGCATCCTTGTCCGGAGCGGCCAGCGGCTGGGACGCGACGCCATTGGCTGTCAGCAGGGCCACCAACACACAGACCAGGCGGAGATATATCATGGTGGACTCCCGTTTCATTCCAGCCAGCGGTTTACAGCATCGGACAAAGCGGACAGTGACCGCTATCACGATCCGTTGTCATGGCGACAATGGATCACTTGCGGCCGAATAATTTCTCCACATCCTCGAGCGCCAGCTTTACCCAGGTCGGGCGACCGTGATTGCACTGGCCGCTATGCGGCGTCACTTCCATTTCGCGGAGCAGCGCATTCATCTCGGCAACATTGAGCACCCGCCCTGCCCTTACCGAACCGTGGCAGGCCATGGTCGATGCAACATGGTCGATCCGTTCCTTCAGGCTCAACGCTTGGTCAAAAGCACCAAGCTCATCGGCCAGATCCGTGACCAGGGATTTCACGTCGCCCGAGCCGAGCATCGCCGGCGTCGCCCGCACCAGCATCGCGCTCGGTCCGAACCGTTCCATCTCCAGTCCGAAATCCGACAATTCCGCCGCCCGCGCCTCGAGCCGGTCGCAGGCATTTTCATCCAGTTCGACGACTTCGGCCATCAGAAGCGCCTGGGACGCCACGGTGCCGCCCTCGACCGCCTTGCGCATCCGCTCCAGCACAAGCCGCTCGTGCGCCGCATGCTGGTCGACGATCACCAGACCGTCTACGGCCTCGGCTACGATATAGGTTTTGGCGACCTGTCCGCGGGCGATCCCGAGCGGATGGCGGGCCCCATCGGGCACCGGCGCGGAAGCCTCTTCCGCCTTGCCCATCAGCGGTGCCAGATCCTCTTGCCGATCAAAGCCGGCAAAAGCGCTGGCCCCTTCGTGCATCTGTGCCGAAGGATAGGGCTGTTGCGCGATATTGGATCGGCCCTGGGTCGCAAAAATACTGCCCTGTGGATCCGGAGCAGCCGGTTCCCGTTGCCAGTTCGACAGCGCCGATTCCGCCGGTCGCTGGACCGCCCGAAACCCGCCTTCGTCCAGCGCCTTGCGCAGCCCGCTGACGATCATCCCGCGGATCATCGCCGGTTCGCGAAAACGCACTTCGGTCTTGGCCGGATGGACGTTTACGTCGACCAGTTCCGGCGGCATTTCGATGAACAATGCGACCACCGGGTGACGATCCCGCGCCAGCATTTCGGCATAGGCGCCACGCACCGCACCGACCAGCAACCGGTCCTTGACCGGACGGCCGTTGACGAACAGAAACTGATGATCGGCAACCCCGCGGTTATAGGTCGGCAGGCCCGCTACGCCGGTCAGCCGAATCTCTTCCCGCTGGAGATCGACTCCGACACTATTGGCGCGGAGATCGCGGCTGGTCAGCGCGGCAACCCGTTCGGGACCCGATTCGCCGCCCTGGACTGCGATTGCCTTGCGCCCCTGATGCTCCAGTGTGAAACCGATATCGGGTCGCGCCATCGCCAGTCGCCGGACAATGTCGGTGCAGGCGGCATATTCGCTGCGCGCGCTTCGGAGAAATTTGCGTCGGGCCGGGACATTGCCGAAAAGCTGCTCGACCCGCACCTTCGTACCCGGCGGGATCGCAGTCGGCCCCTCGTGGGCCAACTCGCCATGGTCGATGACCCGCGACCAGCCATCTTCGCCAGCCATGCGGCTTTCGATCGTCATCCGCGAGACGCTGGCGATCGAAGGAAGCGCTTCGCCGCGGAAACCCATGGTGGTCACCAGCTCGATCGCTTCATCCGGCAATTTCGAGGTCGCGTGACGTTCCAGCGCCAGCGCAATGTCATCGCGGCCCATCCCGCAACCATTGTCGGAGACCTGAACCAGGTCGAGTCCGCCCTGATCGAGACGGATGTTGATCTGGCTGGCACCGGCGTCGATCGCATTTTCGACCAGCTCTTTCAGGGCACTGGCAGGGCGCTCGACCACCTCCCCGGCAGCTATCCGATTTATCAGGCTATTTGGAAGTCTTCTTATTGACATATTGTCGTTCCTAGCCCAAGCGACCTTGCCAAGCGACCCCTGATTTTCTGGACGAATGTCATGGTTAATTTCATGAGCCGTCCAGCTTAACCAGAGCGTTGTCCAATTGGTGCAGCTGGCCTGCGAAGATAAGAAATTACGGACAAAATTATGTTTGAAAATCTGTTCAAGTTCCGCTCGCAAGATTTGGCGATCGATCTCGGCACTGCGAATACAGTGGTCTATGCACGCGGTCGGGGAATCGTTCTCAACGAACCTTCGGTTGTCGCGATCGAAACCATAAACGGTATCAAAAAAGTAAAAGCCGTCGGCAATGACGCGAAGATGATGATGGGCAAGACCCCTGACAGCATCGAAGCGATCCGCCCTCTTCGCGACGGCGTGATCGCCGACATTGATGTCGCCGAGCAGATGATCAAGCATTTCATCCAGAAGGTGAACGGCAAGAGCAAGCTGTTCAGCTATCCCGAAATCGTGATCTGCGTGCCGAGCGGTTCGACCTCGGTCGAACGCCGCGCCATTCGCGATGCCGCATCGAACGCCGGCGCGCGTCAGGTTTTCCTGATCGAGGAACCGATGGCAGCCGCCATTGGTGCCGACATGCCGGTCACCGAACCGATCGGTTCGATGGTTGTCGACGTTGGCGGCGGCACGACAGAAGTTGCCGTTCTTTCGCTGCGCGGCCTCGCCTACACAACCTCGGTCCGTACCGGCGGCGACAAGATGGACGAAGCGATCGTCTCCTATGTCCGCCGTCACCACAATCTGCTGATCGGCGAAACAACAGCCGAGCGGATCAAGAAAGACTTTGGCGTCGCCCAGGCTCCTGCTGACGGCGTCGGTCACACGATCCACATCAAGGGCCGCGACCTTGTGAACGGCGTGCCGAAAGAAATTTCGATCAACCAGGGCCAGATAGCCGAATCGCTCAGCGAGCCGATCGGCACCATCATCGAAGGCGTTCGCATCGCGCTGGAAAATACCGCACCCGAACTGGCCGCCGATATTGTCGATCAGGGCATAGTCCTGACCGGCGGTGGCGCTCTGATCAGCGGCCTCGATGCCGCGCTCAGCGATGAAACCGGATTGCCGGTGACGGTCGCCGAAGACCCGCTGGCCTGTGTCGCGATCGGCACCGGTCGCGCCATGGAAGACCCGATGTTCCGGGGCGTCCTGACCACAGCCTGAGCCCGAACAATGATGAAACAACGATTGGAAATGAAAGGATAGATCAATATGGCGCCGCCAACAAACCGGCGTCCAGGATTTTCCAAGCGGGCGCAATACAGCATTTTCGCTAGCTATTTACTGGGCATTTCGGGAGCGATCATTGGTCTGCTCCTTTTGCTCGTCTCTTTCATCGATCCTCTAGGCTTTTCCGCCCTTCGCACGATTGGCGCAGAAACAATGGCTCCGGTCAGCAGAACCCTCTCAAATATCGGCGGTGCCACAGGCAGCGCCGGCGGCGAGATTTCTGCCTATTTCAACGCGGCATCGAAAAATGCGGCATTGCAACGGGAAGTCGAGCAGAATCGGATAGAAATCCTGGAAGCCCGCGCTCTCCGACAGGAGAATGAACGCCTCAAGAGACTGTTGAAGCTCGACGAGGAAGTTCCCGATTCTATCGCCATGGCCCGCCTGATCAGTTCGACCGCGTCCAGTTCGCGCCGGATCGCGACCCTGGGCGTCGGCAGCTCCAGCGGGCTTGAAATCGGTCAGCCGGTCCGTTCGCCCGAAGGGCTGGTCGGCCGGATATTGGAAACCGGACCGACCACCGCGCGCGTCCTGCTGGTCTCCGACGGAAAAAATGTGACTCCGGTGCAGCGGGCCAGCGACAGCCTGCCCGCCTTTGCCACCGGGCGCGGCGACGGCACGGTCGACATTCAACCGATCAATATCGGCACCAATCCGTTCAAGGGCGGCGACCTTCTGATCACCTCGGGCAGCGGCGGGCTCTATAGTCCGGGCATTCCCGTGGCGGTCGTCATTCGCAAGACTGAAACCGGAGCGATAGGCCGGGTTCTGGCCAATCCTGCCAAGGTCAGCCACGCCATTGTCCAACCGATTTTCCAGGCCGAAACCGTGCGTCAGATTGACAGGGATGCTGTGATCGGCGCGGAAGAGGAAACGGACGAATAGTGCCCAGATCGCGTCAATCCAGAATTGGCAGGCAGCCGTCCCAGTTGCGCATAAAACTGATACCGCCGGTGACCGTCGTCATTGCTTCGATGATCACCGCCCTGCCCATTATTACCGATTATCCGATACTGCCCCCGCTGGGGCTGCTGGTGATATTGGCCTGGCGGCTCATCCGTCCGGGATATTGGCCGGTATGGGCCGGTTTTCCGCTGGGTCTGGTCGACGATATCTTCAGCGGGCAGCCGTTTGGCAGCGCCGTGTTTCTGTGGTCGGTCGTTTTCATCCTGCTCGAGGCAATCGATCGCAAGGCGGTAAGCCGCGATTACTGGCAGGATTGGCTTATCGCCTCCGTTGCGATCATTTTTGTGCTAATAGGCGGTATGCTGATCGTCGATTTTCAATCCAATATATTGCGGCTCGATCTGCTTTTGCCCCAGATCCTGCTGTCGATCCTGCTCTATCCGTTTCTCGCCCGGCTGATCGGCGCGATCGATAACTGGCGGGTTGCGTCATGAAGTCGGCCAAGACCATCAGCAGCGCGATGCAGACGCTCACTTTCTCCCGACGCGCGACTGTGGTCGGCGGGCTGCAGATTGGCGTCGGCGTGTTGCTCGCAGGCCGCATGGCCTATATCTCGGTTGCCGAGAACGAGCGTTACAAGCTTTTGTCGGAGAGCAACCGCGTCAATCTCACCCTGGTCCCGCCACGGCGCGGCTGGCTGATCGATCGCAATGGCAAGCCGATTGCCAATAACAAGACAGACTTTCGCGTCGACATCATCCCCGACCGGTTGCGCGACAAGAAAAAGACCGTCGCCACTCTGGCCGAACTGCTCGCGCTTGATGCGGAAGATCTCGAACGGATCAACCGCGAGCTCGAGCAGGCCAGCAGCTTTCAGCCGGTTCAGGTTGCGACCGGACTGGACTGGGAAGCCTATGCCGCGGTCAGCGTCAGATTGCCCGATCTGCCCGGCGTATCGCCGCGTCAGGGCTTCTCGCGCAATTATCCGAGCGGTCCGGCCATTGGCCATCTGGTCGGCTATGTCGGCACCGCTTCGGCTGAAGAATATAAGGAAAAGCCCGATCCCATATTGATCACGCCCGGCTACAAAATCGGCAAGGACGGGCTCGAGAAAATCTTCGAGGACCGCCTCCAGGGCAAACCCGGCGCCAAGCGGGTGGAAGTAACCGCACGCGGCAAGATTGTCAGGGAACTGCGCACACGCGCGGATGTTCCGGGCAAGGCAATGCAGCTGACCCTCGATATCGACCTGCAGGAATATGCCGCCCGCCGGCTGGGAACCCAGTCCGGATCGGTCGTCGTCATGGACTGCGAGAGCGGCGACATCCTGACGATGACCTCGATGCCGTCCTTTGATCCGAACAGCTTCTCCGACGGTATCGGTGTTACCGAATATGGCATGCTGCGCGAGGACGATCATGTACCGCTGCTGGACAAGTCTCTCAAGAGCCTGTTCCCGCCAGGATCGACCGTCAAGCCGATGGTCGCTCTCGCGTTTCTGGAGGCCGGACTGAGCCCCGACGAGAGCGTCAACTGCAATGGCGGCCTGCAGGTCGGAAACCGGCGCTTTCGCTGCTGGAAACGCGGCGGCCACGGTCGTGTCGATATGGCGAAGGGCATTTACCAGAGCTGCGACGTCTATTTTTATCATTTTGCCCAGAAAATCGGGATCAACCCGATCGCCCTGATGGCCAACCGGCTTGGGCTGGGACAAAAATATCCGATACCCGTCCCGAGCCAGTTTTACGGCACGGTTCCCGACCCGGCGTGGTTGCGCAAGAAATATGATCGCGAATGGCAGGCCTATGACACGGTCAACACCACGATCGGTCAGGGATATATGCTGGTCAATCCGACCCAGCTGGCGGTCATGTCGGCGCGGATAGCAACCGGAAAAAACGTGATCCCTCGGCTGATCATGAGCCAGAAGAAACCGGTGATGGAAACACTGAACATTGATCCGGAACATCTTCTATACGTTCACGAGGCGATGAGCGATGTGGTCAACGGTCCGGGCACCGCCGGACGGGCCCGCCTGCCGCTCGAAAATGTAAAAATGGCCGGCAAGACCGGTACCGCCCAGGTCGTCAATCTCGACTATGGCCGCGGTGGCAATGATGTGGCGTGGAAATATCGCGATCACGGCCTGTTCGTCTGTTTCGCCCCTTACGACAATCCCCGTTATGCGGCGGCCGTCGTCATCGAACATGGCGGGGGCTCCGGTGCGGCCTATCCGGTCGCACGGGACGTTCTGACCTTTCTCTACGACCGTGAAAAGGCGATGGATGTCCTGACCGGTCTCGAAAAATCCTGGGGCGGCACGATCCAGGAACGCATGGACACAAAAATGGCCGCCTATCGGAGCAAGAAGCAGCTGGAGAAGGCGATTGCCGAAGGGACGGCTCCGCCCCCACCAGCAGCTTCCGACGCCGCCGAAACAGGCGGCGGAGATTAGACGTTGAGTGATTTCATTCCAGCGCCGATTGCGCAGCTTCCGTGGAAGACCATCCTGCTTCTTTTCATCATGGCTAGCTTTGGCTTTATTGTCCTCTATTCGGCGGCGGGCGGCAGTGTGTCCCCGTGGGCCGGCCTGCACATGGGCCGGTTCGGCGTCTTCCTGGCGATGGCGGTGGTGATGTCCCGGTTCAAGGAAACATTCTGGAAGACCATGGCCTTCCCGACCTATATCATCATCGTGATCCTGCTCGTTGGGGTCGAACTGCTCGGCGCGGTCGGTGGCGGCAGCCAGCGCTGGCTCAACCTCGGTTTCATCCGGATCCAGCCATCGGAACTGATGAAGGTCGCGATCATCCTGGCAGTTGCCCGCTTCTATGATCTTCTGCCCCCCAGCCAGATCCGGACCTGGGGCGCGATCTGGCCGCTTTTTGCGTTGCTGGCCTTGCCCTGTGCCCTCATTCTGCTGCAACCCGACCTCGGCACCACAATCACGGTATTCGTCGGCGCGTTGACGGTCGCGTTTCTCGCCGGACTACCCCTGCGCCTGTTCATCGGCGGAGGTGCTGCGGTGGCGGTATTGGCGCCGATAGCCTATTTCTTCGCGCTCGAGGAATATCAGCAGCGGCGCGTGACAACATTTCTCAACCCGGAAAATGATCCGCTGGGATCGGGCTATCATATCAGCCAGTCGAAAATCGCGATCGGCTCCGGCGGCCTGTTCGGCAAAGGCTTCCTGAACGGCACCCAGAGCCACCTCGATTATCTGCCCGAGGGGCATACCGACTTCGTCTTTGCCACCATGGCCGAGGAATGGGGCCTGATGGGGGGCGTCGTGGTGCTCTTCTGCTTCTTCCTGCTGTTCCGCTGGGGCCTCGGCGTCGCGATGAAGGCGAAGACCCGCTTTTCCCAGCTGACCGCAGCGGGACTGACAGTAACCATCTTCTTTTACGTCGCGATCAACCTGATGATGGTGATGGGACTGGCGCCGGTCGTCGGTATCCCCCTGCCTTTCCTCAGCCATGGCGGCTCGTCGATGATGACGATCATGATCTGCGTCGGGATATTGATGTCGATCGACCGTCATCCCGGTCGTCAGGGCGGCGCATTCGGGTGATTTGATAACACCGCTTGTGTTCTATCCATTCGGCCCTATATAGCCCCTCTAGTGGACCCTTAGCTCAGTTGGTAGAGCGTCTGACTCTTAATCAGAATGTCGTTGGTTCGATCCCAACAGGGTCCACCATTTTTCCCTCTAGACAAGCCATCCGGCAGATGGTTTCCGGAAAAATCTCCAGCCCGAACGCGGGCGCTCGTCACCAGATATTGCTCGCAGAACAGTCACCGAAGACAGCTCTGTTGATCGCCAGACAATAATTGTGACAATTTGAAGCGGTACCCATAGAAAAAGGCGGGCCTCTTTTCGAGGTCCCGCCCTATATTTCCAGAACAAAGTGCGAAAATAAAATGGGGAGCGAAACTCTGCTCCCCGGTTTGGTCTATTAGTTGACGGCGTCTTTCAAGCCCTTGCCGGCTTTGAATTTTGCTTGTGTCGATGCTGGAATTTGCATTGGTTCGCCGGTGCGCGGGTTGCGGCCGGTTGAAGCTTTGCGCTTTGAAGTCGAGAAC
>TARA_R110001599_G_scaffold39258_1_pt1 | contig 12315 bp, 6 predicted proteins | sample TARA_R110001599 | Tara Oceans TARA_R110001599 (sample SAMEA4398360) | marine metagenome | biome: Polar Biome; feature: [MES] marine water layer (ENVO:01000295) within the mesopelagic zone...; material: water (ENVO:00002006), including particulate matter (ENVO:01000060) such as...... | reverse complement strand
ATCCCAGCTGGTGTATCTACTGTATATGACCAAACATTAGGTAGAAACTTAAAACGTCCGTTCTTACACGTGCGTTATAGAGCTTCTCAAATGGAGGATAGAAAAATGAAAACTTGGATTACTGGATCTGTTGGTGGAAACATCACGTCTGATTTAGATGCAATGCAAGTGAACTATCTATCTGAAAGATGTTTGATTACTCAAGGTGCTAACAACTTCATGTTGATGAAGTAAGCAATATTATTAAGGTCGGGGCTTCGGCTCCGATCTTTTTTTTTAATTTTTTATTATATTATATTATGGCTAAAAAGCAAACAACAAAAAAGGTTGAGGTAGAACAACCAGAAGTGAAAGCTACAAATGAAATGCAAGAGGTTATTATAGAAAAACCCGCAGTAAAAGTAAAATCTGAACCTAAAAAGCCCACATGGGAAGTAAAAGATAGGGTTTACTACTTAAAACAAAATAGATCCGCTTTAACGTACTCTATGAAATCATCTGGTATATATTATTTTGATGAAGAAAAAGGCTATGAAAGAGAAGTGAAGTATTGTGAAAATCAAAGAACTTCATTTGTAGATGAAATGCAGGGGGATCAAAGACTAGCTCACATTATATTTAGAAACGGAGCTTTGTATGTTCCAAGAGAAAAAACAACTCTTCAAAAGCTTCTATCACTTTACCATCCAATGAGAGACAAGTTGTTCTTTGAGTTTAAACCACAGGTTGAAGCAGCTAACGAACTGGATTGGCTAGAAATTGAAGCTGACGCAATGATTGTTGCGAAAAGCTTAGACATAGAAAAGCTTGAAGCTGTACTACGTGTTGAGATAGGATCTAGGGTTTCTAAGATGAGTTCTAAGGAACTTAAAAGAGATGCTCTACTATTTGCTAAGAAAAACCCAGTTTTATTCTTAGAATTAGTGGACGATGAAAACGTAGAACTTAGAAACATTGGTATCAAAGCTGTTGAAGCTGGAATCATAAGGTTGTCTCAGGATCAAAGAACGTTTACTTGGGGTTCTAACGAAAGAAAACTAATGACAGTTCCTTTTGATGAACACCCATACTCAGCGCTAGCTGCTTGGTTCAAGACCGACGAAGGTATGGAGATATTTAAGAGCATTGAAAAGCGACTAAACGTGTAATTACTTTATAAGTAGAGTAACCACTCTGCAATGGGGTGGTTACTTTAACTTATAAAAATAATTAGATGGTAAGTGTAGATACTGTATATCAACGCGTCTTAGCGTTATCAAACAAAGAACAAAGAGGCTATGTAACTCCACAGGAGTTTAACCTTTTAGCAAACCAGGCTCAGATACAACTATTAGAGTCTTATTTTTACGATCTTAATCAATTTCAAAGAAACGCTGGAAATGCAACGGCTTCTTCAGATTCTGTAGATGATATTGAAGATAAAATAAGTATATTCCAAGTATACAACTTTCCTTTAACCTTAACCTCTGGTAACAGCGTACTATTACCCGTGCAGGATTCTGCTTACGGCGGCGATGATATGTTTAAGCTAGAAGAGATTAGGCACAACGATAATATATGTGCACAAGTTACTCCTAGAAAAATGCACTTGATGAAGAAAGGTACTTTTTCTTCTCAGCCAGTTTTACAACACCCAGTGTACATTAGGACTAGCAATAAAATACAATTGTTTCACTTTAATGCTTTAGGTGGTTTTGGGCCACTATTTGAAGATGTTAAATGCGACTACATAAGGATGCCTAAGAAAGTAGAGTGGGATTATGTTGTTGTAAATGAAAAAGCTCTATACAATGCTAATGGATCTACAAACTTTGAAGTACATCCTTCGGAAGAAGCTAGATTAGTTTTAAAAGTGTTAGAACTAGCTGGCGTAGTAATTAACAAAACAGGTTTATCGAGCTATGGAAAATCAGAGCATGTAGAAGCCGACAATAAACGTAAATCATAATGAGTACTGGATATTGGAACTTAAATAGTCAATCAGACTATTACAACTTTGAAGAAAACTTTGGTACTTACCAGTATCAATCTCTAGATGATTTAATAAACACTTTTTTAGCGTATTACGTTGGAGAAAACAAGATTATACCTAAAGCATCTAAAGAAGATGTAGCTTTTTTTGCTAAAAGAGCTATACAAGAATTAACCTACGATACTCTTAGGTCTAAAAACACTTGGGAAGCAGAGGTTAGCAACTTAATGTATATTCCTCTGCCTCACGACTTCGTGGGATACACTAATATATTTTGGAGCAGCTCTGGTGGAATTAAAAGACCACTATATCCTACTAGCGATACTCAAAATCCTTTTAGACCTCAACCTACAGATGATCCTTTAGAAGTTGCAACTGTAACAACTGTTGAGTCAGTGCCAGAAACTACTGCAATATCATCAGCTACTAAAGTATACATATTCTATGATGGAACATCAATGGGCGTACAACAGGTACAGAACTCATACGATGCCGTTACGGCGTGGCTAGATCTTCAAGAAGGATTTACTAGAGTGGAAGCAGAGGTTGTTGGTCAAAACGTGTTTCATACCGTTGCGTCTAGCGAAAGATGGCTAGATTGGGCTTGCGTTCCTTTTACTGGAAAATTTGAAAACAATCAGATTAAAGTTCAAACTGGCGGAGACGGAGATCTAGAATCACAACAATCTACAAACGTTGGCGGACAAGCGGATGATTTTTTTAAATTTCCTCAAGTTAACCAAGGACACGTTGACTACTTTGAACCGCTCTACAGAAACACTTTGAATCCAGCGCTAAACGCTAGTAAAGTAAGCTACTGGTCTGCTCAAGGGACAAGCTCTACGCAAGCTGTTCAGTTTTATGATACAGCAAGCACAGTTGGCTCAGGTCTAGGTTTAGAGGTTGGTACAACAGTAACTAGTGCTGATGGTGATTACGTAGCTAAAGGTCCACCACCAAAAGCGGGTGCTACGGCTAGCGTGTTAATAATAAACTTTATTGACGAAGCAGCAAGTGCTTATCACGGTATAACCAGTACAGTAGAAAACCCAGATTTTGATGGAACGGTTGGCGCAAGCCCCGGTATTCAAGATGGTTTGTTTACCAATGATTCAGGTGAATTTATTAAAGAGCCTAGCTCTATATACAAGGTTGATTATGATGAATACAAGAAAGTATATGATGATCATCCTGGTCAAGTAAACGCCTTCATGTATCCTAGTGAGACATTTGATGGTAGTACTTATAGCGCCAGCGTATTAATGTCTCAGTTTTTGCTACATACTACAGCTGCAATAAGTAGTGGTAACAAAGCAGCACCAGACGGCAAATGGACAGCGGGAACAGCACCTGTATTTGCAACGGAAGATGGAAGTGTAAATGATATTACTTTAACTCAACTAGAAACAGAAAACCCTTACTGGAATGAGCAAAATCCAGAATATGGAGGTTTAGATCAATATGGTTGGGGTATAGATACTGATGGTGGAGCTTTTGATAATGCTAAGTTTAGCAACAACCTTAACGACTTTATAAGCCAACAAGAAATATCATACATAGATGTTGAGACAACAACCACTACGGTTGATGGTCAAGGGTGGTATAATATTAATGAGTCTGGAGAAGTAGCTGGAGACTACAATTCCACCACGTTAAACAATTATCAAAGCTCAGAATCGGTAGAACCTGGTACGTATGAAAATTCTAGTCTTGGACAAAGGTACGGGCTAGACCCTAAGAGAAGCCAAGTAAACGGCTCTTACTACATGGACTACGCTAACGGAAAAATATTTTTTGCTCCATCATTAGTAGGATCTACCATTGTGATAGACTATATATCGGATGGCCTGAGTGGAGAAGGTGACTTAGTTATACACAAGTTTGCTGAAGAAGCTTTTTACAAGCATGTGGCTTACTCTATCGCGTCTACTGGATCTAACTATTCACCTGCTACTGTTCAAATGTTAAAGAAAGAAAGGTTTGCAGAAACTAGAAAAGCTAAGTTAAGACTATCTAACCTTAAGTCTCAAGAGATGCAGCAGGTCATGAGAGGTAAATCTAAAGTAATCAAGAAGTAATATATGCCAGAGTTTAATAGAAATTTCGCCTTAGGCTTAATGAATAAAGACATGGACGAAAGACTCGTCCCTAAAGGTCAATATAGAGACGCTTTAAATATAGAGGTTTCAACTTCAGAAGGAAGCAATGTTGGAGCTTTGGAAACGTTGATGGGTAATCTTGAGCAAACACCGGAATCGGTTCCTGTTGGATCATACTGTGTTGGCTCTATTGTGAACGGAGAGGAAAATTGTATATATTATTTAGTAAAAGGCGGTGGCTCAGTTGAGAAAGCAGACTACATACTAAAGTATAACGTTGCAACAAACTCATTGCAATATGTTTTTGTTGATATTTGGCAGACTACTAAAACAGTAAATGCTGTAGGAGAAGGAATAGGTGTTGCTGGTCAAACAGTACCAACAATAGCTTGTATAGACTCTAGTGGTGTTAGGCCGGGCATGATAGCTACTAAAGTTGGTGGTGGAAGTTTAGGTCAGGTTGTCAGCTTGGTTAACCCTGTTACAGACGATCTTAGTCAAACGGTGATACAACTTGAAAAGGATTGTGATGCTTCTATATTGCAACCTGGGGATGAAGTGTTGTTTAAATCTAAAAGAATACTAAATTTCAGTGAAACTAGACTCATAACGGGTATCAATATAGTTGATGACTTGTTGATGTTTACTGACAATTATTTTGAGCCTAAAAAAATAAACTTAAAAAGATCTATACTTGGAACCGGTAGCAACGGAATAAATATGTCTGGTGGGCTAAGCCCTAGCTTTCACACAAGGCTAGTTTCTAGAAGAGCTGATGGAGATTTTGTAGGTGATGGACTAGAAATAGTTAGGAGCAGACAGCACTTGCTAGAACCTAAGTATGCTGAGCTAGAAGACGTAACCGTTATAAAAAAATCACCACTAACACCTCCTACCATAATCATGTCCGCTACAGCTGCCACTGATAGGACTGGCATAGATGAAACTCCAAACAATTTATTTACAAAGCTAAGTGGGTTTGAAGACTTTATAGTAGACGGAAATCCTATTGAAACTGGTTCTCTTGTTACATTAACATTTGATACACCGGTAGATTATAGGGTTGGAGACTACATACTGCTAACAAGTGATATGGATGCTCCGGCTACATCATTTGTAAACTTTAACGTTAGGCTAAGAGTTACTCAAGCGCCAGTTGGAGCAGATGAGAATAATGTTTTTGTTGGTCCTTTTGTTTGCTCGGCACAGTCAATAAGTGACGTACTTCCTGATGGCGAAGGAATAGAGTTTTATGTTAGACTAGAACAAGACCCTTCTCTATTTGAGTTTAAGTTTCCACGCTTTGGTTATAGATACAAGTATGTTGATGGTGAATATTCTCCTTTTTCTCCTTTTTCAGAGGTAGCTTTTTTACCTGGGCAGTATGAGTACGATCCTAAGAAAGGTTATAATCTAGCTATGGCCAATAGGCTTAGAAAACTGCAAGTGAAAAACTATGTTCCAAAAGCATCAAATAGGCCAGCTGATATAGTAGAGATTGATATATTGTATAAAGAAGAAAAATCAACTTCAATATACACTGTAAAAACAATAAAGCCTTCTGACGAAAGTCCACTGTGGCCTACATTTGACAACTACACCTCTGAAGGAGATAACAGCAGGGGTTCTATAGAAATAAAATCAGAGCTAATACACGCTGTAGTAGCATCCAACCAACTAATAAGGCCTTGGGACAATGTTCCAAGAAAAGCTTTGGCTCAAGAGGTAACGGGTAATAGATTGCTATATGCCAACTACGTTCAAAATTACGATCTAAAAGACTCTGGAAATAAGCTCATAACTCCAGAAATAATGTTAAGCGTAGATAGCAAAGAGTATGCTGCTGGAGAAGAAACAATGCCAGAAAAATCATTGAAGTCCATGCGAACGTATCAGCTTGGAGTGGTCTATAAAGATGAGTTTGGTAGGGAAACACCAGTGTTAGCTGATAAAGAAATAGGCTCTGTTACAGTAGAAAAAGAGTTTTGCAATGATATAAACTCCTTGTCTGCTAAAATAAAAAACAATGCACCCACTTGGGCTAAGTCTTTTAAGTTCTTTTTAAAGGAAACTGCAGCTGAGTACTACAACTTAGCTATGGCCAAGTGGTACAACGCTGAAGACGGAAACGTATGGATTTCTTTTAACTCTTCAGATAGAAACAAAATAGATATAGATACATTTTTTGAGCTGAAAAAAGCGCATGACTCTGATGTAGCCGTAGAAGAAAGAGCTAGGTACAAGGTGATAGCTATAGAAAACGAAGCACCAGAAGATATAAGAATAGACAGGCAACAGCAAGGCGCTCTAAGTAATGACGGTAATGATAAAATAGGAGACATTAACGAGGGTTTTCCTTTTGCTGACTTTAACTTTATCACACTAAAAGAAGCTGAGTTTATAGCTGAATTTGGCTCTGATGTTGCATCTTATGCTTCAGAGTGCTCTGTTAGAATACAAAACTCAGACGGATCTGAAAGAAGTGAGTTTTATGACATTAAGAGTGTAGAGATTCAAGACAACGGCTTTTACAAAATAAATATAATTAAAAAGTTTGGACCAGACGTGAACTTTTGTTCTACCGCAGACACATACGCTAGTAGAATTGATGGTTTAGTAGTAGTTATTGTTAAAAACAAAAGAGTTAATAAACCTGAGTTTGATGGTAAGTTTTTTGTTAAACTATACAAAGACTTGCTTCTTGAAGAATACGTCATGGTTACTAATGATGACAACTACGTTGTAGATCAAGCTTTTAACTTAACATATATATTTAGCTATCCAGAAACTCCAGATGGAGACTTTTCATACACTCAAGCTGGAATTGGAAGTGCAACATTAGAAAACAATCCATACAATAATGATTATGCCTGGGGTGATAATGGATTTCCAAATGAAGAGTACGACGGTATAAGTTCCGTAAAACAAAGGACGGTAAGCGAGTGGAGGGTTGGTAATCCGATAGCAGGGTTTGATCGCACTGGAGTGGGGTTTTGGCATTACAACTACGAAGACACGGTAAGATGTTTTATAGATGAAGCTTGGGCTTATAGGTATAACATATACGAAATAACAGACAATGGAAAGCCAGAAAACGAAGAAGGAAATGACTTACTTATTCCGGACCACGAAACTGCTTTTGCAAGTTTCCCTTATATAAATGGCTGTATAAAAACGCCTACGGAGGAGGCAAATCCACTCGCTTTATTCCCTGGTCAACCAGATACAATAACCGTTAATGCTACACAATCTGCTCCAGATTATATATCTACGCCAGGCATAGATATAATAGAACATCGAGGAGGTAGTGGGAACTTGAATCAGTTCGCATGGAGAAACGGATCTGGAGGTATATATTCAATAGGTAATACTGGCTACATAGACTTTAGTATAGTAGGCATAAGACCTGGGTATTTCGAGGATGATGCTGATTTCAACTACGACGACGAAGGGAGTAATTCTTGGAAGAGCGGAAAAGCGTTTTTGTGGGAGGGCTACGCTGATCAAGAAGATATTCCATCAACACAGAGTGTGAAAAAGTTTATAGATCGACTTACTAACAAAAAAACAAAGTTTAGATTTAGACAAGATCCAGATAAAGAGGTTTATACCGTTGAGGCTTTCAGAAGACACGATGGTATCTTAAACATGTCAGTTGACGGTCAAGGTATGACTGCAGAGCGACAAAAAGCAGTAATAGCTAATAATAAGAGGGTTAAGTACTCTTTTGCTTTAGACAAAATTATAGGAGCGGGTGGTGGCTTTGACCCAAGATCTATAATGGCACACGATGGAACCGGTACTAACTCTCAAATAGAATTTTTAGCACCCTACGCTAGTGAAGATGGCTTTGACTCAGATAACCCAGCCGTCTTTGAGACGTACCCTAAGGAAAACATAGAGCTAGATATATACTATGAAATAAGTAGAGCGTACCCAATATCTTTGCAGAAAGACAACGAGGAAACGATTGCCTTGATAGGCGATAAAGTTTCACTAAACGGAGTTCAGGTTGGATTAATAAAAAATATAGACGTACAACAGTTAGGTGGATCTCAAACAAAGTGTAAAATAACACTTCAAGACAGTGATGGAAACCCCGTTAGCGTTAGTGGTTCGATTGGAAACATTGTTACATTGCAAAGTTCTTGGGGCGGATACATTCAGCTAGAGATCAATGCAAACTTTATTAACGAGACTGATATTCCAATCAGTGATTGCGTTCACAAAAGAAATGCGTCTGATCCATCGTTAGGCTTTGGGTTGGATTGGTTTAATTGCTACAGCTTTGGAAACGGAGTTGAGTCTAACAGAATTAGAGATGATTTTAACCAACCAACAATAAAAAACGGGGTTAAAGCATCTACTACTATAGCTGAGCAATACAAAGAGGAAAGAAGAGGTACTGGTCTAATATACTCTGGTATATACAACTCTACGTCAGGAGTTAATAGGCTTAATCAATTTATACAAGGAGAAAAGATAACCAAAGATATAAACCCAGATAATGGTAGTATTCAGAAGTTGTTTGCCAGAGATACTAACATAGTTGCTTTCTGTGAAGATAGAGTTTTAAAAATATTATCTGACAAAGATGCGCTGTTTAACGCTGACGGCAAGAGTAACGTTACGGCCACAGCTAAAGTGCTTGGTGCTGTAACTCCTTTCGTGGGCGACTATGGTATTTCTAAAAACCCAGAGAGTTTTGCTGCCGACGAATATAGATGCTACTTTACAGATCAGCAGAGAGGAGCTGTTCTAAGGCTTTCTAAAGATGGCTTAACACCTATATCGTCTGTTGGTATGAAAGACTACTTTAATGACACTATGGCTGATCCTTTGCTAGCTGGTCAGTCGATGATAATGGGATCTTTTGACGCTAGAAAATCAGAGTACAATGTTACTTTTCAAACAAGCTATCCAAGAAAAGGACCTAGCTTTGACGCGACGACTATAAGCTTTAATGAGGACGGTAAAGGTTGGGTTAGTTTTAAATCTTTTGTTCCACAAGATGGTGTTAGTATTAATAACAACTACTACACTATGAGTGATGGTAGTCTTTGGAAGCACCACGTAAACGAAACTAGAAACATGTTTTATGGTGTTGTGCCAGGAGATGATCAGTATTCTAACGTAACGTTGATTTTCAACGACTCGCCTAGTTCTGTTAAGAACTTTCAAACGGTTAAGTATGAGGGAACTCAAGCTAGAATAAATCAATTTACAACTGTCAGCGTAGATGGAGTTGATTACACTGATAAAGAGTTTTATAATCTAAACGCTAAGAACGGTTGGTATGTTGAAAACATAAAAACAGACATGGCTGATGGTAAGGTACTAGAGTTTATAAACAAAGAAAATAAATGGTTTAACAAGATTTCAGGCGTTTGTACTGACTTAGAAAACTTAGACGAACAAGAATTTCAGGTTCAAGGTATTGGTATTGGAGAGATGACACATAGCGATCCAAATTCTGTATCACCAGATCCTATTGTCGTTAAGTTCAAAGATTCAGCATCAGACGTAGACGGAACACCTTGGGATTAAATATATAATATGGGATATACTGTAAGCGAAATACAATTTTCAGAACAAATAGGTTTTGTTTTAGAGCCTGGCGTTGTAAACTTAACTATAACACCAGATGCTAACGAAGCCTGTCAAGCTAGTGAGTTCTACATTGGCGAAGCTACAGAGTCTCCAGTAGGTAGCGCTGAGTGGATTGGAGGAAACGTAACCAACGGAATAACTAAAGTTATTTTTTACGACAACGCAAATGGAACAGTTAATGTGGAGATTCACCACGACCAAATAACTTTTACTGAAACCGAAAACTTTTTTGTAGACATAGACAAAAACAAGCAAGAGCCAATAACTAACTTTGGGTGTACAAATCCTAATGCTGAAAACTATAATCCAAACGCATCAATAGATGATGGTAGTTGTACATACACAGAACAGCCACCAGAACCAGTTTACGGTTGTACTAGTGCAAATGCTCTAAATTACAACGCGTTAGCCAATATTGATGATGGTAGCTGCGTATTGCCAATTTACGGCTGTACAAATTCCAACGCTTCAAACTACGATTCTGGTGCGAACGTCGACGATGGCTCGTGCTTAGTTGAGCAAGAAGATCCTAAGGAAACTAGTTTTATTCCTAGATTATGGTTATACATGCATGGTGTAAAAAGAGTTGATGATGGCGTTACTGTTGTTCACGATGTTGAGCATCCTGACAACTACATAAGGTTTAGAAGCTTAGTTGGGTCTGTTTACAGAAATGGAGGAACATCAACTGTTGGTGGTCAAAATGCAGGTCAAGGATTTGAAAAAGGCCTTAATCCAGGCGACTCTTTTGATGCTAAGCAAAACAATATATATCAAGAGCCAGAAGGACAAAACTCGGTAGGCGTATATAACGAGCAAGAAGATCTTCTATTCAGTTTGCAGTCCGCTTGGAGATCTGGTGGAGAAGTACTTAATGGTTTCTCAGGTCAAGTTGAGCAATACAACTCTATTGTTGAGCAGGGAAATAACACCTCTTTAGACTGGTCGTTTTGGAACCTTGAAACTGTTCAAGACATATCACAAGATAGACGACTATTTTTTGTATTTGAAGTAACTTCTGCTCCAGGTTTTTTTATTGACGAATTAGAACATGAAATATCTTTCTACGATTTTGAGGAAAAAGAGAATCCGATCTCTTGGACAGTGGAAACTGAAGTAGTTAACACTAATGAAAATGGCTCTCCAACTAAGCAGAATGTAAAAGTGTATTTTGAAGATATAGAATACTTGTATGCTCCTTTAAAAATACAAGATCAACAATTTTTTAGTGACGGCACGGCTGTAGCAGGAAGCGAAGAATTTGAAAAGTTCATGAACAAAGGGCCTTTAGATACAAATGGATATACAAATCCAATGGGAGGAGGACCTATAATGTTTTTAAACGCTTCATTTCGACCAACACCACAGGCTAACTCAACTACCGCTAATGCTCCAGTAGTTAACTCTTTTGAATTGTTGACAGGCGAAATATCAGAGCCCAACAAAAAGTCAAGCTTTCAGTTTGAGGTTACTGGAGATGTTGGAGCTGAGTTTATAGTAAAAGCAACAGATGGGAAGAGGTTGTTTCTCAACAACAACCTGTTAAACAAAGATGTTTCAACATACGGAGCGAAGTTGTTAACGTCTCAACCTAGCAACAACTGGCAGAATCATCAAGCGGAGTATGTATATAGACTAGGATCTAGAAAAGATACATTTATTATTCCTACTATAAGCAATAGTAGTGATAGTAGAATTTATTACTTTTGGTTGGAGCCAGTCAATAACACTTCGCTTAAAATTGGAGTAGCAGATGAAAGCTTACCAATAGTAATATCTCAACCAGCAAATCCAACTGCCTCTGTTGAAATAACAAACAGTGATTCTAACCTAACTGTATCTTCGGAAATCGACAGTGCTAGGTCTCTAAAGCCTAACACTCTTGAAACTAAAATATCTAGTTATAACACTGTTAAATTCAAATCTAGTATGACTCTAGGCGGTGGCTTATCTAAGGTTGAATTTACAAATAGCAACTACTACAACAGCTTAAACAGTGATCTGTTTAATATATTTGAAACTATAAACGGGGTAGATCATTTAGTTTTTGGAAGTAGACTAGAACAGCTTGACTATGAAGGTAAACTAACAGTAAGGTCTTCTGGAGGAACCACGGCTTACATACAAGGCGAAGTTAGCTTTTTCCAAGTAGGAGAAAATAATCTAAAAGTGTCTATTAATCTAGACGAAATAATAACTACATCGTAATATGCCAGACTTCACAATGACATTATCATTTGACTATCCAATACAAGACTCAGTATCTGTTGGTGACACTGCTTACTTTGCTCAGACCAGCGAGTCTGGTGGATTTAATATAAACAGCAATGCAGTTGTTGAGATAGGAGAGATAACAAGTATTAATAGATCTACTAGAACTATAACGTGCAACACAAGTCTGTACGGCAACCAAATGCCTAGTGCTAACGATAATAGCCCTACGTTCATATTGTTTAGCAAAAACAATTGCCAGCAGCTGTCTAGCTTAATAGGATACTTTGGTTCTTTTAAGTTTAAAAACACCTCTACTGCAGCTGCAGAGCTTTTTAGTGTTACTGTAGATGCGTTTGAAAGTAGTAAATAAAGTGCTATAAATGTAACTATACTATATATAGTTAAATTTAATCAAATGAA
>TARA_R110001599_G_scaffold60821_2_pt1 | contig 12345 bp, 8 predicted proteins | sample TARA_R110001599 | Tara Oceans TARA_R110001599 (sample SAMEA4398360) | marine metagenome | biome: Polar Biome; feature: [MES] marine water layer (ENVO:01000295) within the mesopelagic zone...; material: water (ENVO:00002006), including particulate matter (ENVO:01000060) such as...... | reverse complement strand
TCTTCTACGGCGTTGTTTATGTCTTGAGCAAATCCCGCTCGTTCTGCAGTAGACAAATCCGAACCTTCAAAATCAGGAATGGATATTTTTCTATACTTTAGACTGACGTTTTGCAATGGTTCTTGAGGCTGAACACCCCTAGCTTCTGCAAATTCTGTTTCAGACACTCCCGCTGGCTTATCTACCGGCTTATAGTTAGGGTTTCTCGCCATGGCATTTTTATCTGAAAACTCATACTTATCAATAACCTTAATTCCTTTTTGCCTCAAAGCAGACACAAACGAAGAAATAGAGTCGTTGATTTCTAAAGGATTACTCGTGTCTATGACATCAGGAAAATCTTGGGTATATTTTGCCGTTACAGAACCATCTACTTCTGTAAGCGATGCCATAATATCATCTAACACAGCTCTTTCATCTGTCACCCCACTCAATACGTCTCTAAATACTCTAAGTTTAGAAGGGGTTTTAAATGCACGATCAGGGGCTAGTATTTGTTTAGCTCTTGTAGCCGTTCCCGATAAAGTCTTAAATGCCTCAGAAGCAGGCAAAGCAGCTGTCTCTTGCGTTTTTGTAAGACTCCCAATGCCTCCACGTTCACCTTCTATGTTTTCTGCTATCTTAGTTAGTCTATCTATAGATTTATAACTAAGACCAGAAGCTGCGGATGCCGGTAGTTTAAACCCAGCTTCTTCTGCTACACGTAAAACACCATGTAAAGTCTTAGCGCCTACTTTCGTCATTGCAGCTAATGGATCGCCGGCTAACTCTACAGCTTTAACAGCTTTACCTGCTACGGGAGCTGCCTTAGATGCGTATGACGCGCCTTTAGCCAAAGTAGGAAACTGGTTTATGCCTTGTGTCAATCCTTTAGTAATCGTAGAAGTAAGACCACTAGCACGTGCACCTGCACCCGCAACTCTTGCAGCCGGAAGCAAGTTCAGAAATGTCTCAAGAGGCCGTTCGACTATAGTTTGCCCAGGATTAGCAATCTGATGCTTTATATCCGCAGCAATAGCATTAAATCCTTCTTCGCTAAATATAGCATTAAACGAGTCTACCGGAGACGTTGCCATGTTAGCAACGCCTTTATAAGTATCTACCGCATTTCCAGGCAAGTTCTGAAATAACGCGCCTAGGTTTTTAAGAGAAAACAACCCTGATTGTTCATCATACGGAACGGCAGCACCGCGCTCAGATGCAGTCGATGTTTTTTCAAATCCTCCGTATTTTTTAGAGTACTCAGCAGGTCCAAGTTGTTGAATTAGATTAATTGTATTTCTAATCTCCTCAGACCCATACTTTGACATAAGTTCGCCTCTTGTCAAAGTATTCATTTCGTTCATAGGTATCATATTATTGCCTCGTACCAGCTAAAGATTGTACTACTGTATCCACAGCTAAGCCGCCTCTTTTGATAGCAGATAGTGCGTCAGTTTTTATTGCGCTAGCAGAACCTATACGATAACGCTGCTGACGAGCCCTTTCTTCTTCTTCTTTTATCTTCCGCTTTTCTTCTTCAGTAAGTTGTGCAGGAGTACCTAGTCCTGGATACGGCATATTATACAGATTACTAAAATACTCAATATTATCTATGCCAGTTTGAGTAGTCCCTTGTTTAGAAAACAAAACGCGAGATATCTCCGCATCGCCTTGTATTTTTTTGCGTGCTTTTTCTTGATCTTGTTTTGTACCGCCTTCAGTTGACCAACCTTTAGGATAAAGGTCACGCAACTGACCTTCTAACAATGCGTTTAACTCCATTGAGTCAGGCACTCGCTCTGAATCTATATAATCATAATCTTTGCCATCCATTTCAAACGCCCCAATAGTAGGCTTAAACTTTGCGCGCATTAATTCGGTTATGCCTTCTTCTAAAATCCTATCAAAGTTTTCCGGAGCAATATCTTTAAATGCGCCCTTTGGCCCAAAGTTTGCTTTCTCTGCATTTAGCCGAGAAGTTGCAGACCCCATAGCAGCACCAACAGATGCCCTCATTAAAGCATTTGAAACTTCTTCCATATCTTTTATTGTAGATGCAGTTATTATTGAACCCGATTTTAAATTTTCTAGCATAACTTTCACTCTGCCTACTGCTCCTGAAGTGTTATTCATGTATAATGCTACATCACCTTCACGAACAGTAGCTTCATCAATCAAACGCTGGAATGTATTTATAATAGTTATCTGATGAGTTGCAGAAAATGTTTGCTCATAATCATCAAGTGTAAATTCCCCTGTTTCTGCATTAAACTTTTTGAAGCCATCAAACACTGAATGCAGCTTGGTGTAGTTAGCAGCAACGTCATTAAACGCCTTCATTTCATCTGAGTCTTCTATTGCTTCGTACACCTTAGTAAATATTTCTTTTCCTTCTTTTTGTATTTCTCTAGCGGCGTCTGTTAGTATGCCTTCTTGTGTCGCTAAATCTGCTGCTCTTTGCATATCTAGTAATTCTTCTTTTCTTTGTTCGTCATTTACAGTTTGTACTAAATTATTGTATTGATTTACAGCTGTCTTATATTCACCTTGTGTTAGTTGGATGTGGTCTAATATAGGACTAGAGTAACCAGCTAAAAAATAAGACTTTAGATCCTCACTCATTCCATCTGTAAGTTTATCGACAGCTCCTGGGTTTATAAGAGCTTTTAAAGCATCCATTTCTTTTATCTCAGCAAGTACATCAGGAGCTATATACTCATTCTGAGTTAAAAGATCAGGTTTGCCTAGTATCTCTTTTACACCGTCTAAAGCTTCTAAAGCATAATTCGCTGTGGCCTTACCTGTGCCTAAGTCTGTAGTTGTAGAATCGCGCCAATCTAAAGAAAGCTTTCCAGAATGCCAGGCAGTGGCAACCATTCCTATAGCATCGTCAGTAGACGCGCCAAGATCTACAGCTCTATCAAAATAATCTTCCATTACGTTGTATGCAATTTGCTCTTGAAATCTTGGATCCTTGTATAGATCTTCAGGAGTTAATTCTATACCAAGATATTGCTTAGACCATCCGGCTACATTACCGGGCATTATCTGATACTTGCCTATAGCCGTCTGTCCTTTATACTGCCCTTTGGTTAAAGTAACACCCGAAATTTGCGCGCCCTCTGACCCTGCAGCATAACGATCATCGTCTGAATACGATGAAGGAGTTTCACCTTCTGCAATAGACTGCATTAACGCAGGCAGTATAGTTTCTTTTACTACAGACTTTTGTACGAACGTCTTTAATTGATGTCTCTCTATATCCTGTTCAGAAAGATTTTTAATTTCAGGAGAGTCAGTACTTGCTGCTACAAGCCTTAATTGATCTATGGCTGCAGCTTTACCGCGCGCCATTGCTTCTGATCTAGTTTGACTTAACCTTTCTCTCTTATATTGATCTTCCTCGCGTCTGGCACGCTGTGCAGCTATTTCAGCGGCTTCGTCAGCTAACTTTAACTTATATTCTGAATCACGATAGGACTGCATTTGTGATCCAAGACTAGTCAAACTAGTGCCTACATTAGCAAGCAGTTGGGAAGTACGGTTGCCTCCAGAAGATATAGTAGCCGGATTAGCAGCGACATTCTGTTTAGTTAGAATAGAGATTAAGTTAGCTTTCCCTACAGCTCTTGCATTCTCCTCTGCTTGCGCTCTTGTCTGCCTACCCCCGTATATAACCTGCCCTATGCCTCCTAAAGCTTGCAACCCAGCTCCAAGTAAAGCCACATTACGTGCAGTATTAGACTGCTGAAATGTTGGGCGTGAAGTTTGAGCAACAAAAGGTTCTGGAGTTAGGTTAGGGGCTGTACCTAAATCAAGTGGTGCAATCCCCGTATCTTCAAAACCATAACCTGGTGCGCCGTATGGATTAAACATCGTCATAATAATTCCTTAAATTCGGTTGCCTAAGTTATTGGTTTAAGAGTATGGGATACTAGGATTAGTATACCCCTGCCCAGAAAGCGGTCCAGAGGGATCAGTCGGTCTAGGCCTAGGAATCGTAGTTGTGGTAGTCTTAGGCGTCTTCATAAACGGAAGCAAACTAGACCCAATAGATGCAAACGACCCTAAAGCTCCGAATCCTTTTTCTGCAGCAGACATCTCATATACCTCTGGCTGCGACATAGCTCTTGCACCTGTTAGAGAAGAAATCATAGCAGCACGCGCTTCAGCCCGTTTGTTCTCTTCTCGCTGCCTATCTATTCGCTTGCCTCCGTAATGCGCTGCCCCAATCTGCGATGCTGCTTGTGCTCCCGCTATAATATAAGGAGCAGCAGCTATTAATCCTTGTATCATTACCCTCTTCCTCCTCTACGATTGCTTTCAGTGCTATCCGAGTCTAGTGTACTTGAATTATTGTCGATTGGATTCCCCGAGGCGTCAGTTATCGCTGAAGGATTATATTCCCAACCGCCCATATTGTAATTATACGTATATCTATCGCCGGAGCTGTTTTGTGCTTCTCCTTGCTGTATTAAAGTAAATCCTTTCGGCGGATTAAAGTCCGTCACTACGTCAGTATTCCTAGGTTGTTGCGTCGGTCCAAAATTAGTTAGATCTATATCTAGCTGTCGTCCTAACTGACCTCTAAGTAACGCCTCTAATCCACCAGGAGCAGCCTCTCTTTGGCCTATGCCAAGATCCATGCCGCCTTCTTGTGCGGCTAGTAGTGTGCCTATAGCACGGTACAACGCATCTTGGTCTGCTTGCTCTTCAGTAAAATCTTGAGCTCGCGCAAATTGCTCGCCTTGCTGTTCTCTAGATAAACGTGCTAAGTTTTCTTGTTGTGTACGTTCTGCTTTTCTTTGCGCGCCCTCAAATCCCTGCTGTGCTATCTGAAACCTTGCAGCTTCATCGCGATCTAACTGACGTTCGCCTCTATCAGCCGATCTTTGCAATCGCTCAAAACCTAATTGATTAGCTTGCAAAGCCGAAGACGCAGCTCTGTCAAGATCCGCCTGAGCACTTGCGAACAACTCATTGTTTGCACGCTCTTGACTTAAGAATTGATTTTGCTCGCGCTGCTGGTTAAACTGCTGCGTCAATATACTTCGTTGGTTTTGAAACTCGCGCGATTGAGCGTTAATCTGATTACTTCTATCCAACGCTGCTTCAGATGTAATTACGCCTCGTTGCAATGCGTTTTCAGTAGTCTGCAGATCTCTATCAGCTTGCCGCTGAGACGCATCTAGACTCTGCAACTCTCGTTGAAAAGCTTGTTCGCTTTGCTGCTGTTGACTTTGCAACCTAAAGTTTTCTCTAAGCGTAACCAACTGTTGCTGGCGGTCTGCAGTATTTTGTTGTGACGTAAATCCACGCGCTAATTTAGCTTCTGCTGATTGCAAATCATGCTGCTCTTGCAATAAAGTCAACTGCAGCTGACGTTCTGCTAGATTCTGCGCTCCTTGAAACCCCTGTTGTCTTCGCAGTATATCTACTTGTGCGTCTCTGTCTAACTGTTGCTGTGCTCTATTTAACTCATTCTGCTGACTTACAAATAAATTCTGCTCTCTCGTAAAGTCACGTTCGCGATCAACTTGCTCGACTTGGAAATCTCGATTTATTTGATTCTCAGCGTTTTGACGCACATCAGCTCTACGTTCAGCTTCTAGTCTATTAGTCCTATCAAGCGCAGCTTCCGACGTAATCATGCCACGTTGAAAAGCATTTTGGGTATTTTGGAACTCTTCTGCTCTACGCGCTTCTTGATTTTGAAAATTACGTGATTCTAAATTTACTTGAAACTCATGCTCACGCTGTAATCTTTGGCTTAGGTTTTGCTGCTCAATCTGTTTGTCAGCTAGTGTTATTTGCTGAGTCCTGTCTGACTGCCTTTGTGCCTCTTCTCTAGTTACTAAACCTCGCTGAAAGTTTTCTTGCGCTGTTCTTTCAGCCGTTTGCTGCAGCCTAGCAAAGTTTGACTCACTCTCTCTAAGATTGCGTTCCGCAAGTTGTTGCTCGTTTGTATTCTCCATAATACGCTGAGCACGTGCTTCTTCTTGCTGTTGCTGCGAAGAAAGTAAATTTTCTTGCAACTGACGGTCTAGTATTGCTTGCTCTGCTTGAAACGTTTCTGCGCTGTCCTGCATGCCAGTTTGTTGTTCTCGATTAAGCTTTGCTTCAGCTACAATCCGCGCATCTTCAACATCAAACTGCCTAAGCGATTCCGCATCTAACGCTACCAGGCGGTCTAGGTCTTTTTCGCGCAAATCAAGTTCGGACTCTTGCCCGGTTTCCGTAAGGTCAAGCCGCCGTTTTTCTAGATTTCTATCCAGACCGCGCTGAACATTAGACTGCTGTAATAAAAACCGTTCCTGTCCTCTAGCATACTGACCTTCTGCTCGTGTAGCGTCTATTCTGTCATCAGACAACTTCTGATCTAATTCTCGTTGCAGCCTATTTTCAGTTTCTTGGCTAGTTAGCGCTGCGTCTGCTAAATCAGTTCTCTGAGACAGTTCACTACGCGAAAGATACTCAGACTCTTTCTGACTGCGTAATTGATTTTCAAACCGTTCGCGCTCTGTTGGGCCTAGCCTAGTCAAGCCTCTTCCTAAAGTACGGTCTGCTACTTCTTGCTGCAACATATTCCTGCGAATGTCTAAGTCTCTAGCAGCTTGCATTTGCCTAGACATATCTTGTACACGCGCCATCTCTGTGGTAGTCTCACCCTGGCGTAATGTAGTTCCCGATGTAATACCTTGCGTAATTAAATCTTGCTGCATCTGTTGTAGATCAGCTTCTATGCCCTGACGTCCCCGTACAACCTGACCTTCAAACTCCCCTAAAACATCAGCAGTGTCACCACCCGCACGCAATAACCCTAGTCTATTTAACTGTTCTGTCAACGCTTCTCGAGACGATCCTGCGTCCTCATCTAATTGAGCTAAACGCTCAGTCCTGATAGCGTCTAAGTCAGTACCGCCTATACGTTGAGTTATTGCATCTTCTAATGTTTGTCTTAAATCTTCCGTAGCTGAAAAGTCTGCTTCAACCAAAGGTAACCCGCGAACATTTCCGTAAGCATCTCTACCTGCTTGTTCAGCTACGTCTATAGTCTCACCTACAGCGGATTCTTGCTCGCGTCTAATTGCATCTTGACGTACAAAACCTTCACGCGCAATACGTTCTTCTGCTTGCTGACGTTGGTTAAGCATTGCAAGTAAAGATTCGAATTGTTCTTTTTCTTGTGCTGTCCTATTTACCATCTGCTCTGTTAAAACATCTCCAAACTCTGTCTTAACAGCCTCGCCTACCTGACCTCTAATATCAGCATTTACTAGTTGCTGCCCAATAATTCTACTTATGTCTTGTTCGCCTAGCCTTCCTTCAGAGCTAGCGTTTACAATATTCTGAATATCTGTTGCGGATACACGGCCTTGGTTAGCTGAAGATAATAACTGCGACATTACATCAGCGGATACACCTTGTTGCTGCGCTCCTATAAACTCACTAAACGCGTCCTGCATACTGCCTTGGTCAGTCGTTCCCTGCTCTAACCTAGAGCTCATTTGACGCAACAGTTCCTGTTGCTCTCGAAGTTGAGTACGCAATGCAGAATCATCATAACCGCCAGACTCCACCCGCGCAGCTTCTACTTCATCAGCAGCGACACCTTCCGCAACTGCCGCATCAAAGCGTTGTTGTTCCTGACCCATAGGCGTATTAGGCGCGTCTGGATTATACGTGTCTGTAAAATTAGCAATACGGTTTAATACATTATACGAAAATGGATCATCACGGCGTTTTTGCAGCTCAGAAAACGCTAAAGAAGGAGCACCCTCTAATCCGCTAAATGACGCTGTAGGATCACCCGCATTAGGATTAGCGCGTATAGCATCTATAAACGCTTGCGCTGTTTGCTCTTCGCCTAGCTGATTTAACAATCCCGTTTGATTATACTGCGACCTTACTTTATCTGAGAGGCCTCGGGAAAACTCAGTGTCGGCTCCAAGTAAGTTCTGCAATGACAAAGTAGGATTTTGCATTCCCTGAGCCTGCATTAAATCACTAATGTCTATGTTAGCTTGCCGCTGTCCTAAATCAACTCCCTGGCCCGTAAACAACGGCCTACCGCCTTGCAGCTGGGCTCCGAACCGTTTTGCTAATTCATTTTGGTCTAATGCACTTAACTTAGCTCCAAAAGTAGTAGCATCGGCTAGTTCAAATCCTGCATCCATTGTTCTAGCGCCATAACCGCCCGCTATATTTTGTACCGTGCTATCGCTAAATCTCTTTCCAAACCTAGCTTTATTTAAAGCTGATCGTAATACCGGGTCATCGAAAGAGGATGTAAATGGGTTTTTAGCCATTACTGGACCCCCAAAATTCGTTTAGTATGTTTGCCTACAGATTTATACATAACTACTGCACGCCTTAATGCCATTGGCTCGTTTATATTATTTGCTGTATATTTAAGCTGCGTAACCGGATCATATCCCCATAAATCAGTATCTAGCACATATGCCGTAGTAGACCCTCGGATAGAAGACGATTCAACTATAAACTCTGTTTCTATAGCATCGCTAGGATCACCTACAGCAAACCCATCTGCACGAGATACTATAGAAGGGCCGCGCTGCTGCACTGTAATTTCGTATGATGTTTCCGAAGCTTCAAACTCATGCCTGGCATATAGCCAACGTGCCACATCTGCAATAGACATAGGAGGGGTTGCAGCTAGAGCAGCAAAACTTTTTATAGCTGTCGAGTTATCGTTTGTCCCTGTGTTATGCTTATACAACAACCCGTCACCAGACCCGCCAAAATGCGGAAAGCCATCAAAGTATGCACCACAGATACGTGTATAATCGTCAAAAACCCCTACCCATTGCTGCCTTTTATAATTCCATATAACATATTTATTCATCAATGTTTGATTAGTGCCGTACGGTATAGCAAAAATAACTTGATTTTTTGCTCTGTTTTCAATTGCAAAGCTGTACTCTAACCTATCTTGGTTTACTTTATCCCAAAATTGTATGCCATCAAAATTACCTGAAACCTTTACAGGAGGATTCGAGCCATCCCAAAGGTATACGCCATCTCTGCGCATAAACATTTGGTTACCCGCCTCGTCCATTATTACAGATCTACGCGCAATAGTACCGCGGTCAGCTCGTCTTTGTATTGAATATGGAGTAGACGAATTGCCTGTAGGAAACAAGCCGTAAATAGCATCTTCGTTGTGTAGAGCAAAGAAACTCTTTACAGGCCCGGCTCCAGTTAAAGCGCCGTCAGTCTGAAAATAATCATTCGCGCCATATGCTTCTATATCTGTACTTGACGAATAATGTGCTCTGCGTTCACCTTGGTTTGTATTAACCAGCCATACTCTATTATCCCACCACGCTATTATAGACGCTCGTGTAACACTACTACTGCCCATACCTAAGGCAGCGATATTACCTGCTGCAGCCGTCCATTTTTTAATTGTATCTACACCATTACTAGCAACTAGTGTTCCACCTGCATTAGCTAGAATAAACGTATTATCATTGCCTGCAGTTATTGTCTGCGAGCTAGTCCTATCTGTCCACGTACCGTCTACATCTTCATAAAACTTAGTCCCTGCTATTACAAATACAGAAGACGATGAAGATGTAAATCGTTGCTTACCACAACCGGTAATAGAAGGAGTGCCAGACAACGCAGAAGATATATACTTAGCAAAACCCTTACGCGTTTTTATACTTCCTGCGTCATCTAGCTCGACATTACTCATTTCTGCAATTACGTCCGGCCCTAGATCTATGGCAGGGACGCTGTAATTAACAGATGTCCAAGGCCCAAACTGTATAGCTTCTGCTTCTATAGCCATTACGATAACGACCCTTCGCGTACATCAAATGTAAATTGATCTACAGCGCTTTGATTAACGTATCCTTTACGTCCAAGTCTAGGCGTAGTGTCTCCGTTTATCTGAGATTGCACACTAAACCCAATACGTAAATTCTTTTGCATTAGTTCAAACTCAGTGCCCGCACCTTGCATATCACCCTTTTCAGAGTAAAACATAGCACTTAAAGAAAACAACAGGCAATTCTGAAACCATCTAGGGCAATATTTATGCAGATCAGTACTATCAAGCGATGTACCCATCTCAGGAAATGCTTGATTGTACCAATACTGAATAGATTGAACACTGTCTGGAATAGGATACGCTAATACTTGTATTGTACTCGTAGAAGTATTAATGCCTCCTATAATTAAATCCGTAACTGTACCTGTTTCACTATAATCGGGATCGGATTCTTCTAACCACTCAAGAGGTCTAAAATTAACTTTATTATTATCAGTATAATTTTTGGCTAATATAGGAGTCTCGAAGTCGCTAGCTAAATCGTAATCTTGATCTGACGCTACTGTAGTAATAGTACCTTTTTTACGTCTAAAATACCAATTAGAAGACTCTCCCATTAGCATTGCAGACGTAACGTCAAGATATTTATACGAGTTTTGTGTATATGTAGATGAAGACGCTGTAAGCCCACATCTACGTAAAGCAATAGTCATCAACTCCGAAAGAGTCATATTACATATGCGCTATACGAGAAAGCGCCTCCGCGTCTTGTAGCTCTGAGTCAAAATCCATAGATCCAGTACTAATATGATTACCCATACGCCAGTTCTCGATCCAGATGCCTATAGCTTCGGCACCTTTTTCCACAACACCTTCAGGCGGCACAGGCACAAAACCATCATACGTCAACTCTATATAAGCATCGGGAGCATTCTCGTCCGTCTGTCTTTTATCGCGCAATTTTAAAGTTGTAGTATCTGCATCCCTAATAGACTCGCCGTTAGATCTGACCATTTCCCGCGCATCGCTATTCTGATCCCTGTTTTTACGCTTACGTACAGGAGGATTACCGAGCGCTCTGTTAATCAAAGCCTTAGTTGAGTCGTCTGCATTTAAAATAACCTTAACTAATTCCTCGCCTGCGTTTAAAGGCTTGGCAGGAGCACGTCTCACTTCTTCCGCAGACTTAGTATCATTAATCTTAGCCAAGTCGCTCTTTAGTGTAGTGCTTTCAGTCATTACTTTTTCCTCGATGTTTTGCGTTTCGGCTTCGCCTTAGCCATTTTTTGGCCGGTCTTAGCCGCGTAACGCTTGGCTGCTTGTTTGCCAGCCTTAGAATATGAAAACTGTTTACCGCCTACTTTTGGCATTGTAAACTCCTTAGTTAAGGTGGGGATACCGCCTCGATACCCCCACCCTAGTGATACTACGCTACTAAACCTTGGAGAACTACACCCACATGTCCCGTATTATCAGGAGCATATGCAGCATAACCAACCAGTGGCTCAGTTTCAGCATCTTTAGCATGTACCGCACCTGCAACACCGTCAGAAAGCGTAAGATTTTGAGCAATAGCAATAGTGCCATCAGCTAAAATCGTAGCTACTCCAGCAGTTTGAAACCAACCGTAATAATTAGTAGTAAACGCAATAGGTGTGACACCCGCAACTACATAATCAGTACCCGCAGTAGCACCTACAACATTATTCCACAAATTACCAACGATTGCAATATCAGAATCAGTAGTTATCGTAACCTTGATTTCATCGAACAGTACAATATCTACCTTGCCGCTAGTCGTAGCACCAGTAGCACTATTAGACTTAATCCGATACTGAATACCCTCACCATCATCATCAGTGATCTGCAAATAACCACCCTGGTACTGATTAAGGGTTACACTAGCAAGCGTGATTTGAAGTTGCGTAGAACCTGCGGCAGGACTGTAATCGCCTGCAGCTGCAATTACAATACCATCACTTTCTACAAGAGCAGTTGCCGAAAGATCCTGCGAAACAAGCAAACCAGCAGCAATACCTGCCGCGGTATACCCGTAACGGAAAACCCGACCGTCAGCCAACTCTAGCTTTTCTCCAATAGCATATTTTGCAGTAGAAGACTCGGTGTAAATACCTTGACCGGCTTTACTTCCGATACCTTCGCCGCCAACACGGTTATTAGAGAAGTTATGATTAAGATACGACATTATATTTACCTTTCCCTATGGGCAGGGCTAAACCTCCATTGGCTTGGAGGCAGGATATTAAGTAAGGGTAGTAGCAACACCCAAACGACGAGGATTGTTAATAGTAAGTTGAGCACCCAATACAACAAAGGCAACCTTTGCAAACTGATTAACAGGTTCTTTAAATGGAGTCTTAGCGAAATTCTTATTCGCCTGAATCTTCATCTTGATGTAGTTCTTGTTAAGCATATACATATGCTGCGAAGAACAGTCACGATCATACTGAATCGTAGCACCGCGGAAATTAGGCATTCCAGCATTAGCAATACCACCGCTGCCTGCTTCAAGACGCGCATAACCCGTAGACTCAAAGATCTCT
>TARA_R110001599_G_scaffold116359_1_pt1 | contig 12349 bp, 9 predicted proteins | sample TARA_R110001599 | Tara Oceans TARA_R110001599 (sample SAMEA4398360) | marine metagenome | biome: Polar Biome; feature: [MES] marine water layer (ENVO:01000295) within the mesopelagic zone...; material: water (ENVO:00002006), including particulate matter (ENVO:01000060) such as...... | reverse complement strand
ACCGATGGTGCTGTGGCGTGGATCACGACCTCGACCGAGCGTGCCAGAGACCTGAAACAAAAGCCGGTTCTAATACACGCTGCTGCCCATGGCGGCACACGCAACTGGGGCAGGGCGTTTGCCTGGATGGGCATGCCGGATCCGGACTTCGGATCGTCGGGGCACAAGCCGATTGGCGATCGCTTGTGGCAACAATCCGGCTTGGCGCCGTCGGATATCGACGTGGCGCTTATCTACGACCATTTCAGCGCCATGGTCGTTATGCAGCTTGAGGATTATGGCTTCTGCAAGAAGGGCGAAGGCGGGGAGTACGTAGAGAGCGGGGCCATACGGTACAAGGGCGGTTCGACCCCTGTGAACACGCACGGTGGCCAGTTGTCGGAAGCGTATATCATAGGTGCAACACATACACGCGAAGCCGTTGAGCAGCTGCGCGGCGTTGCCATCAACCAAGTGAAAGACGCAGAATTTGCGCTCGTCACCGGCGGGCCAGCCTCACTGCCTGTGTCGGGCTGTATTCTTCGGAGGGATTCGTGATGTCGGGAATCAAGTATGGCGTGGCGCAGGCCGTTCCGGGCGATCATATCCAGATAACGACAGACACCTGGACCGAGCCGTATTGGCAGGCGGCCAAGGAAGAGCGCCTGACCGCATGCCAATGCGGGAAGTGCGGACATTTCCGCATGCCACCCACCGCGTTCTGTCCGGGATGCCAGAGCCAGGATGTGAAGTGGCCGACACTGCCGGGAACAGCCACAGTCTTCAGTTTTGCGATCTGCACGCGTTCCCCGTTCCCGGATGTGCCGGACTTCGTCTATGTCCCGATCGTCGTGGACCTCGATGGGGCACCTGGGGCGAGGCTCGTTTCAAATCTTGTCGGCATGCCAGCCGAAGACGTCACGATCGGCATGAAAGTGGCAGTCGAGTGGAACGATATCCAGGACGGCTGGAAACTGCCGATCTTTCACAAGGCCTGATACGATGAAACTACACGATGCACTCGCCCCCTATCTCGGTGTCCACGCCTATGGTCTTGGCGACCTGCTGCATGAGCAGGCGCGTAGCCGTCCGAAAATGCCGTCCGTTATCGATGGTGATCACAGGTTCACCTATGCGCAGCTCGATGAACGTGTGAACCGGTTGGCCGCCGTATTGCGTGCGCGCGGCGTGGAACGGGGCGATCGTATTCTTTGGCTCGGGCAGAACAGTTTCCGGGTGCTGGAGACGTTGCTCGCGTGTGCGCGTGTCGGCGCAATTCTGTGCCCTGCGAACTGGCGCTGGTCACCGGATGAGATCGCGTTCGCGCTGGATGATTTCGACCCCAAAGTGGTTTTCTGGCAGGAAGCGGAAATCGGTGAGATCAACCGCGGTGCACGCAAGGCGTGGCGCCCGGATTCCAACTGGATATGTCACGATGGCTGCGCGGATGGCGACAATTATGAGGGCCTGATCGCGTCAGTTGACCCTGAGACAGATTTTGCGCCTGTGGAACCGTCGACACCGCTGCTGGCGATCTATACGGCAGGATTCAGCGGTCGACCGGGAGCGGCCTTGCTCAGTCATGAGTCCCTGTTGATCGTTGCGTGGCTCAGTCAGGTTGCGCAGGGCGTCACGGAAAAATCCGGCTACCTCGTTTCGGGCCCGATGTTCCATCTTGGCGTGCTGATGGGCACGCTGGCGACGTTCATGGCAGGCGGACGAAATGCTTTCGTTTCGCGCGTCGATGCGCAGCAGTTGCTTGAAATGATCTCTGCCGAGAAACTGACGCATGCGTTCATCGCCGCGCCGACGATTGCGCAGATGCGGGAACTGAACGCCGACGGCAAGTACGACACGTCCAGCCTGTTTGCGGATCCGGGCATGTCGGACTATCGCATGCCCATGGTAATGCCTGCCGCGTCGCCGATGATGCAGGCGCCAGGCGGCTACGGTCAGACGGAGATTGGCGGCCTCACCATTGCAACCTGGATGGGGGGCGTGGCGGCCGGACGTCCATCGCCGTTCCTTCAGGTCAAGGTCGCCGGAGAAGACGGAATCGAGCTACCTGTCGGTGAAGCCGGAGAGATCCATGCCCGCGGCCCGCTGGTCATGTGCGGCTACTGGAACCGACCTGAAGAGAATGCCCGCCGCGTTGTTGATGGCTGGCACCGCACCAATGACCTCGGCAAACGCCTGGAGGATGGATCGCTCGTCTTCGTTGGCCCGAAAACCACGATGATCAAGTCGGGGGTCGAGAACATCTATCCGGCCGAAGTGGAGGCGTGTCTGCGCCAGCACGAGGGTGTCGCAGACGTCTGTGTCATCGGTGTTCCCGATCCAACATGGGACCAGAACGTCAAGGCAGTGGTTGTTCGCAAACCGGGCGCCAGTGTCGACCCTGAACAACTGATCGAACATTGCCGGGCCCAGCTCGCATCCTACAAGAAGCCGAAGATCGTTGAGTTCGCCGAATCCCTGCCGCGCAGTGCGGTGGGGTTTGTCGACCGGGAAGCCGTCGACAAGTTGTTCGGTGGCGGAGGATATCCAAGCGTCGGTTAGCCGGCCAGTCAGGGAGGAGACGACCAAAAATGGCGTCAAATGCAATTATCTATCCGGATGTGCTCGATCCGATCGAGTCAGCCAGCCGTGAATACCTTGATCGCCACCAGGAAGCCTCGCTTGCCGTGATGTGCGAATACGCGGTCGCGAATGCACCGCTGATCAGGAAGGTATGGGCGGACGCAGGCGTGAAGCCGGGCGACATAAAATCCGTGGCAGACTTTCGCGAGAAGGCGCCTTTCCTGACCAAGGACGATATCCGCGCTTACCGCGATGCGCACAATGATCCCACGGGCGGGATGAGTGTTGACAGCCCGGGACAAACTGTTTCGGTTGGCACGACATCCGGTACGACGGGCGACCCCACGCCGGTGCCGAACTGGCGCCGTACGCCAGCTGAGGAGACCTATGCGCGCGACCATTGGCACATTGGCGTCCGGCCCGGTGACCATGTCTGCCACATGCTGTTCACGTTCCGGGGTGGGCACCGGCGCCGCAGCTTGAGTGAACTCGGCATTGCCGAAATATGCTTCAGCATCTCACCCTTCGAAATTCCGCGGATCGTGGACGCGTCAAAACGCTTCCGTCCGACGTCGATGAGCATCTTCCCGAATCCGCTGATCAATGCGTTCGAGCAGTATTTCGAGAAGACAGGTGAAGACCCTGTCGACGTTTTCAAGTCGTACAAGGGCGCGATCTTCGGCGGCGAACCGCTGGGCGACCGCCAGAAGGCGCTAACCAGGTCCTGGGGACTTGAATTGTTTGAGACGACCAGCCTGGGTGATGTCGCGGGAGCATGTGAGTGCCGGGAGCACAATGGCTTTCACGCCTATGAAGATATCGCTTTTATTGAAGCTGTTGATCCGATCACGGCGGAGCCGGTTGCCGATGGCGATATCGGTGAACTCGTTGTGACAAGCTTGGTGGATCGCCTCAGCCCGCTCGTGCGCTATCGTACGGGAGACCTTGTGTCGATTGACCGTTCGCCTTGCGGATGCGGGCGCACCCATGCGCGGTTCAAGCTGCTCGGCAGGGCGACAGATCAGATTTTGGTCAAGGGCCGCAGTATCCTGCCGCGCGAGATCATGGGTCTGGTCGAGAAACATGACGAGACGCGCGCCAACCTGTTCCAGATTATTCGTGCTGACCGGGAGATGGACGAACTCAAACTGCGCATCGGGTACGATGTAACTCGACTCAAGGATTCTGAGGACGCCCTCAAACTACGCCTGTACGAGCGGATATCCGTCGCGATCGAGGTGCCACTCGTGCTGGAACTGGTCGACGAGCAGGAACTCCTGAAGCTCGGACCGCCTCACAAGATTCCAAGGGTGACAAAGACATGACGACATCTCATCCAGACCAGATTGGTTGTTATACCGTACACGGAAAGACGCAGTTCTATTCCGTCAAACGCACCGAGCTTGACCGTGCCGGCGTTCAGATGGCACGCACGCTCCGCAGTTTTGCGTTCAAGCCTGGTGCATATGTCCTGACGGTGTCGGTTGTACAGGAAGTGGTTCAGTTCGCACCTTTTGAGTTCGCGCTGCAATTGCTGGGACTCTATGGCACAAATGCCGATCTCAGCCCGTTCGATGCAGGACGTGTGGAATCGCTCGCGCGCCAGTTTGATCCGGTCGCTATCTGCGGCGTCGGGAACGAAGTGCTGGAGGGGCTCAAAATGATGGGCCATGACGCAGCAGCTGTGTTCAAAGGCCGCACGGTCTGGGCGCGGCCAGATGCCTATGATGCCGTAAGGGCAATGCCGGGCGTGGCGGCACGACGAGTCGTCCTTATTGGACCTGCGCTCGCGCTGGAATGCGCCAAGGGGGGGCTGCATATCGACGGTCGTGAATGGGAGGTGGTGGTGGACAATGAGGAGCTGGTTCTTTCATCGCGCCAGCACCGGATCGATCCTGTCAGTGGTTTGAAAACCGGATTTTCAGGTCGCCTGACCGATATGCCCTGCGCGTGCGGAAGCCCGGATCCGCACATCAGCCTCGACGGAGCCATCTGAGATCCGGAAAGCGCGTTCTACCCAACATCTGGTCTCAAAGATCCTGAACGCCGACATTGGCGAGCCGCGCTTCGAAAAGCAGATAATCGCGACGCGCTGCAGGTCGCCGCTAGAAGCCATCGGCGCCGGAGTCCATCCTGCCCGCTGCGCTGACACTGCCTTACCATGCAGAGATCGCAGCATGACAGCCTCCACGAGGCTCGCAGCATTATCGAAGCCCGGCGGATCGATTAAAATGCCGTCCGCTCACACACATCCCTCGGCGGCCTCGCTGCGGCGACGTTCGGTGATAATGTCAGGCGGGCCCGGCCCGCTTCGCCTGAGCTACGCAAGAGCTCCGATCAGCGGGCTTTGACCACCACCACCTAACCAAAAAAAGGTGAATGGAGTCTCCAAATAAGCGGCCTGGATCAGGGGCTGGGTCCGACGTGCCGGCTCGCTCAAGTGGGTGCACGATTAGCAACAAGATTCACGGGCTTACGGCAGGCCTTTGAGCAGATCACTTCGAGCCTGCAGCTTTTCCAGCAAATCCTGGCCCGCATCGTAACCAAAGGCGCTTTCACTAAGCGAAGTCAGCTTCATCGTAGCGCGATCAAACATGATATCCCTAGGGTACTTTCCCGAACCAAGACCTGTCACTTCAGCACCCGTGCTCAAGTCAAATACCCTGGGCCGGTCTCCACCTGATGACCTGATCGTGACAAAGCGCTGTTCGGCGACGTCGGTTATGGCTGTGTACCCAAGAACTTTCGCAAGTCCAGGGGAGCTAATGGATTTACCCGTAAGAGCAGATGGAGCTTGTCCCTCGCTGTTTCCAATTTCCGGGTCGAGGAAACTCACCTGTCCATCATACTGAACAACAAACAGCTCGTCGCCATTACCGGTTTCCGCGACCCCAACGCTTCGGCTGCGGATGGGCAATCTGACGGATCGCTTTTTGAGAGTAAGTGGGTCGACCAAATCAATATTGCACCCACATGTTTGGTCTGCCTCGATCCTGGAGATGCTGTCGCCAAATATGGCAATACGGTTCTGCTGGCGGAGCGCCGCCAAGCGGATTGGAAATTCATACTCGAGGGTGTCAATCTCAACGCCTCGCTCATCCATAATGCGAACGGCGTATACTTCTGTCTCATCAGCGAGAAGCAATATTCCATTTACAAACCAGCGACCTGACAGGAAGACCGCGCCGAGAGGCTCGAACCTGTTGGCTGGGTCCTGAAAGTCGGCAATGTTGTGCACTTGAGTCTCGTCTTTTGCGAAAGACAGGAGTGCCGTGCCACTCCAACCGTTGTCATCGTAACAGGAGACCATGGCGCTGCGGGCATTGCTGGCGAAGTCACTTTCGAGTGAAACGATCATTCTTTCAGACTGTTCCGCAACGGCGCGTGTAGCGTTTGGTTCGTGTTCTGAGGTCGACTGGGACCGACACTGCCGACTAAGATAGATATCTTCTGTCGGCTCGAAATTCTGCTGAGGGTCGAACTCCAAACGGTGTACGCGGGCCAGATCATCATTGGTCGGTTCCCAAAACAATAATCGCGTGTCGGTAAGATGAAATTTGCGAAGCTGACAGGGAACATCGTGGCTGCGTTCGCTCCGTAACGTTGCTCCGCCAAGGCCCATCTTCAAACGCGTGAATACGCAAACGTCTGAACCCAATCCCCGTCCCAGCCTCCATCCCTGTGTTTCTGACCTCCGAAAGAGGGTGCCACGATCAAGCGATGAAAAATAGGATTCCGAGTCGGTTCCTTCGACGTATTGGTGCAAGAAAGCGCCGCTGAGTGGCTCATTCGAGGGCGTGTAGACATCCCAGACAATCCTGTCCTCTTCAATGAATTTCTTGACGATCACATCGACCTGGCTTTGCATCGTTGCGGCGGAGTGCCAGACGGGAATATCCCCGCCAGACCGCATGGCGCTGAAAGAGATTGTTGGTCTCAGAGTTGCCATGGGGGAAAAGTTGGTGCGCGATTGTGTGCCAGGCGTTTTCGACAGGTTCGATACATCATAAAGTTCAATACGCCGAGATTCCCTGCTGGTAACGGAGATCCAGTTGCCAGATGGCGATGGAATAAGCTGATCGGAACGGGCAATCCTGAACTCTGGTTCCAGCCTGAACGGTACAAATTCCTTTGAATCCAAATTGGAGAAACTGGTATCTGTATCTCCGCGAATAAGAATGATCGGACTGTCTCCGACAAGGCTTATCTCAGGCGCTGAAAGGCGTCTGTTCGCGCCTGCCTTCAAGCTGTTTGGTGTTTCCCGTTTGACTGCCTCCCACACGAGCGTGAGTGCCGAAGACTTTTCGTCAGGTTGAACGTTCGCCAAATTGTTCGCAGACCAAATCAAGGTGCTCCCATCAGGCAGATTCAGCAAGCCCGCGTCCAGTATATCGCCTGCACCAATGACGTCTGAAACATCTTTGTAGCGCGCCAATATCGTTCCAGTTTTCAGATCGATCTTGATCAGGTCAAAGGCGGAAGTTGAGTTGCAGGGCAATGCGCATGGTTCTGTAGCAAGAGCCCAGGCCTCGTAAGCGCTATCACGAAAAACTGCAACGCCGCGATTACCATAGCGCGACATCGGAAAGTCTGGTCCGTCATAGTAGCCGCTTCCCGGACTCTGGCTACGTAGCATGACATCCGGACGATCGAACACGAAAACGCGCGCAAGCGTTTCGAGATTGAGTATTTCCACTTTATGGTCACTATCCGGAATATCGCGCGCGATATGCAATAGGTCTCGAGATACTGTGAGTGCAGCGGGATCGTCAGCCTGGATCACCTGCTGGCGCGATCCGTCTGCGGATATCCAATTCAAGCTTACGCGGTCTGAAGTTTCGTCGTCGCCCGCGACTGCTTCGGCAGCAAGCACACGCCCATCCCGCACGCCATAAATGCATTCAGCCTCCTTGCAGTTAAGCCGAACGACGCGCGGCCATTCCGGGCCGGTCAAGACCATGTAATTGTCGTATCCAAGCACGAAGTGGCCGTCGTCAAGATGTATCCGGAGAGGGTTATTCGAGCGGATCGCATCTTGATCGAAGTTGAAGCCGAACCCCTCAGATGCTGGAGGTTGACCGGCCGTGCCCACATCGGCTTCCTGCGCAGGTACATTTACCGAGAAGACTGGCGTCAAGGCAGGCACAGTGTATAATTTCAAGGCTGAGCCATGATTGGGTCCGGTGCTATTGGAGAAAACGATCAGGAATTTACCAGAGGGCGTGACCAGGTATTCTCTTTTGCTGGAAGTCCACAACGGGTCGGCTTTGTCGTTGAGTATAATTCGTGTGCGGCTGAGTTCCGATCCAAATTTGCCCGTTGACAGGTAGTTATCCGTTGCGCGTGTCCGAAGCTGAACAATTCGAGCGTCATCCCTGTCCTCGTCTTTGGCAATTTCAACCATGAATTTGCCCCCAGGAACGATTTCCGCCCATTGCGTGTTCGAACCGGAAGTCAACTTCACATCGGGAAGGGCTGGATTGTTGAGGACTTCGTTGGCGATTTTCTGGACGCTCTGAGTTTCGGCGTCTATGCGGTATTGCTGAGCCGGGTTGTCCGTCGCCTGCAATAGCGACATGGCTGCGTGTGCTCGCTCAAGTGCTGCGTGCGGGCTGGACTCCATGATAGCCTTCGCCTCCAATGACAGGCGTCGCGCTTCCCCTGCTCGCTCCAGATCGCGGACAGGAGCGACATCGTCGTCAAGAAGGTCAGAAATTTCGGTCGATAGGGCGGCCATAGCGGAGACCGTCATCGCATGATTGGAGGACTCCGCCGCGCTCGATGTGCGAACCTTCAGGTCTGAGCAGCAAGTGTGTATCGCAAGGATCGTATCGTGCCGGGGCGAAAAGATGGGTGCGCCGGAGCTTCCTGGCTGGGTTTCGCATGTATGCCTGAATACAGATGCGTTCAGCATGACGCCGCCCGATCGAGAAGGCTGAGGCCGACAATAGCGTCGCGTTAATAGCTGGATGCCTCCTGCCGGGTGATGAACCAGTTGCATATCCAGCCCCACGCTCGGATCGATGCGGGCCAGCTTTGCGACCGGAAATGCCTGTTCTACGTCTTCTGTGTATCCATCCTTTATTTTCAGAAGTGCAAAATCCGTCATGTCTAGGCATCCGCCACAGATTTCGAGGTCATCGTCTCCATCGGTGTGTCTCGACGTCATTCCAAGTTCTGAGCAGGCTCCTCCCGTAACCGTCTCCATGCGCGAACCTTTTCGAAAGGGTACAGCGTAGAATATGCGAGATAAGTCAGCTGCGTCCGGCACTTCAATCAACAGGGTGTTGCGGCGATCGCTATCCTGATCATACTTGTCATCCTCCTCAAGGTAGCCAAGCTCAAGCTCGATATGCTCAATATCGCTCCGCAGGACACCGGTCTCTGGATCGACCAGGCAATGCGCCGCGGTGAGGACATATTCTCTGGAAACGATCGTTCCGGTGCAAGGGTAGGTTTCCGTGTTTGTGGTCAAGTCGAGGCGACCGACGCTACGAGCGAGGCGCCGGGCGGGTGTCGAGACATCTATTCCATCGACGCGTTCGTAGTTGTTGCTCGTGCCTGTATATCGATTGAGACGTTCAAGATCGGAATAACGTGCTTTCTGAGTTTCCGTGAGTGCCTTTCGCCGGCTGGAGCAATCGTCGGCGTTTGCGCAGGGCGACTTCCGGTCAAAGGACAGTGTCACAAGACGATCATAGGCAACCGGCTCGGGTCCATCACTCTCCATGCTGTCATCATGACGTCCGTTCCCGGACATATCCCTGCCTGAGAGAGCCGCGAACAGAGCGCCAACCACAAAAGCGATTGTGATCGTGAAGACGACTAGAGTTCGCACGCTCTGCTCCCAGTCCTAGCCGGCGTCCTGTCGAAAAGGGACCGGAACGCGCCGACCCCACCGCCGACGGACGCCAAACTAAATGATTAACGAAATGTTGCCAAGCGGAGATACTTGAAATACGTTTCTATCTCAGCAGGATAATTCAACACGGCGGGGTAGCAGCGTGACGACCATTATGTTGAAGGCGGCTGTGGGTGCTATTCTGCTTTTATTCGTCTGCGCGTGCAATGCGGAACAACAAGCTGCGGATCCCACGGAGGTCCGATCGGACGCTGATGAAATTCAGATGTTGGAGCACGACATCACGACCGCCGAAGAGGGGTCCGGTACGACTGAGCTTGCGACAACGAACCTGCACTCACCTCAGACGCTTTCGACGGAAGCGTTTGAACTTGCAGACGACGGATCGGACGAAAGTGTGCGTGTGGGGGATCTGAAGGAGCCGCAGGTATCACTCAACCAGCTCAAGTCAGCAGGTTTGATCGACGCAAACCTGGACTGCGATGGAGCAGACTCAATATTCGCCGAGTGCAACCATCCCATGATGCACGGTATTGGGTTGGATAGTCGGATCCGCGACACGGTCGATGCGCTTCAGCCCGATGGTAGTGAAGGTGAGGTGTTTAATGGTATGCCTGCACTATCGCTTGCGGAATGGCCGCATACTGTCGTTCTGGTCTCATCATCTCGAAAGCGGCGACCAATCTGTACTGGCAACTTAGTCGGGCCTGCTGCTGTTCTGACGGCGCGCCATTGCGTCGGAAGCGGGAATGCAGTTGATATCAACAGTTACGTGATTTTTGGAAAATCCTTTCGAAAGGGTGAGTTTTCCCGCGTGCGCAGGGTCGCAGATATTGCGTATCCGCTGAACGCCACATCTGGCCTGGATCTTGCGCTCCTTCGGCTCTCGGAGCCCGTCGATGTCGAACCCGTCCGACTGGCGTCCGACGCTGATCTTGATGATGCTCGGGCTGGCCGCGTGGTTGGCTTCGGGTATCGAAGAGAATTTGACAGCGGCAATCCGGTGCTGAAATTTGGGGACAAGATGTTCACAGATGTGGTGATCGCATCGCGGGACTGCCGCGGGTTTTTTCCCGCAGACGGCCAATCCATACCCGATGCCACCCAGTATGGATGTCATCCGGGAATGCATATCGTCGCTGGCGCTGTGAAACCCGTCGCATCCTACGATTCCGACACATGTGACGGGGACAGCGGGGGTCCGCTATTTGTCCCGGTGGCTGGTACACACTACACGGTTGAGGGTTACTTTGGGGCAGTCGCCTATGACAGTGCCGACTTTCGGTTGGCTGGGGTGACCAGTTCGGCAGTCGAGACCCCGAATGTTCCGGCCGGCTCGCTGGGCTGCGGAAACGGCGGAAAGTATGTGCGCCTCTCTTCGGACATCAGGGAATCCATAGCCGATATCCAGCGGGGTTGGCTGCAGGACTAGAGGGGGACAAACTGTCAGAAACATGGTGATTTTTTCCAGACCACTGATATTGACTGGGTCCGCGGTAGTTGGCTTTTCCGTGGGATTCCTGCTGTTATCCGAATTCAAATCCGATGCACGACGGCTTGTTGGCGGCGGTGTCGAGAGCGTGTTGGCCATCGTAGCGACGTCGGAGCGGACCGAGGTCAAAGCGGACAATCTGGATCAGAAATCACTGTTTCATCCCGGGTGCTTTGGCAACGTCGACCTCAACTGCCCGGCCGGGTTCGGCAGCATCGTGGCAACGCCGCCTGAAAATGCAATTCCGACATTGGAAAAGGCCGCCGACTTCAATTCGACGTCACGTTTCGTAGAATGGGGTGAGAATGTCGTGAGGATCGATATCCTGTCCCAGTCGACGACGACGATCGTCGGAGAAAATCGGAAATCGCAAGATTCGAGACGGCTCAGCGTGTGTACGGGCCTGCGCATTTCAGATGACTATATCGTGAGTGCGGGTCATTGCTTTGCAGGCGCCTCGCTTGACGACCGTGGCGATGACCTTTCGCACGAGATTGGCGTCATATTCGGATACATGAATCACATGACCACGGCTGAGTGGCGTCCAGCGGAACTTTGCGGCTCGGCGTATGACTCTGGTATCGATCTCGCACTCCTCTCAGTGACCAGCTGTTCTGCTGACCGTGTAACTGGCATTTCGGCAGTATCTGATGCTGTCGAAGGACAGGAACTGCTTATCCTTCATCATCCAAACGGTTATCCGCTGCGTCTGTCGAGGATAAATTGCCGGTTGCTGTCGTCGGGTTTGGACCAGCTACCTGCCTATTTTCTCCATTCATGCGGGACTTTGGGCGGAAGCTCTGGGGCGCCAATTTTCGACGAATACACAGGTAACCTTATAGCATTTCATGTTGGCACCGATTCAAGCGTCGACCAACCGGTACAGCCTGCAGTCTCGGCGTCGTTGGGGCTGGGAGCGCTCGGAATAAATGTCAGTCCGGTGGATTGAACTGAACAATGTGCACGAAGGACATTCATATGCGGACTGTATTTACCGGGGTACTCGCGAGCAGCTTGCTGCTGTCAGGCTGCGGAACGCTTCGGCAGGCAGGCGCCGACGGCGAAGGTGTCCTGGGAGGGCCAAATGCAGACCTTCGCATCATACTGGACGATTGCGGCAATCAACGAGCAATCGATAGCGCAATCGCACTGAAATTTGGTGCCGGGCTGCTCAAGACAGTCGGCAAGACATCCTGCTCTGCCTCCCGCAAAGTGGTCCGTTATTTGAGTTAGTGCCGGCTCCGATTATGGAGTTGAGACATGGGCAAGAAAGCCAAGCCTGAAGAGATTATTGCGAAACTGCGGGAGGTGGAGGTTCGCCTCGCACGCGGTGAGACAGCTGCTTCGGCGGCGCGGGCCGTCGGTGTGACCGAACAGACCTACTACCGATGGCGCAAAGAGTATGGCGGCCTGCAGGTCGACCAAGCCAAGCGCAT
>TARA_R110001599_G_scaffold27033_7_pt1 | contig 12350 bp, 18 predicted proteins | sample TARA_R110001599 | Tara Oceans TARA_R110001599 (sample SAMEA4398360) | marine metagenome | biome: Polar Biome; feature: [MES] marine water layer (ENVO:01000295) within the mesopelagic zone...; material: water (ENVO:00002006), including particulate matter (ENVO:01000060) such as...... | reverse complement strand
AGGATGTTCCAGACTATTGGGATGAAGTTGTAGCTTGGCAACTACCTTATATGAATAAAGATCAGGATCAGCCTATAGCTGTTCAACTTGATATACCTATTACAGAGCTTAATAAACTAAATGTAAAAGACATGCTCTCAAGTATGAATCCTATGATTGGTGCTCCTTTGGGACTATATTTTAATGAGGATATATTTAGAGGTAATGTTGTATCAAGATTCTCAGGTGAAGTGTCCACTGCGTATGAAGGTCCAGAAGGAGTAGAAGGAGCTAGTATAAGTGGAAGTGGGATATTCCCTAATATGAGTAAAGATACAGAGTGGCTAATGGAAAAGGTAGTTCCTGTAGCAGGTAAAGTAAATAGATATTTAAAATCTGAGCAAAGAAAAGGTGACGATATTCCAATACCAGGAGGAGCAGAAGTTTCCAGTCAATTATTAAGTGAGTTATCTGGATTTAAATTTCGGCTATTAGATAAGAGAAGATTGTTCAGAGGCAAGACTTATAAGAAAAGTAAATATGGGCGAGAGTTTGAGATGCTACTAAAACAAAGAGCTCAGTTGGATAAAGAGTTTGGGAGATTGTTTCCTGAGCTTGGGTATGTAGAGCCAAAGTATGAAGCACCTGGCACACTATTTACTCCTTACAATCAGGAAAGGTAAATAAATTAATGGCTACTAACTTAACGGAAGTATCATGGCCTAAGTCTCGATGGCCGAACTTTAGCTTTAAGGAAATTGCTTGTCAAGAAACTGGCGAGTGCGAGATGAACGAAGATACTATGGACCGCTTGCAAGAACTAAGATCTGAATATGGAAGAGGTCTTAGAATATCTTCTGGCTTTCGCTCTCCCAGACATAGTATTGAGGCTAAAAAGAAAGACCCTGAGGGAAACCCCAGGCCCGGTGCTCATGCCACTGGTAGAGCTATCGACATAGCGGTTAGAGGAGAAGACACTTATATGGTCTTGTCTCTTGCTACCAGTCTTGGCTTCACAGGTATCGGGGTTTCCCAAAAGGGCGATAGTAGATTCTTACATCTAGATGATATACAGCCCGCTGACAACTTTCATGCTCCAAGACCTAGTGTCTGGTCTTATTAAAATTGATAGGCTACTGGGGATTTCACTCCCCCAGTAGTCATATCATGTTAAACAGGTATAATAAGTTTCTTTATTATATCTAGCTTTATATGTCCCATCTGCTCTAGTGCCTGTATCGCTTCCCCGAATTGACTAAAGCTAGCATCACTTTGTAGTGACTCTGCCACAACAGATGTTTCTGTAGGTCCTAGCTCTCTGACAATATTAAGTATTCTGAATTGAATACCTGCTAAGGGGTTAGCTCCCACACCCGCAAATACCTGAGACATTGTTTTTTCTGCACCTTCAATAACTCTTATAGCTTCATTTAAATCTCCTTTAGTTATCATCTTAGTATCACCTCTAGCTGCAGATATAATCATGCTTAGTTTAAATAAATGAGTAGGTCTTCGCTGAACATAGTACTCCATGCGATAGTCAGTAAAGATAGATTCACTCTCACTCTTCTCATACCAATCATAGTATATCTCCTCAGCATCTTTTTCTATAATAAATTCACCGCTTAAGTTCCTAGCTCGTCCGAGGTCGTAGAGAAGGGGCTCGAGCATTTCTTCTTTGAGTGTGGGCTTACGTACAAGTTTCCCTTTATTATGCTCATAAACAAATACAACGCGGCTAGTGAAACCAGACCCCACAGCATCTTCCGGTAATGACGCTTGTAGCTGCCCTGGCGTTGTCGCCCCCATAAGGTTACACCAAACATTTGGAACTTCCTCCTTACCTCTTTGAATAGTATCATATACATATCGCGGCTCACAGTCATACCATTTACAAAGCATGGCTAGTAACTCTCTAGCCCCATAGCCAAGGAAGACTGTAAGTTCACTGGAGTATAAAGTCATACTAGAATGAAAATTTATTCTTCCCATATCATCTTGGTCAGCTACTCCCATCTCCTGCAAACTCTTTACTAATTTTTGTCTAGAGCTTTCATCCGCAGAAACAGCTATGCCAATCTGATCTAATAAATCTTTTCCAGTTCTCATAGCGGTTCCTTTTCTAGCAGCTGGAGGACCGACAAGAACTATATACATATTAGGAAAGAATGTTTCACTTCCCCATACTAGTTTACATTTTCTTTGTAATGCACTCGCCATTGTAGATATAGCTACCCATCTACGATAGCTTTCTGGAGGCTCTGTATTATCAGTATACTCAACGAATGCCTCGATCCAATCATCAAGCCTTCTGCTCCCTGACATAGTCCCCGAGCTCCTCTGCCAACTTAATCTCATTATTATTATCTACATAATGGGCTTTCCATTCGAGCATAGTATTCTTATCATAGCTAAAACCTAACTCAGTATCAGCAGGAATGGAAAAAGCTTGACCCCTCCAAGATATAGGTTTTTCAAGATTCGATTTAACATTTTTAATGATCTCTATTATCCTCTCATACCCAACTGATAAGGGAATCTGATAACGAATAGAGTCATGAATAGTATTAAGGAATTGAACCTCAGGAAATAGATCCTGACGGTTGTATATATACAAGACTCCATCTTGGTTCATCTTCTCTGCCACAGTAGATTGAGGAGAATAGCTGTATGCCACCTTGAATAACTCATGCCCCCACCTGTCAAGGAATACTCTCTTTCTTCCGTAACAATTAACAAGAGTTCTTGATTGCCTACTTAGTTCTTCCCTAACAGAGTTATGCCACTGACGCACTCCAGGATATACAGAGTGATATCTATCTACAATAAACTTAGCTTGCTTCTCAGGCATCTGATATATCATAGCGAAAGACTTGTAGCCAAGGTCATAGTTAAGACCATGGTTAGCTTTCTTTCCATCAGACCTTTGTTCGTCAGTAACATCTTCAACATTGATCTCAGCTATCAAAGCTCCAGTTTGTTTATGAATGTCTATGCCTTTGTCGAAAGCATTGATCATCCTGTTCTCACCAGATATGTAAGCTACTACTCTGTTTTCTGCTTGACCTAGATCCTGATTGACTAGTATATGATCTGGGTCAGCTAGCATCATAGCCTGAGTTTGCGGAGGCTGATTCTGTAGATTTGCGCCAGTTCCACGTATGGTCTTTGAACTTGATATACGTCCTTGCTCAGTTCCAACAGGATTAAAACTGCAGCGCATACGACCATCTTCATCCAGCTTCATATTATAATACGTGCCAAGCATCTTACGCTCGTGCCTAAGCTCCAGTATTATATTAGCTTCTTCATGCCCATTCATAGCGAGACGCTTCAGTGCTTTATCATCTACACTTATAGATCCCTTCCTAGTATAAGGCTTGAGACCTTTGTCCACATAGAAGTATTCCTTTAATTGTTTAGGTGAGTTAGGATTTAAATCTGTTCGCCCAGACACCTCTCCCAATTTACGCATAAGAGATTCTATATGTTCATTGCAGCCTTCACCCGCTTTAACCATTCCTTCAGTGTCCATTCTTATACCCTTGTTACCTGCATAAACAAGAGGATGAAGAAGAGACTTCTGTCTTTCATATGTAATCCAGTTACCTATACGTTCAAGCTCTTTAGTTTGCTTAGGAAATATCTCCATGAGAACTACCGCGTCCATAGCGTTATAGCGGCGAAAGATTTCTTCAGAGCCAAAGGGATTCTTGAACCATTCCTTCCCATCATCCTTATAATACGGTTCTCCATCGCAGTAAAGAGAGACAAGAAAATCCAGACCTTTAGGGAAGTCAGGGAATAATATACCTGCGGCTATCATAGTATCATGCAGAGGGTATACATGGATGCCATACTTGTAATACATGAATGTTGCATCAAAGGAAAGATTCTGGCCTATCTTAAACACTTTATCATTTTCCAGAACCTCAGCTATCTTAAGCATTATAGATGCTTCTTGATCTGGAGTCCAGTAATCTTTTATACCTTCTACAAAAGGAATACATATTCCAACAGCAGGAGTTATAGCGAATGCTATGTGACTTAACTCTTGCCCCCGTATCTCAATATCGTAAGCTACAGACTCTGCTTGGTTGCAGCTATCTAAGAAGCTCATGGCATCAGCATACGAGGGGTTGAGTATAAGGTCTCTAGTAAGACGATTTATATCTGGAAAGTCTACTTGATCCTTAGCTCTCCTTAAATCATTCACTATACTGTAGCGTGTCAGGTACTCTCTCAACGCCGCAGCAGGATGAATGCAAGGTATAACTTTACGATCTTTCAGGAGTGTAGATGGCACAACACTTCCACGTTGCTTAGTTATAGGCGTTAAAGAAGTTAAAGCATAAGTGGGAATATTGCCCATAGTTATTATCACATTAGCTTTAGTTGTTTCCAGTCTCGCAGCTAATGCTGATTGAGCTTTTGCAAATTCATCAGTCTCAGTTACGGTCTTTGCGAACTTAATAAAAGGAGACGTATCATTGCCTTTAGGTCTGAATTGAAACACATGGTCAAAGTATATCTCATCCCTTGATATACCTGCATTTCTAAGTAAATCATCCAGAAGTCTACCGGCTGCTCCAATGAAAGCTCCACCCCTTTGTTCTTCCTCTGTTCCAGGAGCTTCGCCAATGATGACATACTTGGCAGTCTCTGGATTTCCAGAAGAGTAAGGTGCTAGACTCATAATAGTCCTTTCTTAAGAGTAGCTACTATAATTACTAGGTTCTCCATTTTGCACTTTAGTAATAAAAGAGTTTCTGTATTCCTCGCTCAAGTCAAATCCAAAACCATTAATGCCACAATTATCTGCAGCTAGTAAAGTATTCCCGCTCCCTAAAAATGGAACTAGTATTCTGTTACCAGGAGGAGCGAATGTCTTGAGTAAATCTTCTATCATCTCTATCGGACGTTCAGTCGGGTGGACTTTATGCTCAGGGTGAATAGGTTTAAAGTTAAATACGTTTGACCTACCGGCTTTGTATATAATAGGACTCCCTTTACGCGCATAGATAAAAGGTTCATAAGAAGATCCTAGGCGAGACTCAGGATTATGAGTTTGCCCTGGTATATTCTTATTCCATAGAGCTGGTATTTTTTCTACTGAGAATCCAGCTTCTTCCAATAGAGATTTTACCAGAGGGTAATACTGAATAGCGTGCCAGCATACGAGCCAGCTAGACGGGAACATTACTCTGTGGCACTCAGCAAAAAGTTCTTCTAGAAATGCAGGATAGGCACTCTCATCTACTTCATTGTAAGTTTCTAGATTATCTTTATTCCCGTACTTTATATTCTTAAGATCAATAGCGTAAGGAGGATCTATCTCTACTAAGTGCACAGCACTATCTGGAACATCCTTTATACATTTGAAGAAGTCCCCAAGAATATATCCATTGACTAAAGATTTCTTATGTGATTCTCCTTTGTCTTTGGCTATCTCAGCTTGAACATTTTTAGATACAGTGTCCTCATGCTCTTTTCTTTCTATTCTTTTAAGAGTTCTAAGAGCCTCACTTTTAGTCTTAGCGGCGTCTAGTACTCCCCCATGTTTCTCTAAGCCTGCGGCTAGATGTCTATCACGAGACACACTCATGGCACTCTTACCAATTATCTCAGCAGTATCGGATGCTGAATGCCCTTCGCTAGGTCCCGCAGCTTCTCCAAACTGTTCAACCTTTAGCCTGTGTATTTCCTCAGTTAGCCATACCTCTTCCTTCCAATCTAGATCTGCGCGAGACACATTCTCCATTAGTTCTATCTCACGATAGTCTATATCACTTAGATCCTCAGGATATACTCTGGCAGGAATGGATTCAAATTCCCCTAGTACTGCCGCTGAGTAACGTCTGCCGCCAGCTAGTAATAGAAATGGTTTCTCTTCTTCCGATACTCTCTTGACAGCTATTGGAGATATGATACCTTGCTTTTTAAAATCATTTACTAGAATATCTAAATCTTTATAGTTCTCTCTAGCTCTCTTACCAAAATCTATATCATGTAAGTTTATATTAAGAAGCTCTACATCACTCACTAGTCATCTCCATTAGTTTACGAATCTGATCATCAGATATCTTACCAAGAGGATTCTTTTTCTTGCTAATTCTTTTGGGAGTAGCAGGCTTAGAACGCTCTCTGCGTCTTGTTCTAACATCCATTATATGAGTAAGCAATTCAGAACTATTCATCTGAGCTATTCCGAACTGCTCACTTATAAGATCAGCCATATGTTATCACCTCCATAACAAATTGGTAGGGAGTTGTATTCATTCTCCCTTCTCCATAAGGTCTGCTGCATTTGTCCTCTGTCTAAGAAGAGTCTCCATTGTAGGACCTGGATCATTTGCTAACTCTTTAACAAATCCTTTAATCAAAGCTTGATAGGCATACTTGCGCAGTCCGTGCGGTATATACTTACACAATACTTTATGGTCCTCCTCTTCAATCTCAAATGTTAGTCGCATAGTTAACTCCCGTTTATGAGTAAGTAAAAAGAGAGACGCCTATATTAGCGCGCCTCTCAATTGATGCCTTGTTAAATATTACTTGCGTTTAATAAAACGCCGGACTCCATTTTGAGGGCTGCCGTCCAGACCCTCATCTTCAGATATCAAAGCCCAGCACTCTTTGCCGAGTAGATCTTCTGTGTCCAGGTTATTCCCGTCCGCGCCTACAGAATCCAGAAAGCCGGCGATCCTGTTGAGCATCTTGATGTAGCGCTTGGGGTCTTCAGCCTTGATTGCAGCGTTAGGAATTGGAAGCCACACTCGAATATCATCTACGAGAGGATCTTCGGGACAATCAAATACGAGAGCCAGGTTGTTACGCGATGCGTCATTCCTGTTTGGAGTAACTTCGGCGCGGCTGACTCGAAGCATAGCCTCTTGATTGTCGGGCAGGATTTTCAACTCTTCACGCTCATCGAGGTTTAGATCTAAAAGACTCATAGGAGTTTTCTCCATGTTATAGTTAGTATTAGCATTAGCATTAGAAATGAATATGACAGGATGACTAGTCCCAACGGCTAAGCCGAATAAGATTAAACTAAAGGAGGTCTATCTTCATCAGACCTGCCTGCCTTTCTAAGCAGGGCTTTAATGTTAGGAGTCTCTGAGCTTTCAAACTTACCGCCGCCCATTCTTGTCTCGGCTTTATAGTAACCGTCATTGCGGGTCAGCAGTTCGTAAGCCACGCCCGAAGAACTCGACTTGACTCTTGTCACATACTTCTCATCAAACACAAGTGGAACTTTCTCACTGAGCTTTCCATACATTAAAAGACCAGTTTCCATCTTACCAGATACTTCATCCTTCATAAGACCTATGTGGCCAGTAGCTACCACATGACATGGATAGCCCATCAGAACTCCCAACCAATCCACGGCTGTCAGTTGTTGTATGAGATAATCTTGGAGCTGTGGCTGAGTACCTTTACGGGTCTTACCTCCAGATCCTCGGCGAATAATCTCATACATCATACTGTCACTCCACTTTGTCAGGGAGTCAAGAGCATAAGTTCCTATGCCCTCAAAGAATCCTTCACGCTTACGGTCTTGCATTTCCTTTTCCCACTCTCCGAAAGCATAAGGATCTTTCCACGAATCTCCTTCCCAGCGATTGTCGACTATGATGTCGCCCTTCTCAATCAATGGTTGAAGGGCTGCTGTCTTAGTTCCACCCGGATCAAATGAGTCAATAAAGATTGGCTTGGGACAGGTAGCTAGTATCTGTGTCTTGCCAGTTCCAAAATCTCCATAGATCAGGAAGTTTGAAAACCGACTAGAACTATCCGCATACATCTGACGAGCCTTCAGTGCTCGCTCTTTAACCTTGAGGAACTTAGGACTCTCAGTCATTCATTGTTCCTCCTCTTTATGTTTATCATCCGAGTTTCTTCAGTGTGGGCATCAAGAGAGTCATTGATTCTTTTGAGTCTTTCTTCTATCTCATCCAAGCTATTAGAAATTGTTACAGCAGACTCATTAATAGATAAGGATACTTCATTTATTGCATCGAATATCTTAAGCAATACATCATTCTGAGTATAAAGTTCACCACTCATAACTCTACTGTCTCCCTTACGCCAGGTATCTTGCGAGGATCCCAGTGCTCTACCCGATAGCCTATGGGAGGACTATCAGTATATTGAAGTGGATTGTTCCATACACTGCAGTAGTCAAGAAAAGGACAAGGCCCGTATTGAGTGCATGACTCAGTGTTACGAGGGAATGCTTCAAGGACTTCATCTTCTTCTTTAGCAGACGCCAGTCTGTTGAAATCATCTTGGATCATGTCGTACCACCGAGTGACTTCAACTAGCCAAGCTTGCATTGCAGCAAGGTTCTTTCTTACAGGAACCCTGTGGAACTCATTGTCTCGGGAATTGGCATAAGGCTCTCCATTTGCTTTATACTTAGGAGGGTTAGCGAAGAATACACCATTGATCTTAACTCCGTAAACTTCCTCAGGTTCAAACAAACAGAAAAGGACATGGCTGTAAACAGAGACTTGCATCTTCTGTCTCCACTGTGCAGCCCACTTCGTGTTGAAGTAACTTCCAGTCTTATGCTCAAGGGAAAAGACGCCAGAGTCATCTCTACATATAGTATCGGTTTTGAAATATATAGGCTTATTCGGAGCTATTGCTACGCTCCCCGCAACCTCAATATGTAAGACTTCAAAGTCGTCAGTGTCTTTGTATGCTCGGACGTACTGAGCGAGAGCTCTAAGAGCGTTACCTGGGTTCTTCGGAGCATTTCCTTCGTCCCAAGTCTCGTCAAAATGTTCTCGATAGTACTCCTCGAATTTCTTGTAACCTTCAGCAGCGCTCTCAAGTGAGACACCCTTCTCATAGAATACTTCCATCGCCATGTGCCAGGCTGAGCCGAACTCCAGATGATTATTAGGAATCTCGGAGCGCCAGCCAAGTACATACTCAAAGAAGTATCTGCGAGGACAGTTCATGTATGCTTGGAGTTTAGTAGCGTCTTGAACTTTCCAAGTATCATGCTCGTCTATGTTAACTAAAGTAGTCATAGTATTAATATGGAGGGCCCTATATAAGCAGCCCTCCATATTGTCCTGGGGAAGGACTATTTACCCGAGCCGTTTCGTGAGCTCTGCCAACAGATCTTCCTGGCTGATTTCCCCACTCTTGACCTTGGCGGCCAACTGATCGAACGGATCAGCTTTCTTCTTACCACCACCACGACGAGCGACTCCAGGAGTGTAAGTCTGACCGGCATCAGTAGCTTGCTCTGAGCTGTTATCTGCGTTATCCAAAGTAGTGCGAGCTGCACCTTGGGCGCGAATAATAGCCTGGGCGACAAAGATACTATGAACAACGTCAGCGCCGAACATCTCTGACGACTTTTCTAAACTATCCCCGAAGTCACGCTCGAAGGAGATCGAACGATCAGTCTTGGGACTCTTTACTTCAATGCTAACTACGCCTGCCGGAAGTTGCGTTTCTTCAGTCACTGGTTTTCTCCCAGTTAAAAGGTTTATGTTGAAACTTCATAACAAAATGTTACAGAGATGGAGAACCTTAAGTGTAATATAAAGATGCCTCCCAAGTATATGACACATTAGTCATTCCCCGTTACTTGTATCGGCTAATGCTTTAGCCATACACTTACAACTTATACTAACGAAAGATTCCCCATCCCTTAAAGCGTTGATAAGTCTATTGCCCTCCTTTCATTAATCGCCCTGCGAGGTCATACTTTTTGCATTCATGAGATGCTATAAGCACTGGAAATACTGCGTCATGAACAACTTTGAACTGATGCTTAGTTATTATTGTATCTCCAGTCTCTTGATCTTTTGATACTTCGTACTTGATTTTTATTGCCATAGTTTCTCGCTTTCAAAATTCAATATATATAAATGTAATGATAGGGATGCCACTTGTCAAGTAAAAAATGTACAAGTAGCAAAGAATAATTACAAGACTTTATTTACGATAGCTATACAGTCCTTTACTAAGTCCCCGAAATTCTCTATATCTTCTGTACTGAGAGTACTATCGTAAGAAGTCCTTACCTCCCAGCCTGAGGAACTGGATACGTTGCATTTATCACTATCAAATACTATCAAGTGACCTTTACCTGTTATCAGGCTGAAGCGCACATGTTTATCATCAGATTTTTCACTCATACGTGTTCTCCCATTTGTCTCTCATTGTCGTAAACTTCTTTGCTGTGATCATCCTTTGAAGGTGGCGCTATGTTCTTCTTACTTATCTGTGCCAAGATGCCCTTTATCACAGCATCCTCTATGCAAGAACTGTTTAGTGTAAAGTGGGACATCTTCCTTACTATGCTTTTGCATACCCTTACGTCGTCTTCGCTCAAGTTAATTGTTATTTGCATTCTTTATTCCTTTCTAGTCCCAAGTGTCTAAGAATTGCTGGCGGCTGTCTGAGTTCTGATCTTCCCAATTCTTCTTCAGGTCAACTAGTATGCGCCTGATGGTTGCAATCTTTGGCAGTTCTTTCTCTGAAAGTATTTCCAGGCTTTTTATACTCTCTAGTGTCCCAAGCATATAGCCGATCTGACCCTTAGCTCTGTTGCGACTCTGAGCCCATGCTTGATTACGAGTGATTAACTTCCTCTTTCTTTTAGCCATCAATGTCATCCTTCATTGGAGTGCCTACGAATAGAAGCACTGGCCCAACAAATCTTTGACCTGTCATCATTAGTGCTTCCTCATTAAGAGCTAAGTTATGTAACAAACCTTCTTCATTTACTATTATCTCTGAAGATCCATCAGGATCAAAGTGATCTTTCATTTCATCAGCGATGTAAGAGTTTGAAATAGTTACTCTCTCTATATAACCTCCAACTATATCTTGCATTTCTCCCAGGATTGGAAAAGTATCCCATTCTTTTTCTTCTACATTTCCATCTAAGTGAAAGATAAAACCTCTTATCATTTTTTCCCCATTAAGTATTTGACTAGCATTATTATACTCATACCTATACTGTATAATATAGGAGCTAACAGCATTAGTACGTAGAAGTTAGATAATATTTCTGTCAATCTTTCTCATCTCTCCAGTTAGGATTCCACTCAATGATAGTCTTAAGCCCCTCGAACTCTTCTTTAACTTGCTCTACTATAACATCAGTCCTATTATCCAGGCTTTTAAGATCATCAAAGTAATCTATTAGTCTGGCCAGCCTTCGGCCAAGCACTGTCAGCCTGTTGTGCGGATTGATAGTCATTATTTTAAGAGCTCGTTCAGCATCTATTTCTTCTATCATCTCTTTATCTACAGCTATAGAAATAATAGTACGGATAGCCTTCAGAGCTTCAGGACTAATAGGCTCCATATGATAGAACTTACTAGGCCCATCTGCTTGACTCATAAGATATCATAGCCTCCATTAGAAAGCTCATCATCCTGAGCAAAGTCTTGATGCTCCTGTATATCCGATGGCTGTCTATCATCATCTTTATCGTAGTAATAGGACTCCCTTAGGCCTATGAGTTCATAAGTTTCTGGAGGGTCGTTCTTAAAGATTGGGGAAAGTCTATCTCCACTTGTATCCATCTTAACTATATGATGCCGCTTCTCATTATGCTTTTCCGAGAAGGCTAAAGCGTAAGCATCACCAGTGTTTGTATGAATAACATCAAAAGCTTCTAGGGCCATATCAATAGTGATGGCTGAAGCATAGAATGTGAAGCCTCGCTTGAAGCCTTCTTCGTTATCTATTAAACTGACTTCCACAGAGTGTTCAAAGTGATTGTTCATAGCCGAACTGCGACTAGACCACGGACCCTTGATTGTATAAGGGATCACTTGATCTTCTTCTGCGGGTTGGAGTGAGTAAGTACGACCTGCAAAACCTGTCTCATCAAACTTATTATGGGCAAAGTATGAAACTTGTCCATCTAACTGGGCAAAGTATAGATCAGTTCGAGTTCCTTCTATCACATCATACTTGAACTCATTTATATTAAAGACTTTCTCGACTAATATCTGGAGAACAGGCTCATTGCCCCACTTCTCCATCCAATCTATTTTAGCATCTAATATGCCAAAAGTTGGGTAGTCTTCTGGGGGCTGAAGATGGTCATCGTTCAACGCCCTCGAGTTATCAGGATATGCCATCGCTGAAACTCCTCCTTAAAAGTAAGGGTTTAAGTAACAAGCTACGAGTTAAAACTTTGTACTTCTTAATGCCACGATCCTTTCTGATTAGATGTAAAAAGTTAGATGGGTTTAAGTTTTCTTTATAACCTTTCGACTCATGCTTTAATTGATTATCTCTACATATCTTCAAGTCAACTAGTTCCTCAGGTTTGGTATCATCCCACTTACCTTTACTGTGATAGGAACTGTAAATTCTAACA
>TARA_R110001599_G_scaffold55696_4_pt1 | contig 12361 bp, 9 predicted proteins | sample TARA_R110001599 | Tara Oceans TARA_R110001599 (sample SAMEA4398360) | marine metagenome | biome: Polar Biome; feature: [MES] marine water layer (ENVO:01000295) within the mesopelagic zone...; material: water (ENVO:00002006), including particulate matter (ENVO:01000060) such as...... | reverse complement strand
CCAGCTTCTACCAGCGCTTCGGCGGGCTGGATTGAACGCCTAACGAGCCCGATGAATCAGTCGTCACATCCATCCAGTGGGGCTCATCCCAACCGTCGATAGAGCGTCGAGCGACTGATGCCTAGCGCCCGGGCGGCGGCAGTCATGTTGCCGTCGTGGGCTTCGAGCGTGCGCACCATATGGGCCCGCTCCATTTCGCGCAGCTCCTGGGAGCCGTTGCACACCCCCTCCGATGTGGCCGTACTGTCGACGCCACTCTCCATGGGCTGAGTCAGCTTGCGCTGCCAGCGTGGCGAAAGCCCTTCCATGGTCAGCCGTTGGCACTCTGGTTCGGCTCCCACCAGAGCCGCTTCCAGGCAGTGTTCCAGTTCCCGCCAGTTGCCAGGCCAAAGGTAGGCGGTCAAACGCTCTACCAAGGTCTCATCCAAAACCAAATGGCGGCCATGACGGCGGCATAGCGATGCCCAACGTTCGTGAATCTGTCCGGCTAGATCGCCCTGCTCGTTCAGCGTGGGAAGCTCTACTACTACTCCAGCCAGGCGGTAATAGAGATCCTCGCGGAAGTCGCCGGCCGTCACCAGGATCTCTAGATCGCGATGGCTAGCGGCTATTACTCGGCAGTCGATAGGTACCTCGCGGTGATCGCCCAGCGGCGTCACCACTCTCTCCTGAAGCACCCGCAGTAGACGGGCCTGCAGCGCCAGCGGCATGTCACCGATCTCGTCGAGCATCAAAGTGCCGCCATTAGCCTGCACCAGCCGCCCGCTGTAGCCCCCCTTACGGGCGCCGGTGAAGGCACCTTCCCCATAGCCAAACAGCTCTGCCTCGATAAGGCTTTCGGGCAGGGCTGCGCAGTTGAGTGCCACGAAGGGCCGCTGCTCACCAAGGCTGGTATGCAGCGCTCGGGCCAATTGCTCTTTTCCGGTACCAGTTTTGCCCTGCAGCAGTACTGGCAGGCCTACTTCCAGCGCCCGACTAGCCCGGCGTGCCTCCCGGGCCAGAGCCATGGGCCACTCCTCAACTAACGCCTCAAGATCACGGCAGAGGGATGGTTCGGGCGAAACCGGCACCACAGAGGCTTCGTTGCTCAGAGCCGCCGGCTGCCACTGGTCAGGGGGATTGAGTCGCCCCACCAGTTGGCCACCGGTGAGCGGCAGCCCCAGCAAGGCCGAACAACTTTCGCATTGGCGACAGATCTCTTTCCAGGAATTGCCTAATAACTCTTCAATATGACGGCCGATTAATGCGGCGGAGGCCTTGCCAAGCCATTGGGCGGCCTGGGAATCAACCGCCAGGATCAGACCGGTCTCATTCAGTGCCACCAAACCGCAGCTCACGCTGTCCAGCTCGGCCAGCGATGCGTGCACCTGGAGCACCCAGTGCTGCTGGTAGTGGCGGAAAAAAAGCCGTTGCTCCAGGGCCCCGGTGAGCTGCTGTACTCGGCGTAGAAAAATTTCGGGGCGGGGGTGGTCGGCCTCAAAAGTAAGATCGATCAAGCCTAGACAGTCACCGTTGAGATCTAACAGCGGGGCAGCTACACAGGAGACCGGGTTGTCGGGGAATAGCAAGTGCTCGCAGGATTTGACCAATACCGGCGCCCGCTCGATGAGCGCCAGGGCCGGTGCATTGGTACCGAACCAGCGTTCGTCCAGGTTGATGCCGGCCCCGATGTGAAAGCGATCATTAAGCACGAAGCGCTGACCATAGCTCTTGAGTACGGTGGCATCTGGGGTGGCCAGCAGCAACTGGCAGCCACGCAGATCCTCGGCCACTCGCCTGATCAGGAGATCAGCCAGTTCGATCAGACGACGATGCGTCTCACGCTGAGTGCGCAGTTCGCCACTATCGAGCCGCGGCAGCTCAGGCCGGGTACCAGGCTGCAGCCCGTGCTCCATACATCGCTGCCACGAACGGTCGATACAGGCATCGAGCATGCCTAACGGTAGCTGATGGCCGCGGAGCAGATGCTCACGGGCCTGGCGAATCACATCAGAGGTTCTCAGGGCTGCTCTGGAGATCATGGTTCTCTCCCCGCGAAGTTGGCGACCTGTCCCAGGATGCGACAGCTGTCGTGTCCGACGACAAAACGACGCAGGAACAACGACAGTGCATCTTCAAAACCGACCTGCAACTCGCTGATTTTGTTTTGATTATATTGTACCCCTGAGCTGGCACGGGGCTTGCTAGGGAGTATTGGAGGCGTGCAATGACTGGCACGCTCTCAAAACAATCATAAATCAGCCTAACAGGAGCACAACCATGACGCAGCACTCCACCGCCATTCAAGCTTGGCTTGACAAGAGCCACACCCTCTTTATCGGCGGCCAGTGGCGTCCTGCCACCAGCGGCCAGACCCTGGATGTCTATAATCCCGCCACCGCCGAGGTGATCAGCCGGGTTCCGGCGGGCGATGCCAACGATATCGACGCCGCGGTCAGTGCCGCCCGGGAGGCCTTCCGTGGCTGGCGCAAGTCGCGCCCCTCCCAACGGGAGAAGCTGTTGCTGGATCTCGCCGACGCTCTGGAGGCCCGCGCCGATGACTTCGCCCTGCTCGAGACCCTGGACAACGGCAAGCCGGTGACCTTTTCACGGCATATGGACGTGGCCCTGGCCATCGACTTCATCCGTTATACCGCGGGTTGGGCCACCAAGATCGAAGGCCGCAGCATGACCCCCTCCATGCCCTTCCTGCCCGAAGACAAGCAGATCGTCGCTTATACCCGCCGCGAGCCCATAGGCGTCGTGGGCGCCATCATCCCCTGGAATTTCCCGCTGTTGATGGCAGCCTGGAAGGTGGCCCCAGCCCTAGCCGCCGGTTGCAGCATCGTGCTCAAGCCCGCCGAGGACACCCCGCTCACCGCCCTGTTGCTGGCGGAACTGGCCGAGCAAGTGGGCTTCCCGGCCGGCACTCTCAACGTGGTCACTGGTCTGGGTCATACCGCTGGAGCAGCGCTGGCTGGCCACCCAGGTATCAACAAGGTGGCCTTTACCGGATCGACCCCCGTAGGCAAGCAGATCGGGCATTCCGCCATGGAGAACCTGACCCGTACCACCCTGGAACTGGGCGGCAAATCACCGGTGATGGTACTAGCCGATGCTGATGTTGAGGCAGCCGCTGCCGGAGCAGCTCAGGCGATCTTCTTCAACCAGGGGCAGGTCTGTACCGCCGGATCGCGGATCTATGTGCATGAGTCGATCCACGACGCCTTCGTCACCAAGCTAGCCGAACAGGCCCAGGGCCTGACGCTAGCGCCGGGTTGGGAACCCACTTGTACCCTTGGCCCGCTGGTCTCTGCCAAGCAGCAGCACCGAGTACTGGCGTATATCGAGCAGGCACGCAGCGACGGCGGCACCATCGTTACCGGCGGCGGTAAGGGCAGCGAAACGGGCTACTTCGTAGAGCCCACGGTGATCACCGGCTTGGCCCAGGAGAGCCGCTGCGTGCAGGAAGAAATCTTCGGCCCAGTAGTGGTGGTACAGACCTTCCGCGAGCTGGAAGAACTGGTGTTACTGGCCAACGACTCTCCCTATGGGCTGGCCGCGAGCATCTGGTCCAACGATCTTGCCGCGGTTAATCGTCTGGTGCCAGAGATTGAGTCCGGCAGCGTCTGGATCAATGGCCACAACCTGCTGGATGCCTGCATGCCCTTCGGTGGCTTCAAACAGTCGGGCATTGGCCGCGAGCTCGGCGATTCACTGATCGAACATTACACAGAGCAGAAATCGGTTGTGATGATCGTTTGATGTAGCCCTGTCCTGGCATCGTGACTGGCCTTCCACCTTCAAGGGAATATCCAATGCATAAGAACAACTTTAACTCGCGTTTCTCCGGCTCAATAGGCGGACTGCTGCTGGCCGCCACACTCCCTGCTCAGGCCTACGAGATGGCCGATATCGGCCACTCTACCGTGAATATCGATATTCAGGCGTTGCTCGGTACTTTCCACAGCGACCGGGGGTATGCCACCGGGGCCGCCGAGGCGAAGCGTCACCGCTGGCAGGAAGGAGTGCTGACCCTGGGCGCCGAACTCGCCCCCAAGGCGGATGGCCTCTATGGTCGAGTTAGCACCGTAGGCACCGCCACCTGGGGCGACGGCGACGCCGCTGGCTTTACCTCTGGCAGCGAGCGTGAGCTCGATCTGGAGGACGCCTTTCTCGGCTACCGTAGCGAGTCGCAGGGCGACTCCAGTTCGCCCTGGCGCGTGGATGTTTCCGCTGGACGCCAGCCGATTACCCTCGGCGACGGCTTCCTGGTGGCTGGCGATGCGGTCAGCCTGGGAGACTCCCTGGGCGATGAGTTGGATCGCGGTGGCGCCTACTACCTAGCCGGGCGCCAAGCCTTTGACCGCACCGCAATGGTAGCCCTGGGTCACGAAGGCTGGCAAAGCCAAGTGGCCTGGTTCGAGTCGGACAATCCGGCTCAAGCCAACACCGAGATGGCCGCTCTCACCCTGGCCCACGATCACGGTAGTGGATTAGTGGAGGCGACCTATTTGCGCGGTCTGGGAGTTGACAAGGCCCAAGCTGACGACTTCCTGGCCCAGCGCGATGGTATGGATGTCTATGGACTGCGCTTCGAACAGCGCATCCTGGACGAGGCCTTGACCCTGCGCGGTGAGCTCGCCCATCAGCGCAAGAACACCCGTGAGAACGCCTGGGCACTAGAGCCGGCCTGGACTTTCAGCGAGCTACCCGGTCAACCTACCCTGTCGCTGCGCTACAGCCGCTTTTCCGAAGAGTGGGATCCGCTCTTCTACGGTTTCACCCGGGGCTACGGAACTTGGTTCCAGGGCGAGGTAGCAGGAAACTATGCCGGCCCCTTCAATAGCAATACCGAGGTGTGGCGGCTGGGTCTGGAGGGCTCGTTGAATGAGAGCCTGCACCTGGGACTTCTGGCTTACGACTTCTCCAGCCGTGACACCACTAACCAGCCCGACATGGGCGGGCGTGAGTTCAATCTCTATGCCGAGTGGCTGCCCATCGATTGGCTCTATGTCTCACCACTGCTCGGCTGGTACAGTCCGAACAAGAGTGCGGCCCAGGGCGGTATTCAGCTTGGCGACGACGACACCGCTTTCTATGCCCAACTACTAGTGGGATTCTTCTTCTGATGCGCCAAGACGTGGATAGCGAGATAGTGATCGCCGGAGGCGGCCCCGCCGGGGCAGCTCTGGCCATGCTGCTGCATCGCGCCGGTCGGCGAGTCACCCTGGTGGGGCGTGTCCGCTACTACCGGGCCATCGAGGGCATTGCCCGGCGCAGCCTCCAGGCCCTACACAGCCTGGGGCTGCACCGGGCCGCCGCCTGCGCGGTGGGGCCCCTGCCGCGGCGGGTTATCTGGGGTGGTGAGATTCGGGCGCCCAACGCCGAGTGGCTGCTGCCGCGCCCGGCCTTCGATGCCGCCCTGCTGGAAGATCTTCACGAGGCCGGCATCCCGGTGATCAAGGCGCGGATCACGTTCCTGGAGAGCCTGAAAAGTGACGTTCGCCTTGGTTTGGCAGATGGTCGCATACTGACCGCTTCCTGGGGCGTGGAGGCCCGAGGTCGGGCGGGGGCGCGGCGCCAGTTCCGCGACGCCGCCCCCTGGTCAACCCCGGCCTGGATCCTACGCGGCGAGGCCGCCGACTCCGCCCCCGCCAGTGCCGCCCTGTCGTTGCCCGGCGGCGGCTGGGCCTGGTGGTCGCGGCTCAAGGGCCAGCAGTATCTGCAGTTGGCCCTGACGGAAGCGTCGCTATGCCAGGCGCGCTGCGACCCCGACGCCTGGCTCGCCGCCCAGCCCGACCTGACCCAGCTCTGGGGCCAAGCCAAGATTCGCCACCACTACCAGCGCCCCAGCCTGTTGGGGCGCACCCGGGTGAGAGAGGGGCGCCTCTGGCGCCTGGGGGATGCCGCCATGGCTATCGACCCCCTCTCTGGACAGGGCATTTTCAATGCGCTCTCCTCGGCCCACGGCTTGGCACCGGTTCTCAATAGCCTGTTCGAAGAAACCCGCATTGCTCCCCTGGAGCGCTTCCATCAACGCCGCCAGGATGCCCAGTACTGGCGCTTCGCCCGGGCTGGCCGCGACTTCTATCGTCAGGCCGCCTACCAAGAGTCGATAGACACCGACCCGGCGCCTTACTGGACGGCACGCTGTCACTGGCCCGATCATCAACCGCTGCATCTACCGGAGCCCTGGGCCCGGGTACAAGTGGGCCGCGGCTTGGCCATCATCGGTACACGATTGGCTGAGCGGGAGCTGGTTTTTACCCCGGATCAGCCATTGGGGATCCAGGCAGTGGCGGGAATCCCCCTGGCGCCCCTGGTCAAGGCCATGCAGGAGGGCGACCACGACGCGGTCCGGGCGCTATTGGTGGCCGCTGGCCCCGCTGCCATGGCGGTGGCCCGCTGGTGGGCCGATCACCCCGACTGGCCGACGCTACCCGAGCCCGCACTCCACTCTTCCGGCGTCACCACCCCTTCACCGGTCGATTCCGCCAGCCAATAGCCCAGGGCATGAGCGACGGCGAAACTTGACCCACCCAGCGATGGTGGCGTTCCTGCCGGTGGTGGCCCCACCTGCCAGGGCTGCCAGACCTGGCCTTCCTCGGAGAGCCCTCGGCCCGCCCAGACGCAGGCGTACCAGCGTCCATCCCGGTCACGTTGGGGAGGGCCCGGCATCAGCCCCGCGGCGCCGCTCACCGCTATCACCCCGGGCCAGGCTGCAGGGTAGACCGACGCCCCGAAACGCGGGCTGGCAGCGACGATGCGGGTGCCCGCAGCCTGAAGCCTCTCCACCGCCGCCTGCAGCCGCGTATCGGCCCGGGGCAACCCCAGACTACAGAGCACCCAGGCCGGTGGCACCTCAGCTTGCCACTCGAAGGCCGCTGCCAGGGCATCGGCGTTAGCGGTGAGACGCTCTTCGAATAGCTTGTAGAGGGCGATCTCCAGCCGCGTCAGCGGCAAATAATGACCCAGGGTGGCGAGGATCGCCTGGCCATGACCAAGGCGATCCCCGGGGTCGGCACCACTGGGTGAGTGGAAACGCACCAGGGCCGTACCAGGAGGTACCCCGCTATCGATCACGCCCAGGGTCGGACTGAGGGCCGATATTAGAGACATAACGCCGCCTCCACCGCGACCAGCTGCCCTTGCTGGAGTCGATAGCAGGCACCCAGATTGCCAAAGTGGTCGCTCTGGTGGCTGATGATCAGTCGGGTGGTATCCCCCAGCACCTCGTCAAGCAGGGCATCGAAGGTTCGGGCAGCCGCCGAATCCAGCGCCGCGGTGGGCTCGTCCAGCAGCACCAAGCGAGGCTTTTTTAGCAGTGCCCGAGCCAGGGCCAGGCGCGAGCGCTGGCCGCCAGAGACCTTGCCACCCAAATCGCCCAACTCGCTCTCTAACCCTTCTGGCAGGGCATCCAGCCAGTCGGCGAGTCCAACGCGGGAAAGCGCATCGATCAGTTCGGTGTCACTTGCCTCGGGGGCCAGGGCGCGCAGGGTCTCGGCCAGGCTACCGCGTAGCAGGCTGGGGTGTTGCTCCACCCAGGCAACCTGCTTGAGCCAGTGATGGCGGGAGAGCTCGCCGAGCGGCACGCCATCGACACGAATCTCACCCGACTCGGGCGACTCCAGCCCCAGCAGCAGGCGGATTAGGCTGCTCTTGCCAGCTCCGGAGGGACCGGCGATCAGCACCTTGCTGCCCGGCGGAAGCGCGAGATCGATGTCATCCAGAAGCCAATCGGCTTGGCCGGGGTGGCGGAAACGCACACCCTCCAAGCAAAGCTCACCAGGCCCGGCAGGACGGCTGCCGCGGTAGGGATCACGCATGGCGGGCTCACTGAAGAGCTCGGCCAGGCGGCAAGCGCTGACCCGGGCCCGTTGCCAACCTCCATAGAGTCCCAGCAGGCCGCCGATGGGGGTCATCACCATACCGAGATACGCCAACAGGGCCATCAGCTCACCGAGTTGCAACTGCCCCTGAATCACCAGATAGCCGCCCAACAGCAGCACCCCGGCCCGGGCCAGGGAGAGGATCAGTTGGGGGCCCACGTCGCTGAGAAAGCCCACCTGACGCACCGCCAACAGGCGCCGCAGCTGTTCGTGGCCAAGCCCCTGGAGGCGATTGAGGCGCGACGGCTCCAGCGCCTGACCTTGAAACCAGGGGCCATGGGCCAGGGTATCCTGCCAGAAGCCGGAGAGTTCACCGCTCTGCTCACGGAGCGCCTGCTGACGACGAGTCAAGGCCGGGCGCCAGGCGCGCAGCCACAGCCACTGGATGGGTACCAGCACGGCAACCAGGGCCATCAGCATGGGGCTGAACAGGCCAATCATGGCCAGCGCTCCCACCAGCCCTAACAGGTTGGAGAGTCCGCTGAGCAGACCGTCCAGGGCGAACCCCTGGAGGATAGACAGGTCGCCATCGAGACGGCTCATCAGGTCGCCTCGCCCTCGGGCCTGCCAGCGGGCCGGAGCCAGGCGCAGCAGATGGCGCAGCAAGGAGCGGCGCAGCGACAGCAATAGCCGGGCGGAGAGCGCCACATGCTGCAGCCGGGTTAGTCCCTGTAGGGCCAGAGCGGCGAGTCCTACCACCACCAGGGCGGCAACGTAGGTAGCAACGGTGTTGAAGTCCCCCTGCATCAGGCCGTGATCGATCAGCCGCTGGGTGAGCAGCGGCGGCAACAGCGCCAGCAGGGTCGCCACCAGGCTCAGCGTCAGCAGCCGGGCCAGCGCCAGGCGCCGCGCCTTGAGGGGGCGGTAGAGCCAGCCCCAGGGCAGCGCCCCTGTGTCGCGAGTGAAGTCAGGCTCACGCATCGACGCTCTCTTCATTCATCATTCATAGGGGCTGCCCCCAGCAAAAAGGGCCGGTCGCTTTAGCAAGCGCCGGCCAGAAGGATCATGTAACGGCAACCTAGAAGCGTGCCACCTTCAGCGTTGCTGTGCTCATATCACCGGGCAAGCGGATGCGCCCCAGATCATTGAAGTCATCATCATAGATGGCGATATCGCTGGAGGCACCGCCCAGGTAAATCCGCGAACCGTCATAGGAAGTGTTGATGCTGTAGTAAGTATGATCAAGATCGATCACATCCACGATCTCTTGGGTGCGGGCATCCAGCTTGCTGAGTTGGGTGTAGACGCCGTAAAAGACGTCCCTCTCCCGGGGGTCAGAAACCATGGAGAAGATGATGAACTCGAAAGGGACAATCTCCTTGTTCTCAGTCTCGCCGGTGGCTAGGTCGACTCGGCTGACGCCCCAGTGCCAGGCCTCGTTCTCCTCGCCGGGATGCTCCGCCACCGTGTAGGGGCGCAGGAACTCGTTGGTTACCTCGCCCATAGACCACACGGCTAAGGAATCTGGCGAGCTAAAACTGGGGCGATCCCAATTCCGGTTGGCAATGGCGATCTCAGTCTCGCCGCTTTCCGGGTCGATCCGATATATATCAGCGCCAGCGAGATAGAGATAACCGTCCTCGGCGGCTCCCATGGTCGTCACCTGGCGCGGTGCCGGAAAGGTGGTCAGGGGCTCGGCAGCGAGACCCGCTGTCGTGTCATAGACCGCCAGCTGTGGCTCCAACACTTCGTAATGGTCGATACCTAGCCGCACCCGATCCCAGATGCTATAGAGTCGGCTACCGTCCGGGCTCACGGCCAGGGAGGCGATGGATTTAGCGCGTATTGAGTTGCCTGAGCCGCTGGCACGGAAGACTTCCTCACAACTGGTGAGGTCGATGCCCACCACGTCTTCCCAGCGGTTGTGCAGCACATAGGCGATCCGCTCATCCGGTGATAGCTGCAGAGTGCCGGAGCCGAAGTCGCCTTCTACGTCACAGGTGCGCACCACTTCCTGGGCCTCCGGGTCGATCACGTAGAGCTGGTTGGGACGGGCCATGGTTACCAGATACTCGCGTACTTCGTCAGCGCTGGCTTCACCGGCGACAGCAGCATTAACCACCAGGGGCTGGGCAGCGAAGGCCAACAGCCCTATTAGGGGCAGGGTGAGCCGCTTCATTTCTGAGGTATTCATCACTTCTCGTCTCCCGGATAGACGCTATCGAACTTGCGCCAATCATCCTCAGCGCGATCGGCCCCATCCCCCCATTGGGGGTAGGTGTTCATGGTGTCCGGTACCTGAGCAGGCCACCAGCAGGGGTCAGCGCAGCCATAGAGATCTGCCTCCATCGGTTGGCACAGCGAGGCCACGCCGCCGAAGGGATCCACTTCCCAGCCCGGGTCGAAGCTGGAAGTGCACCCGGCGATAGTCTGCATGGCCTGCACTTCTTCCAGGGCCTCTGGGCTGGCGGCCCGCTCCATTTCGCGGGCCTTGCGGTTGAGGGGGGCCAACCCCAGTGCGGTCAAGTTCTTCTTGTTATTCGTCATGCTGTTTGCCTCCCGGCCAGGGGGCCGTCGAGAAAATCGGGGTTATGGCGCAGGATGCGGGCATAGGCCTGAATGCCGAAATCGACCCAGTCGCGCATCAGGTCGCAGTAGTGATAGGTGGGGGTCATGGGGTCGCCATAGCGAGCGTAGCTCTCGTGGTAGCAGCCACCGGAGCAGAGGTTGCGGATCCGACAGTTGCTGCAGCCACGCTCGGAGCGATCGCTCCTGGCCTCGATAAACTGCTTGAGACCAGCGTGATCAAGCCCCTCCTGGACGCTGCCGAAGGTAGGCATCTCGGAGCCAGTAAAACGGTGACAGAGGTGTACATCGCCCGCATGATCCACCGAGACCAACCCTAGGCCTGCGCCGCAGGGCACCGCCTTGCTGCGCCCTTCCCAAAGATCGGTGAGCAGTTGGTTGAAGTTGCCGAAGCCGATATCGCGCCCCTGAATGGCGGCTGCCACGGCCCGCTCACCGAGCTCGACCATACCGTCGAAGACCTGCTTGAGCTCGTCGCCGGTAAGGTTGTAGGCCGCCATATCACCAGAGGTGACGGGAGCGAAGCCCGCTTCGGCGAAACCCAGCTCATTGACCAGGTGGTCGTGGATACCGATGACGTCGGTGATGCCACGAGTCAGGGTCACCCTGGCCCCCACCGGCCGTGAGCGATAGCTGGCCAGCAGCGGTTTAATGCGCTTGGCCACCAGATCGTAGGTGCCCTGGCCGTTGACCGCAATGCGGTTCTTGTCGTGGATCGCCTTGGGGCCGTCCATGCTCACCGTGAGTCCAAAACGATGGGCGTCGAAGAAGGCGATTTTCTCCTCATTCAGCAGGGTGGCGTTGGTGGTCAGCGTGAAATCCACTGCCTTGCCGAGCCCGTGGATGCGCGCCTCGGCCCAGTCAACCACCTGGCGGATCAACGGCATGTTGCTGAGCGGCTCGCCGCCGAAGAAGACGATGTTGTAGCGATCCCGCTGGGGGGCCTCGCGCAGCATCATCTCGATGGAGGCCTGGGCGGTGGCCAGATCCATCTTTTTGCCGTCCCGGGGGGTATCCAGGTCTTCCTTATAGCAGTAGCTGCAGCTCAGGTTGCAGCCGGTATTGACGTTGAGCACCACGGTAGAGAGCGGGAACTGCTCCACCTTTACGCTGGGATTATAGGCCTGGACGACTCCATCGGTGATCAGCTTCAGCGCTTTGAGCTGTAGCAGCCGCTCCTGAATATCTTCGCCGCTGACCTGATGTGTCAGATGTCCCGGCAGCGCCCCGCTGTCGAGCCCCTCCTTTCGCCCGGCCAGAGCCAGCAGCTCCTCGCTGAGGGCATCCGGGGCAAACAGGCTGGTGGTGGGGATATGGAACCACAGCGGCTGGCCTTCCACTTCCATCCGATGCAGGTTCTCGGGTATGGCTTGTAAGATTCCCATGGTGACCTCCTAGCGAAGCGGTGGGTTGTTCCAGCGTTGCACGGTAACGATCAGTTGGGCTTCGTCCTGCATCGCCTCCTGCCCCACCACACTGGCGGTCACCCGCAGGTTGCCCACGCTGTTGGCATTGTACTGGCGCAGCGGGTTGGGCCCGGCCCCGGCCGGCGAGAAGATCCCTGTGGCGGCGTCCAGTATGCCAGCAAACCTGGCATCCTCGTCGCGTTCGGCGATCTCGTCCCAGGGGGACACGCTCCAACGTACCGGTACCTGACCCAGCGGGATGGCTTCATCGGCGCCATCCAGATAGCCTGCGGCGGTGAAGACACCACTCACTGGCGGGGTCTTGTCGTTGCCGATGCGAGCCACCCCCAGCGCTGGACTCACCTCCAGGCGATCCACCGTGCGGTAGCCAGCGAGCAGTTTCTCAGCGCTGATCTCGCCAATCTGCATAGTCAACCAGCCGGGCGTAAGATCGGTGCTGGCCTCAACGTCCAGCACCAGGCGCATGTCGCTACGTTCGACCACCTCACGCACGGTGACGCCCTCCCCGAGACTGATCTCCCCTTCCCCAAGACCGTG
>TARA_R110001599_G_scaffold8742_5_pt1 | contig 12366 bp, 12 predicted proteins | sample TARA_R110001599 | Tara Oceans TARA_R110001599 (sample SAMEA4398360) | marine metagenome | biome: Polar Biome; feature: [MES] marine water layer (ENVO:01000295) within the mesopelagic zone...; material: water (ENVO:00002006), including particulate matter (ENVO:01000060) such as...... | reverse complement strand
GGTATTTCCATCGCTCGGGAATCCAGCCCACCCGACATAGTGCGACCGTTGCCTCGCTGCTCGGCATTATGAACACGCGAGAGTCTGGTAAGAGAATCGATCACAATCATCACATTATGACCGTCGCCTGCTTGCTTACGCGCCGTCTCAAGAAGCTTATCTGCCATATTGACATGGTGTGTGTAGCTTTCGTCTGAAGATGATGCATGGACTTCTGCCGAAACACTGCGCTTAAAGTCTGTCACTTCTTCAGGGCGCTCATCAATCAGCAAAGCATACAGCTTTATATCAGGATGGGCTTCTGCCACGGCCTGACAGATGTGTTTTAACATCGTCGTTTTGCCAGAGCCCGGCGGCGCAACAATCAACCCCCGCTGCCCCATCCCAATCGGCGTAATCAAATCCATCGCTCGCACAGTACGCTGCTGAGAACCTGACTCTAAAACAATGCGTGGGGAAGGATGAATAGCGACGCCATTTAAAAACCGCTTTTCGGGATCATTAGGGAATTGATCTTCAACTTCTTCGGCGGGCTTGGCATCTACCTGTTTTTTCGTCTTCAGACTTAGTGTTTTTCTCGCCATAATATTGATGGATCGCCTTGAATAACCTGGATTTATAGAATAAATGCAGCACTTTGAAAATGATGTTGGACTTGCAGCACCACTGTATCTATCAGCTGGAAGTCATGCCTTTTGAGCATGGCATCCTGATCCCCTCTCACCTGTTTGCCTTGATCCCACCAAAACTTAGCCGTCTACGGAATTTTTACAGCTTCAACGCCCAACCTCAGCGGCCGAATTGGAGGCGCAGCCGCGCGCCGGCAAAACGGTCCGCTGCAGCCCTTGTATAGCAGTTTACTCGATCCAGAATCCGGCAATCTCGTTTTCCTGCATAGGCATCTTTACGAGGCTATTGGTCTCTGAGTTTGAAGGCACCACCTTCCATAGGTGAACGCTGAAACCTTGCTGAACAAACCGATTCCGTTAATTCAGTAGATAGCTTACACACGTTACCACTAGTCCTACCACACGGACGATTTTGTAAACGTACAGAAGAATCTCCACGTTCAAATTCAGCTCTATCTCTAATCGAATATTGATGTTCACTTACACTCACCTCCCGCTCGTAGCAATGAGGCAAGCATAAGCTTCAAACAATATGCTCACCTATGACACAAAAACGAAAATTTGCCGGGATTGTGTCATGGCGCTGTCCGTATTATCTGCCTCTCAGTTAGCGTAGGATCATCAAATACAGTTGCAGTAGTCTTGGTAACTATTTCTCGCAATGGCTGCCGAGTTTCACGACGGATCAACTGCGTCATTTTTTTAATAAAATAGCTACGTCTAGCGTTAGGATGATTTGGCTTTTCAAGCTTAACTGGTGGCACCTCAGTAACCAGCAAATTTACGTCCGCATCTGATTCCAAATCCGCCAATCTGCGCAGATTTGTAGATAGCAAGCCAGGATTGAAGTCCGGCCAATTTTCATATTCAGGTTGAGTTTTCGCATGCTGCTCAGAGTCTGTTTTAGGATCAAACAGCTTTAACGAATGGCTAAGCATGCTTTTAAGAACTCGCTTCCTTCGCTTATCAAAGTACTTTTCCTGAAGATATTGATCATAACTACTAAGCTCTATTAAATCCGCAAGCTTTAAAGAAGCCTCCCTTACCTCTTCTATCCAGCGCTTATACTCTTTCGGCGTGAGATTATGAGGTTTGGTCTCTACATAAAGCCATGAAAACCTAACCATGCTACTGAAAACTTTTGGCTTTATTTTATATTTCGGGAGCTTCTCCCAGACAGTTTTCATGTCTGGATAAGTCAGCAATCTATATAGCAGGTCAAATTGTGCGGAATCAGGCTCAGCTTCTGGGAAGCGCTCTTGCCAATAGGCCACCTCCTCTCGCTCTTCTTGCCACTCTGAAATTACTTCTTTCGGAGCCCAGTCCGGAAATTTCTGATTATTCACAACAAAAGAATCTTCAATATTTTGACTCAAAATTGGCACTATTGCATGCTAGCTTAAGCTAGCCTCTGCGGCTTCGAAATGGAGACGAAGCCGTAATGTAGTAGACGTCGCCGCGCTTAGCCTTGTTATATTTTCTGGCATAACTGATCACCGTAGACGCGGTCACCAATCAATCCGAACACTTCCTCGTGGCTCTCATCCCAGTCGTTCAGCAGCTGGAAAATATTTGCTTGAAGATAAAAGTGACCACTAGCACGATTAGAGGAATACCCTTCGACTCGGCCAATACGCATAGCGTGTCTGTCGAGGATAAAACTATGCTGATCATCCCCTCTACCACGGTTAGACGAGTGAGCCGAAAAGCTGTTTCTAAAACTTACAATCTCTGCAGTTTTGATTGGCTCCAAGCCATCAGTAACACCAAGCTTTCTGCACAATACCAAGATAGCCTGCTGTTGCATGTAACAGGCGTTGCGAAGGCCGTAGTATAGTAGATATAACGTGCCAAAATCTGTGTTCTGAAAGTCTACATTTCTGAAGGAAGCTTTCGCCAACTGAGTGTCCTCCAGAAGATAAAAAGCATCCAGAACGAAATTGTACGAACGTGGACTCTCAACCCCGACGAAGCGATACAAATCACTGTCACCTTTATCGTAATCTGTAGCGATATCAGGTAGATCTGAGCGAATCGCCTGAACAACCTTGTCAATTTTTCTCATTAATCTCCTCAAATATAACGCCCAGCTTAATCCAACAGCAGAGAAGCCCACGTTCAGGTTAAAGTTGTTGTTGGACGATCTACATTCAAACGCTCGAAAGTGTCACGTTTCAGGGGGATCTTCAATGCACTTCAGAGCGTCCCGAACCCGCAGAAGACCGGTGGAATACTTGTCCACACCCCATTTTGCCTTTGTCAGCACTGTAAGCAATAGACCAAGCGTAACCGTCAAAGCCCAGTTGCTGTCCCCAAGGAAGTAGGCAATACCCAACCCAAGTACCCCCATCATCGCGGCGTAGAACTTGCTGTAAACTGCCAAAGATGTAGCGTGGGCCTCGGCGCGTTTACTCCAATAGGCAGGACTCCGCGCTTCCCCACCTTGCTCCACGAGCGCTACGCGAAGGACTCGAACAAGGGAGGTCACCCGCCCATAATCGACTTGTCTGACGCACTGAAAGTGCTCTGAGCTTTCGCGCAACGCTGCGACAAAAACGCGGGAATTGAACCTTGCAGCCTTCCGCTGCTGCTCAATCTCCGCGATACCTTTTTGGATAGGATCCATGCGCTACCTTGACTCCTTCATCTACTCGTCGTCCAACTCATTGTTGTGCTTAGCGGCCCCCAGCACCTTCCAGAGCCGCATTGCATGGTCACCCGCCAGTTAAAATCGCACCAATTGACAGGATTATGACTGGGATCGCCAATAGCCCTATAACTATGAATATAACAACACTAGCTGCGTTGGCTTCAGGTGTTCCCACTAGGTTTAAGAAGCCAATGCTGGCTAACTTTATCTTTTCCAATGCCGCCGCAACCTGATAGGAAACCGCGATACCTAGAAGCGAAGCCTGGGCTGTCGCAGCGCAGTAAAATATCAGTGGTTCCGGCATGAAGTAAGTAGCGTACCAGCCTTGGCTAGTCACATGAATAGTGGTGGGCGGATGGAAAAGACTCAATGAAGATGCCATGTTGGAGAATGGCGCATATGGCATAACCGGCAAAGGGTCAGTCGGTGCCAGTTCTGCGTACAGCCAAACCATGTCTTCCACCCTGAAGAAATGCACCACAATGCTGAACAAGAAGTAGATCACCACAATGCTAAAGGCAACCAAGATATAGAACCACGAAGAACAGAAGCCACTTTTCTTTCCGCCCCTCACCGACAGCTTTGTCAACTGAATAGCACAAAACACTAAAGCAATGGTGGCTATGACTCCTTTTGTATAAAAATCATGCGCTGCCTGCCTCATTGTCGGAGGCAAAGAAACAAACAGGCTGCTCGTTTGGCTCTTAAATATGTATACGTATAGAACCCAGGTCAGGAAGAAACCAGCGGAAACAAGCAATGTGAACAGGGGAACCGTAATTAGCTGCCGCCTCGCCAGGATTTCTTTACCGAACAAAGTTTCGAAATAAGAAGACCACAACTGCGAGAACTGTTCCAACCGTGGCGCACCGAAGGTATGCGCCTGAAGAACACTAATCGTCGCGAGCCGATTCTTTTTCGTTCCGAGCCCGACGCCAACCATAACTCCCGTGGCAGTGGCCAAGACAGTGATCGGAACCATCACGAGCGCAACAAAGTCAACAACAGTCATCTAACACCTTGCAGCAGCGCCCCACATTTAGCTTGCTCTTTTGGAGCCCAACACCGCGCTTTGCGGCTGGTTTGGAGCGCAGCAGAAAACCAGCCCGGCAACAGTGCCTCGTTAGGCAATGCCATCACGTCCCGCCAAAAAGTCCATTTTCTTTTTAAATTTTGAACGCAGTCCTTTTGATGCTGGATCTCTAAGTTGAGCAACATAATCTCGTAGATCTGACTTCAATGCCTCATGAACTGCATTCCTATTTAGGACCTCCATTTCATCAACCCGCTCGTACAGCTCACCGATTGACCAAACCAAAGCTGAGCTTTGCACTTCGGCCTGGTGAAGAATTCCGCACCTAAATGCTTTGTAAAACTTCTCTCTCTGCTCACTAGTCGTAAAGTAGCCAGAGAAATGGGGGCTATTTTCAAGAAAGTTCATAAAAACTTGCTTAGATTTTCCATCAGTTGTTTCTAACCCTTCTTTGAATGCTTGTATTGTCTCCATTAAGAGCAAGTCGATTGCTAGTATTGTGAATCCAAACCGCCTCTCGGAAGCTTTAAATTCATTCTCTGCTTCAATGAGCTTTTCTACAGGTTCAATATATCTAGCACTTAGCCGATCGTTGAGAACATCGATTGCGGTCTGCCAGTCATCTTCTTTCTCGACGAGATCCAATTCCCTCCATTGTTCTGCAGTAAATTTTGGTGCAATTTCCATTGGCTACCTCAGTGTCTAACGCCACAAACACCGGCTTGGCGGAGATGGCGGCTTTTTTGGAACAGAAAAGGTGACAGCTTTGCCAAGTCCGCGTGCTTTGACTTGCTATAGGGCTTCACTGACCAAACTTCCTTTTTAGAGACTCAATAATAGGAGCATTATTTACCCCTTCTGGAATTAGAGGGTCATCATCTGAATAAATAGCCATCACTTCTATATCATTTGGCCCTATCTTCCATGCTTCTATAACATTAACGTCAAACTTTCGGATTGATTTTTTCTTCCCTAATGAGTTCTCTATAATCCGTTCATTCTTAACTACTGCATAGCTCAAAGAATAGCTTTTTCGCTCTTCAAATGCAGATAGAAACCTATCGAGGTTTTCAGATCTCGAAGGGGTCATTGTGTTTATTCTGGCAATCATTTGAACAGTTTTTTTCGAGTCAAAATTGAAGTTTTCACTAATACAAACTCTGTAATATGCAGGTTTTTTTCGGTCAATATTTATAATAATTGATATTCTTAATTGATCCTCCCTGTCTTCACTACCAATTTTATTTACTAAATCTTCGAAAATAGCTTCTGCAGCTTGTTCATCTTCAAAAAGTAAAGTTAATTCAATGTCTCCATTGGGATAAAGCGCATATCCAGTTCCACGCCATACTGTTCTATCCCACAACCTTATTTTGATAAGATCCTGTACCTTCATATCTTTATGGGACAAGCTTTCGTCATCAATCAACCCTTCGGGCGGCTTTCCCTTGCCAGGCTTCAAATCGGTCAATGGTTTGGTTGCCGGTTTAGACTTTGGAAAACTAGAATCCCATGGCAAAGAACGGAGTATTTCGTATTTTTTGTGTTCAGAATCACTCAAAAGAGACTTAATACGGCTAACCGCATCATTGCCCATTATATTTTGTAAACCAACAAAACATGACCCAAATGATACGGAACGCTCTAGAGCCTTGTCTTCGCCAAGCATAGATTCCAGAGTCCTCTCTGTATTTTTGAGCCTAACCATGCGTGAGAATACGTCAATTACAAAATTATGAAGCCATTCTTGAATAATTTTTTGCCCAGAAACGTTCAACATATCGGGAGTGAATGATGAACACAGAACATTCATTTTCAGAGTTCCACTTGCATCATCTACTTCATGTGATATCTCAATTTCGTCATCGTCATCGGCTGTAATTTCGATCTCAAGGCGAGACTCGTATACAAATACTTGATCAACTATTCCTGTTGATAAAAAGCCCTCTATGACAGAAAGTAGTGTTTCCGCTAGTTCCACTAAAGGGCTTCTAAACGGAAAAGAAACTCCAATCTCACAACCCATAACGTAACTTTTCAAGTGACCATATCTTTCTTCACAATCAATTAGCTCTGGTACAGACGCACCTAAATCTGCATCCCTAATCATTATTAGATAATCTATATACTCGTTGTCTATATTCAAGTCGTACTCTTTTTTTACAAGATCTTCATGACCTAGTGAATATAACAACATAGATCTACTAACGAATAGTTGCACCTTATCCAAAAGATCAGGCAGGCGTTGAATAGAACTTAGCCCATCGAGAGGGGTATTGAGTATGCATTGAGACAAATATGCATCGAAAGAAAGGTATTCAGTTTCTGATATGGTTTCTTCTTCAACCTGAGACGAGACAAGAGAAGCCAGCTCCCACCATGCGAGAGCGTAATTTAAGCGGCCTAACTGAAGTTCAACTTTAGCAAGCCGCATATATGCATATACTTGGGCAGATAGAATGTCGCCACTGCGCCAAAATTCGTCTGTAACTATTGATGCAGCGAGCAATAAATTCGCACGCGAAGCCCAAAGCAAACCAACTTTTGTGTAAGCCGCTGAAAGAATATTTAATGCAGCATAAAGGTCTTTCTTGGACTCCTTTTTGTATAGCGCTGCAAGAGATTTACCAATTAACTTTATTGATTGATATGGTTCGTTAGATTCTAGGCGCCTTGCGCCCCTTTTTAGCCAGAGAACAGCGCCCCTAACTTCGCCCTCACGACGTGAGGTATACTCTGTGAGATAGTCAAGTAAATTTTCATAACTTTCTAATTCACCAAAAAAACTATCTAACTCGGTAACCAAGTCGGATACTTCATTAAATGAGAAACCTACTAAATTCTCACCTTCTTTCATAATTTCGTGCATTGATGAAAATATGGCTGAAGATTGGTCTATATTCTTGATGGAATGTAAACTTAGCAATTCAATATAGATCCGAGACATCAAGGAATTACTGGGTCGTTCATCCATTCCTGCAAGCTTATTTAGTTCACCTTTTGCATCTAACAGAAGTGATTCGATATCCAAATCACTTTCACCGTCACTACCTCGATAGTAGCTCGAATAGAGACCAAGAAGCGATACCGTATCTCCCCATTGGGCTGATTGATCAATTCCTTTCGCTATCTGCAAACATAACAATAGCTGCTCGCCAAATATAGCCATGTCTTCAAACCACCAATAGGCAGCCCAAGCATACTGATAATGAGCATTAAATCGATGGAAATTTGTGCCAAATTTTTCAGCCGCTCTAATAGCTCTTAGAAAAAGACCTTGCGTTTCAATTGAGGGCTTTTCTAGCTCTTTTGACAATACCGCGATTTCTAATAACCAATCCAATTGGTGAGGGAGCACTTTGCTGGCTTCTATTTCATTTTTTATTGCTACTTCGAGCTCATTTAGCCTTACATTTCTAGCGTAATCATTAACTCCGATTTCTATTTCTCGGCGCCAGTCTATATCAATCGACAAGCAATCAATCGCTAATTGTTCGTAGCCATTGGTAAATATTTGATCTAGTATCCAAGAGATATCTAGAATTCTTACATCAATTCCAGTTTCTTTTTTTAACGAGTCTTCCAGCTCACTGCGCTGATTAGCTTTTGCATACATATTTGTTACACAAAATGCTTTTGTATAATCTCGTCCAGTGGTCTTTATTTTTCGAACATCTTTCTTGCACTTTGCTTTCCAATCTTCTTGTGTGCTTACTGCAAAAGCCCATCGTTCTTTATTGGAATTTTCATCAATTCCAATATACCAAAGAACTTTAGATTGTTCTGATACGGGAAAGGTTTGTGTATCTACTTTTCCATCACCACCAGCAACCGGACCTGTTTGCTCCAGCAGATTTGGACAAATAACTTTTTCACATAGTTGTTTAGCGAAATCTTCGAATGCCAACTCCATATTTCTTCTGTTAAGCGTAGACAACTGAAATTCCAAAACGGAACGATCTAGTTTACCTACATCCTTTGTTATTGAATCGGCAAAACGCTCAGGTCTTCTAGCTTTTAGAAATGCCTTTGGTGAAATACTTGAAGTACTTGCTATCTCTGCTTCCATTTTTCACCCATTTTCCTGTGTATATTTAAAGCCATTCTTTTAGAGGTTTAACTTTTAGTAGGCCTTCAACCTATCAAACGGCCCTATCGCCTGGCTCTGCGGCTTGCCGAAGCGAAGCGTAGGCAAGTCCGACAGCAGCCACTTGCTAGGCCTTTATCTATTATCTGGGTGAACTCTTTCTTTAAGAATGTCGACAATATTTTGTGCAGAAAGAGGCTGAAAATTGAGATTTTTAAGAAGCGGCTTAAATACTGATAGCATGCGACGATATGAATCTATCGAAGGGCAATGTGAGTTAAAATCACGCCCTTTAAACTCTTCAAATCTATCTAGGTCATTTACTAAAAATGAAGCTGTACCCATATATTCGGTTTCATTATTTCCATCGAATCCGGGAAACTTAGGATCTTTACCAAATGGAGAGGCTTCTTTTTCAACGAAAACTTTAGATTCATTAGAAAGGTTTTCATAACTTCTTTCTATCATGCTCCACATATCCAAAATATCAAGGACTTCCTTCACCACTTCGGGAGTTTCTTGTTCCTCAAAAGGTATGCCTACGTATTTCCAAGGAATGCTCCAAGTGTTATTTGAGAAGATCGCGGAGCGAATAAAGTCTGGCTCTACCTCACCCTCAACACCAAGCTTGTCATATAGTTCGCTAAGCATTAAAAGGATTATTTTTTCACCATCTGTAATTTTCATATTTTGTCTCCTTTAATTTGTAGCGACATTTTCTTTCTTTTCATCAGAAAGCTGTTTCACGAATGGCATGAAGCTATTAATTTTGTAATAAATGCTTTTCCCTGATTCTTTTTTCTCTTCAAATGACCTAGCCTCTGAAAGCGATTCGATATCAGGGTGCAACTGCTCACACAATTCCTTTGCTTTGTTTTCAAAGAAGTTAGTGAAATGAGAACTATGCTCGTTTATAAACCTTGAGTACTCTTCTACCTCTTTTGCGATTGACCCACAGTTTACACCCCTTAGTAGCGACTGATTACAAGATGGCCCAACCTTCGAAACAACTTTCAATATTCTGCTAGTTTCCGCATGAACCTGAGAAACCTCGACAATCTTTCTTCTTTCAATTATTTCATCTTTAACATTTTCGGCTTTTGTTGCGGCCTTAGAGGCTTTACGCGCTTCAATAAAGGCCCAAATAGCAGCCGCTATAGATGCAAACGATCCAATAACTGATATCCATGTTTGAATTGTGCTCAATTCTGGAATTCCTCTTTGGGCCTAACAGTGATTATATAGCCCGCCACATAACACTGATGAACGTGCCTGCGCGTTTATTAACGTTATTTAGCTCACCAAAATTATCGTAACTCATTGTTTTATAGAACAATCAGCTAGCTACTTGGCAGCATATCCAAAATTCGCTTGCCCGCTCGTTTTGCTCTTCTTCAATCATACTCTATTCATAAATTTGGCTTAGGTCACGCCCTGGCAGGAAACTTTCTTTGCGTACTAAGCACTGGACACATGCCGGTGACCGCCTTTGGTGGGGAATGATGATGCCTAGCGGCAGCTTAGACGCTGATCGCCCAATGAATTGGGCCCTTACAACACCCCATGCACCAGGCTCAGTAAGAGCCCGACGTCGTCGGGCGATTGTTTTCAGTGGCATGATAGGTTCTGATCGCGCAACAAGTTGCGCTCCTACAATAATCCCTGAAGATCGCTGGAGTAGCATTCAATCGGCTTATTAAGCGTAAGCACGCTGAAGTGTCGGCAAGGTCGTGGACTCTATCCTGCTCACCACATACTTTATCCGTGGCGCGCTACTTCGATTGTCGCGATGTCGATCTTTGTCATTTTCATCATTGCCTCGAAGGCACGCTTGGCGGCGTTGGGGTTAGGATCGGTTATCGCCTCTATCAATACTCGCGGCGTAATCTGCCACGAAAGGCCCCATTTGTCTTTGCACCAGCCGCAGACACTTTCCCGGCCGCCATTGTCGATGATCGCGTTCCAGTAGCGATCCGTTTCAGCTTGGTCGTCAGTGGCGATCTGAAATGAAAAGGCCTCGTTGTGGGTAATGTTGGGGCCACCATTGAGCCCGAGACAGGGAATGCCCACGGTAAATTCGATCGTCAATACATCGCCTTGCTTGCCAGCTGGATAATTCCCCGGCGCTCGATGTACCGCATCGATAGATGAATTCGGGAACGTCTGGGCGTAAAAACGTGCCGTCTCCTTGGCGCCGCCGTCATACCAAAGGCAGACCGTATTCTTTGCTTGTTTTGTCATGCCATCTTTCCCCTCACAATGGGCGTCCGCCTGAGGTTGGTCAGTTGGCTAGCCCCCTTAGTTAACCGTCTATTGAATCCAAAACCCCGCAATTTCGCTTTCCCGCATGGCCATTTTTACGAGATGGTCAGAATCAGAGCTGGAAGGGGTCATCTTCCATAAATGAACGTTGAAGCCGTCCTGATTTAAAGCGCCCAGATACTCTGACTGGTAGCCATCCGCAAGCCTTGGTAATAGCGACGCTGAAAGCGTATCGAATTGATCTTGGCTGATCGCTTGGCGAAAGTTTGCATCCGCATGATCCATAAATTGCGCATAATCCTCTGAGGCAATGGCGTCTATCTGCGAATGAAACAGTTCCGTGATCATTGATCTAGGCGCGGTGTCTGCCCACGCCAACGATGAAAAGAGTGACAGCAATAATATCGCCGTTAACGCAAACCTGTTCACAATAAGGAGCCTCCCTATAACCTAATGATCCGCTACACATAAAATTAGCGTAGCTGGCGCTTATCGCAAGCAAATTTGCGGGTGGTATTTAGGAACGGGCTTATGTAACAGCCCGACTTCGTCGGGCGATGTTTTTCGGTGGCTGAATAAACTCTTATCGCGCAACAAGTTGTGCTCCTACAAACCCCATACACTGGCCGTGAGGGAGCGATGGTTTGTGGTCGCCCAATAAATAGGACCGTTGCAACCTCATTGCAACGGACCTAGATAAGCGTTGATCGTGCCGCACGTTGCCCTATCCACTCCCAAGCATGGCGGCCATGGTAGTGAGATGGATCAGGCACGTTTTGGGTTCGTTACGCTTTCAGAACGTAGCGCAGCGTTTCAACCACCTGATCAGTCGTGGTGCACCAGGCCTGGGCACCGGCGTCGACTTCTTTCAGCGGGTGGATAATGTCTTCGCTGTGCAGGGTGATGTAGGGCTTGGCGAGGGCGGCGCAGTAGCCTGCGTCGAAGGCGGCGTTCCACTGTTTGTACTGGTCGCCGAAGCGTACAACGACCAGATCCGCCTGCTCGATCATGGTGCGGGTGCGGATGGCGTTGACCTTGGACGACTGGTGGTCACGCCAGAAGCCATTTTCAGGCTTGCCCAGGTGGTCACCGGCGGCGTCAGAGGCGGCGTGATCGGTGACTGGTGCGGTAAACACGATATCCAGGCCCGCGGCGTCGGCGCCGCGCTGGATTTCTGCGCGCCAGTCGGTGTGGATCTCGCCGGAAAGATAAACGTAAAAGCTCATGGCCATTCCTCAAAGGTTAGTTGGTCAGTAGCGCCATTTTATGGAAAATCATTCCATATTAATACCGGCATTATAGCAAGGGCTGCTTAGCCAGCAGATAAATATCCATTATCCAGCCGTGGGTATCGCGTAACTCCGCCCGGCGCTGGACGATCTGGTCGCTGACCTCACTGAGCCAGCCTTTGATCAGGCACTGTTTATCCATGCCCAGGTAGGCACCCCACCAGATGTAGATGTCATCTTTTGGCAGCGTGGTAAATGCCCCGCCGCTATCCAGCATCACAGCGACGGTGGCGGCATCGCTTGGCCAGCCGCGCTCGCGGAGGCGGCGGCCGGTGGTGATGTTTACCGGCTCGGCGAGGGCGTTGAGGGGGATTTTATGCTCAGCGGTGAGCACTTGCAGGCTGGTGATGCCTGGCACCACCTCTACATCGACCTGCTTACCCGCAGCGCTTAGACGTTGGGTAATGCGCAGGCTA
>TARA_R110001599_G_scaffold45613_9_pt1 | contig 12374 bp, 13 predicted proteins | sample TARA_R110001599 | Tara Oceans TARA_R110001599 (sample SAMEA4398360) | marine metagenome | biome: Polar Biome; feature: [MES] marine water layer (ENVO:01000295) within the mesopelagic zone...; material: water (ENVO:00002006), including particulate matter (ENVO:01000060) such as...... | reverse complement strand
GCGCCTAATGAACTTCGCTATACTCTGGGCAACTGAGGAGAATAAAGCTCAATGGATATTTCCGCCTATATGTCGCAACTTGGCGCCCAAGCACGCAGCGCATCGCGCATTATTGCTCGCGCCAACACACAAACTAAAAATGCCGCGCTGCAAGCAATTCATGACGCCATGGTCGCGCATCGCAGCAAAATCATTGCTGCCAACACTTGCGATGTCGATGCTGGCCGCGCCAATGATCTTGACCCTGCTCTGCTCGACCGCTTACAGCTCAATGATGAGCGTTTCGACGGCATGCTCGAAGGCCTGCGCCAAGTCATCGCGCTACCCGACCCCATTGGTGAGATGACCGATTTCACTTATCGGCCATCAGGCATTCAGCTCGGCAAAATGCGCGTGCCACTCGGCGTCATTGGCATCATTTATGAGTCACGCCCCAACGTCACACTAGAAGCGGCCTCGCTCTGCCTAAAGTCGGGCAATGCCGCGATTTTGCGTGGCGGCAGCGAAGCCCTGCACAGCAACCAAGCCATTGCCATGGCCATTAGTGCCGGTCTCGTTAATGCTGGCCTGCCCGCAAGCGTAGTACAGGTCGTTGAAACCACCGATCGTGCCGCCGTTGGCGCCTTAATCACCGATAGCGAACATGTCGATGTCATCGTGCCACGCGGTGGCAAAGGCCTGATTGAGCGCATCACACGAGAAGCGCGCGTGCCAGTGATCAAACACCTCGACGGCAACTGCCATGTCTTTATTGATCGTGACGCCGACCAAGCCAAAGCAGGCCGCATTGCGCTAAACGCGAAAACGCACCGCTATGGCGTCTGCAATGCCATGGAAACACTGCTAATCGACGCACCAATTGCCGCCAAACTGCTGCCTGCACTGGCGGATGCCTTTAACAGCAAAGGCGTTGAACTACGCGGCTGTGAAAAAACCTGCGCCATTTTACCCACTATTTTGGCCGCTACCGAAGCCGATTGGTTCACTGAGTATTTAGCGCCCGTATTAGCCATTAAAGTCGTTAATGATCTTAGTGAAGCGATTGATCACATTAACCATTACGGCTCGCACCACACCGATGTCATCGTGACTGAACATTATAGCCGTGGCCGCCGATTCTTGGCAGAAGTCGACTCTAGCTCGGTAATGATCAATGCTTCGACGCGCTTTGCCGATGGCTTTGAGTACGGCTTGGGCGCTGAAATCGGTATTTCTACCGATAAAATTCACGCCAGAGGCCCAGTTGGCTTGGAAGGCCTAACCTCGCAAAAATGGATCGTGTTTGGCGACGGCCAAATACGCCAATAAGCTCATTAGCCACTCCATACAGCTGCTCTTTGGCGGCTCCTTTGACCCCGTACATCGCGGCCACGTTGATACCGCATGCGCAGCACAAGCACTGCTTGGCGCGGAAACGGTGCATTGGCTGCCAACGCCTGGCTCGCCGTTAAAGTCGAGCACTGGCGCCACGCCATCACAGCGTGCAGACATGCTACGCCTGCAGCTAAACGCGAGCGCCGAGCCAAGCTGGTACTTTAGCGATGATGAGCTCAGCCAAGCACCGCCGATCTACACTATCGACACCCTAAGGCGTTGGCGACAGCGTATTGGCTCGGCAACGCCATTGGCTTTTCTCATCGGTGCCGATAGCCTGCATAGCTTGCCGCGCTGGCGCGATTGGCAAAATCTCACCGATCTAGCTCATATTGTTATCGCAACGCGGCCTGGCATTACACTCGATTGGCCAGATACGGTGAAAATATGGCTAAAAAGTCACCATCAGAGTGATGCCAAGCTGTTACAATCGCGCCCCTTTGGCGCTGTGCTGAGACTCGATACCCCCGCAAGGGATATCTCAAGCACGGAACTACGCCAACGCATCGGTAATAATTTACCGACTGATGACTGGCTTGCCACGCCAGTACGCGACTACATTGCTAACCACGGGCTTTACCGTGCTACGGAGACACCAGCAAGCTCATGAATGCTCTTGACGACGATACACAACGATTACAAGACGCCGCGCTCAACGCCTTGGCCGATATGAAAGCACAGCAGATCACTACGCTCGACGTGCGCCCACTAACTAGCATGACCGACACCATGATCATCGCTAGCGGCACTTCGACGCGCCATGTCCGCGCTATTGCCGATGAAGTTCAGGTCAAGGCCAAAGCCGCTGGATTCCCACCCATCGGCATTGAAGGCGATCGTGAAGGCGAATGGGTTCTTATCGATCTCGCCGGCGTGATTGTCCACGTCATGCTGCCCGCCACTCGCGTGTTCTATGACCTTGAGCGTCTCTGGACAGCTCAGGGCGCTAGCACATCTAGCGTTTAACGCTAGGCCATCGCGATGAAAATCAGACTCATCGCGGTGGGCACGCGCATGCCCGACTGGGTTAGCACGGGCTATCACGAATTTTCCAAACGCTTAAACGATGATGTGCGCCTTGAACTCGTTGAGATCGCGGCGGGCAAGCGTGGAAAATCGGTTGATATCGCGCGCCTAACCGAGAAAGAAGGCGAAGCGCAGCTAGCTGCAGTCGCGAACAATGATCGCGTCATCGCCCTCGAAGTTCATGGCAAGCCGTGGAGCACTGAGGATTTATCGCAAAAACTCAGACAATGGTTGGCTGAAGGTCGTAATATCAGCCTACTCGTGGGCGGCCCTGAAGGGTTATCAGCTGATGCCTCGGCACGCGCTGATGAGCAATGGTCATTGTCGCCGCTAACGCTGCCACACCCATTAGTGCGCGTGCTCCTTGCCGAACAGATTTATCGCGCATGGACACTGCTAAAGGGACATCCCTACCACCGCTAAGCCGTGCGCGGACGTTACCTAAAACCGTCGCCCAATAAATTATTGTTGTGTCCATGAAACCAGATCACAATACGCCGCAAGAACGCATGACCATGAAAAACCAACTCGCTGAAGTTGGCTTATTTAAAGGTCGTGCCGCTGTTGCTGGCGGCTTTATTGTTTTCGCCTTCACGCTACTGGTTTTACGCTACGGTTGGCTGCAACTAATGCAGCACGAAACCTATGTCACGCAGTCTGAAAACAACCGTATTCATCTCGAGGCTATCGCTCCGCCACGCGGCTTTATTTATGACCGCAATGGCGTGTTACTTGCCGATAATCGCCCTATTTTCGCCCTCGTTATTAATCGCCAGCAAGTCAGCGACCTAGACGAAACGATTAAAAGACTCGTACCCGTTATCAATCTCATGCCAGAAGAGATTGAGCGTTTTAAAAAGCGCCTGCGCGTGTCTCGCCGCTATGAGCTAGTACCAATTCGCTCGCGCTTAAGCGAAGAAGACTTAGCCAGTTTCACAGAGAAACGCTATTTATTTCCAGGTGTTAGCGCAGAAAACGATATTTCTCGTTACTACCCGCAAGGCGAGCTATTTGCCCATGTCTTGGGCTATGTCTCGCGCATCTCTGAACAAGATCAAAAAAACTTAGATGCCACCGCCTATGCTGGCACCAACTTGATCGGCAAGCTTGGCATCGAGAAGTATTACGAGTCGGTGCTGCACGGAAAAGTTGGTTATCAACACGTTGAAACCAACGCTTTTGGCCGTCAAATTCGCGTACTAAAACGCACACCACCGCAGCGCGGCACGGACTTAAAGCTCAGCCTAGATATCCAGCTACAGCAACTCGCCCATGAGCAGCTCGCTGGCCGCCGTGGCGCCATTGTTGCCTTAGACCCACGAGATGGCTCGGTGCTCGCCTTCGTCAGCAACCCAGGCTTCGACCCCAACTTATTTGTCGGCGGCATCCCATCGTCGCTCTATAACGGCCTGCGCGACCATATCGATCGCCCGCTGTATAACCGCGCTTTACAGGGCGTCTACCCACCCGGCTCTACCATCAAACCATTCGAGGCCCTGGGTGGGCTGCATTACGGCCTAGTCGATTGGGACTACACCATCAGCGATCCCGGATACTTCATGTTGCCGGGCGTGAATCACCGCTTTCGTGACTGGAAAAAGCAAGGCCATGGCAGAGTCAATATGGTCACATCCATAGAGCAGTCTTGCGACACTTATTACTACCAACTATCCGACCGTATGGGCGTAGACCGCTTTCACGATTGGATGGCCGAATTCGGTTTTGGCAAAGAAACCGGCATCGATCTGGTCAACGAGCGCACCGGCACTCTGCCCTCGGTGGCGTGGAAACGTAAGCGCCTAAACGCACCGTGGTATCGTGGCGAAATGATGTCGGTGGGCATTGGCCAAGGCTACTTCACCGCTACGCCGCTGCAAATTGCCCTAGCCACAGCCATTGTCGCCAACGGCGGCCATCGCATACGACCACATGTTTTGCGCAGCAGCAGCGACCCCACATTCCAGCCTGATCTGCCCAAGCCCGATCTAATTCCATACAACGGCCAGCCCGAAGACTGGGACAAAATGCACTTTGCCATGCGCGAGGTTATACACGGCGCACGCGGCACGGCAAGTCGTTTGCGTATTGGCCTCGAAGGCTATGACATCGCAGGCAAAACGGGCACCGCGCAGGTCAAAGGCATTAAACAAGGCGAGCGTTATGACGAATCCAAGCTTGATGAGCGCCACTATGATCACGCCTGGTTTATGGGCTTTGCTCCAGTGACAAACCCTGTCATTGCAGTTGCCGTCTTAGTGGAAAATGGTAAGCATGGTAGTTCAACGGCTGCGCCGATTGCGCGAGTGCTATTTGATTACGAGATTAACCGCACGCTGCCACCACCGCCGAAGGTAGTTCCAGAGGATGCTGGCGAATGAATACGCCTCAGCAGCGCTATGCTCGCACCACCAGTAATACTGGCGCTGACTTTCAGCGGCGCATCGATATTTGGGGCCTACTACGCCTAGACCCCGTGCTGACATCGCTGCTCATTGCCGCCTCCTTACTCGGCCTCATCGCGCTCTATAGCGCCAGTGGTGCCGACCTCACCATGACACTGAAACAAGCCAGCAGTTTTGTGCTGGGCTTTGGTGTCATGCTGATTTTTGCGCGCATTACACCTAATAGTTATGCCTATATCTCACCTTGGCTTTATGGCCTTAGCAGCATCCTATTGGTTGCTGTCGTTTTTATCGGCGAAGTGCGTATGGGCGCGCAGCGCTGGATCGACATCCCCGGCGTCACTAGTGTCCAGCCATCCGAATTTCTCAAGCTCGCTATGCCGATGATGATCGCTTGGTATCTGTCCACACGCCCGATCCCCATTCGTTTTCGCGACCTGCTTGTCTGCATCGTGATGATCTTAGTACCCGTTGGCCTAATCGCCGAACAGCCCGACCTTGGCACCTCTATCTTGGTGTTTATGAGCGGCTTTTTTGTTCTATTTTTCGCCGGACTTTCTTGGCGTTTAATTGGCGGCATGGCAGCTCTAGCGGCAGCGGCGGCGCCAGTTGCCTGGACATTTCTTCACGACTATCAACGTCGTCGCGTCATCACGCTATTTGATCCAGAGTCAGACCCACTCGGCAATGGCTGGAATATTATTCAATCAAAAACCGCCATTGGCTCAGGCGGCCTTTCCGGCAAAGGCTGGCTTGATGGTACCCAATCACATCTGCACTTTCTGCCCGAAGGCCATACCGACTTCATCATCGCCGCCTTCTCGGAAGAGTTCGGATTTATCGGCGTGATTGTTCTACTAACTCTGTACTTAGCTATCCTTATTCGCGCCATACAAATTGCCACCAACGCGCAAACTTCGTATGGTCGGCTATTGGCTGGAGCCATCACGATGTCATTTTTTGTCTACGTCTTTGTCAACGCAGGCATGGTCAGCGGCATTCTACCTGTGGTGGGAGTCCCGTTACCGTTCATCAGTTACGGCGGCACAGCCATTATTACCTTGATGTCAGGCTTTGGCGTGCTGATGTCGATACAAGCGCATCGCAAGTTAATGGGCTAAACTTTTTTCTGGAGCATTCAGCATGACGCTACGATTTCCTTGGCGAGCGGCGGTCACCGCCCTTGCACTCAGCACCGGCGGCCACGCCATCGCAGGCGACTTTTCCAAATACGACGAACTCAATGACATGATTGAGACGCTCGAAGCGCAGCAAATCTATGCGCCCGGCGAACTGGCGAAACTGTTTGAAGATGTATCGCGCCAAGACAAAATTTTAGAACTGATTGCTCGTCCGGCAGAAAAAAGCCGTGAATGGAAAGATTACCGTCCGATCTTCATGCAAAGCTCGCGTGTCGATGCCGGCGTAGACTTCTGGGAGCAATACCAAGAACCACTTGCGCGTGCCGAAGCTCAGTTTGGCGTGCCCGCCAGCATGATTTTAGCGATCTTGGGTGTAGAAACTAAATTTGGCGGCAATAAAGGCGGCTACAAAGTCATCGAAGCCTTGGCCACACTAGGCTTCGACTATCCACCCCGCGCCAAGTTTTTCCGCAATGAACTGCGTGAGTTTCTCATTCTATCGAAGCAAAATGGCATCAATCCGCTTGAAGCCAAAGGCTCCTATGCCGGCGCAATGGGCTTTCCACAGTTCATGCCGTCGAGCTGGCGCCGTCTCGCTATCGACTTCGATGGTGATGGCCGTATCGACCTAATCAACAACCCTGTCGATGCCATCGGCTCCATTGCCAACTACTTCAAAGCCAATGGCTGGAAAGCTGGCGAACTCGTGACTGTGCGCGCAGCCATCCATGGCGATAACTATGATGATGCGACTAGCACCGACCTGAAAACCACATCGACCATTGCCGCTTTAGCTAAAGCCGGCATCACGCCGCGCCAAAAGCAGATTTTCCCCGCAAACACGCCAGTGTCTGGTTTACGTCTGCAGGGCGACAATGGCGGCGAGTTTTGGATAGGCTTTAACAACTTTTTTGTCATCACGCGTTATAACCGCAGTATCCTCTACGCAATGGCCACGCACCAATTGGCCGAAGAGATACAAGCGGCCCATGATAAGAAAACCGCAGATGCAAGCGCACGCACGCGTGCCATCAGTCTCCTGCCCTAGGGCAAAGCGCTTTGGCCAGCACTTGTTTGCTGGCCAAAGTTGTTCGCTACTCCTCTGCTTGCTGCTTGGCGCGACACTCTCACCAGCCAGCTACGCGGAAGAGGCAGAGGCCGCGCCGCAAGAAGCACCTCAACTAACCCCGCAACCAACTCCACAGCCAGCCCCTCAAGCAACGCCTGCCGCTAACCTCGGCGCGCCTAATTGGCAGCAATGGCAACTCGCAAGCGAATCCGCAGAAGCCATCGTCGATAACGAGGTCAATGACAGCGGCTTATTAATTGATGCCATTGCCGATGAGTCTGAAGCCGGCCTTAAACTCGACGAAGATGAGCTAGCCAGCTACGGCACGAGCGCTTCTTGGCTGCTACGCGGCGAACCCTATTTCATCGACACAATCGACCTTGGCCCACGCCAAGTCGGCATATCGTCATGGTATGGCCCAGGCTTTAATGGCCGCCGAACCGCCAGCGGTGAAATCTTCAATATGCATCAGCTCACTGCTGCACATCGCACGCTACCGCTGCCTAGTTATATCCGCGTCACCAACCTCAGCAATAACCGTGTTGTCATCGTTAAGGTAAATGATCGTGGCCCATATCACGGCAAACGCATGCTCGACCTGTCCTACGCGGCAGCGCAAGCCTTAGGCTTTAAAGGCGTAGCGAAAGTCAGCATTGAGCCTGTCGACCAAGGTCGAACCGGTCATTTGCGCAAAGGCAAAGCGCTCAACTCATCAGAGGTTTATCGCGTGCGTTTGGGTAACTTTCGCAATGCTGATCTTGCCCACGATTTGGAAAGTCGCCTACTAACTATCATCCCCAAAGGCGTTGGCATTGATGTCATCAAAGAGCGCGACCCAGAGCAGGCTTACCGAGTCTCAGTTGGACCCATGCTGACTCGTGAGGAAGCTGAGTTAGTGATTCGAGGTTTGCGCGCACAGCGAGTCGGCTTGATGATGAATATCGCCATTCGCCCAAGCCCCGAAGAATAAGCCTTAGCTTTTTATGCGGCGCGGCAAATACGGCTGTGCCTTTCCAGTCTGCACAGTCTTCACCGCCACGCGTTGGTTCTTACCAAACAGCAAACGCAGCTGATACCAGCGCTCTAGCCAAAATGCATGATTTTCCGATGCTGGCCATGCGCGCTGAAAGAGAAACTTAGTTGATGCCACTGAGTCTGGCGAACGCGTTGCAATGCTCGCGGCCAACTCACGCGCCGCAAGCAATGGCTGTTCGTGAGTCTCTGTCACCAAACCCCACACCTTGCCCTGCTCGGCACTAAAACATTCGGCCGTCATCGATAAGCGCTTGGCAATATCTATCGGCACTAAATCGCGCAGGCTCACAGTACCCGACATATCTGGCACCAAACCCCATTTCGCCTCCATGATTGAGAGCTCGCAATCTGGCGTGGCAAGGCGGAAGTCGGCGGCTAAAGCGATTTGCATGCCCGCGCCATAGCAACGGCCATGCAATACCGCGATCACAGGCACGGCTAAACGACGCCAAACCCAAGCCACTTCCTGAAAATTATTGGTGTTGCGCCATAAAGGTCGTAAAAAGTGCCGCGCCATGTTTTGTGGCTTAGCCATAAAACTGGGAATGTTTAGGCCACTGCAAAAACTCGGGCCTTCGCCATGAATAATCACCGCCCGCAGGTTTTTATCGCGCGATAACTCGCGACCTGCAGCAATGAGCTCGGTAAGCGTATCGACGCTGACCGCGTTGTGCTTCTCCGCACGCGCCAAAATTACTTCAGCGATGTTGCCGTGTCGCTCAATCCGAATTGCCGCCATGGTTTATCTCAGCTCTAACTAATCTTGCGTGCAAGATTAGCAGATGACTGCCATCCCGAGGGCATCATGCAGTAAACTAGGCGCGCTCTCGCACAGTCCCAGCTCTCGCCTGAACTGTGCCCGCCACACACCGATTTAGGATCTGTTATGAATTTTCGTTTAGCCCTGCCCTTGGTGTTGAGCTTAGTCTCCGCCCCCGCACTGGCCTTTGTTATTCCAACCCCGCCCGCGCTCGATAATAAATCCTCAATCTTGATCGACTTTGCCTCTGGCCAAGTCCTCACTGACAACAACGCCGACATGCCGGTTGAGCCAGCATCATTGACCAAAATGATGACCAGCTACATCGTCGAACGTGCGCTCGATTCAGGTCGTCTAAAAGAGACTGATTTGGTCGGCGTTAGCGAACACGCTTGGTGCCGTGGCTCTAGCAATGAATCGTGCATGTACTTGCCGCTCAATGGTCAAGCCACTGTCATCGACATGCTCCGTGGCGTCATTATTCAATCCGGTAACGATGCATCGAAAGCCTTAGCTGAACATATTGCCGGCTCAGAGCCAGCATTCGCCGAGATCATGAATGGCGAAGCTAAGCGCTTAGGCATGAAAAATACGCATTTTATGAATGCCACTGGCTTGCCCGACCCAGCCCATATCACTACCGCTCGTGATATGGCGATCTTGGCACGCGCCATCATCAAAGATAGCAATAAGTACTACCCGATTTATTCGGAAAAGTCTTTTACTTACAACAACATCAAGCAAGGCAACCGTAATGCCCTGCTTTATACTGACCCAACTGTCGATGGCTTGAAAACAGGCCACACCAATGCCGCAGGCTATTGCCTAGTAGCATCTAGCCAACGTAGTAGCATGCGTTTGATTGCCGCCGTTATGGGCACCACCAGTATGCAAGCTCGTGCAGACCAAGTGCGCGCTCTATTGAACTGGGGCTTTAGCAGCTACGAAAGCGTGACACCAATGAAAGCTGGCACCATCCTCTCTGAAGCGCCATTGTGGTTTGGTGTTGCCGACACTGTGAAAGTTGGCTTAGCGGATGATTTATCGCTGACCCTGCCACGCGGCAAAAAAGATTCAGTTGAAGCAAAAACACGTTTGCAGCCAGAGCTCAGCGCACCAATCGCCAAAGGCCAAGTGGTTGGCGAAGTCGTGGTTAGCATCGATGGCAAAGTGCTTGCCACTCAGCCAGTTGTCGCCATGGAAGCTGTTGAAGAAGCCAACTTCGTGGTGCGCATGTGGCACTACCTAAAACGCTTTTTGACCAACTTATTCTAAGCCACTACACAGACGAGGCCGGCAATGACTGAACGCCCTACCGACATTAAGAATGAAGAACTATGGGTCTTTCCCATGGACTACCCCTTAAAAGTCATGGGAGAGGCGAGCCAGCCAATGGCACAGATTGTTGCCGACCTCATTTGCAAATATGTGCCCAGCTTTGATCCAGCCACAATTGAGATGCAGACCTCGTCGAAAGGCAAATATGTATCGATACGAGTGGTTTTTCATGCCGAGCGCAAAGAGCAGATTAACGATGTCTACGCCGCGCTCGCCGCTGAGCCGGCCATTCGTTTAGCACTCTAAATCATGGCACGTCCTTGGCAGATTAGCCGCTTAGCAGAGCTCGAATATTCGGGCTGCTATGAGGCTATGAAGACTTATACCGAGACGCGCGATGCCGATAGCAGTGACCAACTATGGCTGCTCGAGCATTCGCCGGTATACACCCAAGGCCAAGCAGGCAAGCCCGAACATGTCTTGCTCAGCAACAACATTCCCATTGTGCAAAGTGATCGCGGCGGCCAGGTTACCTATCATGGCCCTGGCCAGCTTGTCGGCTATTTACTAGTCGACATCGATCGTATTGGCGTTAACACGCGCAAATTTGTTGAGCGCGTGGAAGATGCACTCACCGATGCCATTCGCTCCTTTGGCATTGCCGCTGAAGCCAATCGCGACGCGCATGGTGTTTATGTGCAAGGTCGCAAAATTGCCTCGCTAGGACTGCGCATTCGTCGCGGTCGCAGCTATCACGGCTTCTCGCTTAATGTCGCCATGGATATGCAACCCTTTCTCGGCATCAACCCCTGCGGCTATGCCGGCCTAGTCATGTGCCAACTGCGCGATGAACTAGCGCAAGACCATCCCTCGCGCGCACTCAGCGACCGCGAATTAATCACCGCAGTCGATAAAGCCTGCTGCTTGGCATTGAGCCAACACTTCCCTGAACTAGACCTTGGTCTAGATGAGCAGCGCTAGACAGCCAATCGCTCATATACCATAGTCGCAAGTCGTTCTTATCATTGATGGAATGGCGCTATGCCACAGTGGCTTCTGCCCCTAGTCTCCGTCCTCTATGTATCACTGCTATTTGCGGTGGCGTATTGGGGCGACCATCACAGCCCGCGTTTAAGCCATCGCCAGCAAGGCATTATTTATAGCCTAACGCTCGCGGTGTACTGCACTTCGTGGACGTTTTATGGCGCCGTTGGCTCTGCCGTAACCAATGGCTGGGGCTACCTGCCTATCTATCTCGGCCCGCTGCTGTTTATTCTATTTGCTCGCGGCTTGATGGAGCGTTTGGTACTCATCAGCAAGGCGCAGTCGATTACCAGCATTGCTGACTTTATTGCCGCACGTTATGGCAAGGCTCAGCATCTAGCAGGTACCGTTGCGGTAATTGCCATTATTGGCGCGCTGCCGTATATCGCGCTGCAACTTAAAGCGGTGGCCATGAGCGTTAATGTGCTCAGCGCAGCCGGCCTCAACAACCCCTTCCCGACTAGCGATACCGCGCTGTGGATTAGCTTGGTGCTGGCCGCTCTCGCCATCTTATTTGGTACGCGCCACATCGATGCCACCGAGCACCATCAAGGCCTGATGCTCGCCGTGGCGCTTGAGTCTGTGGTCAAGCTTGCCGCATTGGTCGCTGTCGGCATTTTCGCGCTACTGCATCTCGATGCCCTGCCTAGCGATTGGATTAACTCACCAGCACTCGATCAATTAGCCCGACCTAGTGATCTGCCGCAAGGTTTTCTAGCGCAAGTCCTATTGGCATTTTTAGCCATGGTCTGCTTACCGCGCCAGTTCCATGTCGGCGTTGTCGAGTGCAACGATGCCAGCCATGTTCGCCAGTCGCATAATTGGTTTGGCGGCTATTTACTGTTGATTTCGCTAGCGGTTTTACCCATCGCCGCAATGGCTCTGCTCGACCCCGGCTTGGCGCGCATGCATCCCGATATTGCCGTGCTCGCGCTGCCGTTAGCGGCCAATAATGAAGCTCTCGCGGTATTTGCCTTTATCGGCGGCTTCTCTGCTGCCGCCGGCATGGTGATCGTCTCGAGCGTGGCGTTATCGACCATGATCACCAACGACTTGGTTGTGCCCATGCTGTTGCGCTCGAAGCGCTTTGGCCAGCGTCTCGCGCTCCGACTCCTACTTATTCGCCGCTTATCAATTATTGCGCTAACGCTACTCGGCTACGGCTACTACCGAGTCATTGAAGAGTTCTCTCAGCTCAATGCCGTCGGCCTACTCGCATTCTCAGCCGTTGCGCACTTCGCTCC
>TARA_R110001599_G_scaffold119582_3_pt1 | contig 12384 bp, 12 predicted proteins | sample TARA_R110001599 | Tara Oceans TARA_R110001599 (sample SAMEA4398360) | marine metagenome | biome: Polar Biome; feature: [MES] marine water layer (ENVO:01000295) within the mesopelagic zone...; material: water (ENVO:00002006), including particulate matter (ENVO:01000060) such... | reverse complement strand
TCAATCAATTGATTTTTTTCGGGTGGGCTATAAGCATGCTAGTTAGTAATATAGGTCACTATTTACCACGTTAGTGATGTATTGTTTAAAGGTCGCCTCTCGGCCCATAGCAGACAATAGAACCACACTCATCTATATGGCATTTCCAGAAAATTTAGCAAGCCATTTTGGTTGTTTAACGATAGGAAAGAATTATACCTCTTTAGATATAACCTAGTACCAAAGTACAATAGACACTGGTTATTTACCTGCGTATAAATATACTTACTGCTCAATTATGTTCAGTATTAAATTAATTTAATCAATTGCCAACCTTGGTGTGAATCAAGTACGGAAAGCTACAGATCTTCGAGAGTCATGACTTGAAAGATGGCTGGGTTGCATTTCAATAATTAAGGAAATGTTATGAAAAAATTATCAATAGCTCTTTTTAGCATATTTTCAATTGCAAACGTAAGTGCTGCGACGCTAACGGTTGATGGTGGATGGCAAAAATTTGAATTTGATGGCGTGGGCTCATCATGGAGTGAAACGTTTAGCTTTACACTGACTGACCAAGCACTTTTCAGTGTGACGGATGCTTATAACGATGGTGATGAATTTTCGTTTACTGATGGCATAACAACGTGGAACACTTCTACGGCAGTAAATGATAACACTAATGTTGGCAGTGACTATGATGTGGCCCTAGCTAGCCCTAAATTTTCTTCACTTTCAGTGCTATTAAGTGCTGGTTCTTACACGATTACAGGCCTTGCTACATTGTCTCCATATGGTGGTGGCGGAGCTGCAGCTCGATTGTCGTCTGTTAGTGCGGTGCCTATTCCTGCAGCAGCCTTCTTATTTGCACCTGCTTTGTTAGGTTTTATGGGCTTACGTCGTAAGGCTAAAAACTCAGTAGCTTAAATCTAAATTACACCCAAATAACAAAAGGCCGTAGTGATTAAGTTCATTACGGCTTCTTTGTATATGCCACTGACAAAAAGTGAATGACTGCTTCTGGCACGTTAGTGACGGATTGTTAAAAGTCAGCTTGCGACCCACAGCGGACAGTCAGGTTAGTGAGCAGATACAACCACTCGCTCTGTTTTATGGCTTTCTCAATCAAATTAGTCACTGCAATCAAGCATATTGATATGCCAGCTCAGGCCGCGCCATACTGTCAACCATCCCCCGAATTACCTTTGTGAGGTTAAAGTGTTGTTTGTGCTAGAGGTTGTTAATATGTTTTAAACTCACTATAGTGTGATATACGTCACAATTTAACTGCCAAACTCGGTGTGAACCTAGGACGGAAAGTTTCAGGTCTTATATGAACCAATCTAAGATGGCTGGGCTATATTTCATAGGATGAATAGATATGTTCACACGTTTTATTACGGCCTGTGCCGTGTCAGTGACGTTGGCTTTCAGTAGCGTTGCCTTCGCAGCTTCTACGAATTTTATTGACAACAACACCTACACCACAGACACCATCTCAGGATTAGACTGGCTAGATGTCACGACGAGTAAGGACCAATCATACAACTACGTCAGCGGCCGATTCGGAGCTGGAGAAGTTTATGAAGGATATCGTTACGCCACGGTGACTGAGTTTATTGAACTTATCAACAACTACACAGGGCTAACAATCGACAATTCAGAATATGAGCAATATTTGCCTGAGGGTTCGCTGCTTGGGTTAATTGAGTTGCTCGGTGACACTCAAGGTGCAAGTTACTGGTCTTGGGCAGGGTTGACCGCCTACGCCCCACCCTCCTATCCGGGCTATCCAACCACACACCATTACATTGCAGCAATAGGGGTAGAATGGGCCCGCACACGCGGGGGGGACGAGTTCCACAAAGAGTTCTTTAGGCCAATGTTTAGACTGCATAGGGACGATACATCATCTTTTTATTCCTCCGGCAGTTTTTTGGTTCGCGACACCCTAAACCCCGTCCCTATCCCAGCGGCTGCCTTTATGTTTGCCCCAGCGCTATTGGGTTTTTTAGGCTTCCGTCGTCGTAAAATGCAAGCGTAATATTACCCAATCCTGCGGTGCACCAGCACTGCCAGCATTTAACGTAATTACCCAGAACGAAAGCCATCTCAATTGAGGTGGCTTTTTTGTTTGTCTGTTACTTCACAATCGACTTAGTGCGTTAGCACTTAGCGAGATTGAGTATGGCCCCCTGCGAGTACATAAAGCTAGTCCATACGAGAAACGTGTTTTGGGTATTAAACGACTGACCGCTGTTGGCACGAAGCGGACGGTTAAGCGGCATCAAAACCTTACTTTAAGCGTGTCAGTTCAAGTCTGAGAAATACAATTAAATGAAAGCATAGCCGAAAGTTATAGTGCTATTTATTGGCAGCCAGTTCAGCAGTGTTGGCAGTGAACCCTGGACTCGATTGGCCGTTTGGTGTGGAATACGCACCACCGTTTTGAGTGTTGCTGGCTGGAACAAAAATAGCACCTTAGTTATGACGGTTTCGCTTGGTTGTTTGGCCTGTGTTTGTTGTGATGATCGCGTCAAAATAAGCCGGCATATATTTTAATAAATTGTTTGACATTATTTTAATACCCATGGATGATATGATATATCATATTAATTGAGGACGGTAAAAATGAAAGATCAGTTAGGTGCAATGTGTTCGGGATTGTGTATTGTCCATTGCTTAGTAACTCCCGTCATATTGGCATTGGGTGCATCCGGTATCGTAGCTACAATTTTGACTACAGAGTTATTCCATCTACTTTTAGTTATACCTGTATCGATTTTATTGCTACTGACATTAATAAAATCCTATAAAGAGTATGGTAATTCTATTCATTTATTGATGGGATTGCTGGGAATAACCTTATTAATAACTGCGCTTGTACTAAATGAGCAATATGAGGCAATGCTCACCATTAGCGGAGGAACCTTCTTGATTACCTACCACATATTGAACCTGCGTCAGCATCATAAACGTAGAGCAAATAAATTGAATGTAGACAAGGTGACTTCATGATGGATGGATTTACACTAAGAATGATGTTGAATTTAAAAGATAAATTAAAAATTAGAATGGATATATAGTGAAAAATAACATTAGGAAATTACCCGTAACTGTATTGTCTGGTTTTTTAGGGGCAGGTAAAACGACAGTGCTTAATCATATATTGAATAACCGTGATGGCAGAAAAGTGGCCATTATTGTTAATGATATGAGTGAAATCAATATTGATGCTAGAAGTATAAAGAATGACGTCCAGCTTAATCACACAGAAGAGAAATTGGTTGAGATGAGTAATGGGTGTATATGTTGTACTTTACGAGAAGATTTGCTGGAAGAGGTAACTAAATTAGCTAAAGAAGGACGATTTGATTATTTAGTGATTGAATCAACAGGTATATCAGAGCCTTTACCCGTCGCTGAAACATTTACCTTCGTAGATGAGCAAGGACAAAGCTTATCGGACATATCAACTTTGGACACTATGGTAACAGTGGTTGATGCGGCTAATTTTTTATTTGATTATGAGCAAGCAGAGGCATTGAAAGACACTGGCGAAAGTTTAGGGGATGAAGATGAACGCAGTGTCGCTGATTTGCTGGTTGAGCAAGTTGAATTCAGTGATATTATTTTAATCAGCAAAATAGATTTGGTGACGAGTGACCAGTTAAATAAACTGACTGCTATTTTAAAAACCTTAAACACTGAGGCAGAAATTGTTCCGATTACAAATGGTCAGATTGCAATAGATAAGATACTGGGTACAAATAGGTTTAGTTTTGAGCGGGCAGCACAAGCGCCTGGTTGGCTGAAAGAGCTGAGAGGTGAACATATTCCCGAGACTGAAGAATATGGCATCAATAGTTTTGTTTACACGGCTCGTCGTCCCTTTCATCCGCAAAAATTTTACTCGTTTTTGCATCAACCATGGCCAGAAGGTCGGCTGATTCGTTCTAAAGGTTATTTTTGGTTAGCAACTCGCCCAGAATTCTCTGGGGAGTGGAATCAAGCGGGTGGTATAGCGCGTCATGGTTTTGCTGGTATGTTTTGGAAGGCTGTTCCTGAAAGTTCTTGGCCTGAAGATAGCGTCTCACGTAATGCGATTATGGAATCTTGGGAAGAACCATTTGGTGATATGCGGCAAGAGCTAGTTTTTATCGGCCAGGGTTTAGATAAAGAAAGTGTTATCGCTGAATTAGATGCTTGTTTATTAAATGATGAGGAGTTGTTAGCGGGCAAACAAGTTTGGCAAACGTTTGTAGATCCTTTTCCAAAATGGCAGGGTTAATATGTTGCCATCATTAATTACAGGCGATTCATTTGACGCGTGCTATTTCGATAATGAACCAACAGGTTTAGCAGAAATTTATCAGCCTTCTGTCAATTTAGCTATTTGGCAACGACAATCAAATAGTAACGTAAGTCACTATGCACAATGGTTGATAAATAATACGGCAATTTCTGGCATACGTTCAGTTGTTCCCTTGCACAAGGTAAAGAATGAAATTTTGTCACAATTGCCAGTCCATACTGGACAGGTGGCTTTTGCTGACGATGTGTATTTATTAGCTGAAATGTATGCTGATTTGTTTAATTTGGAGAGTATAGGAATCCGACTTACTATCCTCGATAAAACGATGTGCCCACGATTTCATGTAGATAAATTACCCTGTCGTTTAGTCTCAACGTATATAGGAAGTGGTACGGAATGGTTACCGAATTATGCTGTTGATCGACGTAAATTAGGTCATGGTGCAGATGGGCTACCGGATAAAACGTCTGGCATTTATACTCACTTTGAATCAATACAACAACTCAATGCAGGTGACGTAGCATTAATGAAAGGGAGTGGTTGGGATGGCTGTGAAGATTCAGCCATTGTGCATCGCTCGCCAGAACTTCCTGTTGGCGAGAAAAGACTAATTTTGACCTTAGATTTTGCAGATTAATGAAAAGAATAGCTGGTGATGTATGCGATATGATTTGATATTAGGTCTTTATCTGGGATGTGTTTCGGCTACATCCATGGCTGAAACAGAACAGAATCACGAAGGTGAGCATCGTGAATTTGAAGCACATGAACATGGTGTTGCCGAACTAAATTGGGTTATGGAAGGACAGGAATTAAGCTTATCTCTACATTCACCAGCCGTGAATATGTTAGGTTTTGAACATAGACCTCAGAATGAATATGAAAATCAGCAGCTTTCTTTGCTTATGACGACATTAAGCAACCCAGACAAGCTTATTGAGTTAACCGGCGGACAATGCATCTTGTCATCTGCAAACATCACAAACCCGTTTGCAGTGGAAGTATCGGATGAAAAATTTGACCATGGCTCTAGTGAGGAAAGTGACCATCAGCATAATGATATTATTGTAGAGTATAATTTCTTGTGTCAGCAGCCCTTACAACTTGAAACGCTGAATATAAAATTATTTGATACATTTGCTGGTTTTGAACTAATTCATGCCCAGTGGATTATAAATGATATTCAAGGAGGGGCTGCATTTAATCATGATAATCATCTGTTAAAGGTTCGTTAAAATGCCATTAAGCCAAACTAAACTCGATAAAATAATCACTAAAGCAGAAAATAATTGCATCGAGTCTGGTGGTAAATTGACAGCGAAACGAAAAAGTATACTGACGATGTTACTGTCTGCGGATACGCCGCTATCTGCTTATGAAATTGCTGATCAATACAAAGAAACAGTTAATGAAACGATTCCTGTTATGTCGGTGTATCGAATGCTTAATTTCCTGATGCAAGAAAATCTAGTTCATAAATTATCATTAACCAATAAGTATATTGCATGCTCACATATCGCCTGTGATCATGCCCATCAAATTCCGCAATTTTTGATGTGTGATGAATGTCACAACGTCAAAGAAGTAGGGATTAATAGTGATATTATTGAGGCATTACAAAATAGTGTTGAGAGTGCTGACTTCTATCTGAATAGTCCACAACTTGAACTTCACGGTATCTGTAAAGATTGTCGCCCACACTAAATACAATACATTGCTCACTGAATGAATTGTCTAATCATTCAATGTAAACAATTTTCATAAGTACGACGCCCAGTTCAACTTATGAATATCATCACTAAAACTATTCCTACAAACATTATTACCGTCCTCCTAGGCGTCGTAAAAATCAGTGCCATTATTAATTTTCTCAAACATGAACGTTAGGCTGAATTACTGAATGAATTTGGTAAAATGGGTATTGATGAAAACATCATCCGTTCACAACTGACCTCTGAATTAGTACGTTGAACGGACAGGCTTACTCTTCAGTATATTTGCTCATACTGTCTATGCTCAAGGAATAGGCAGATATAGCCAAATCATTCTCAGTTAGCATTGTGCTCAGCGTCCCTTCCACCCAGTACGGATAATAAATATTATCAATCTTGATGCTTTTTGAAAACCGGGAAAAAATCATTTGGTTTGGTGGAGGAGGAGGTACATGAATACAAGCCCCATAATAAGGGACGAGAAAAAACTCAGATACCATCTGTCCATCTACAGTGATAGGTACGACAAATCCAGCAATGCGTACTTTTTGTTGATTATATTCAGAGCGAACGTTGATTGAGACCAAGGCTTGTTGGTAACGACTATCCCCAGCGAGTGATAATGCATTGAATACTTGACTACTTAATTGATCATCCAAAGAACCATCTTCGATATTATTGAGTTCTTCAGGCGGAGCCATTAATGCCAGTAAATCTGCCTTGGGCAGTAAATCTGTCCATTCTATGGTTTTATAAGGGCTACTTTTCTCAACAGCTAAGGCAGTTACTGGGGATGAGAGACAAATCGCTAAGTAAAAACAAGTAAAGAATCTAGAAATAAACATAAAGTACGACTTTTATCAATAACAATATTGGATATGATATATCATACAGTAAATTAAAGAAGATTAATTTGCGAGGTAAATCAGATGCAAACATTTGGTAACAAGCTTACGATGCAACAAGATGATGCAATTATAATGAGCGAGGTAGTGTATCGTTATCAAAAATCAACCTCAGTCGTTTTAAATATTAACGAGTGGCACGTCAAACGTGGGGAACAGGTATTTATTCATGGACGTTCAGGAACGGGTAAATCGACTTTACTCAACCTGTTAGCGGGCATTTTGACCATTAAAGAAGGTTCTATTACTATTTTAGGTCAGGCATTATCTAAACTCAGTGTCCGTCAGCGTGATAGCTTTCGATCTCGGCATATAGGCATGGTCTTTCAGCAATTCAATTTGGTACCTTATCTTAGTGTATTGGAAAATATTCAGTTGGCGGCGTATTTTGCCGGTACTGATGACGAATTAGTTCAACAGCGTTGCCAAGTCTTATTTGAAGGATTGAGTTTGGAATTAAACTTAATTAATCGCCGTGCGGATACGCTTAGTATCGGGCAGCAGCAACGGGTGGCAATTGCGCGAGCACTGATTAACCACCCTAAGTTGTTAATTGTCGATGAACCTACATCTGCGTTAGATAATGAAGCAAAAGCAGGTTTTATGACTATGTTGATGTCTTTAGTAAAGAAAGACCAAACGACCTTGATTTTTGTTAGCCACGATGAAACGTTAATTCCATTCTTTTCTCAACAGATAAGTATGGCGGACTTAAATGTTTCAGGAGTCAATCATGTTGCTTAAATTGGCTACAAAAAGTTTATTACAGCGACGCGTCAGCGTCTCACTTACGGTGATGATGATTGCCGTCAGTGTCTTTGTTTTATTAAGTGTTGAAACAATTCGAACTCAGGCGAAAGAAAGTTTTAGTAAAACGGTGTCTGGTGTCGATTTAATTGTAGGTGCACGTACTGGGCAATTAAACCTGTTGTTATATTCCGTTTTTCATATCGGCCAAGCAAGTAATAATATTTCTTGGCAAAGTTACCAACAGATTGCAGCAAGCCCGAATGTAGAGTGGACCATTCCTATCTCTTTAGGCGATTCACATCATGGATACCGAGTATTAGGTACAACAACCGATCTATTTACCTTTTTTCATTATGGCAAAAAGCAAACGCTTGAATTTGCACAAGGCCATGTTTTTAGTGGCTTATACGATGCTGTTATTGGTGCTGATATTGCCAAAAATCTAGGTTATCAAATAGGAACTAACATTATTTTGTCACATGGTGTCGCCAATACAAGCTTTAGTCAGCATAAGGACAAACCTTTCACCATCAGTGGAATTCTTAAGCCAACTGGTACTCCAACAGATAAAACAGTTTATGTTGGCTTACAAGCAATTGAAGCGATTCATGTTGATTGGAAAAATGGGGTTAAGTTGCCCGGAAGTAATACTGAAATTAACGATGAAGTGCTTAGAACTCAGTCAATTACGGCTTTTATGGTAGGACTTAAATCAAAGTTATCTACGTTTTCTGTCCAACGTCAAGTGAACACATTTCCACAAGAGGCGTTAATGGCTATTTTACCGGGGGCGACCTTAGTTCAACTATGGCAAATGCTAGGCAGTGTTGAGCAGGTATTGTTATTGATTTCTGTGTTAGTACTTGCCGGAGCACTACTAGGCATGAGCAATATGCTGCTAGTCACAATAAGAGAACGGCAACATGAAATGGCAGTGTTAAGAACTGTGGGGGCCAGCCCATGGGTAATTTTCTTATTAATTCAGTTAGAAGCTATGTTACTTGTGACTTCTGGAATATTACTTGCCATGTTTATATTGTGGGGATGTATTCAAGTATTTCGCGACACGATTATCAGTGAATATGGTTTATTTATTAGCGAGCAAGTCTTTAACCGTATTATTTTAGTTGATATTGGTTGGATCTTATTAGCATCTTTTATTGTGACGATGTTACCGGCTTTTAATGCTTATCGACGATCGCTTCATGCAAATTTGCATTGAATTAAAAGATAAAATCACCTAAACAACAAGAAGTCGTACAGGCTTAAACCTACTCGGCGCTATCCATTAAAATTGGTAAGATCTGGCTTTACAACATACTTTATCTATGTCCTAAAATACCGTTCTAATTTCTGCTTTGGGTCGGTAGCTGCCATGTAATTCGAACCGTCGCTTATGTGCCAGAAACGGTCATTGGTTTAACGATTTAAGTCAGGACTGGAGCATAGCGGCACTCCCAGAGAGCACAATGAGCGAACTTAACTTTCAAGGTTCTTTCCCATCAGCTCTATAATTCCCTTATTTTAAGCTCCCTAATTAAACCTCTTGTTGCCATCATTTAATGACTAAAACTAGCCAAAAAACATTAAAAAATAAATTTAAAGACTGTTTCAATAAATGAAAGCTATACCAACTATTTACCTTCATTTCCCATAGAAACCTCGATAGAACTGACAGAAAATAAAATTAATATATTTATCAGTCCTTCTAGACCAAGTTGAGAAAGAACAACTCCGATACAGATAAGTACTACAAGTAAACCAAAAGCAGTTTCTTTGTTCAAAGTTATTTAAACCTTACGCCGAGCTAAGCGGCAGTTTTTAAGTTGTGGTTTTGTGGAATACTTTTGCGTAGCAAAACCACAACAGTTAAAAACTGTCCGTTTCAGCGACTTATTAGGTTATTCTTCGCAGTTCCAACACTGCGCCTTGAATAACACGAGCTGCAGATTTCAACAGCAGCACGGCCAAACAAGATGCAACAACGATATCAGGCCACCCAGAGTGAAAAAACCATACGCCCACCGCTGCAGCCAACACCGACAGATTTGATGCAATGTCATTGCGAGAGCACTCGAATACGGAGCTCATGTTGATGTCTTCATTGCGATGATGCCACAGTAACCATAAGCAAAAACCATTTGCAGCAACGCCGACAAGACTGAATATTCCCATTACCTCAAAGGAGGGAGTGATTGGATGTAAAACTTTCCACGCTACTTGCGCAATTACAACCAGCGCTCCAAAAAGAATGAGCACGCCTTTAAACAGGGCGACCCGTGCTTTTGCCTGCATTCCCTGCGACACCACATACAGGCTTAATCCATATGTGAGGGCGTCGCCCAGATTGTCGAGACTGTCCGAAAGCAAAGCGGACGAACTTCCAAAGAGCGCTGCTCCAGCGATAACCAGAAACATAACAGCATTTATCCAGAGCACCTTTATCAGCGTGCCTTTCTGTTCTTTTTGCAGCGCTTCTGTAACGCAATTATTTTCACAACATGAACCAGCCACTAATCTCTCCTAAGAAACCTAACTTGTTGTTAACGGGAATAGTAATTCTCAGTAATTCTTATACATATAGTGACTGTAATTCCCTGTAATTAAATAATCAAGCCAAAAGCGGTAATTATGTCTGTATGTAAATTACCTTCTTCCTGAATGTATGTTCTTTAGCCAAATAGCTTGAGATACAATGTCCGCTATGATGAGTCGAAAGTTGCCAGATCAAGTCTAATCCACTACAGGTAAACACTTAACGAGGTAAGGCGGCCCTGACTAGGTTAACACTGAACGCAAAGTGACCATATAAACCGAGAAATATCAAACGGTTAACTAAATAAGTGACCATGCACTGAACGTAGACTGGACAATAAAGGATATACATATCAACTAGTTAGCATTATAAGTGGACAGTAACTGAGCAGGGGAAATCTTATAAACCACCCTAAACATCAATGACTTAACTATATTATTGAGCAGGAATTGAGCGCATAAAATGATAAAATAGTAGTACATCTTAGTAACAAAAACCTATCGAAACCAGACATTAAGGTGCCCGTAAATAAATGAACAACCGTTAGCTATTAAATTAGTTATAAATCAATTGGTGACGGATAGCAGCCCTCGATAACTGAACGTAGTTTACGGAGTGTTTTTTGACACTATAAAAAAGAAGGTTATCGGACAGATACGCACACGCGAGGAAATAAAGAGTTTAGGACATATTAGAAGAGGCTAACAATCCTAAGATTGTATTAAGGTTAAATCAAACGCTGGTGGGGAGGGGGGTTCAATCTCTATAGGCTGTTATCTTACTGACCGTTGCTATAGTTTAATTTTTACGTCGCCAAAATAAACATTTAGACCCATGATATTTATTCAACGTCTGCCACTTGAGGCTATTTGATACTAGCCAACAAAAAAGCCGTAATGAACTCAATCACTACGGCTTGATGTTGTGCTGCTAGCGCTTAAATTATGCAGCTAGGTTTTTAGCTCTGCGTCTGAATCCCATGAAGCCCAATAGTGCTGGAGCGAACATGAATAGTGCTGCTGGAACTGGAACAGCTGAAACTCCTGTTACAGCAATGAAATTATCAACACTTGTGTTACCTTCGATATAGGCACCATTCATCACGAACCTAGAGATGCCATTTAATGATTGGAAGAAAATCGTTTGATAAGTCGCCTCCGAGGAGCTGTAGGTGTTGTTTCCTGTCATTGCAGTACTATAAATAAGATTGTTAGACATATCATAAGCGCTAAATGTGCCACCAGCTACTGCATTAACATCGAGTGATAAGCTACTAAGTGATGCGCCGAATGTGCTATTAAATGATATTTCTGAATCATATACACCGTTAGCCAGTCCATCTACGAGCCAAAGTCCGTCGGGATTATTACCGCGACCATTGCCGATGCCATAAAGATTTTGAATGTTTGAGTTTTGACCTAACCAGCGTGACTCCCAATTTGGAAAGGCATCTTCAAAGTTTTCAGTGAACGTAGCGGCCATTACGTTATTACCAATTAAGGATAAAAATAAGCCAGCCCCTAAAATAAGTCTTTTCATTTTACTTCCTTATAATTTTGCAGCTATGCCATCTTAAATCTATCAAGACCATTAGCTTTCCGTCCTTGGTTCACACCAAGTTTGGCAAATTGATGTACTCCCTAGATATCTAGAAAACACTAAAATGTGATGCTCGTCACAATTCTAACCCAGAAATGAATTGTAAGTACGTTTTATATTTTTTATAAAAACGAGTAAAAACTTCATAGTGGTCCCGGGCGATCTCTATATTAGGCTATAGGAATAAAGGTAAATCGAGTTAGGCTGGGTATTCATGTGCCGAAAATCCTAACGATTTTAAGCGATGATGCCAAAGAGTTACCTTAAGCAAGTCATTATTGAGAACAAAGAGCCTGATGCGATTGCATCGGGCTTTTTTATGCGCACTAATTATTTATAATTGGCAGGGTTTTGCTGGTGGATTAGCGGCTATATATCATCTCACCATTGACCCCACATTGACTCGACAATTTTAGGCAATAAAAAAGACCTAACCTGAAACAAGCTAAGTCTTTGATATTTATGATGGTACCTAGGGCCGGAATCGAACCGGCACGGCCGCAAAGCCGAGGGATTTTAAGTCAATTTAACAAAACAGTGTTTCTTTAAATATCAATCACTTACAACGTTAGCCAATTATCAAAAACT
>TARA_R110001599_G_scaffold280408_1_pt1 | contig 12402 bp, 11 predicted proteins | sample TARA_R110001599 | Tara Oceans TARA_R110001599 (sample SAMEA4398360) | marine metagenome | biome: Polar Biome; feature: [MES] marine water layer (ENVO:01000295) within the mesopelagic zone...; material: water (ENVO:00002006), including particulate matter (ENVO:01000060) such... | reverse complement strand
AAAAACGGCATTATCATTATGGAAATGGGCAGCCCTAATATTGCTTCCACCCTGGCAGACGAATGGTTATTTGAAGCCGCTGGCATTGCCGACTTTGTTGTGATCCAGCGCAATATGTCCTATTTGATTATGCTCTTCAGCATAGGCGCCCTTTTGATGATTATTGGCGCTGTGGTGTTGGTGAGAAGGAAGCGGGTAAAGGGTTAAGTTCTTAGTTTGTGGCGGGTGCTAGTTATCTAGAGGAGAAAGGTTAATTCTACTTAGCCCAATATTAAACCATAATCTCTTCCAGTCGATCTTTCCACTTAACCCAATCAGGCATTTGTTTGGTCTGTAAATCAAAGAATTTCTGAGTATGGTCATGATGAATCAAATGACACAGTTCATGAATGATCACATATTCTATACAAGCTCGTGGCGCTTTAATCAATTCAGGATTTAAGATAATTTTTCCTTTTGGTGTACAGCTTCCCCAACGCTTTGGCATGTCCTGAATATATAGTTCTGATGGTTCTACTTTGTGTTTTTTGAAATCGGCTATTATGGGTTCTGCAATCTCTGAAAACTTACGTTTCGCATGATCTCTATACCATTTATTAACCAAGTCTTTGACTCGACTGTTGTCCTTGGCAGTTACTTCGATAAATCTGCCCTTATACTTTACAGATTCCTTAGAACCTATTTTTACGTTTAATCTGTACTGTCTACCCAGGTATAAATGGGTTTCTCCATTCACATACCTTCTAGCTGGCGTCTTTGGGTGAAACGATAAGAAATAACTCTGCTGTTTTATAATCCAAGCAGCACGTTTTCTGACCTTCTCTTCTACCTTTTCATTTGGAGTATTTTCAGGTGCTTTTACGATTACCTGCATATCGGGCGTAACAGTAATTCCAAGTGTCTTTCTAGACGAAAATAGTAATTGATATTCTATCTTCTTCGAACCAAATTGAATGCTGTTCATCATCCTTTATATCGAATTTTAGCCACTTCAATACATCTATTTGCTATATCATCCATTTCTCCAAATGATAAGCTTACATTGTATTTGTCTCTCACTTCATCAATAAGATAATCTCCAATTTCTATTTGCAGCTTTCCTGTGACATTCGATTTATGTGGCCAATCAACTATTGGGTTACCATTATCAAAAACTGCCGATTGGATTAAATCGTCAATCTGAATCGCAGATTCAATGGATATTTCCTTCCTAATTACCGCATCTTGAATTTTTTTAGTTAAAAATTCCATGTTTAGTCCGTAAAATGCTTGCGCAACATCCTTATCTCTAAGACTTTCAGGCATTTCTGAATCTGTATGAGATAACACCGCATTCATGATGTCTTGAACCCTATTTAGATATTGAGCCTCGGTAATTCTCCGATCTACATAGTCTTGAATGGCAGTCTTGAGCATTTCAGAAAATTTCTTGTAGAAAGCCGGATCTTCATCCATTTTTTCAGAAATGTGTTTTGATGTTCTGGAGGCTATTTTATCAGCTTTAGCCGCTTTACCCGTAGTTTTTTCTACCTCATCTTGGAATTTCTCCTTGTCAAAAATGTTAACCAAGTCAGTGATTACTTTGACTTCTTCAGTCTGAATATGAGTATCTATAAGCTTCTGAATTTGTCCTTCATATTGTTTGAAATCCACTTTGTCAGAGTAGCGTTCGATAACTGAAATCCTCAATTTCATAAACATAGATAAGTCCTCTTTATAACGATCTATGGTTTCATTATCCGAAGTTTTATGGAAATCGATGGATGATAAAGCAAGTTTAAAAGACTTAGCAAATGAGGCTAATTTGTCATAAAACAATGCTCTAATAGCCTCATCACGAAGCAATTGAGCGTACGCTTCAGCATCTCGTTTATTTTGAATTTCTTTGAAGATATCCCATAATTCAGAATGCTTTTGAGGCAGTTTAGCGATCTCTTCTGTAATATTCGTTAGCGTTCCTTGAAGATCATCTTCGTCAAACTCTTCAAACGATGAATACAGAACGAGTGCATTATCAAGTGCCTCAATAACCCCATAGTAATCAATAATATACCCGAACTCTTTATCGGGGTAAATGCGGTTTACTCGGGCAATCGCTTGAAGTAGTTTGTGCCCCTTCAAGTTTCGTGTTAAGTACAATACGGTGTTCTTGGGTTCATCAAAACCTGTCAAAAGTTTATCGACTACAATGATGATTTCAGGATCTCTTTGGTTTTTGAATCTGCTGATGACATTTTTCTCATACTTTTTGGAATTACCATGTTCATCCATTTTACTCTTCCAAAATGCCTTGACCTTATCGGTGGTCTCGGTGTAAGCACTGTCCTCTCCTTCCCTATCATCTGGCGGAGAAATTAGTACATCTGTACTAACTAATCCAATTTCATCTAAGTAGTACTTGTATCGAATTGCAGCCTCTTTACTTTGACAAACCAATTGACCTTTAAAAGGAGTTGTCTTTTGCCAATTGTCGCGGTAATGGCGACTGATATCCCAACATATAGCATATATCTTTTGATCCGCGATATTGAGCTGATCAGCTCTACTGAATTTCTTTTTTAGATCGGCTTTCTCATAATCATTCAAAGGTTCAGAAATCATCGAGAAATAGTTATCTATCGGCCCTTCATTAACTTTTTGTATCGCGTGGCGACCTTCATAAAGTAATGGAACAACAGCTTTGTCTGCAACAGCCTGATCAACAGTGTAAGAATCTATAATACCTCCAAACTTCGCTGCTGTACTCTTATCTTTACTGAAGAGTGGTGTACCAGTCAACGCAATAAAACATGCATTGGGCAACGTCTTTTGCATTTCAATATTGAACGTACCGTGTTGTGTTCTGTGGCCCTCATCAACCAGCACAAAGATGTCATTTGATTCAAGTGGTTTCTTGATCTTTCGAACAGCTGCTTCAAACTTGTTTATAATTGTTGTGACAACTGCATCTCCTTTACTTTCAAGCAATTCTACTAACCGCTGACCTGTTGATGCATTCTCAACAAACTTTCCGCATTTACGGAAGGTGCCCGTTATTTGATTATCCAGATCTGTTCTATCCGTTACAAGTATAATTTTAGGGTTCAGAATGCTTTTGTTCATAGCAATGGCTTGTGCCAACATCACCATGGTTAGTGATTTTCCACTGCCCTGAGTGTGCCAAATAACCCCTCCTTTTCTTCTTCCTTGTTCAATGGTCTGAATTCGCTCTGCAGTTTTCTTAATAGCAAAATATTGCTGATAGCGAGCCACTTTCTTTTCACCATCATCAAACAGAATGAAGCTAAAAACCAACTCCAAAAGTCGCTTTGGCTCACAGAGACTCAATAAATACTCATCTTGTTTTGTTGGAAGTACAGAGTGTTGCTCTAGATCGTCAAAATGCTTTCGTACATACCTGAATCGATCTCCGAATAACTTTTCTTTTTGGTCAATTCTCAGCGGTGTATTTCTTATATCAACTAATCGATTATGATAGTTTTGTTCTTCTTTCGGAGAATCAAATTTCTCTTTCCATTGTGCCCAGAATTTCTCTGGTGTACCATTGGTACCATAAGAGGCCTGATCTGTAGCAATACTCAATACAATTTGAGCATAGACATATAAACTTCGAATACCATCTTCTTGCTGATTTCGGAGGTGTTGTGAAATGGCCTGTTTGATCGGCTCTTTCATATCTGGTCGCTTACACTCAATGATGGTGATGGGAATACCGTTGATAAACAACACAATATCAGGGCGATAGTGATCCTTAGTCGTGCTGCGCATGGTGCTGTATTCTTCACAGACATGAAACACATTACGTTCAGGGTGTTGCCAATCAATGTATTGGAGGGTAAAGCTTTTTTTATCGCCATCAATGCTTTGCTCCAATGATTTTCCTAAGGTCAGTAAGTTGTATACAGATTCACTGGCTGTAATATATCCTTCTTGCATTGGAGGTGTTCGCAAAGCTTGTATACCCGCTTCTATATTACCATCACTGAAAACAGACGTTTTGGTAGAACTCAATCGAATTGAGTTAATTTCTTTCAGTTGTTCTCGAAGTATATCTTCTAAAATGACATTTGTGGTTTTGTTTCCACGAAAAGCCATGGCTTCATCAGGAGACAAATAGGTGTACCCCAAGTTTTGCAGTACTTGCAAAGCAGGTATTTGACTGATATGGTCTTCTTTGAATGATGGTGTCTCAGTCATTATTTTTTTGATTTAATATAAATTAACCTACCAATTAAAAAGGGGATTGGCAGTATCAACCCAATCAAGGTTATGGATATAGCACAGAAGAATATTTGGTATTTATACCAGGTTACCCTAGCATTTTGTATTATCTGATGTGCAACGTCTACTTCAAGTTGAGGTAAAGGATTTGGAACTGGAATACCCTTGGCATCATACAGTCGTTGTAAATAATCCTTGTGTTCAAATCTTCTGATGTGTCGAAAGAAATACAGACTCAATGCGCCAGGATTGACATCCTTGAAATTGGATTCCTCTTCCCAGTAAATATTAAGGGAAGGCAAAAAAGACCACAGAGCAATCATGAGCCCTATCAAAGCACAAACAGCAAAGCCAATGCCCCAAAAGAATAAATACTCCGAATAGCAATTAAGTGTTTTTAGGTTTTGAAGTATACCCCATATCGCTGCTCCATTTAGAGCAACAATGATTGCATTCTTAGATTCAGCAAAGCGCAACCATTCATTTATGTTCTTAAATATATCTTGTAGTTCCTTGTCCATAATTCTGTTAATTCTATAATGCCCATGAAATATCACCACCGTATATTTCACCATTTACATTTTTAATGGTATGATTCTTCTTTTTCCAGAGGTTGTCCTTTATGTCTGAGGAAGTTGGATTAGCTTTTTTATATCCATTGTAAACATTTTTGGTCATCAGAATTGATGGATAATCATAAATACTCACTTTTTTTTCGAAACTGATCAGTTTGCCATTTACTGTAAAAAGTTCCCCGCTATCGTATTGCCTGAGCGAACTGGCAAATTCTTCAGGACTTTGCCTTACAGTTTCAATTTTTGATAGATGGAGTGGCTCTTTGGGGAGGTTTTGCTGGTTGCCAACGTAAGGGAAAAGACCACTTCTAAACCTTGAAAATATTGCCATTGGGTTTATAGGATTTCTTGTTACTTCGTAGTATTCCTGTTCTATTGTCTTATTTGCTACATCTGTTAATCTAGAAGCAATGTTGGCAGGATACCCCACCCAAACTAATCCCATATTTTCTGAACGCTCAGAACCCTGTCTAGGAAGTCCAACTTTGATAACTCTTAGTTTGCCATAATCAATTCCAATTCCACATTTGAAGTCAACTCCTTTGAACTGCTTCTTTATGACATACTGTGTTGCGTGATTGATAGATATGGCACAGTCCACGGCATTGGTAAAACAGTCTTTTTTTGGAAAAACAACCATCACTCGATCACCGATAATGTTCCTCACGTAACCATCATGATGTCTCGCGATTTTTAATACTGCTTTTGTTAATGCTGTATAGATCCTACCCATGGTTTGGTTGTGGTGCTTTTCAGTCAGAGAAACTGAGTCTCTAATGTCAACATACAATACACAGGACTCAAGCACCTTTCCTTTTTTCTCAACCCCTCTTTCGAAGGTCAGAGATGAATCTTCTACACTAGGAACTGTATCCGCTATGTAATGAGCGAATTTGGTTTCTAGGACATCCTTTACATCACTTTCTATTTCCTCTATGAGATTCTTTATTGCCATTTTACCTTTTCGAAATAGTTTGATAGTGTTGAAAATCAATGCCTTTGATACCGGCTGGAATTTGCTTTTTATCGGAAATCATCCAGTCCACGTGAATAGCAGCTAATTGCTGCATTCTACCTTTTAGGTTGATGTTTTGACCATATGTTGAATCAGAATAGAAATTGATTGAATTATCTTCTGAAATTGACTCTAATCTAAAGAGCTCTGTTACCGGCTTCCCTATCATTGTGTATTCATGATACAACCCTGTCTTATTCTGGAAGTAGTTGATTTCTCCACTGTGTAAAGCCACTTTGCTTGCAAATTCAGTGTTTAGGGTATCATCAATAATATCTTTAGCGCATTGATCAGCATTCATGATGTTGTCATTGATGTTATTCTCTAGAAAGGGAGGCCCAAAAAGACAGATAATGCCATCCCCCATTACTTTATCTACCTCACCTCCATGTTTATAAATCAGTGGAATGATTATATCATAGTACTTATCAAAGTATTCAGCTATTTCTTCTCCATTGGCATTAGCCATTTTTGTTGAGAAACTACTTACATCAATGAAAAGTAAAGCGACTGAAGCAGGAAGACCCGCTTCGAAATAACCATAATAGGAAGGACCTAAATCAGCTATAGGGTTGGAGAAGCCCTTCTTAATAATCTTGGGATCAATTGCCTCTGATACATATCCTTTTTCAGAATATTCTAGCAAAGGGCTTGTCTTCCCGTATGCTTCATTGAGTCTTTTTATTTGTTCGAGATTCGCCATGCCGTTAATTCTTCAACCTCTTCTTCACTGTCAATAACTGTTGCATTAATCCCTCTTTCATATCATTTAAACTGTCTCTTATTTGATCGTTCAATTGCACATATTGAAATCTATTTCTGAATTGATTTTCAAGTTTTTCACCTGTGAATCCACACAATGCAACTCTATTTTTCGGTGCTTTATTCTCTTTAAAGAAGTACTGAAAAAGAATAATCTTAATGTTTTTATTATTCTCTAAGTATGGCCACACCTTTAGCACATTTGTATTTGGGTGTTTTTGACCTTTCTCACATTCTAGTAAGATCAAAGTATTTGAGTCTAGCCATGTATAGTTGTCTACATCTCCCCAACCATCAAGATCAAATTCACAACCTTCGAAACTTATTGGTATGAAAGATTCAATCTCGCGACTGATAATTAAATTTTCAATGTTCGTCTTCTTCATCCTTTAATATTTCAGCATCTTAAACACCTTCAGTAAAGCCTGTATTAAGTTTTCTTTATTCCTCTTCTAAGTGGATTGTGACATCAACTGTTATGCTAGGGTCATCTACGAACCTTAAAGAGTCCAAAGCATTATTTCTCCAATTAGAAATCTCACCTTCTTCCCTTTCCTCATCAGGAGATAGAAAAAACTCATAGCTGGTGAAATTATCGCTACCTACATTTGAATCAAACGTGGTGCGTGTTTCATCAACACGTAATGTAAATCCGTCATACTCAACAGTATGAATTATCGATTCACCATTATTTTCCAGACTAATAGTAAAACTAAAAATCAAATCGTCCACAGGGTTATCAAACCACTGAATCACTTGATCCAATTGCCCAAATTCTCTTTTTGTAAACTTTGCATTATGATAAGCCCTGTCTAATACTTCTTTACATGCGTCAATTATCTCTCTTTGTAAATTGATATTCATATTCTTAAATTTTTAACCTTTTCTTCCCCGTCAACAACTGCTGCATCAAGCCCTTTTTTTGGTCTTTCAGGTACTCTTTTTTGTCTTCAAGAACCTTTATTTCTATATCAGCTTGACTTAAAATCATAGCTATCTTATTCTGCTCTTCCTTGGTTGGCGGCACCATTACCTTAACTATTGCAAAGTCTTTGAATTTGCAGTTTAACGTATCATCAACTAGCCCTTGTGAGTTTCTTAAAAAGCGGTGTACCACATATGGGAATTTGAACAGATAAGAAAAGAACAAAACATCTGCATTCTCTTTTGGAGTAACTATGGTGTAGGCTGGACTAACAATTCCTTCCAAAGCTGACAAGGCGCTTCTCCCCTGCCACATACGCATCGTGTTGTAACCGATATCTCCTTTGCAAATTCTCTTATACTTCGCCTTATCAAGATTTGAGGTGTCTTTCTTATTGGACTCGGTTTGTGGGTACACACCGTTCGAACCTATGGATAAAAGAGTTAGGTCAGGTCTGTTTGATTCCTTGCGTTCTGTAAAGTATTCTCCAAGCTTCACTTCCTTCCACTCCCCCTCAAACCCCGGCTTGCCTGCTGAAGCTTTTGTGAAGGCAGGAAACCGCTTCTTCCCAGTAAGCAAAGCTTGCATTAGGGCTTTTTTCTTTTGCTGCTTTTCTGTGATAAGTTGGCTGAGGTTTTCAATGGCTTTATCCCAGGTGTAGAGGAATTGAGAGATGGCTTTTTGTTCAGGAATAGTAGGGATTGGTATTTTCAAGCTTAGTAAACTAGGCTTGGAAATATTCTTCATGCTATTACTAGTTCCAGTTGCTAATACCTTAATATGAAACCTTGAATACTCTGTATTTAACAGATAATTTAACCATTTTGAGTCACAGGAAGCTTTATTGAACTTGGTTTGCCAAAGTCGATCTGGTATAAACAAATTTGGATAGTCCTTTTCAATATATCCACAAGCTCCAACTAAGTCAGGGCTGTTCATTCTACTAATTATTAGCCTACCCTTAGTTGGACTAAGTTTAGCTCTTTGAAATTCATCTTCCATTATTAATTTATTTTCGGAAGAAATAAACTGCCCGTTATTTATTGAGCTTGTTTTCAATATTCCATACTCTCCATCTGTTGCTGGTCGATCTCCTGAATTAACACTGACCCCTCCTTCCAATTTTGAGATAAGTTGTTTCAATCGCCCGCTTGTCCAATCCTCAGGGATCCACCCTACTTTGGTTAATTTATAACCTGATCGTACTTCTTCATTTTGTGCTCCCATTACCTTAATCCTGCTTCTTTGGTAGCGTAATCAATATGGTCGTAAATGGCATCGGAAAGGGAGCTTACTATGGTGTCCATTTGGTTATTAGATAGGGGAATATGCAATAGGTTCTCATACATTAGTTTTGGGTCTTTACCCAAAGCATCAAACTGATCTACAAACACTTGGTATTTTGTATTTTCAAATTTGATCTGAATCTGATAGTTACATGAAAAAGTTTTTAATCCACCTTTTTTGAAGTTTCGGTAATTGCCATAAATCTGTATCTCAAAGTTGTGGAAATTGATTCTGTTGGCTTCTTGGTCCAATCCCTTCTTTATCTTCCCTAAAACCACATCAGCAGTTTCATCTGAAAAATTAACATGATGATAGACTCTAACGGCATGTTCATTATCGGTGAAAAACTTATTGAACTTTTGAATGGCGGGAATGGTCTTTTCAGCTAACGTGGTAAACCAAGTATCAAAAATTTCTAAAAGCACTTCTTCCCCAAAGCTCTTTTGTAGTTCTTGGTTGGCATCCACTGCTTCCAATTCCTTTTCCAGCAGCTCAAGCTTTTTGTCAATGTCGGTAGGTTGGCTAATATCTTTCCCATCAATGGCATCACTCACCAACAGCAACGATCGTTTCAGCAAGCCAATCATGTGTTCATAATAAAGCTCGCTATCACCACCATAGGTCTGTATGTCGGACAAATACTTATAATAAGTATTCTTATCTTCTGTTTTGATAATTAGTGGCGGATAACCATGTGCTATTAGCATAAGGTTCATCAGTATTCGAGCCGTTCTTCCGTTACCGTCATAAAATGGATGAATGGATAAGTACCTGATATGAAACTCAAGCGCATGAATCACCGGGTGCAACGCATCTTTCTTTTTGGCCTCAATTTTTTCTTTTTCGGCACTGTACCAATTAATCAAATTATGGATTGCCTCTGGCACTTCTTGGTGTGGTAAAAAATCATGTCTTTCATCTTGATAATTCAATACATAATTGTCTACTTTCTTCCATACACCAATTTTCAAAGCTTCCTGCTTATTCTCTTCGTGCATTATAGCTTTATGCAGTTCCCTTATTCGCGATTCAGAAATATTGAGTTCCCCCCGTCCAATTTTCATTATTTCTGTAATAGCATTATCATGACCACGCATTTCCATCACATCTTTAATGGGCTTATCATTGATGGTAATAATGTCGACCATTATGGTTCGGGTTTCACGCATGGTAAGAGTGTTCCCCTCCATATTATTAGAGTAGTAATTCCAATCTAATCTAAAGCGATAATTGATCTTTTTGAGTAGCTCTTCAGAGAGTTTTCCTTGATTGTCAATGGTTGCTTTAATGGCGTCCAGCTCTTTTAATTTCTCTTTGTAGCTCATAGTCCCAATTCTTTTAAATAGCCATTCATTTCTTTTTGAACATCAGCAAGTTCTTTCTCTAATCCATCAATCTTCTTTTGTACTTCTGCTACATTGATTTCTGCTTCTTCTTCGAAGGTGTCCACATAGCGCGGTATGTTGAGGTTGTATTCGTTTTCCTGAATTTCTTCCAGAGTGGACACATAACTGTATTTTTCTTCCACCACGCCTTCCGCTAGTTCGCCAACATTGAACTTACGATATGTATTCACAATGCCGTCAAGGTCTTTTTCTCGTAAAACGTTTTGATTTTTGCCTGCTTCATAGCGCTGGCTTGCATCTATAAAGAGTACGTTTTTATTGTTTTTCTTTCCTCTATTGAAGATTAGAATCGCAGCTGGAATACCAGTCCCAAAAAACAGGTTGGCAGGCAAGCCTATTACAGCTTCGAGCAAATTTTCTTCAATGGTTTTCGTTCTAATTTTACCTTCAGAAGCTCCACGAAACAACACTCCATGGGGAACCACCACACCCACTTTACCAGTACCTTCATAAGTGGTCTCAATCATATGACTTATAAAAGCCCAATCACCTTTACTCTTTGGCGGTATTCCTCTCCAAAATCTATTGTATGGATCAGTTTCAGGGTCGTAACTTGAACTTGATCTTTCCTTCTCTTTATCATCTTCAGTCTTTCCCCATTTGTCTAAACTAAATGGTGGATTGGCCACAACGGTATCGAACTTCATCAGCGCATCCCCTTCCTTTAATTTAGGGTTACGAATTGTATCTCCCCAACGAATGGTAGCATTATCAAACCCATGCAGAAACATATTCATCACTGCTAATGCCCAAGTGCTGCCGTTGGCTTCCTGACCATACAGTGAGAAGTTGTCAGAACCGACCTCTTTCCCGGCTTTGATCAGCAGAGATGCAGAACCACAAGTGGGGTCACAAATTCTAGCTCCAGGTTTAGATTTAGTCAATCGAGCAACCAATGTTGACACTTGTCCAGGCGTATAAAATTCTCCCGCTTTCTTGCCTGCATCAGAGGCAAAGTGTGAGATCAGGAATTCATAGGCATCACCAATTACATCTCCACCAGCTAAATGCTCTGATGTCAAATCAAGTCTTTCATCAGCGAAATCAATCAGCAGATTCCTAAGTCTAACATTCTTGTCTTTTACATCTCCAAGATTGCTGCTATTAAAATCAATGTTTCGGAAAATTCCAGAGCCATCTTCTCCCCCTAGCTTTTCCCGATTTGCCTCTTGAAGGTCAGCCAAACCAATATTGATCAAATCACCAATATTATTTTCTGCCCTGTGCTCATAGAGGTAGTAGAAACTGCTGGACTCAGGCACTACAAATCGCTCATGTCGCATGGCTCTTTCTGCACGCTCCTTGTCACCACCGTACTTTTCCAAATATTGATTGAATTTCTCTCTGTGAACATCACTCACGTACTTGATAAAAAGCATCGTAAGGATATAGTCCTTGTATTGGGAAGGGTCAATGACACCCCGGAAAGTATCACATGCTTTCCAAACGATATTATTGATGTCTTTTTGGGTGATTTTATTTGTACTCATATTAATTATTTAATGCGTTGATCAAGAGCTGTTGAATTTGACTTTCTCGTGCTGCCTCCAACTGCATGATCAAATCTTTTTGTTTATTTCTAAGTTGTTGTATTCTAGTTATTAAATGTTGTTTCTCGATTGATGGTACTTGCACCTCAATTTCAGAAAGTTTTTTAATAGATATAGAAGGAATGGTAGTTCCCAATTGCCTTCGATGAAAATCTCCTATTGCTGGAGTATTTGAAAGGAACCAAGCTAGATATTCTGGAAGGATTATGTCTTGTGCTTCTTGTTTGATTCTCACTACAATAAATGAGGATGATGCCACTGCTTTTCCGAATCCTGCTTGATAAACAACCCCAAAGTTGTTAATGCCTTTTGCTGCAAATAAAATATCTCCTTCATTTAAAAGGTGTTTAGCAGTTTTTCCATCCACATTGAGTTGAGGTTTTAAAAGTGGGTTTAAATGGCCGTATTCATCAAAATGCACTGATTGCAGATACAAAGTATCCGGTGAATAATCAGGTTTTGCATAAACGCCTGATGTTAAAGTTGCTATTTCTTGAAGCTTTTTATTCATTAATTTTTAAGTATACGCTCTACTGAACGAACAAAAGTAATGAAAGTTTTAATAATCACAAATTAATTCATCAGTATACTCTATACTAAATTTTATCAAGGTGTTTAATAATGTTCTCTTGATGCTTCAATAATGAAGAAGCCAATGAAT
>TARA_R110001599_G_scaffold11793_1_pt1 | contig 12427 bp, 10 predicted proteins | sample TARA_R110001599 | Tara Oceans TARA_R110001599 (sample SAMEA4398360) | marine metagenome | biome: Polar Biome; feature: [MES] marine water layer (ENVO:01000295) within the mesopelagic zone...; material: water (ENVO:00002006), including particulate matter (ENVO:01000060) such as...... | reverse complement strand
TGGATATTACTTGTTTTGTGTGTTCTTGCGTTGAGCATACTGACCTTAAATAAGGAAATAAATCAGTTTGAATAGATTCAAGCAACTGGGCTCTCGTTTAGTGCACTCAAAACATATGTTGTGGGGTGTCGCTTTCGCTTCTTTTATGGAGTCACTGATCGTCCCCATCCCACTGGAAACTATTTTGATTCCACTGATGCAGGCCCGCCGGAAGCTGCTCTGGGCTATTAGTGGCATGGCGTTACTGGGCTGTATCCTTGGTGCGGCGCTGGGGTATGTGATTGGCTACTTTGTGTTTGGCCTGATCGGCGAGCAAATGATTGCTCTGCTGTCGACGCCCGAGCAGTTTGAAACTATTCGGCAACAAATTCATTTACACGGTTTCTGGTATGTATTGACTGTCGGAGTTACACCGATTCCATTTCAGATTGCCATGTTGGCTGCGGGTGTGACGGGGTATTCATTTTTCCTGTATATGCTGGCGACCGCTATTTCTCGTGGTCTGCGTTATTTCGGTCTGGGTCTGTTGGTGTGTCTGTTTGGTAATCAGGCGCAAAAAATGTTTGAAGAACACAAAATCGGTGCGTCGGTTTTTATTCTTGTATTGATTGCCCTTATCTGGAGCGTGCTGTTGTTCGGTAGTTAATTTTTTTATCACGGGATAGTGAATTTTTCCTTGCGTGATAGGGAAGCGATTCGTACACTTGATTAACTGTTTCAATTAATCAAGTGATTTATGACAACTCGCTCAAATACGCATGGTGGTCGGCGCGTCGGTGCCGGACGTAAAAAAGGCTCTGTGATCAAAGAACCGACGACTGTGATGCGGATTCCTAAGAGTCAAAAGCCTGTGATCACTGATTTTCTGGCAGCTTATCGACGCAGGCAATCCTCTCCATTGCACGACCAGCCAATGGTATTTGAACGTCCACTCGTTGCACCCGCTAAACGTAGCTGGCCATTATTCAGTTCCAAAGTGGCAGCGGGTTTTCCTTCGCCTGCAGATGAACATGTCGAAAAACGGCTGGATCCCAATGAGTTTCTGATTGATGACGAAGAAGCGACATTTTTTGTCACCATTCAAGGCTATTCGATGATTGATAGTGGTTTATTGCCGGGCGACAAAGCGGTGGTAGACCGTGCCAAAAATGCCAGTATCGGCGATATTGTGTTGGCAGTAGTCGATGGCGAATTTACTATCAAACTGCTGGCGAAAACCAAACAGGGTGGTCCACGATTACTGCCGTCCAATCAGTCTGGCGAATATAAGCCGATTGAAATCAAGGATGGTATGCAGTTTGAAATATGGGGTGTGGTGACCGGTTCGTTTCGGCGTTTTAAATAACATGTCACGCAGTATCGCCCTGATCGATGTCAATAACTTTTACGTCTCCTGCGAGCGGGTATTCAATCCAAAACTAGCCGGTAAGCCGGTGGTGGTGCTCAGTAATAATGATGGTTGTGCAGTGGCGAGAAGCAATGAGGCCAAACTGCATATTCCGATGGGAGCACCGTGGTTCAAGTTTCAGCAAATAGCGAATGAGCAGCAGATCATCGCTTTATCATCCAACTATGCGTTGTATGCGGATATGAGCAATCGGGTGATGCGTATTCTTAATCAGTTTTCGCCCGATCAGGAAGTGTATTCAATAGATGAATGTTTTCTGGATCTCACCGGCTTCCAGCATCTTGATTTGTTGCAATATGGTCAACAGATCCTTCATCGGGTGGCCAAATGGACAGGACTTCCGGTCAGTGTTGGCATCGGTGCCAGTAAAACCCTGGCGAAACTGGCGAATCACTGTGCTAAAAAACGGGCTGAATTTGACGGGGTCTGCGATTTTAATCAGCTGAGTCCAAGCCAGCTTAACCGTTTGCTGGCGGAGTTGGATGTCGGTGAAGTGTGGGGCGTTGGTCGAAAACTGGCCGTAAAGTTAAAAGCACAGGGTATTCACAGTGTTTTGGATTTAAAACAGGCCAATGCTGAAACACTGCGTCGTCAATACAGTGTAGTGATGGAAAAAACCGTACGTGAACTTAATGGTATCAGTTGTCTGGAGCTGGAATATGCCATCAGTGACAAAAAGCAGATCTTGAGTTCGAGAAGTTTTGGCATTCCAGTGACGGATATGAACAGTCTGGCAGAATCCATCAGTCTGTATACCAGTCGTGCTGCTGTAAAACTGCGTCGACAGTACTCGGTGGCGCGGATGATTCAGGTGTATATCCGTTGCAGTCCTTATCGCAGTGGGGACGCTTTTTATGGCAATAGTCTGATGGTCGCGCTGCCGATGGCCTCTGATGACACGCGTGTATTGGTTAAACATGCGCTGAGTGCATTAAAAAAAATGTATCAGCCCGGTTTTGACTATGCCAAAGCCGGCATTATGCTCACCGAACTGCAGCCGAAAAGTGGACAGCAGCAGGACTTGTTTGCTCCGAATCAGGAGCCTGAATCCGCAAAGTTGATGACGGTGATGGATGTGATTAATAACACGATGGGCAGAGACACATTGCAACTGGCCAATCAGGGATTTAAACGGCCTTGGAAAATGAAACAGGAGCATAAAAGCCCGAGTTATACGACAAAGTGGGGAGAGCTGTTAACGGTCAATTAAGAGGATGAAAGAACTTAGTAACCATTTTCACAGCCTCAATGTTGCCGTATTTTGCTCAATCAGTTATGGCGAATTCATTTTCCAGCTGTTCCAATCTTGCCTCATAATCGACAAAGTTAAGACAATGTTAACGTTGTCTTAATTCAGTTAAACCAACATAGCTTTTTTATTTCGGGTATTGACCGATGTATGTATTGATTGTGGAAGATGATGCATTAATGGGCGAGGGCATACAGGCCGGTCTCACTGCATTAGGCATTCAGGCCGAGTGGGTGATGAATGCCGGAGGAGCTGAAACGGCCATGGCAACCGCCAGTTTTGATGCTGTTATTCTCGATCTGGGTTTGCCAGACGAAGATGGCATGCATTTGCTTAGTCGTTGGCGAGAACGGGGAAATAATTTACCGGTATTAATTTTAACGGCACGTGATGCCGTGCCGGATCGCGTCAGCGGCTTGCAGGCCGGAGCGGATGATTATATGAGTAAACCGTTTGACCTTACTGAGCTTGCCGCCCGATTACATTCTTTAAGCCGCCGTGCGGCTGGACGTGCCACTCAGACCATTCAGCATGGTAGCCTGCAATTCGATCCCGCCACCTTACAAGTTTCTTTGAATAATAAACCTCTAAACCTGTCGCGACGTGAAATCACGGTATTGGAAACCCTGTTGCAGCAACCCGGCCGAGTCGTCACCGCTGCACAGTTGCAGGATCGACTTTATGGCTGGACCGAAGGCATTGAAAGTAATGCAGTAGCCGTACATATCCATAATTTACGTCGCAAACTGGGGGATGACTGGATAGAAACGGTTCGGGGTATGGGGTATCGATTGGGAGCGGTCAATGAACCCGGCTAAAGCCAAAGACTATTTACGCTGGCAGTTATTATGGCGTATTGGTATTGCGGTGCTGTTGATGTGGCTGCTACTGGCCCCATGGTTGCTGATGAGTGTGCAAAAGGAAATGCAGAATACTCTGGATAACCGTCTTGCCGCTTCCGCCAAAATGCTGATGTCTTTAATGTCGCAATATGATTTGGATCCATTGGTAAATGGCGGTCAACGCAATGCTTTATTTGATCCGGCTGAAGATCTCAATTTACCTGCAACACTTGCATGTAAGGTGTCCAGTGTTGCTGGAGATATTATTGCGGTATCTCATGACGCGCCCGAAAGTGCAATGACCACAACTCAACAGGGCTACCAAAACCGTACGCAGGACGGTGAACACTGGCGGGTGTTTAATCTATCTCAGGGTGGATTAACCATTACGACTGCTGAACGGTTGGAAACCAGAGATACGTTAATGCGTTCGGTGGTGATTGCCGCTGGACTACCGTTTTTTCTTATTCTGGCGGGCACTTTGACCGTCGTCTGGTTTGGTATTTTGCAAGGGTTTAAACCATTGCATAGCTTGACTCAGAATATGGCCAGACGTAATACCGAAGATCTTACCTCGTTAGTCTGGGAACAACGACCGGCCGAAGTGCGCCCGCTGGTGGATGAGATCAATCGTCTGTTGCAACGGATGCAGCAGTCTTTGCTACGGGAACGTCGGTTTACCGGTGATGTGGCGCATGAATTACGTACCCCATTAGCTGGAATTAAAACCCAGTTGCAGGTCGCGAGACTGACGCAAGGGGGCAAGGCCATGCATGCCCTGGTGCAGGCCGAAAAAGCCACTGACCGGTTGCAACGGACATTGGATCAGCTTTTATTACTCGCCAGGGTAGAAGGGGACGGCCAGTTAGCTGAAAGCACCCGTTTGCCGGTGGCTGAAATTAATAATATGGCATTGAGTGATGTGCAACATCTGGCAAGACAGCACCAAGTCACGTTGCGTTGTAATGATGGAGTGGATGAAAAGATCCATGCTTCAGCAATCTTACTTTCGGCCGCATTACGTAATTTGCTGGAAAATGCTATTCGTCATGCGCCAGAGAATAGCGTAGTTACCCTCTCAGTTAATTTAGATGAAGATCAATTATGCTGGACAGTAGAAGATGAGGGGCCCGGTGTCTCGGAAAAATTGCTTTCTGAACTGACCCGAAGATTTGTTCATGGCCATCATAGTGATGGCAGCGGCCTTGGGCTGGCTATAGTAGACGCCATTGTTCGGCGTTTTAAGGGCGAGTTGCAGATTGCTAATGGAACATCCGGGTTACGGGTGACCATCAGAATTCCGTTGCCATCCAGTTCTAATGTTGTTTAAACGTTTCTTTAAAAGGCCTTAGGTTGAGGAGTGATGATGCAGATTGGGGTGCTGAAGGAAATCAAAATTCAGGAACACCGTGTCGGACTGACCCCGGCTGGGGTGCGTGAGCTTTGTAAAGGTGGCCATCAAATTTGGGTACAACGGGCAGCCGGAGCAGCTATTGGATTCAGTGATGAAGATTATCAACAAGCTGGAGCTCAAATCGCAGAAGATGCTAGAGCAGTATTTACCAACGCGGAATTGATCATTAAAGTCAAAGAACCTCAACCAACTGAAATACAGCAGTTAACTGACCGGCATAGCTTATTTACCTATCTGCATCTAGCTCCGGACCGTCAATTGACCGCAGGGTTACAGGATACCGGTGCTACCTGCATTGCTTACGAAACAGTAACCGACGATCAGGGAGGTTTACCGTTGCTGGCTCCCATGAGCGAAGTGGCTGGTCGTATGTCGATACAGGCAGGGGCTCAAGCTTTATTAATTCATGAGGGTGGCCTGGGTATTTTACCGGCAGGTGTGCCGGGAGTTGCACCTGCCAGTATTGTGATTTTGGGTGGCGGGGTAGTGGGCACCAATGCGGCCAGAATGGCGATGGGTTTTGGTGCAGATGTCACGGTGCTGGATAACAATTTATCCAGATTACAACAGTTGGATCTGCAATTTGGACCACGATTGAAAACGCTTTATGCCCATGCTGAGACTATTGATACGGTGGTGCAGTGTGCCGATATGATAATTGGTGCCGTTTTAGTGCCTGGGGCGACGGCGCCAAAAATTATTGAACAACATCATCTTGCCACGATGAGAACCGGTACGGTGCTGGTGGATGTGTCAATTGATCAAGGTGGATGTTTTGCCTCATCACATCCTACTACCCATGAACAGCCAACCTATATTGAACAAGGTATTGTGCATTACTGTGTCGCCAATATGCCGGGAGCAGTTGCTCGAACCTCAACGCAGGCACTAACCAATGCCACCTTGCCATTGATTCGAAAACTGGCGGGAGAAGGTATTAAAGCTGCGCTTCGGAATGACAGACATTTACGCAATGGGCTGAATATCTACCAAGGGCAGATAACCCACCAAGCTGTAGCCAGTGCGCAATCTCAGCCATTTACAGAGCCTCTCGCCATGATAGGTTCTGCATAAGGATTCCAGATACGTCGCCATACCCAGAGTAATCCCGCTTTGGCATTACGTGACATGCCCAATTGTTGTGGGGCTATAGGAATAATTTCATCATCCTGAATGTCAGCAAGTTTAAAGCGGAAAAAATAATTGGGTTCCATGCCCATGCGAAGATCCGTAGCCACAAGCATATTGTCCTGTTGTCCAAGCTTGAAATTGTCTTGAGTAAACCAGTTTATTCTTTCGATATAGGTTTCATCGGGCAGAAGTTTTTTCAGTTCCATGCCGCGGTCGAATTGAGTAAATGAAAACGCTGTGTTGCCGTCAAATATCGAGCGAAAACCTTCGTAATAAACATCTTCATCAACCACCACAATACGCCACAACAAGGTATTTAAAGGTGCCGGAGTGATTTTTATATGCTGATAATCAATCTGCTGGTCTTGTAATGCCTGTTCTGTTTGTTGGGTTATCCAGTATTGAGCAGCATAACTCCAGCCAAGGTAAGTTGTGCTGAAGATAAGACTACCAAGCATAACAGCATGACTCAGCCGTTTTCTGGCGGCCAGAAGTATTGCGAGGAAGCCTGCTGCGAGGGGCAGACTGTAGAGTGGATCGATAATAAATATACTGCCAATCGACGCAGGTGGTGGCATAAAAGGCCAGAATAGCTGTGTTCCATAAACGGTCATCGCATCCAGTCCGCTATGGGTAATCCACACCAACCAGATTAAAGCCAGCCATCGTCGAAAATCCAGTCGCTTATCCAGTTTACTCATTAGCCACGCCACTAATGGTGCAAGCAAACTGTGCACAATCCATGAATGGGTCCAGCTACGGTGGAAGGTCATGGTGTCCAGGTCATTAGCATATTGGATGAATACATCAAGGTCCGGCAAGATGCCGAACGCTGCACCATACAAAACAGAAGCTCTGGGCGCTTTGCGACCTGCAACGCTGTAAGCCACTGCGCTGCCAAGTAACGCCTGCGTAATCGTATCCATGAATGTAATGACTCCTTATTTTGACTGTTAAGCAGACCTGATCAGGGGATTATGGTTCGGTTATTAGGCTCGAAAGCTTATTAGAATCGGGATCAAATTTGTTTGGCACAAAAATTTTGGGAAGATATCTTGCACTGATAGGAATTAGTCCTGTAAATTGCAGGAAATATCTCCTGCTTTAGTGGAATCTCAGTTATGAAACACCCAACGCCAAGCCCAATGCCGGGACAGGCCGATTTACAACCCATTATTCAAGCCCTGAACACCGGGCAAGTAGGTTTTGCTGAATCGGCAGCAAAAAAATTGCTTAAATCCTATCCGCGTTCTTTTCCGGTATTAAACCTTTATGGCAATGCCTTAGCAGCGCAAAATAAATTTAAAGATGCGGTTAGTGTGTTTCGTAAAGCTACAGAGATTGACCCTAATGTACCCGAGATTTACTTCAATATGGGTATTTTATTGACCAACTTGAATCGTATTGATGAAGCGATTAATAGCTATAAAAAAGTACTGAGATTGAAACCCGAATTGACGGATGCGTTGTATAACCTGGGATATGCATTGCAATCACAAAACCGTTTTGAAGAGGCTGGTCAGTATTATCAAAAAGCCATTGATCAACAGCCAAATTTCCTGGAAGCCATTGCCAACCTGGGGGTCTGTTTACAGGAACAAGGCCGTTTGGAAGAGTCGGTAGCGGTTTATCAGCGTGCGTTATCAATTTCCCAGGATGCCAAACTGTATTTTAATCTTGGCACGGCACTTAAAAATCAGGGAAAACTGGCCGATGCTATCGCTGCCTATAATCAGGCGCTGGAATTAAAACCTGACTATGCTGAAGTGCACAGTAATATCGGTGAAGTTTTGCGTGATCAGGGACGCTATGACGAATCGGTTGCTGCCTACAAACGTGCATTGGAGTTGGATCCCAGTTTACCTTTGGCAAATTACAGTCTTGCAGTGTATCTCTATGATAGTGGCGATTTGCCGCAGGCTTTACGTTATTTTCAACAATCGCAGTACGCTGATTGGCAGGAACGTTCTTTATATTGCCTGTATAAAACCGAGCGCTTTGAGGAATTCAAAGAGGGTTTGGATCAACTGAAAAAATCCCGTCACAGCTCGCCATTTCTGGCGACACTAGCCGGCCATTACGCCGAAAACTTTGGCACGGTGAATGACTATAATTTCTGTAAAAATCCGTTGGATCTGGTTTGTCATGTGCAGGTGCCGGAATTAAAAGGCGATAGCGAATTACTAAAACAACTGCTAGCGGATATCGAACAGGCCGATATTGAAGAGAAAAGTCAGGGCCGTCTGCACCATGGTGTGCAGTCTGCAGGAAATTTGTTTAAACGTTCAGAGGCCAGCTTTCAGCAAATTGCCAAACTGGTCGCACGCGCCATAGATGATTATCGCGTTAATCTCAAAGGTGAAAGCGGTATTTTTGCCAAAGGCTTTCCCAAGCAAACCGTGTTTGCCAGTTCCTGGTATGTCAAAATGAAGACCGGCGGGCATTTAACCTCACATATTCACGAGGAAGGTTGGGTAAGCGGAGCATTGTACCTGGCGGTTCCAAAGCAAAAAACGCATCCCGATGAGGGCAGTATTGAGCTCAGCACCCATGGGGATGATTATCCCAAACAACATGACAACTTCCCCAGCAAAACCATTGCACCTGATGTTGGGGATATTGTCATGTTTCCATCATCAGTATTTCATCGTACGATTCCGTTTACTTCTGATGAAGATCGGATCTGCATTGCCTTCGATCTGAAACCAGCCTGAACAGATTTAACGGGGACTGACCTGAAATACACCAACCAGTTGTGATAACGTCTGGGCCGTACTTCGCACCATTGTTGAGCGGGACTGCAAAGCACTGACAGCAGATTTTAATTGCTCTGCAGAGACGCCGACCTGTCGTGCAGTATCCCCATGTACATGACTGTTATTTGCCAGCTGTTTGATAGTGGAGAACATCTGTTCGACCAGAATATGCAGCTCGCCATTATCATTAGAAGCCTGCTCAGTCATTTTTAGGCTTCTATCGACGTTTTCTACTCCAGCTTCCATAAAACGCATGGCTTCCTGGGTTTCGTGTTGCATGCCTTCAATCATGCGTTGAATTTCATCTGCAGAATTCGCTGTGCGTGAGGCCAGATTGCGTACTTCATCGGCGACTACTGAAAACCCTCTGCCATGCTCACCGGCACGGGCCGCTTCAATAGCAGCATTTAAGGCCAGCATATTGGTTTGATTGGTGATTTCAGTGATAACGTTGATGATTTTGCCTATTTCAGTAGTGCGATCATTGAGCGACTTGACTGAATTAGCGGTGTTCTCAACAACGTTACGAATCTCCTGGGTGCCTTTCCGGGCACTTTCAAATTGAATCCGAGCGTCTTCCACGACACGTTCCATTTCCAATTTCATCGTTTCAGCAGTTTGATTGGCCTCACCGATATCTTCAATTTGCTCTTTCAACAGATTGAGCATTTTACTTATAGCATCGGTAACTTCCGCTGAAACTTGATAGGCTTCACGATTGGTATCTAACATGGATTTATTGGTTTGATACACGTCCTGGCTGGAAAAAATAACCTGTCCGACGATGCCATCCAGATTGTCGATAAAACTGTTAATCCAGCGACCCATATCACCTGTTTCATCGGCCACCATTGTTTCAGTATTCAAACGTTGACGAAGATTACCTTCACCCTCGGCAATTTCCTGAATAACCCGTGTCATTTTATTCATTCGATCTGCAAGTCTTTTGGTACTGAACTTACGCATGATTAACGCAATGATAATAATCATGCAGATGGATACCATGTCGATAGCAAATTGAGGCAACAAAGTGAAATAGTGTAAAGCACTGTTCACCCCTGCCAAGGAAGTCATACCTATGATAAAGCTCTTCAATAAGCTGACATTCACTGACCGGCGACGGTAAACTTCTTCCAGATCGCCTTCACACATCATTCCCCAACGATCTGGGGAGCCTGTTAGTTGAAAAGTTACACCTTTGCCAATTACAGGAATATGCCGGTAATCTGAATAACCCGGGTAAGTAACAAACAGATTTTCGCCATTGCGTATGGTTTCTCGCACGCCTGGATGCAATTGGTTGGTAGCCGGATCAGTAAAACGAATTTCGAACTCAGTATGCCGATTAACTTTTACTACGCCCCACTTAGTGTTTATTCCAGACTTAAGATTTTCGCCATGGGAGAAGGTGTTATCTTCAAATCGCGAGCGGGATAGTGCGACTCCTTGCTGAATCATCGGATCAAAACGGGATTCAACCATAAAAATATAGTTGTCTCCGGATTCGGGATAAACATGACCCGCTTCGCGTTGAATCAAATCCCCCACAACATCATTTGGTACACGGCCACATAAAGCACCAACTACATGATCATCATTCATTATTGGCAGATAAAACATTAATGTTACTTCATCATGAAATTTTGAAATTGATGGACCAATCTTAAGTGTTAATGGATCGGTATAGGGACCATGCAAAAAAGGTTGTTTCAAACCTTGCTCAACGGCATTGGTTTGCAGATCATGCTGGCCAATATGCGCTGTATAGGTCGATTGGATGACGCGGCCGGTGTTATCAATAATAAATAACTCGGAAAAATTTTTCGCAGAGTTCAGTCGTTGTTCAAGCGGTGTACTATCAATATCACTGAGGGAAGCGGGTAATTGTTCAGCAAGCAGATTGAGCTGATTCCATTGAGAGTTGGTCCATTGTTGCAGCAGTTTGACGCGGGTTGCCGCGATACCTTCGAAAGTATGCTCCACCTCGGCGTAGGTATCTTGATTGAGGTAACAGCTCCATCCCATGGCAAGTTTTCCCGTCTGACCAAACCAGGGAAGCCAGCGCCGTTCGGTAGCACTTAAGTTCATTGACAGACTTTTTAAAGACATAGAAATTACACTCTCATTAGGAATACTCCAAAAGTAGTAGGCAATATCTAAACCATTATGCGAAGGTAAATAAAAACAACGGCTTAATTTTTAAAGACAAAAAAATACCGCACTGGGATAGTGCGGTAGAGGGCAAAAGCGGATTTTATTAGTGCACTTTAAAAGAGTATAGTAAATACTTGTTTTAAAAGTTTATTACCAAAATTTTTTGTTTGAGATTATAGATTTTTGACAGCTTCCAACACTTCATCAATATGTTGTTTTACTTTGACATTACGCCATTCATTGATGAGCTTACCTTCTGTATCAATCAGAAAAGTACTACGAACAATCCCCATATATTCGCGACCATAATTTTTCTTCAGCTGCATAACACCAAACAAGTTACAGACTGTTTCATCAGCATCAGAGAGTAAATCAAAGGGAAACTGCTGTTTTTCCTTGAAGTTTTCATGAACACGCACGCTGTCTCTGGAAATCCCAAATATCAGTGTGTTGTGAGCATTAAACGTCTCAATATGATCACGGAAATTCTGACCTTCCAATGTGCAGCCTGGGGTATTGTCTTTGGGGTAAAAATAGATAAGCACATTCTTGCCACGTAAGTCGGAAAGCCGGATGGTTTTATCGCCAGTGGAAGGCAATTCAAAATCCGGTACGGTTTGCTGTAAATTAACTGTGGTCATTAAACGTTCTCCGTTAGTGATTATTCTGCTGGCAGTACCTTACCCAAAGCAGTCCGGTCTTGTCATCTACTGGCTGGCAAAGTACCATGCCAGTTTATTTTCGCGGAGTCTGATGAATATGTTCAGCGGCAGTATGGTAGCTCTGGTAACACCCATGCGGGCAGATGGCTCGTTAGACGGTGAAAGCCTGCGCAAGCTCGTTGATTTTCATATTCAAAATGGCAGTAGCGCCATTGTGGCTGTGGGCACCACAGGTGAGTCTGCTACATTAAGTATTGACGAACATACAGATGTGATTCGTCAGGTGGTTGAGCAGGCTGCTGGCCGAATTCCGGTCATCGCCGGTACGGGTGCCAACTCTACCGAAGAAGCCATTGAACTCTCGCATTACGCTAAACAATTAGGTGTTGCGGCCGTTCTGTTGGTTACACCTTATTACAATCGACCGACTCAGGAAGGTTTGTATCTGCATTTCAAAGCGATTGCAGAAGCGGTCGATATTCCGCAAATCCTCTATAACGTTCCCAGCCGCACGGCTTGTGACTTATTACCTGAAACCGTTGGTCGTCTGGCCAAAATCGATAACATTATTGGTATTAAAGAAGCGACCGGTGATGTACGAAGAGTGTCGTTAATTAAGGAGCTGTGCGACGATACTTTCGAACTATTTACCGGCGAAGATGCCAATACGGTTGATTTTATTCTGGCGGGTGGTCGCGGTGTCATTTCGGTTACTGCGAATGTGGCGCCAGCGCTGATGAGTCAGATGTGTGAATATGCATTGAATGGCGATGCTGATAATGCCCGTGAAATTAACGATAAATTATCTTTG